>Ga0316604_10000017_pt1 | contig 331485 bp, 330 predicted proteins | sample OWC_soil_day20_C_FD_207650 | JGI IMG/M metagenome (GOLD analysis project Ga0316604, IMG submission 207650) | Wetland soil microbial communities from Old Woman Creek delta, Ohio, United States - OWC_soil_day20_CT | ecosystem: Environmental > Terrestrial > Soil > Wetlands | place: USA: Ohio... | reverse complement strand
ATTTCAAAGATTGAATTTGACATTGTTATTATGGTAATGAACTTGAACGCTAATCCCCAACTTTGGGCCGTTCTCTTTATCCCCGTTCTCTCAAACGAGGACGAAATTATATATCTATCCTCCTTAATCCTAGGTTAAATTCATCTGGAAAATTGTATTTAATAATTTTGAGCAGAAATGTAAGTGTAACCTGTTTCTTTTGTAACTGTAATAGTGACATTCCCATCAGGATTAACGAGTGTAATATTGCAATCATTAGCAAGCAAGATATTTGAATAAGGACCAGTATAGACATCTAAATAAGGCCGACCTATATTATCAAAGGCAATAGTACGATAGGCACCACCTATTACACATGTACCATTTACAGCTGTTATACCATATTTTTTTGTCAAATTAACGAGCGAATCATCAGGTATGGCAGCAACTGCTGTTACCCCATCTCCAATTGTTTTACCTGTTAGTGGATCAACTGCTTCCTCATTCAAGTTAGAATTTCCTTGTTTATTTTCATCTCGAAAAACTTCATAATAATGAATGACTTCTCCTAAAATTGTAGTGTGTGGAAATCTTATTTGCCATCTTTTTTCATACCACGTCGCATCATTTGGATCAAATTTATCATCCATCATAGCAAGGTGCTGAGTATAGCGTATGTGGCTAACGACTTGGTCGGCGGCTTCACGCAAGGGATTGCGTTGAAAGCTTGAAGAGACAAAATAAGATAAAATACCTACGATAACAATGACAAACACCAGTTCAAGCATTGTAAACGCTTTTTTCATCTTATCCTCTTTTTAATTGAACTCACTGATTAATTCTCAAATTTTGAGCTAAGCTCAAAATTAGGTCTTCAGCAGACAGCTCTTGCGACTGGTCACTCTTATGAGACCTCTGGTCTCAATTAACTCTGTAAAGATAGAAAGTTTTGACAACTTTACCATAATAGGCTATGTCAATCTGCTCATATCCTTCTTCTATCTCTTTATAAGTTGTAAGCTTGTAGTCGCCTCCACGTTCTATGGTATAGAACTTAAGTCTAAGTGCCATTTTATCATCTTTTGTCATAACTTTTGTGATGCCTTTAGACTTGAGTGCATCAGCTAACTCTTTAGCAATGTCATAGTTGATAGCAAAATGCTTTGATGGCTCATCCATTACCGCATACAAGGGTTTATGGAAAAAACTTAACAGGGTGTTGGCAAAAAGTGCAATAAGCACAATAGCAAAAAAGAGTGTATGCAGTTTTCTAAAAGCTGGAAGTCTTACACGATAACTATTGAAAAAGACTTTAACCATCAGCGGAACGGAAAGTACAACAAAAGGGGCGAAATCTTCAAGTAAAAGTCTCTGTCGCAAAGAGAGCAATAATGAAACGACCAATGAGAAGAAGGAGATGTACCATAAAAGGTTCTTTTCTTCTTTAATGAGAATGCGGTACATCGCATAGACAAAGTATAAAAATAGAAGGGGTGAAAAGACAATGGCATAAACACCTAATGTATCCACAAAATAACCCTTAGGCTTTCCGCCCGTATCAAAACCATACAGATACATCGAAGCGCTAAATAAAATAAGGGTTAAGATCAAAAGATCGGTTTTGCGCTGAAAGAGTGCGTATATAAAAAGAGCTATGAAAAAAATACCAAAAGAGTTATCAATAAAAAGTGCAACGATCAAGACTAAATGTGAGGCAACTTTATACTCTTTAAGATAGAGATAGGTAAATAAAAGACTGAAAAAGATAACAACGATACCACTGTTAACCAATAATGCGACACCATTAACCCCTGGTAAAAGGGCATAAATGGCAACCGATACGATACGATCAACCCGTTTTTTGAGAAAAAGTTTGCCAATTTTATAAAGTAAAATGATGGAAGCTAGGTGAAAAAGAATAAATGGTAAGCGCAGCGCAAAATCATTTTGCCCTAAAAGTTGCGTTGAATAGAACGCAAGATAATGAACAAACGTGCTTCCATTGAAGAAAGTATTTGCCTCATCATAACTAATCGAAATACTTTGTGTTCCATACGTCAGCAAAACACCGCTTAAAATAATGATGAGAAATAGAAAAAGTCTCTCTCTCATAGTTTTAGGAAGTTATTTAAGATAGCATGTCCATGTTCACTTAAGATGGACTCTGGGTGAAATTGAACGCCGTAGATTTGTTTATCTTTGATTTGCAATGCCATAATTTCATGGTCATCTGTGCTGTACGCTGTTGGAATCACAACATCAGGAAGCCCTTCTTGCTCTACTGTCAACGAGTGGTAACGTGTTGTCGTAAAGGTTTCAGGTAGCCCATCAAAAAGGCAACTGTTATGAAGTTGTTTCGTTGTAGATGTTTTGCCGTGCATCATGCGTTTAGCACGTACGACTTTACCGCCAAAGGCTTGTCCTATGGCTTGATGCCCTAGACAAATGCCTAAAATAGGAATTTTACCGCCAAAATGTTTGATCACTTCTAAGCTCACACCTGCTTCATTTGGTGTAGCAGGACCAGGGGAAATGATAATTTTATCAGGATGTAACGCTTCGATCTCTTCGATACTCAATTCATCATTGCGGATGACTTTCAGATCAGCGCCAAGCTCTAAGCAGTACTGAACGATATTGTAAGTAAAACTATCGTAATTGTCTATCATTAAAACCATAAGTGTTGTTCCATTTGAAATAAGCTAGGTTTAATAATCATAACACGCTTTTGCTTAAGAATTAACTATCTGAGCCAGTAACCACGTCATTGCCAAAAGATCAGCACTGCCTCCTGGAGAGAGATTTTTAGAGATCATATCTGTATCAAAGTCATTTAAAAGTGCATCTAAGGTTTTCATTTGACTTTTGAGAAGCAAAAGTTCACGCGCTTTTTTTTTCGCGTAATTGAGCCCTTCAATGCCACCTCTTGACCATAAAGTACTATCATCTAAAATGGAAATGAGTAAAAGCAGTGTTTTTTTCAGAGCTATCTCTTCGCCCTCTTCTTCTTTACATGCCTGATAATAGGGCAAACTCTGTTCAAAAATAATTGCAAAACCACTTTGGGCGACTTCGCGAATACCCGCACTTCCTGTCTCATAAAAAAAACGCGCACCTGCACTGTTCGGTTTTATATGTAAAAGATCGTCTTCAACAAGATTGCAACAGAGTGCTTGCATTTGTGATTGTAAGTTTTGAGCAGACAAACTTTGAGTGCTTCCTTTTAAACGTCCAATGGCACCACATAAGACAGCCAAACAGAAGATCATTCCTTTGTGGGTGTTGACTCCAGAGGTTGCCTTAAACATCGCTTTTTCACAGGCAATACCAACTTCACGCACTCTTACAAAACTCTGCTTTGCATCCTCATTAGCATACCTTTGCGCTGTTTCGACAAACTCTACTACAAAAGGTTTGATGGCACTTATGCTCGCATAAAAAGTATAAATGTCCATATCGTGGTGCGCACCACTGTTCGCAAGGTCAACCAGTCCTGGTTTGGGAGTAAGTTCGACTTCCGTTTTCATAGCACGTTCACACCATAAAGCAATAGAATTGGTAAAAGCGTGTTTCTCAACTAAGCTTTTGATCTGTGAATTTAATTCTGTATAGGGGTGCTTTTGAGTTCTTGCACAGAGCTGTGCTTCATCTTCACACACAAAGCATTTGCGTTTTGAAAGCCCTAGTGTACTACGTGAAAGGATAACGCCAGAAACATCCAGCACATCAATATCCATCAAACGCCCAAGAGGATGGGTGTTTTCGAGTTTACATGTCAAGACTTTCAGTCTCTTAGCCTCTGCTTTACAGGCAAAGAGCGCCTCAGCTCCTGTTGAAACCATTTTACGTTCACAATCAAGCAATACAATCCCCTCTTCTTCTAACAGAGACACTATAGCTTCATAGGCTATTTCATGCACTACAACGGCTTCATGTGACAGTTTTATAGAACTAGGGATATTTATTGAAAGGGAGATAAGAGATGCCAAAGGGTAGCGGCTTAAAAGCTCTTTTTGCTTGAAAGCACGCTCTTCTTTGGCTTGTAAAATAGCGTCTAACGATGTTGGTTTTCCTATCATTTATGCGAGTTGACGCACGACATCAATGATGGAGCCATCACGATAACGAATGACGGCAACGACTTTGTCGGTATATTTGATCTCAGCAGGCTCTCCACACAGCGCAATGGCACGCTCATAAAGCTCTTGCATCTCTACAATCTGAAGCCCTGCTTTTTTAAGGCGTGCTTTAAGCTCCACATTTTTAGGATTGACCGCAATGCCTTGATCAGTTACAACAACATCCACGGTTGAACCAGGTGTAACGATAGTGTTAACTCGTTTCGTCACCGTTGGAAGGCGTCCGCGGGTAAGTGGAGCTACAATAATGGAGAGCTTTGCTTCCGCTGCTGTGTCACTGTGACCTCCTGAAGCGCCTCGTAAAAAGCCTTTTGAGCCTGTGATGACGTTGACGTTAAAGTCAAGATCGACTTCAAGAGCACTTAAAACAACTATGTCAAGTTGTTTGATGGAAGCACCTTTGGAGCTTGGATTGGCATATTCGTTGGCACTAATTTCGATATGGTTTTTGTTTTCACCCAACGATTTTGCGGCAAATTCATCAAAACTTTGGACATCTAAAAGCGTTTTAATGAGACCTCGTTTGAGCATATACACCATCGTACCTGTAATGCCGCCCAGTCCAAAACTAGCGTGAATGCCCTTCTCTTCCATCTTTTCACTCAAAAAGACGGTTGTTGCCAAAGATGCGCCACCCGTTCCTGTTTGAATGCTAAAGCCCTCTTTGAAAAGTCCTGAATGCTCGATGAGTTTCGCTGTATGACTGGCGAGTAAAAGCTCTTTAGGATTGGTCGTCATACGGGTTTCACCTGCACCGATTTTGGAAGGATCCCCCACCTCATCAACGAGGACAACCGCATCAACTTGGTCTTGATGCAAGCTTGCAGGCACGTTAGGGTACTCTTCTAAAGACTCCGTTAGAACCACAACATAATCCGCATACTGCGCATCGATCATCGCGTAGCCTAAAGAGCCACATTTTGAGCGTCCTGAGTAACCGTTGGCATTGCCAAACGCGTCGCACACGGGCACACCTAAAAAGGCAACATCGATTTTGAGCTCACCCGATTGGATCAGATGTACACGTCCACCGTGTGAGTGAATCTGAACAGGCTTCTCCATCAACCCTTTGGAGATCGCTTCGCCCAGTTTACTTCTAAGCCCTGATGTATAAATCTCTGTAACCACACCATTTTTGATATGCTCCACAATAGGATCGTGCACGGAAGCGAGAGAACTTGAAGCTAATCTAAGGTTTTTAAAGCCCATCTTAGCGATAACATTCATCACGTTATTGATAAGTAGGTCACCTCCGCGAAAAGCATGATGAAAAGAGATGGTCATCCCATCTTTGAGACCTGAGCGTTTTATGGCTTCTTCAATACTCTCACAAAGCTTCGCGCGTCGATCTTCACCTTTAGCTTTCTCTTTCGCCCTAAAAAAAGGTGCATTAACAGACGTTAGGTCTTCTACTTTAAATTGTTTTTCAATATCTTTCATTGCTCTTCTCCTAAAACACCTGAGGCTTTCGCTAAATCAATAATCCACTCTGCTCTTAAAATAATAGGCGCATCGACCATTTTACCATCGAGTGAAATAACACCAAGACCTCTCTCTTTCGCATCTTTAGCAGCTTCAAGTACCTCTATCGCCCAGTTGATGTCTTTTTGGCGTGGCTCAAACGCTTTGTGGAGCCATGGAATTTGTGTCGGGTTAATGAGTGATTTACCATCAAAACCAAGCCCCTTGATGTACTCTACTTCGTGCATAAAGCCCTCTTTGTCTTTGACATCGGAAAAGACAGAGTCAAATGCACCAATTTTTGCAGCACGCGCAGCGAGCAAGATTTGGTTACGTGCTGCCATCAGTTCAAGTCCCTCTTTGGTACGTTGGGTATGAAGGTCGCGTACAAAGTCTTCCGCACCTAGGGCAATGCCCATCATGCGCTTAGAACATCGTGCGATATCGACAGCATTGACCACACCAAGCGCACTTTCAATCGCCGCTAAGAGTAGGGTTTTTTTCTCGCGTCCAATGCGATTTTCAATATCTGCAATCTCTTGTTCCATCTCCAACACGTCATCGACTGTATCGGTTTTCGGAAGACGGATGATGTCCACACCTGCACGGATGACCGCCTCTAAGTCTAAAAGACCAAACGGAGAGTTGAGAGGATTGACACGTACTGCCGTTTCGATATTTTTGTAGGTAAAGTGTTGTAACGCGTGAAAAACCATCATGCGTGCAGAGTCTTTTTCGCTCAAAGCCACAGAGTCTTCTAAGTCAAACATGACGGTGTCAGGTTTATAGATAAACGCATTACAGACCATGCCGGTGTTGGAACCTGGCACAAAAAGCATACTTCTTCGTAATTTTTGTTTCATGATAATGCACTCCAATTGGGCTGAGTCTCAGAAGATGCCCTTAAAATAGCCGTTTGAACGCGTGCTTTAATGACGTAATCCAGCGCTCCTTTGTCTTGAACGATGAGTTTGACACCGTCCACCTTCATCGCCATCGCCGTCTCTAAAATAAGAGCTCGGATCGCATCACCGTAAATCTCTTCTACCGTGCTCTCCAACTCAATTTCAATGCCCTTTGCATCCACAGGAATCACGCGTACAAACGCATCACTTGACTCCAGTGTTCCTGCATGGGCAGTCTCTAGCTTTTTGCTCATTTTGCTTCCTCTTTAGACATCATTTTTTCAATCAACGCATACGTTGTTGGAGGTACCAATGGGAAGATATCTTCCAAACGATTTTGTTGCATCAATTTTCTGACTCTCGAAGCCGAAATTGGCTCACCACCATACTCAATGCGCCCTAACACAACCACTTCAATGGGTGGAAATTCACTAGGGCGTGCAAGTAGTTTTTTCATCTGCTGATTATACTCGTTTGTCACGACACATAAAGGTTCTTCTCCCACAAATCGGTGCGTAATGCCCAATTGTGGGGCTAAATGATTTCTAAAGATATTGAGATCAAGCTCCGTATAGAGTGAATCAATTTGACGTTTGTCCTTAATAAAATAGGTCGGAAACGTCGCTTTAGAGATAATATAGTCCGAACCCTCATGTATCGTGAGGTTTTCAAGATCTGCCAAGCCTTCACGAATGAGCTTGTAACGATCTTTATAACTAAAAAAGGAGGCATCCTCCTTCACCAAAAACAGATGCACCCAGTGCGACCTTTCACAGGCTTGTTCTACCAAATAACGGTGCCCCAAGGTAAAAGGATTACAGTTCATCACGATACTGCCAACCACATCACCCGTATGTTTATACTTTCGTAATCGTTTCTTGTAAAGATCAATATTGTAGCTGTTCTCCATCAAAATGACTTGATGATTTGCCTGCTCAATATACTTAAACCCGCACGACTCAAAAACCTCCTCGTAGTTTGGTTTGGTAAACAAAAAAAGATCATGGCGTCCTTCACGAAACGCCACTTTCAAAAGCTCACTCATAAGACTGAGTGCCAAGCCTTCTCCACGCATAGACTCATCCAAAGCGATGTTTTTTAATACACGTCCACTCAGTCCGCCACACGCTACGATGCGATCATCCTCTTTGGCGATCACAAAAATTTCCACATCCTCCGACATTTCAAGATCAACACTCTCTAAAAAATCCCTCACTTTCTGCCATCGCACGACGCTGGTGTGTGGCACTTCAGAGAAGATAAAACTCATCTGCCCTCTTTGGGGCGAAGGTATTTGACAAAAACAGGTGCTACACTCATCACCAAAAACATTCGCACAATGTGATGAAGGGCAACATAGGGTAAATTTGCTCCAACAATGATCGCAATCAAATTCATCTCCGACTGACCACCAGGGGAAAAGGCTAAAAGAATCGAGATCAGTGGGAAATCGATCATCTTAGAAACAACAAAGACAAACAAAGCTGAAATCATCGCTAAAATCATAAAATATCCCAATGTTTGCGCTAAAATTTTTGCGATTTCCTTAGCGGTAACACCGACAAAGACAAACCCTACAGTCGTTCCAAGAATAAGCTGAATGAGCTTAATGACCTCATTGGGAGGACGAGAATGTACCATACCCGAACCATACACTATCGCACCTAAGAGCATTGGTCCTAGCATGGTTCCCCCTGGAATTTTAAGCTTTAAAGCACCCCACCATCCCACAAGAGCACATACGGTTAAAATGACCATATCATGTGGATCACTCTGTAAAAGCGGTTGGGTAATGCTAACTCTGCCATCCAAAGAGACATGAGAAATAGCTTGAATAATAAAAGGGAGGGTAAAAACGATGCACAATAGCCGAACCGATTGGGTCATTGTCACCTTATAAACATTGGCACCCATGGCTTCCGCCAATGTGATCATCTCCAAAAGACCGCCTGGCATGGAGCTAAAATAGGCGGTCATCTTATCGAACTTGAGCCACTTCCAATAATAAATCATCCCGCAAAACGTGATAATAAGGACAAACGGTAAAATCAGAACAATGCTTGAAACAAAGTCTCCTAAATAGTGTAAAATCGTAGGATTAAAGGCACTACCAATGGTAATACCAAGTACAGCACGTGCAGGAGCAGAAAATATTTTAGGCGATTTAAGGGGAATTTGGGGAAAACGACTGGCAATGGCAATAGCAACAATAGCACCTAAAAGCCATGGCAATGGTACCTTGATAAAAGAGAAAAGTATGGCTCCTAGAGTCCCTATAAAAAGCGATGCTACTACAGGTAAAAAGCCTTTAAGCCATTGCATTGAACATCCATTAAATGATCTTTGTAAGTCATGGCAATGATACCTTTTTTTTCATTAAGAATAACTAAGATGTAATAAGCTCAAACGTGGCTATTTATGGGCATTTTGTGCATAAAGATTGCCAAAGTTAAAAGGAGCTTTTTTGTTTTTAAAATAGGGGTATTTTTAATAAAAATTCAGTAAACTTAAAAAGAAACCTATCGTAGAGGACTATCTATGCAAAACGTTAAAAAAACATCCTTCTTACATGAAGGATTATTGCTTAAAATACTCATTTTTTCCACTATGTTGGTTTTAGCAACTCTCTTTACGTTTACACTTTTTTTAGGGCATATTTTAAAAGAATTGATGGAGGAACAGATAGGTCAACGTGCCCTTGCCATCTCAAAAACGATCTCTTTAATACCAGAAGTCATCGAGTTGGTTGAACAAAAAGATCCCGATGGCAAACTAAGCCTGATGATTACCTCCCTTCAAAAATCCATCGATGCGAGGTTCATCGTCATTGGGGATCAAGACTCTATCCGCCTGACACACCCCAATCAAGATCTCATTGGCGAACGTATGATGGGTGATGATAATGACAAAGCCCTTAAAGAGGGACTTTACTACACCTCAAAAGCCACAGGTACACTTGGACCTTCTATCAGAGGAAAATCTCCCATATTTGGGAAAAATGGTGACATCGTAGGGATTGTTTCGGTGGGGTATTTGGAAGAGAACGTTCGGAAGATCATTACAGAGAGGCATCAACAATTTCTTATCTATTTTTATGGCGCTATGATTTTGACCGTTATCATGGCTTTCATCCTCTCACAAAAAATCAAAAGTTCTCTTTTAGGCTATGAACCCCAAGAGATCAGCCGCCTCTTTTTAGAAAAAGAAGCCATTTTAAATGCTGTCAAAGAGGCGATCATTGCGACCAATACCGAAGGTGAAATGACTTTGTGTAATGAAGTGGCAAAAAGTTATTTTTTCTTGAGTGAAACAACGAAACATCCACCTCTTGGATTAGAAAAATACCTCCTCACCTGCAAAGAGATGAAAGATGTCACGATTGAGATTCATGGAGAGGATTACATCTGCAATCTCTCACCCATTAGCCATGAAGGAAAAACCATCGGTATGGTGGCAAGTTGTCGTAAAAAAGATGAGATTGATGCGCTTGTTTGGGAACTTACCCGTGTGAAACAATACTCTGAACGCCTTCGAGAAAAAAAACATGAATTCTCCAATCTTTTGCATCTTATCTCTGGGTATATTCAAATTGGTGAATACGATAAAGCCATCGCACTGATCTCAGAAGACCATCTCCCCGATGAAAAAATCATAGAGCAGTTTCAAAGCGTCATCCATGACCCTATTGTCGCTTCGATTTTTATAGGAAAGTACTACTTTGCTTTTGAAAAAGGAGTGAAAGTGATTTTGGATGAAAACAGTTCCATTCAACAAAGCATTGATCCTTCAATCTCTAAGCATCTTTTAACTATTTTGGGAAACATCATCAACAATGCTATTGATGCAGCCAAACTCTCTGAGAAAAAAGAGGTTATTTTATTTGCAACTGACATTGGCAACGACTTGATCTTTGAAATTGAAGATTCAGGAGAAGGAATTGATTCGACGATGAATGAAAAAATCTTCGATAAAGGCTTCACGACAAAAGGAGAACTGCACAGCGGATACGGCCTCTTTTTTGTCAAAAGCACCTTAGAATGGCTAGGAGGATTTATCTCTTTCGGCAAAGGAAATTATGGTACTATTGCGAGCATTCATATTCCTAAAGGCGGACGTAATGATTAAAGTTTTGATTGCTGAGGATGATCCAAGAATTGCACTTTTGCATCAAAATATGGTGGAAAAAATTGCAGGCTTTGAAGTCGTCGCTATCGCAAATACCATCAATGAACTCAAAGAGTATAATGAACTTATGAATCCCGATCTACTGCTTTTAGATGTCTATTTTCCTGATGGAAATGGTATTGATTTTTTAGGATGGATGCGAAACAATGCCATTTACACCGATGTTATCTTAATCACCGCAGCTAAAGAGATGGCATCACTCGAAAAGTCTTTACGTTATGGCGTTTTTGACTATTTGATTAAACCGATTATGTTTTACAGATTTTCCGCTTCCTTACAAAAATTTCGGGACTATAAAGAGAAGGTTACGACCAAAGAAGAGCTCTCGCAAAGCAAAGTCGATGAATTTTTTAATAAAACCATGCAGACAAATAAACCCTTACATGTAGGACTGCCTAAAGGGGTGGATGGTATTACGCTTGAAAAGATTTTAAGTGCCTTGCATCAGAATGAAGCCTTTTGCTCAGCGAGCGAAATTGCTGAAGCACTGGGCATTAACCGTACAACATCGCGTAGATATTTGGAGTATTTGGTTTCTATGAGTAAAGTTGAAGTGGACTCTTTGTATGGATCAGTCGGTCGTCCTGAGCGTAAATACAGGCTCAAGACGACTGATTAAACGCTATATTATTTTCCTAAAGCATATTTTTTTGAGATTATTTTAGCGATCATCGGTACAAAAAGGATGAAGAGTGTCATTCCCCAAAGAACTGCGTTGATGGTTCCTTGAAAGAAAATACCAATCTCACCACCACTGATTGCAAAACCACGGCGTAAGTTGTCTTCCATGATTTTCCCCAAAACAAAGCCCAAAATAACCGTTGCCATCGAAAAATGCAATTTGCGTAGGAAGTACCCCAATACACCTAAAATGATCGAGAGCAAAAGTGCAAAGGTACTAAAGTTGACCGAGTAAACACCCACAAAAGCAAGTACGGTGACACATGGAACCAATAACCAATATGGCACTTGCAAAATCTTCGTAAAGATTTTTACCAATGGAAGGTTAATGACCAAGAGCATAATGTTACCCACATACATCGAAGCAATTAAACCCCATACTAAAAGTGGCTGTTCCACAAAGAGCATAGGACCAGGGTTAACGTTGTAAAGCATTAAAGCACCCAGTAAAACCGCTGTGGTTCCGCTTCCTGGAACACCAAGGGTTAACATAGGAATCATCGCACCACCTGCACATGCGTTATTGGCAGATTCAGGCGCAGCAACACCTCTGATGTCACCTTTGCCAAAGGTACCCTCTTTATCGGAAATTTTTTGCGCAATGGTGTATGAAACCGCACTCGCAATAGACGCACCAGTTCCAGGTAAAACACCTACAATAAAGCCAATGATGGAAGAGCGAAGCATTGTCCACTTACAGTACATGATCTCTTTCATCGTAACATAAACACGTGTCACTTTTGGCATCTCAAAATCTTCACTGCTGTGGTGTTCTAACATCAACATCACTTCACTGACCGCAAAAAATCCTACGATAACGATCAAAAACTCAAAACCATCGTAGAGTTCTGCTTCACCAAACGTAAAGCGAAGTACACCCGTAGTGGCATCAACACCAACAACGCCGATAAGAAGACCTATAACAACACCCACCAAACTTTTTATAGGGTTGGAGCCCATAAGCGCTGAGATGGTAGCGAAAGCAAACACCATCAGAACAAAATACTCGGAAGGTCCAAAATGAATCGCAATACTTGCAAGCATAGGCGCAAAAAATGTCAAACCTACAATAGAAATCGATCCACCAATAAATGAAGCGATACCTGAGATCGCAAGGGCTGGACCTGCAAAGCCTTTTTGTGCCATAGGGTAACCATCAAGACACGTAAAAACGGCTCCAGCATCACCAGGGACGTTAAGTAAAATACTCGAAATTCTTCCACCGAACTCAGCGCCATAATAGATGCCCGCAAGCATAATTAAGGAAGAATCCACAGGTAAACCCATCGTATAACAAATAGGCAGCAAAATCGCTACACCATTAATGGGTCCAAGTCCAGGAAGTGCTCCAAAGAGTGTTCCAAGGGTTGTTCCAAGAAGGACTAAGAAAAGATTGGTTGGTTGAAAAACAACCCCAAAACCTGTTCCCAAAAGGGATAAAATCTCCATCATGAAGCACCTCCTAAAAGCCCACTAAAGAGTGTACCCATTGGCAGTGCAACATCTAGTAAGACACCAAAGAGCACATAAACCGAAAGGCTTACACCAATGGCTGAACCTAAAGCCTGTTTGGTTGTGCCTTTGAAAATGCGAGACATAAAGAAGACCAACAATGCCGTTGCGAGCAAAAAGCCTAGGAAATTGAAACTAAGCGCATACACAATCAATAAAAGAACAATTAAAACCGTATTGAGCATTGTTTTTGACTGTGGGAAATGCGCACCTTCTGGTTTTGCGATAATAATCAAAGATAAAGCACTCAATAGAACACCCAAAACCACAGGAAACGTTTTTGGACCTAGAGGATCATACGAAAAAGGAACTACCATAGAGAGTCCCCCGTAGATAACATATATCCCTAATAACAGGAGAAAAACTCCAAATAGTCTGTCTATCATTGGATAAGTCCTGCTTCTTGTGCAAGTGCTTTAAATTTCTTCTCCTCTTCTTGCATAAATGTTTGATACTCTTTGCCTACGAGTGTAAATGGATAAAGACCTCTCAGTTCTCTCTCTTTAGCAAACTCTTCGGTTTGGGATAGTTTTTTGAATTTATCGACCCAATAGTTGTACTGCTCATCAGTAACCTTTGGTCCAACATAAAAGCCTCTCCAAATTCTCCATACAGCATCATATCCTTGCTCTTTTGCGGTTGGGATGTTCGCCATCTGACCAGGAAGTCTCTCATCGGAGAGAATGGCAAGCACTTTGTATTTACCAGAAGAGAGTTGACCTGAAAACTCTGCGATGTCACCTGGATAGATTTGAATGTGATTGCCTAAAAGTGCTGTCAAAGCTTCTCCACCACCTTCAAAAGCAACGTATTTCATATCTTTAGGATTGATACCTGCAAGCTTAGCGATGATAGCCGCCTTCATCCAGTCTTGAGAGCCAATGGAGCCACCAGAACCCAACGCAAAACCTTTAGGATTCGCTTTAAGATCCACTATCATTTCTGATAATGTGTTCCACTTTGCATCTGCTCTAACGATAACTGCTCCATAATCTGCACCTACTGCCGCAACCCATTTCACAGAATCAACCGTATAGTTCGCACCAAACTTACCTTGCGCAATGTTCAGTGCTGAGCCTGTACTCGCGGCAACGATCATCTCAGCATCATTGGAGCGTTGACCGATCACATGGTTATACGCAACTGCACCCACACCGCCAGGCATAAAGTTAACGGTCATAGGCTTTGCAATCGTCTTAGAAGCACTAAAGGAATTGGATGCAAGTCTACACGTAAGATCAAATCCACCACCTGGTTTTGCAGGGGCTAAACAGACTGGCTTGCTCACTTCAAACGCATTTAAAGCACTACTAAGCGCAACAATAGCTGCTAGACTTGTTACCAAACGAAACGATTTACTCATAATGACTCCCTTTTTGGTTTATTTATACACATCGTATCACTTTTTTCTTCTTCTAATCAAGAAAAAAACGATTAGATGTTTTTTTAGTATTTTGGCTATTTTGTGCACGGCAAACAGTGTTTCATTTCGTTACATTATGATCTTAAAACCATCGAAGAACTATATTTTCCATACTTTTCACTTATAATTTTTTTTATAAAGAATCATTTAATAGAATTTCGTGTTAATTCAAAAAGGATTAAAGAAGATAGCGTTATACTCATTTTTCTAACACGCTCAAAGGGTTCGCCAATGATGAGAAGATGGGCATTTGTTTTTGCACTCTCAACGATACTTTTTTCCCCGATATCAGCCTTGGCAGCTCCTGCAAAACAGACGCTTGTTTATAGCCAAGTATCCTTAGAACCCTTCTTATTTACCAATCATCAGTCTTCTTCTGGTTTGATCGTTGATTATCTTCACCTTTTAGAAACAAAGATCAATGTCGCATTCGTTTATCGTTACTATCCTGAGAATTTGAATGGTATTCTTCAAGCATTCGATGCAAAAGCATTTGACATCCTTCCAGGACTCATAGGAGTGAATGATCCGCTGCATGACGTTATGACAAAACCACTTTTTTATTTTAACCTCGTTTTAGCAGGACATAAATCCAATACGTTAATCACGGATCTTGACGAAGTCTCTAAAGAAGATCTCCTCGTCGCTGTTGTAGCAGACTCATCGGTACAAAAATACCTACACCAAAATTATCCAACGATTAAAACCTATTTGGTTAAAAGCATACAAGAGGGATTGATTGCCGTTGAGCACAAAAAAGTAGATCTGCTTGTCGACACAGCCCCTACAGTAGGATATGCCCTTCAAAACAGTGGACTTTTAAATGTCAAAATCGTAGGCATTCTTAAAGATCAATTCAAGCTTATTCTAGCGCTGCATGATAAGACTTTGCTACCACAGATCAATCAAGGCATTGATGCCATTAGTGACGCAGAAAAAGACAAACTGTATAAACGATACATCAAAGTGGAGATTAAAGAAAAAGTGGACTATTCTTTGGCGATGAAGATCACGACCATTGGATTTTTCCTTTTTATTGGGTTTGGATTGTGGCTTGCGACACTCAAACATGAGATTCGTAAACGCAAACTCGCTGAAGCCAAAGTCACCTTTGCCAATCAACGCCTTCAGAGGGCAGCAGAAGAGCTCAAAATCGCTATGGCAAAAACAGCCAATGCCCATCAAGCTAAAAGCCAATTTTTAGCCAATATGAGCCATGAGATTAGAACGCCGATGAATACTATCATTGGAATGACAGAGCTTATTCTACGTAAAGAACTCCCTGAAAAAGAGCGTCATTACCTAACAAAAGTGGATGAGGCAGCGCACCATCTTTTAGGTATCATCAATGATATTTTGGATTTTTCCAAAATAGAAGCTAACAGAATTCAACTCGAAGCGATCCCTTTTCAGCTTGAAGAACTTATTGTCTCCGTAAGCGACCTTGTCAGTATGAAAGCTCAACAAAAGGGCTTAGAGCTGCTCATTGATATAGGCAATGTCACAGCACATCGTTACCGTGGTGATCCATTGCGTCTCAAACAGATTTTACTAAACCTCCTCTCCAATGCTATAAAGTTTACACCTAAAGGTGAAGTGGTTATACGACTTCGTGCGCTTGAAGAGAACAATGGTATTCAAAAAATTCGCTTTGAGATCAAGGATACAGGCATTGGCATCACCCCTGAACAGCAAGAGGGACTTTTTAATGCCTTCTCCCAAGCCGATATGTCCACGACGCGTAACTATGGAGGTACGGGGCTTGGTCTTACCATCGCACAAGGTCTTGTACTTATGATGGGTGGAGAAATTCAGTGTGAAAGTGTTTATGGTGAAGGAAGTACGTTTTGGTTTGAAATTCCTTTGCACGTTGATGCCTCATATACTGCTCCAACACAAATGTTAATGACCAAGGCACTTAAAGTTCTTATCGTTGATGACAACGAAACGGCACTTGAGATCTTCTCCGAAATGCTTTTCCACTTTGGCGTCGGATGTGTTACGTGCCAAAGCGCAAAAGATGCGCTGGAGCTTCTGAATAATGGTCTTGAAGTAGATGTTGCTATTATTGATTGGAAGATGGAAGGGATGGATGGCATTACCCTCTTCCAACTGATCGAACAACGATACGGTGCGCAAGTTGCTTCCATTATGATGGTTACAGCGTACGATAAAGAAGAGCTTCTCGCCACATTAGGGGTCAATCAGCCCTACGCCGTACTGGTTAAACCACTAACTGCTTCAACCCTCTTTGATACGCTTATAAGTATGTATGGGCATAAGCGTTTAGTGGAGCCTTTGCAGCATACCCATGAAACAGACATTATCCAATCGTTAGAGGGCATCACTGTTTTACTGGTAGAAGACAATGAGAGCAATCAAATTGTCGCTACTGAAATCCTTAATGAAGCAGGTATCATCGTTTATATTGCCCCAAATGGGCAAGAAGCGCTGGAGTGGCTTCAAGAAAACCCACATCCTGATTTGATTTTGATGGACTGTCAAATGCCTATCTTAGATGGGTTTGAAGCGACCCGTAAAATTCGAGAAGAACTCAAACTAACACTTCCCATCGTAGCCATGACTGCCAATGTTATGAAAGGCGATGAAGAGAAATGCTACGCGGCTGGAATGAACGGCTATGTACCAAAGCCTGTTGATGCGCGAAAACTGCTTCATGAAATCGCACGCTTTTGCCATAAAGCAGCACCGCAATCCCACCATGAGACTTCAGAGGCTTTTGCCCTTGAAGGCATCAACAGCCTTCAAGCCATCCATAGACTTGGTGGCAATGCAAAACTCTACCGCCAACTGCTTAAAACCTTTGCCAAAGAGCAAGTACGTTTTATCCAAGAGTATCGTAACTATGTTGTGGAAAATGACCTTCAAGGAGCAAAACGATTATGCCACACGCTTAAAGGTATCTCTGGAACACTGGGGATGGAAGAGCTATGTGCACTAGCAAGCCAAGCCGAACGCGCACAACATCCTATTGACAATGATGCCCCACTCCTTGAAGCCATTGACATTAAAATCCGCTCCTTAAGTGCCATTATTCAAGCACTTGCCAACCCCATTGAACCGTTTGAGGCCTTTACGTCCATTGAGCAAAAGAGACTGGAAAAATTGGTGGAAAAACTCAAAAGCTCTGACGCTACAGCACTGGATGATGCGATGATTTTAACACAATCGACCGATGTAAAACTCCTCGAAGCGTTTGAGCAGATTAAAGCCTTTGAATTTGAAAATGCTATTGCTATTATTGAGACATTTATTCATGAAATCCCATCCCAAAAGGTAGACTAAATCCTATGGAAACCATTCTTATTGTTGATGATACGCCTGAAAATTTGATGGTTCTGAGTGAAATTCTCAAACCTTTTTACAAAGTGAAAGTAGCAAACAATGGCAACAAAGCGCTTAACCTTATTGCTTCAGGAGATATGCCCGATCTCATTTTACTTGACATTATGATGCCAGAAATTAGTGGTTATGAAGTGTGCAAAAAACTCAAAAAAGATCCTCTCACACGCAACATTCCCATCATCTTTGTTACAGCGCTTACAGACTGTGAAGATGAAGCTATTGGGCTAGGATTGGGGGCTGTTGATTACATCACGAAACCTGTACATGCATCCATCGTGTTAGCACGCGTCAATACACAAATGACATTGCTTCAGTATCAGCGAAATTTAGAGCAAAAGCTCGAAGAGCGCACCGAAGAGATAGTCCTTACCCGTATGGAGGTGATTCGACAACTGGGGCGTGCGGCTGAGTATAAAGACAATGAAACAGGTACTCACATCTTGCGTATGAGCGCTTATACCAAAATTATTTCTAAAAAAATTGGCTTGGATAATGTCAGAGCTGAGCTTATCTTTCTTTCTGCACCAATGCATGATATCGGCAAGATTGGAACACCCGACCACATTTTACGCAAACATGGAGAGTTAAACCCTGAGGAGTGGGAAATTGTCAAAGCGCACCCTTTGCAAGGGGCAGAGATCATTGGCAATCATCAATCCGCCCTACTTCAAACGGCGCGTGTTGTAGCGCTTACACACCATGAGCGCTTTGACGGTACGGGTTATCCTTATGGTATTAAAGGATTTGATATTCCTCTCGCTGGGCGCATTGTCGCCATTGCCGATGTCTTTGATGCCCTAACATCCCAGCGTCCTTATAAAGAGCCTTGGAACTTAGATCGAGCCGTTGAGTATCTTGTCGCGCAAAAAGGGAAGCATTTTGATCCTGAGCTTGTCGATGCATTTTTAGCGTGCATGGATGAGATCAAAGAGGTTATGGCAAAGTTCCACGATGAGCCAGAAACACACCTTTAGGAAACTACGGGCGTAAAGAGTATTGCAATCTTGCAGCAAAGTAGAGTGTTGCAACAACGATCAATGCTAAAAGCCCTAAAAAGATATGCCATCCAAGATAATGATAAAAAACACCTGGAGCAAAGGTACCAATTGTTCCACCTGCATAATAAAACGAAAGATAGAGTCCATTGGAGATAGCGCGTTTTTCATGCGCTAGTTTGCTAATAAGCCCTGAGGCAACCGAATGGATAATGAAAAAGCCTGCACAAAAGACAAACATTCCTCCAAACATCACCATATAGTCGTTAATATGAAAAATCTGTAAGCCCGCTACGTAGGTTAAGATACCGAAAATAATGGTTTTGCTCTCATTTCCAAAAAGGCGAATCATCCACAAAATACGAATCGAAATGATAAAACCGATGATATACCCTGCATACATCATACCTACTTTGCCATATCCCATCGTAGAACTAATATTTTTAAGCTGAAAAGGGATGAAATTCAGCAGTGCTTGAAACACAAAGAAGATAAAAAACATCATAACGTAGATATTAAAAAAAGTCTTATTTTTGAGGACATCCATCACTTGAGAAAGTTTAGGTTTGACAAAGTCCACTTTAACCTCTTCACTTAAAAAGCTTAAGGCGCCAAACATCACAATCAGCGCAATGCCTAAAAGCACAAAAAAGAGTCTCCAACCAAAAAAATCACTGAGCAATCCTGAGAGTAATCGCCCGATAAAACCGCCTAATATAGTCGCACCGATGTAATACCCAATGGCTTGTTGTACCTTCTCTTTAGGCGTAATAAAACTGATGTAACTCATAAGCGAAGTAAGCACTGCTGGAATTAAAAGCCCCTGCAAGGCACGAATGGCTAAAAGGACAGGATAGGTATCGCTCCATGCGAAGCAAAGCTCTAAAATACCCAGCATGAGAACAGCGTTTCTCAAAAAGAGTTTAGACGAAAAGGTTTCTAAGATGTAGCCATAAAAAATCGGCGCAAAACCAAGGGGTAGCATAATGACCGTTGTAAAAATGACCGCTTCAAAACGACTAAGGCTAAACTCTTTTTCAAAAAGGGGTTGGATGGGTTGTACCGCATAAAGTGTACAGAGCGTTAAAATCGTACAGGTGTAAATAATGAGGAGTTGATGGTGGGAGAGGAAATGAGCAAGGGAGCTTTCGCTCCCAAGTCTATTTGTCGGAGTCAATCTGAAAGTCCCAAAAGAACTCTATCCATTCCGTTGCTTCACGAGCCGCAAAATCAGGGCGAAGCAGTGCTTTTTCTTTGTAAAATACCGAAGCGATTTTAAAATCCACCTCAGGGTATTTTTGACCCAAAACACGCTCGATCTCAATCATCGTCTCGCCACTGTCGATAATATCATCGACAATAACCACACGTTTTGCTTTGCTTAAATCTGGGATATTAAAAATGTTGATGGTATCAAGCTTACGTGTCTCTTCGTAATGAATCGAATTGATAGAGTAAAGTGCTCTCATCTCCAACGCTTCTGCTAAAAAATGACCTAACGTCATACCACCACGAGCCACTGCTAAAATAACATCAGGATTATAAGGCTTGATCTCTTTTGCAAGGGTGTTCACATCTTCTTTAAATTCTTCATAACTGTAGTAACGCAAATTAATGTCCTTCCTGTACGATAAATACGATTAAACTGACAAATGTCAGAAACAAAATTCCAAAGTTAATATCTTTGAACTCTTTTTTAATGAACTTAATCAACACATAAGAGATCAAACCAAAAGCCAAACCATTCGTAATCGAAAAGGTTAAAGGCATCATGATAACAATCAAAAAGGTTGAAACCGCAATAGCTGTGTCTTTAAAATTGATATGAGAAAGCTCGCCAAACATCAAAACACCAACCATCACCAAAACAGGATAGATCGCGTTTTCAGGAATTGCTTTAAACAACGGCATCATAAAAAGAGTAAGAATAAAACAAAGTCCTGTTACCACAGCAGTTAAACCTGTTCTTCCACCCTCTTCAACACCCGCAGCACTTTCGATAAATGCTGTTGTGGTTGAAACACCAACAACCGCACACATGGTACTGGCAAGCGCATCAATTTCCAATGTTTTTTGAAGTTCTTTTCCATCATCTTTAAACAAACCTGCACGGTACCCAACACCTGCCAATGTTCCCAATGAATCAAATAAATCGGTAATCAAAAAAGTAATAATGACAGGGAAAAGAGAGAGTGTTAATGCACTTTTAATATCAAGTTCAAGTGCAATCGGACTGACCGAAGCTGGCATAGAGAAAAACTCTGTTGGATACGGAGCAATACCGACAACCCATGCCACAACAGCCGTTGTGACCACCGCTAAAATGAACGCGCCTTTAAGTTTCCATGAATAAAAGGCAAAAACTAAAACAAGTCCTAAAACACCAAGGAGTACACTTGGATTTTTAAAGTTACCAACACCCACTAAAACCGCAGGATTGGCGATGACCATACCCATACTTTTAAGACCAATAAACGCGATGAAAGAGCCAATACCCGCACTAATCGCACGTCTAAGATCGTGTGGCACACTCTTCATAATCCACACCCGAAGTGGGGTTAACGAGAGAATGAGAAAAAGAAGTCCTGAGAGAAAAACAACGCCAAGAGCGGTTTGCCAAGGCACTTTCATACCAAGCACCAAGCCAAATGTAAAGTAGGCGTTAAGTCCCATGCCTACACTCATCGCAATCGGCGTATTCGCCCAAAGACCATTGAGAATGGAAGAAAAAATAGTGATCAAAGCTGTTGCTGTGATCAAAGCCTCCATGGGCATACCTGTTTTGCTCATAATAATGGCATTCACAGGTACGATATACATCATGGTCAAGAATGTCGTAAAACCAGCGGTTAGCTCTGTTTTGACCGTCGTACCATTTTTTTCAAGTTTGAAAAAATCCAAGGTTTATCCTTTTACAAAATTAATATGTTTTGAGTTCGTTGTAGAGGCTATCGCGTTCTACGGCAGTAAAGCCACTCGTTTCAATGAGTTCTAAAATACTCTGTAATCCAAGCCCTTTAGCGCTATTTGCACCCGCTGCCGATTGGATTGCTTCAGCTTCAATGGTGCCATCAAGATCATCCGCGCCATACTCTTGTGCGACAAGTGCTAAATTGATCGTTGATGTTGCCCAATAGGCTTTGATGTGTTTAATATTATCGAGCATTAAACGGCTGATGGCAAATGTTTTGAGAATTTCGGTTGAACTTAAAAAGTCTTCTACTTTGAGGTAGTTGTTATCACGTTGATAGACAAGAGGGATGAATGCGTTAAAACCGTTTGTGCGGTCTTGTAAATCACGAAGCCTGAGCATATGATCGATGCGGTGTTCACGTTTTTCAACATGACCAAAAAGCATCGTCGCATTGGATTCACGACCACGTTTGTGCCAGAGTTCATGGATGTGCAACCACTCCTGTGAACTTACTTTGCCTTTACAGACATATTCGCGCACTTTTTCGTCAAAAATCTCAGCGCCACCACCAGGCATCGAATCTACCCCATACTCGATCATCTTATCGATGACCTCATCAAAACTGAGCTTGTACTCGGTTGCCAAAAAATTAATCTCAGCTGCGGTCAATGCTTTAACATGTAAATTAGGAAAACGCGCTTTAATTTTCGAGAAAATCTCCAAGTACCACTCCAGCCCTGTTGCAGGATTATGAGCAGAAACCACATGCACTTCGGTAATGTGATTGTTTTTAACGGAGTTGTCTAAGATCGCTAAGATCTCTTCGTGGCTCATGGTATAAGGGTTGGGATTTTTACGGTTGGCTGAGAAAGCGCAGAATTTACAGATGTCTTTGCAGATGTTTGTGGGATTGATATGTCGGTTGACATTGAAAAAGACTTTATTGCCGTGAAGGGAACGCCTTCTTTGATTGGCGTATTTACCTAAGGTAAAGAGGTCCAGATCGTAAAGTGCTATGCCATCTTCTAGGCTTAGTCGTTCATTGTTTTCAAGTTTTTCTATAAGAGTCATGAATTACTTTCAGAAAGAAATAAGAGCAGATTTTAGCAATTTTTTTTATAAAGAGAGGTTAAAGTATTTTTATATCTTTAGGTATAATTAAAAGAAAGGCTATACCATGATTTTTCACTATTTTCTCTCATTTGGATTTTTCCTCTTAACGTCACTTGCTGTATTGGCACTCTTCTTCTTCCTCTACGCAAAAGTCACACCGTACGATGACTACAAAATGATTTTTGAGGAAAACAACACCGCAGCAGCACTTGGTTTTGGAGGAGCCATACTAGGGCTTTGTATTCCTCTTTACAGCGCACTTGTCAACTCCATCTCTTACCTTGATTTTGCCACATGGGCAATCATTGCGATGGTTGTTCAGCTTCTGTTTGCGTTTGGTATGACACGCTTAGGTGGTAAATTTTCTGTTGAAAAGCATATGAATAATGGCGATGTTGCCGTAGGCATTTTAATGGCATTTATGTCGATTGCCATTGGTTTACTCAACGCTGGGTCAATGAGTTATTAACATTTTTAAATCACGAAGAGGCGATCACAACCTCTTCGTGAATCTTTTACATGTAATCTTCTGGTTTATAATTTTCCACCACAAAATCAATATCTTTATCCCCTCTTCCACTGAGATTTACCAAGATAGACTCATACGGTTTTTCTTTCGCTAACTTCATCGCAAATGCCACGGCATGGGCACTTTCAAGTGCTGGGATGATGCCTTCATAATGGCTAAGATCGTAAAAGGCTTGAATCGTTTCTGCATCATTGGCGATGCCAACTTTGGTGCGAGAAATAGAGTTAAGATACGCGTGCTCTGGTCCAACTGATGGGTAGTCTAAGCCACTCGCCACAGAATGAACGGCTGCTGGTTCACCTTTGTCATCTTTAAGCATAATGGAATTAAAGCCATGCAGTATGCCTTCACTGCCATAGGTAAGACTCGCTGCATGTTCGCCCAGTTTCGTTCCCTTTCCACCAGGTTCGACCCCGTACATCTCGCACGGATCATCGATGAACGCAGAGAAAAGTCCCATAGCATTGCTTCCACCACCGACACAGGCGACCAAGTTGTCAGGAAGATTGCCTGTCATTTCTAAGAACTGCTCTCTGGCTTCAATGCCTACGACACTTTGAAAGTCACGTACCATTTTAGGAAATGGATGAGGCCCAACAACAGAGCCGATACAGTAAATGCTGTTTTCTGGATCTTTCAAATACGCCACAAATGCCGAATCTACGGCTTCTTTAAGCGTTCGAGCGCCAAAACTAACAGGAACCACTTTGGCACCAAGTACACGCATACGCACCACATTGGGATGCTCTTTGGCGATGTCCACTTCACCCATATGAATCTCACACTCAAGCCCAAAGTACGCCGCAGCCGTAGCAAGTGCTACACCGTGTTGCCCTGCTCCCGTTTCGGCGATGAGTTTTTTCTTGCCCAAATATTTGGCTAACAGTGCTTCACCCATACAGTGGTTCAGTTTGTGCGCACCTGTGTGGTTCAAATCTTCACGTTTGAGGTAAATACGAGCGCCGCCAACATATTCACTCAGGCGTTTCGCATAATACACAGGTGTCGGACGACCTTGGTAATGTTTGCGAATATCGCGAAGTTCACGAATAAAATTGTGCGAATTACCAATGGTTAAGTACGCCTCTTCAATTTTCTTAAACTGCTCTACAAGTTCAGGTGGTAAAAAAGCTCCACCAAATTTTCCAAAATAACCATTCGCATCAGGGAAAGCTCTCAAATACGGTTTTTGCATCATCTTTTTCCTTTACATGTAAAGCTCTTTGGTCACAACTTCATCACACGTTTTGGTTACAACCAAGCACTTTTTTTGTATTATATCTCAGATCAATTATGAATATAGGGAAACTCTATGGAAATCGAAGAAATTATTGAAGACCTTATTGACAAAAATGCCGATGATTTTGAAATATCAAAGCTGATTAAAGAGCATATTAAGAGTTATCTAGGCTCACTCAATGAAATCTTCGTCGAAAATCAAGGTAAAGACTTCCTCGTCAAACACGCCAAAAAGATTGACCAATTCATCATTCTCATTTACAAATACACCCTGCGCAAGTACTTCGGTAACTACATGCCATTTGTCAACTCCATTCCTGTGGTGCTTGTGGGTATGGGAAGTTATGGCAGAGAAGAGCTGTGTGTTTACTCTGACATTGACCTTATGGTTGTTTACAAAGCCGTACCAGGGTATAACATCGAACCCATGATCCAATCCATGCTTTACCTTGCGTGGGATGCAGGTATCAAATTGGGGCATCGTACCCATAAACTTGAAGAGTTAGTCCCTGCTAGTAACCAAGACCTTACCATTAAGACCGCCATGTTAGAGTCTCGCTTTTTATGCGGTTCTAAACTGTTATGGATGGAGACGGAGCGTGAAATTCTCAAAATCCAAAAATGGCAAAAAAAAGAGGTCATCGCGCAAATCGTTGCAGCCAATGAAGAGAGACGTGCCAAGCATCCGATGAGTATGGAGCCGAACATCAAAGAAGGTGTGGGAGGACTAAGAGACGCCAATACCCTCTCATGGATCTGTAAAATTCTCTTTGGCAGCATTCGCATCAGAGACCGTGTGCCTGAGATCATTAATGAGGAAGAGTATAGAGAATTTAGAAGCTCTTTAGAGTTTTTATACCGTGTACGTTCAGCCCTACACCTCAGTGCCAAGAAAAAACAAGATGTACTGAACCTTGAGTTTATTCCCGATGTAGCCCAAAAACTAGGCTTCCAGAACAAAATTCTAAAAAATGCACAAATGCAACTCGCCTCTCGCACCATGGCTTCCATGCACACGATTGACGTTACCTGTAAAATCTTCATGCGTAAACTGACCGCCTCCATACTTGCCCATCCTACACGCTTAGCTGAGCTTAAAAAAGGACGCATTGAAAAAGGGCTCTATGTTGTTGATGACTGTGTCTTTGCATCGCTCAAAAAGCCAAGCCCAAACCTCAGCGTGGTGTTAGAACAGCTCCAACAATTTGACGACCCTAGGCTTAGTTTTGACATCAGCTATGTGAGTTACATCAAAAATTGCCACTATACGTCGCATAACTCAAAAAAAATCTATAAAAAATTCCGTGCGCTGCTGTTTCAACCCAATCTTTACGCACTTTTTAGCCTTTTGTACGAAGCCTCTTTGTTGCAACAACTCATCAAACCATTTCGTCAAATCCTCAACCTTGCGCAATTTGATGGCTACCATAAGCTGCCTGTGGACATTCATTCGTTGCACACACTCTACCATTTAGAAAACATCAAAGAGCCGTTTATCAAATCTTTGTTTGATGACCTTTGTCCAGAAGGAAGAGCGCTCATGAAATTGGTCGTATTCATCCATGACATCGGGAAAGGACGCAAGGGTGACCACAGCGAACTAGGCGCAAAAATCTTTAGAGCTTACGCCATGAAACTCGAGTTTTCAGAACAAGCCATTGAGACAGGCATCACACTGATTAAGTACCATACCTTGATGAGCAATACCGCTAACCGTGAAGACATTTACGACGAAAAAGTGGTCTTGGCGTTTATCTCAAAACTGCAAAGCCCACAGATTTTGAAAATGCTCTACATCCTCACCTATGCTGACACCAACGCGGTTAATGACAACATTTACACAGGCTTTATCGCAAAGCTCCTTCGTGAGTTTTACAACTACAGCCTTGAAATGTTTGACAAAGAAGAGCTGATCGATGAGACAACCAAGCGTCTGCGTAAAGAGAACAGCCTTAAGAAGAGTCCTGAGTTTTTAGAGCTCTCCAAAGCACTTCAGAAAAAAACACTCTCTGTGCAGTCCAACTTCTTTTTCTTGAAGCAAAAGCCAAGTGCGATTGTCCAAATTGTTAAAGAAGCAGATGAAACACGCGAAGATCACTACAGCTACAAGATCAACAATGACTCGCATCTAAGCATTACCGTTATTCGGGGTAAGAGTTTTAACATCGGTTACCTGTTAGGAAAACTCTCCTACTTAGACCTTGTTCAAATGGATATTTACAAACTTTTTGATGGTAAAAAATACTTCCAAATTGACTTTAATGAAAAGGTCACAGAGAATGATATTGAGCTTATCTGTGAGCTTATCGACAACTCGTTTGATATGAGCAAAAAGGTTACGCTCAAAAAGCCGACTATCCTCAAAGGAGAGATCGACATCAACTGTGAACACTCTAAGTCCTACGCACTGATGCATGTCAATACCAAGAACCAACACGGTCTTATGGCGTACTTTATGAGTGTGTTTGATGAACATGGCATTGACATTGCAATGGCGAAGATTCAGACCATTAAGAACCGAACGAGAAACCTGCTTTTAATCGAAAAGACAGTCGGTTTATGTAACAATGGAGAAGATATTTTAGATTATTTTTACTAAAAAGGTAACGTATATGTGTGGAATTGTTGGCTATATTGGAACCAAAGAAAAACGCAATTTTTTAATTAGTGGACTGAAAGAACTTGAATATCGTGGGTATGACTCAGCAGGTATTGCTGTACTCAAAGATGGAGACATTACTTCATTTAAAGCCACAGGAAAACTCTCTAACTTGGACCATAAAGTTGAAAACTTTAGCTCTTCGGGTTTTGGAGTAGGCATCGGTCACACCAGATGGGCGACACACGGCAAGCCAACCGAAGCCAATGCTCATCCACACTGGGGTGAATTTTCCTACATTATCCACAATGGCATCATTGAAAATTATAAAGAGATCAAAGATGAACTTCTCAAAGATGGCGTGAAATTTTTAAGCCAAACCGACACGGAAGTTGCGGTTCACCTTTTTGAAAAAAATGTACGAGAATTGGGTGATTGTTTTAAAGCGTTTGAAAAAACCATCGCTTCATTGCATGGCGCCTATGCGATTTTACTCATTACCAAAAAAGAGCCTGATGTTATTTTCTTTGCTAAAAATGCTGTTCCCTTACTTCTGGGCAAAAGCAGTGAAGGCGAAGTCTTTTTTAGCTCTTCAGATGCCCCACTTATTGGACTTGTTAAAGAGGTCGTTTACCTCGAAGATGGCGAGTATGGTTGGGCAAAAGACAAAGAGATTACCCTTTTGAAAAACAATGTCGCACAACATCTTGATTTTAAACCTCTTACGCACGATAAACTCTCCGCTCAAAAAGATGGTTATCGCTATTTTATGGAAAAAGAGATTTACGAGCAATCACTCGTTGTCGCAGAAACACTTATGGGACGCATTAAAGAGAACTCTGTTGTTTTAGATGAACTCTCTTCGCTTTATCTTTCCAACATTGATGCCATTAAAATCTGTGCATGTGGTACAAGCTATCACGCAGCGCTTAGTGCGTGCTATATGTTTGAACGTTTAGCGAAAATTCGCACCAACGTTGAAATTGCCAGTGAGTTTCGCTACAAAGAACCCCTGTTAGATGCCAAAACCTTATTTATCGTTATCTCCCAGAGTGGTGAAACCGCTGATACCCTCGAAGCCCTTAAAATGGCAAAACGTGGCGGTATGCAAACCCTTGCCATTTGTAATGTGGACAACTCTTCTATCGTGAGAACTGCGGATATGACCATCCTCACACGAGCTGGCATTGAAAAAGGTGTGGCAAGTACCAAAGCGTTTGCAACGCAAGTCATTACCCTTTGGCTTTTAACACTCTTTATCGGTGAGCAAAAAGGAAATATCGATGAGAAAACCCTACAGAGTGAAATTGCAGCACTCTTGCATATTCCTCTTGTTTTAAAAGTCAATGAAAACACACATGAGAAAATTCGCCGCCTCTCCAAACGTTACTTGCACGGGCATGGTTTCTTCTTCATCGGTCGCGACCTTTTCTACCCACTTGCCCTTGAAGGAGCGCTGAAGCTTAAAGAGATCAGCTACCTTCATGCTGAGGGCTACCCAGCAGGCGAGATGAAACATGGCCCCATCGCGCTTGCCGATAGTGAACTTTTCACCATCGCACTCATGCCTAAAAATCTTCTGTATGACAAAATGAAAAGCAACGTTGAAGAGCTAGGAGCAAGGGATTCTACCCTTCTTATCATTAGTCCAGAGCCATTTGAGTTAGCCGATGATTTTATCAAAACAAAACCCCATACACACATGATGGGTGAGTTTTTTGAAATGATGCTCATCACGCAGCTCCTTGCCTTAGAAATTTCGATTCGTCTAGGAAATGATGTTGATATGCCACGAAACTTAGCCAAAAGTGTGACTGTAGAATAATTTTACCTATAAGGAAGTGTAATGCAAAAAAAGCTCTCTTTGGTCATTGTAGGAACCATTTTTATCTCTTTTATGATTCTTATGGTGATTTTAGCGTTTTCGATTCGAGACCTTGGAATTAAAAATGCCGAAGAGAAGGCTCAAATTATCGCCGATTTAGTGCAAGATGGACTTTCTGCGCATATGCTCAGCGGAACCATGGATCAAAGAGAATTTTTCCTCAATAAAATCAGTACTGCAAAAGGGGTACAAGCCCTTTGGGTTGTTCGTAGTGAGTCGGTCATTAAACAATTTGGCAAGGGTTTCAACAATGAAATCGCACGCGATACCATTGATGAAGAGACACTCAAGTCTGGTCTTGTGCATAAAAATAATGAAGAGAGTTCCCATAGTGCAAAGTTGCGTATTACCACTCCCTACATCGCAAAAGAGCACGGAACACCCAACTGTATGCAATGTCATCATGCCAAAGAAGGTGAAGTACTCGGAGCCATTAGCATCGTTTTTGATATCAGTGAAGTACGAACTAACGGTATTTTAACCTCCCTTGGTATTTTGCTCCTTTCTATTTTCATTATGCTTTTTGTCTTTATCATCATTAACCGTTCAATGAAGCCGCTCATGGAACTTTTCAACTCCATTACGTTTGTCATGAATAAAGCACAAGAGGGCGATTACAGCCGACGTGTACGTTTTAGTGGAAGCGATAAAGAGTGCCATAATGTTATGTTTTGGATCAACTCGCTTTTAGAGAAATTGGAAAACACCCTAAACGATATCGAGGTGACCGTAAAGAAATTTTTAGCTCTCGCTCCAAACCAGCAACCCGATCTTCTACTCGATGCGCAAGCTATCGTCCATGAGCTTTCTGACATTTATCAGTTTAAACGTACCATCGAGTTTGATGAAGACAAAGAGCAAGTTTACAGACGTATTGGCTCTATTTTACAGCACGATTTAGGACTGAAAGACTTTGTCCTCATTGAATCGGGTAAAGATGCGATTAACCCAACGATTGTGTTTGATGCTTCTTCCCACAAACGCACCGTTGATCCAACCTGTCGAGCACTTCGTACCAAGCAAGCGGTCTATTCTGATCAATTTAGAAACATCTGTGAGTCCTGTGAATCTTGTGCACATCATCTCTGTATTCCTTATCTTATCAGTAATGACTTCGAGATATTGCTGAGCATTTGGACACAAACGCCAGAAGAGCTAAGCTTTACAAAAGAACAGCTTCCTAAAATTCAAAATTATATTGATGCAGCACGTCCAGAGCTTGTGAGTAAAAATCTCACTGAAATTCTAAAAATCTCTTCCACTACCGATGCGCTCACAGGTCTTTACAACCGAAAATACCTCGATGAATACATCGAAAAAGCACTTTCTCAAGCAAAGCGCAATGGTATCGTTTATGGTATCTTGATGATTGACATCGACTTTTTCAAAATGGTCAATGACACCTACGGACACGATGTGGGCGATAAAGCGATCAAGGTGCTTGCAACGGTACTGAAAGAGAACATCAGAGAAGCCGATACCGCATTTCGTTTTGGAGGCGAAGAGTTTTTGGTACTCTTATACGAATGCGAAGAAGCGATGGTTTCAAACATTGCAGAGAAAATTCGTCTGGCATTTGAAAAATCATCCATTCAGTCCAATAATGGCTCAACCTTTTACAAAACACTCAGCGTTGGCGCATCGATCTTCCCGAAAGATTCTGACTCATTGTGGAAATGTATTAAATTTGCAGATATCGCACTTTACAATGCAAAAGATAGCGGTCGTAATTGTGTTAAACGCTTTGATGCTTCTATGGTTGAATCCCAAGAACTCAAAAGCGATTTTTAAAGGCAATGATGAAATTTTACCGTGTGTATGTTGAGCTCACCAATATCTGTGGGCTCGCATGTAGCTTTTGCCCTCCTAAAACGCTTCCAACGCACAGTATGGCACTTCCTTTTTTTGAGCAAGTTTTGGATCAACTCAGCCCTTACACCAAAGAAGTTGCATACCATATGGGAGGCGATCCGCTAAGCCTTTCAAATCTTGAAGCGTATTTGGATGTGAGCTTCAAAAAACACTTTAAAGTGATGCTCACGACCAGTGGTTACTACTTAAACAAACACGATCTTCACACGCTGTTGCATCCCGCTATTAAGCAAGTAAACATCTCACTTAACAGCTACAACAAAAACAGTATGCCGCTCTCTTTTGAGGCATATATGGAGCCTATCATTCAGTTCTGCAAACTTAAACTGGAAAAGAATCGAGATCTTTTTATCAACCTCCGTTTATGGAATATGGATGAAGAACAGAGTGAAAAAGCCTTTAATGAGAAGCTCTTTGCCTACCTTGAACAAGCATTTCACACCTCTTTAAATGTTACGAAAATTTACGATGAAAAACCTCGCTCAATTCGCTTGAGCGAAAAAATACTGCTTCATTTTGATAACTACTTTGAGTGGCCTACCCTGACTTCAGATCACCACTCTCATGGCACCTGTTTAGGACTTTCATCTCATTTTGGAATTCTAGCAAACGGTACAGTGGTGCCGTGTTGTTTGGATAAAGATGGGGTGATGGAGCTTGGAAATTTACATACCAGCACACTGGAAAATATTTTAAATACAGCAAGAACACAAGCCATCATTGAGGGATTTAAGCGCCATAAAGCCATCGAGTCTTTATGCCAAAAATGTCACTATAAACACCGTTTTAAGGAGAATTAATGTCAGAAAAATTGTATGAAAATGCGTACTTCTATATTGAGAAAGAAAATGCGATGATCCCATGGGTCAAAATTTTTACAAAAACCCCCTATAAAGAGCTAAGCGATTGCGATCCTGACACACAAGCAGCAATTCTCAAAGTAATGCTCATTGTCGAAGAGACCATGCGTTTTTACTACAACCCAAAAAAGATTAATATCGCAATGTTTGGCAATTATGTTCCGCATCTGCACATTCATGTGATGGCACGTTTTGAAGAGGATTCTCACTTTCCTGAATCCATGTGGGGTATTAAACAGCGCGATGGAGAGCTTCATCTTCCTAGTTTTGAGAACTTTGTTACTATTTTACAAAGCAAGTTGGCGATATAGTAACGTTTTTGGGTAAATTTTAATCTCCCTTTTGATAAGCTTTTTGGAAAAATTTTAAAAAAAATATAAAGATAACGAATGAAAAAAGTGTTTCTGGCTCTTGGTTTTTTACTTTCAACGTACGCATTTAGCGCAAATCTACATTACACTCTTATAAAAAAGGAAAGCGGCAAAGAGGGCAGCACCCTTCTCATTGTGGGAGGTATTCATGGTGACGAACCTGGAGGCTATTTTGCACCGATGCTTTTATCGAAATACTATAAAATTGAAAGTGGCAATCTTTGGATTGTTCCAAACCTCAACTTCGATAGTATCGTCAAAAACTCCCGTGGCATTAACGGCGATATGAACCGTAAATTTGCCAAGATTGAGCCTAAAGATAAAGACTTTGACACTGTCACAGAGATTAAAAAGCTTATTCTTCATCCCAAAGTTGACTTAACGCTCAATCTTCATGATGGTCAAGGCTTCTACCGTGATCGCCAAATCGATAAAAACTTCAACCCAAAAGCATGGGGGCAAGCTACCATCATTGATCAGCAACAAATTGCAAGTGCCAAATATGGTAATCTTGCGGAGATCGCTAAAAAGGTGAATCAAGAGACCAACGTTGACCTTATCGAAGACGTGCATGAGTTTAATGTCAAAAATACTAATACCAAGGCTCAAGACAAGGCAATGCAACAAAGTTTGACCTATTTTTCCATTACAAACAACAAGCCCGCTTTTGCCATTGAGACAAGTAAAAACATTACAGAACTTTCACCTAAGGTCTTTTATCAACTCAAAACCATTGAAAAATTTATGAATGTAATGAACATCAAATTTTCACGTTCATTTGAGCTGAGTGAAGAGAATATTAAAAAGCTTCTGAGCGATGATGGTATGTTAGAGATTCCTCCAACTAAAATCACGCTTGATCTTGCAACACTAAAGCCTTATATCAAATTCTTCCCCATGAGTAAAGACAAATTGGTCTATAATAGTAACAACCCTTTGGTCGCTGTTATTAAAGATAAAGATGAATACAAAATTATGAACGGCAATATCCTTGTTTCCAAGCTAAAGCCTGATTTCATAGAGTTTGAAAACTCTCTTTCCAGTATTAATCTATCCATTGACGGTAAAAAAAGCAGTGCAAAAATCGGCTCACTTATCAGTGCAAAAAACAGCTTTCAAATCGATCCAATCAATGGGTATCGTATCAATATTATCGGTTATTCAAAAAGCGGTGTTGGAAGTGAAGGCGGCATCAAAGTTGAACCAAAAGATTTTATCAAAAGCTATGCTATTGATAAAGATGAAACGACCTATATGGTACAATTTTATAAAGATAAAAAGTTTTGCGGTATGGTCAACATTAAATTTGAAGATGAAAAAAAAAGTAAAAAATAGCCTTTTCGCCTTTTAAACAATCAATTATCAGTAAAATCAAGGAGCGCCGTGTGAGTACCTTTGTGGGTAGACAACCGATTTTTGACAAAGAGGGTGTATGCTTTGGGTATGAGCTCCTTTACCGCTCATGCGACATCAACAATGTAGCGACGTTCCAAGATAATGCTAAAGCCTCTGCACGTGTTATCGTTAACCTCATTCACAATATCGGACTTACCCCTATTATAGGGCATAAGATAGGCTATATCAATGTCGATGAAACCATGCTCTTTAGCGATGCCATTTTACTGCTTCCCAAGGAACATTTTAGATTTGAGATTTTAGAGCACACGAAAGTCTCTTTAGCGCTTTATGAACGCATCAAACACCTTCATACGCTGGGCTACCGTTTCTCTTTGGATGATTTTGATTGCAGCGATACGATGATCAAATATTATGAACCTCTTTTCCCCTATATTGAGATCATCAAAGTGGACATTCAAGCGATTGGAACAACGCATCTTGGAGCGGCCATTGATAAACTTAAAAAATACACGATTCCTCTTTTGGCAGAAAAAATAGAGACGCATGAAGAGTATGAAATATGCTCAAAACTCGATTTTCAATTTTTTCAAGGCTACTTTTTTGAAAGACCTGTGATTTTAAGTGGGAAAAAAATCGAGCCCAATACTGTCAATGCGCTTAGACTTATCAACTGTATTCAAGAAAATAACGATGTTGCTTACATCTCTCACAAATTTGCGACCTGCCCCGATTTGGTTTATAACCTTTTGCGCCATGTTAACTCTGGAGCGTATCATTTTAAACAAAAAATTACCTCTATTAAGCAAATGGTACTGCTATTGGGACCTCAAAAAATTATCTCATGGCTTGGGCTTTTTCTCTATGGTATGCCGCAAAATCGTCCCTTTGGAGCTGAAATTTTCAACAATGCCAAATTCCGCGCTAAAGTGATGGAAGAGTTAGCCCTTACATGCAATAAACCTGAACTTGCCAATAAAGCCTTTTTAACAGGAAGCCTCTCTTTAATTGATGCTTATCTCAACATTACAATGCTTGAATTTTTAAACAATGTGCATCTAGACGATGAGATCAAAACGGCCTTGCTCTTTCGTGAAGGCTTTTTAGGAGAGCTACTTTACATTGCCACAGAGATGAATCACTCCAATGATACAGATGCGACCATCAAAAAACTGGGGCACTATCCATGTTTTAGCACGGAACAGCTCTACGATGCTTGCACCAAAGCAACCATTTTTGTTGAAGAGACCGAAAATCATTAGAACCAAGGAGTTTGTATGAATGTCGTTATTTTTTATTGTACCCGTTGAGGATATATGCCACGAGCTTTCCGTGCGAAAGATGAAATTTTAAGTGCATATCCTCATGCGAACGTATCACTGAGCCCAAAAATGGGTGGATTTTTTGATGTCATGGTTGATGAGAAGATTCTTTTCTCTAAAACAGAGAAAATTGGTACACCCATAGAGCGCTTTCCTGAGAGCGGAGAGATTATTGCATTGCTTCAAAAAGCAGGTTATTAGCCTTTGCATGTCACATGTAAAGGTTTTCATATTTTTTTAAAAGGTTCATAGTGGGCTATTTTACGAGCTTTTTTGTGCGACTAGCCTATTTTATAGAGGCTTCTTCACGCTATCATCGTGTTAAAGAATTTTGCAGAACACTCTTAGAGTATCAACACTCAAGGCTCAAATTTTATTTCGATATTTTTATGGTCGTGCTTGTTGTCATCAGTGTTCTTTTCTTACTCTATGAAGTTAAACATCCTGATGGGCATCCTTATCTAGACGCATTTGTTCAGTTTTCATTGATTGTGTTCATCATTGAATACTTACTACGTTTTTGGATCTATTCCGATAGCCATAAACTCTTTTTAGAACGCTACGACTATGCCATTAACAACAACCTCCCTTTTTCACTAGGGCACACCCTCTGGGCTATTTTGAAGAAAAAAGTGGAGTATATTATCTCTCCACTTGCGATTATTGATCTGCTTGCCATCTTGCCAAGCTACCGCCCACTTCGTTTTTTACGTATTTTTTTACTCTTTAGGATTTTTAAACTTTTTCGTTATGCCAGAAGTATGAAAACGTTTACCGCCATCATTACGGAAAAGAAATTTGAACTCTTTACCTTGGCCATTTTTGCAAGCTTTGTTATTTTTACAGGCAGCTCTGCTATTTATATCTTTGAAACACACCAAAACCCTAAAATAAACACTCTCTTTGACGCAGTCTATTGGGCAATTGTTACGATGGGAACGGTAGGCTATGGCGATATTGTGCCTGTCACCACAGAGGGCATGGTGGTTGCCATGATCCTAATTATTTTGGGTGTCGCAACACTTGCTTTTTTAACCTCTATCATTGTCTCCTCTTTTCAAAACAAACTTATCGAACTTAAAGAGAGTCGTCTCTTTTCAGAAGTGGACAAACTGGAAAACTACATTGTCATTTGTGGCTATGGACGTGTTGGCGAAGTGGTTGCAAAGATGTTACACGAAGATGGCTATAAGCTGGTTATTATCGATAACGATGATGAAAAGATAAAGCTAGCACAACAACGTGGACTCATTGGCATTGTTGCCGATGCTTCAAAGAGCCGTATTTTAGGGGAACTTGGTGTTGGTAAGAGGGCATCACAGATTATTTGTGCCACCAACAGCGATGAGCTCAATGTCTTTATCACGCTTACTGCTCGAAGCCTCAGCAAACAGATTATTATTATTGCACGGGTGATCAAAAATACCCATAAACGAAAGTACTTTTTAGCAGGTGCAAACTACGCATTTAGTGCCGATGAAACCATCGGACTTATGGGAGCACAGTATATTACACAACCCATTTCGTATACCGCTCTTGATGAAATGCTCACCGAAAATACAGGTGTCATTTTCGATATGCTCCCAATACATGAACATGCTTATTTTGTTGGACAACCCCTTGAAGCACTTGAACTTAAAGAAAAACGGCTCATGCTTTTTGGTATTTTGCGAAAAGAGGCTACGCCTTCATTTCAGTTCAATCCAAGTCCTAATTTTATACTCCAAATGCATGATATTCTTATTATTATGGGGCGTAAACACCACATCAATGTACTGCGAAAACAGAATGACAAAGGAGTCATGCGATGAGGGAAAGCAAAATTCTCCTTTTTGGCTTTAGCCGATCTGCTATTGAAATTGGAGCGAGATTGCAAGCACAAGGGTTAGCATTTACCTGCATCGATAGTGATGCAAGCTTACTGCCTAAAGCAAAGAAACTGGGATTTGAACTGCTCATTACAGACTACAGTGATGACGATACCCTTTTGAGTCTGGGTATTGGAGAAGATGTCAGATTTGTCTTTACCCTCTTTGATGAAGATGTCCAGAATGTCTTTTTAACACTCTCCATCAGAGCTCTGGATTCAAAAGTACAAATTGTCTCTACCACGCACACCAAAGATGCCATTCATAAGCTTGAAATTGCAGGCGCGAGCACCATTTTAGACCCATATCAGATTTGTGGAAAACGCATTTACAAACTCATCACACAGCCTGAGATTATGCAGGTGATTGATGCGACTATTTTTGGTGAAGAAGATATTAATATGGAGCAAATCACGATTACAGCGCACTCTGCGTTAAATGGCTTGCTACTCAATGAATGCTATCCGACAGAGAAGTACAATATGCTCTTAATTGGCCTACACGATAAAGAACTTAAAAAAGAGTTTATCTTTATCACAGAAGGGCACAACCATAAATTAGATCATGGCGATATTTTGGTTGTTATTGGCAAAAGCGCTGAAATTGAGCGCTTTAAAATGGATTTTAGTCTATAACTGACCTTACGCACTATTTACAACTTTGCACAAAATAAAAAAGTATTAGATGCTAGGCAGATTTTTGAGTCATAGCTAAAGCTATGGCGATTAAATCTAACGACGCAGATGATATTTTTTTATTTTGCCCTTACGGGGTGAGTTTTCATCAATGCATAGGCGTTGTTAAAATGACTTTGATTTGGCTTTAGCCAAACCTTTGTCACTTTGCCTAGCCTCTACATTAATAAAAACTCATGCAAAATTGTAAATAGTGCGTAAGGTCAGTTACAAAAGCGGAACGATTAAAAAGAGTGTGCCCACACACGCCAATGTTTCCAGTGTTGTGATCGATGCCATTAAAGAGACATCGCCTCCAAGCTCACGTGCCAATATATGGGAAGACGTCGCTGTTGGCATGGATGCAAAAATAATCGCAATACTTAAACTCATACCTACAAGTCCAAACAGATGCGATAAGCCATAAGCAACCATAGGAAATATAACCAATTTCGCAACCGTTGAAACCACCAACTCTTTTTTAGCATCTTTGAGATACTTAAGCTCCAGCCCCACACCGACCGATAACAATCCCATAGGAAGTGCCGCATGACTGACAATAGAAATGCTTTTTAAGATAAATATCGGCATCTCGATGCCACTGGCATTGATAAGTCCCCCAATAGCACAGGCGCCAATTAAAGGGTTTTTAATAATGGTTTTAAAAAAAGAGATAAGTGAAAACTTTCCATCACGCAGATAAATAGCAAAAACGGAGATACAGAGGATGTTGATGAATGGAATAGCAAATGCCATGACAATAGCCGCTAAAACTAAGCCTTTATCACCATAGACTGCATTGACGAGCGCTAAGAGAACATAGGTATTAAAACGAATCCCGCCTTGAACGATAGACGTAAACGCTCTATTGTCAAAATGAAGAATGAGATTGAGTAAAATGAGGATGACGAGAATGATAAAAATACCGCTGAGCGATGTGAAAACAAGGTTAACCGTATGGGTCAGATCGATTTTAGCAACCGCTAACTCATACACTAAAAGACAAGGCATTAAGACATAGTAGGTAAACTTATCCATCTTTGGCCAAAAGTCAGTCGAAGGAAATTTTGCATGTTTAAACGCATAACCTGCAAAAATAATCAAACAAATTGGTAAAAGCGCATTCAGTACATAGCTCATGCTTATCCCTTAAATCGAAATGCCTCGGCCACTAAAATACTTTTGAGTTTTTCGCGACACTCCCCTTGAAACTCCATCCACTCTTCTTTACATGTACCGCCACTACCCAGTTTCTTTTTGACCACAGAGCAGAGTTTTGTAAGTGCCTCTTTTTCAAGAAAAAAAGGGCCTACGATAGAGACAGGTTTTCCTTGGCGCTTTTCCATCTTGAGAACTAAAAAGTGCTTTGCAGGAAGTTTGATCTCGACTGTTTTAGAGGAAGGTTTATCTTCCTCTAACTGCCATCCACTACTGCTATCGAGTGCAGACCCTAGTGCAAATGGGGCTTTTTTATCTGCCATACGTCTCTCTAAAGGCTTCATAATCACCTTTAAAATCAATCACAGTGCCATCAGGATGTAGCTCAATAATACGGTTTGCAAACGCATCGATAAGCTCTCTATCGTGAGTCACACAGATAACATTACCAGGGAATTTAAACAGCCCCTCACCAAGAGCGATAATTGCTTCAAGATCAAGGTGATTGTCTGGCTCATCCAGTACTAAGAAGTTACCTTTTTGAAGCATCATCTTAGAGAGCATCATACGGTGTTTTTCACCACCGCTGAGCTGGCTAACACTTTTCTTTTGCTCTTCACCTGAGAAAAGCATACGACCTAAACACTTTCTGATTTCATCCAAGTCTTTTTTCTCATCGTACTGTTGTAACCACTCAAAGAGTTGAAAATCGCCTGTGATCATATCGGTTGTGTTTTGAGGGAAATAGCTCGACGTGATTGTAGCACCCCATTTAACACTTCCCGTATCCGCATCCAGTTGTTCCATAAGAATGTTACACAGAGTCGTTTTACCGACACCATTGTGTCCAATGAGTGCGATTTTTTCACCTTTTTCAACTTTAAAGCTGATGTTATGAAGTACTTTTTGATCCCCATAACTTTTTTCAATACCTTCAACTTCCAACACTTCGTTACCAATGTCACGTCCCATTCGAAAAACGATGCTTGGATCACGGCGTGAAGAGGTTTGAATGTCTGCGATGTCTAGTTTCTCAAGTCTTTTTTGACGAGAAGTTGCTTGTTTCGCTTTAGAAGCATTGGCAGAGAAGCGTCTTACAAAGGCTTCGAGTTCATCTTTCTCTTTAAGTTTCTTATCTCTGTCCATCTCTTGTTGTTTTGCGATTAGATTTGCAGCCATGTACCATTCATCATAGTTACCCGTAAACTCACGAATTTTCTTAAAATCAACATCAAGAATGTTCGTAACAACCGAGTTAAGGAAGTGTCTATCATGCGAGATAACAACCATGGTGCCTTCATGGCGAATGAGTTGCTCTTCTAACCAAGAGATTGCTTCAAGGTCTAGGTTGTTGGTAGGCTCATCGAGGAAGAGAACGTCTGGTTTTGGGTAAAGCACTTGTGCAAGCAAAATTTTAAACTTATCGCCACCCGTTAGTTCGCTCATCAAGCTATCTTGTTCAGAAACCGCAAAACCTAAAGAAGCCAAAATTTTCTCAATATTTACTTCTACTTCATAGGTTGGATCTTCTTCGGCACAGATGATTTCAAGCTCCGCTAAACGATCATTGACTTTTTCGTCCGAAAAGTCACCCGTAACATACAACTCTTCTTTCTCTTTGATAGCATCAAAAAGTCTTTTATTGCCGTACATTACGGCATCTTTGAGTGTAAAATCTTCAAAAGCGTATTGATTTTGATTTAACACGCCAACACGTAAACCATTTTCAATCGAAATGTTTCCACTGGTTGGCTCAATTTGTCTTGATAAAATTTTCAAAAAGGTTGTCTTACCTGCGCCATTGGCACCAATAAGTCCGTAACGTTTACCTTTATCCAGTTTAAGGTTGATATTTTCAAATAAAAGCTGATGCGAAAAACGCATTGTTAGGTTGTTAACTTCGACCATAATATAGATTCTCTCTTTGTTTTTCGCGGATTATACCATTATGTATCTTGTTTCAAAATTTACCTTTACCTCTAGGTCCCCCAATGGTGTAAAAAAATCTTGCTATTTTTAGTTTAAAAAATGTTACAATTAAAATGTACGACCCTTTTTAAAGGATATTTTCGTGGCAATTTTAAAGAAAAACATTTGGCTTATTTTTTATGTTTTAACACTTACTGCTACGATTTTATTTCTGAGTGCTTCTTACCTTAAATGGGAAAGCACCTACCTCAAATATCAAACATCCCAAGAAAACATTGTCGAACTCATGGCAAATGCCACACACTCCTTGTTTGATACCCAAGAGCGGTTAATGGACATTTTGGGTGTTACCATTCTTGAAGATCGTCACCATCAATACGACACTCAAAGTATTGAAAAACACTCAAACTCTTTACTCCAAAACCCTGATGTTATCGCATTTGGAGTAACAACACCTGAGGGAGAGTTTATCTTTGCAAGTTCACACAAAGACCCTAAACAAATTACCAGTCTACTGAAACAACCAGAGAGTCGCGAATCTTTTATGGAAGCTCTCTCCACACATGGAATGGTTTTTGGTCGTACCTATTTTTCACAACCTTTGCAAAAATGGGGAATGCCTATTCGTAAGACGGTTCGTGATGAAGAAGGAAAGCCACTTTTTGTAATGACCACACTTCTGCGTCTTACCAGCACATTTGATACCCTTATGAATACCATTCACCACCGTCAAAACCTTGTGGTCTCTGTCATTCGCGATACGGATTTATACCAGCAATACAACTCGGAAGGAAAACATGACTATGCCAAAACGTACCAAAGCCCCTTTCCCAAGAAGGTAATGGATCGAGTCTATACCATCATTTTTGACACCTATGGACTCACACCCCAAGAACTCAAACGCGATGAACCACTCGTCTCTTTTGGTTACACGCATGAGGATGGTGTCCGCTATCTCGCGTCTCTTAAATACAATAAAACCTATAAACTCTGGATCATTGTTCATACTTACCTTGATACCATCATCAAAGATTTTCTCCAAAGCCTTGCGCTTTACGTTACAGCCTTTATTGTTTCTGGAGCCATTTTTTTCTTTCTTTTTCGCCTCATTGCAAATGCTGAAGACAAACGCAGAAGTGATTTAATTCAACAAGCAACGCATGACCAACTTACAACACTTCCAAATCGTAGTTATCTGCATCAAAACATTTTTCATTGGGCATACAAAAATGCGCCTCCTTTTAGCCTTTTTTATGTCGATATGGATCATTTTAAAAATATCAATGATAGCTTTGGTCATCAATTTGGCGACTACGTCTTAGTGGAAATCACGAAAAGACTGCGTGCCTTAACGCCGCCTCATTCATTGATTATCCGCTATGGGGGAGATGAATTTGTCCTTGTGACACGTTTACATGAGCATAAAGAGCTTCTGAATTTTGCCTCACGCCTTATTGATGCCCTTTCGCGCCCCTACAATGTCAATGAGCTTCACTTCAATATTGGAGCAAGTGTTGGGATTGCCATCTACCCTGAACACGGAGAAAACTTTGACATGCTGCTTCGTGCTTCAGATATTGCACTTTATGAATCTAAAAAAGTGAAAAATAGTGCCCATATTTTTGCCAGCGAGATGCAAGAAGGGTTTTTAAAGAATGTTAAAATAGAACAAGCCCTTCGCAAAGCGATCAATCAGCATGAACTCTTTATGGTGTATCAACCCCAAATCGACACTCAAGGCTGTGTGTACGGTGTTGAAGCACTTTTGAGATGGAACAGCCCTACTTTAGGCAATGTTGCACCTAACCATTTTATTCCTTTAGCAGAGGCTTCAGGTCTTATGCCAAAAATAGGACGTTTTATCATTGAAACAGCGTGCCGTGAGATTAAAGAACTTCACCTCAACCTAGAATATGCTTTTCAAATCTCTATCAACATCTCCGTACGCCAGTTTATGGATCCTGGTTTTTTAGAGCACTTACTTGAAACCGTAGATAAAACACAGATGCATCGCCTTGCGATTACACTGGAGGTGACTGAAAACCTTTTCATTGAAGACATGCACTATATTTTGCCACTGTTACACCAAATTAGAGAACTAGGTATCCAAATTTCAATGGATGACTTTGGGACAGGATATTCCTCTTTGAGTATGTTGCGAAAACTTCCTATTGATGAGCTAAAAATCGATAAAAGCTTCGTGGATGAAATTTTTAGCGATGAAGCTTCTGCTAAAATGGTTCAAAATATCATTGCTATTGGTAAAAATTTTGGAATGCATATTCTGGCAGAAGGCGTCGAAACCAAAGAGCAAAAAGAGATTCTAACCACCTTTGGATGCGATCGTTTCCAAGGCTATTACTTCGCAAAACCTCTTCCCAAAGAAGAACTTTTGAGCTTTTTAAAAAAACAAACATTTACAGATAAATCTTAATTCTCCCATCGCTTCAAATAAAAAAGAAAACTTTTAGAAAAACAAGCGCATCATTATTGGAATGATGATGCCTAAATTTTTAAATAAACTATAAATTTTTAGACTAAGCTATTTTCATGCTATACAGTTAATATATAATTTCTTGTACCAAAGGGCTGAATATCATGGTTAAGTCATTTAGCAATGATATAATTTTTAAATTATTGTACTAGATTTATTAATTAAGCAAAACAAATCATAGAGGATAGTCTATGTCTAAAGTTCATAAATTCGTTATTACGAATCCAGACCTCTGCATTGCATGTAACGCCTGTGTCAAAACATGCGTTAAACATGCCTACATACGGGGAAAACTCTCCAAAAAAAGACTTGATGTGCTCTCTTTAGAGAGTGGGAAAATGCCTAACCAATGCCGTCAATGCGATGATGCACCGTGTGCTAATGTGTGCCCAACGGGTGCCCTTCGTATTGCGAATTCTTGTGTTGAGCTGTGTGAAGAGATTTGTATCGGTTGTAAACTCTGCACCATTGCCTGTCCTTATGGGGCGATTAACATCGATGCGGAATTTCCTCCTTCTATTATAGATGAAGTGGAGCGGCACTTAGAAGCGGGTTGCATCAGCGGGCTCAAAAGTATTGCCATCAAATGTGATATGTGTGTTGGCATCGAAAGTGGACCTGCGTGTGTGAGCGTTTGCCCAACAGGAGCATTGGTCATGATTGACCCAGTTCTAGGCGAATGCAAATTCGGTAAAAAAATCAAAGGCGATATGGCACCTTTTTTAAAATCGGTTGTGCCTCATATTACCATTGAAAATATTCCTGCACCTGAGGTTAAAAAACCAAAAGAGCCTAAACCTGCTCCAACGGCTGAAACACCAGAAACCAACAAAGAGGAAGCATAATGCAAACCATATATACTCTATTTTTGTTAACCTCACTTCTTTCACTTGCACTCTATAAAAAACCGCTTCTTGCCCAAAGAATAGGATTTGGTTTAGCAAGTCTCATCTCGCTTTATGCGGCAGTTTTTTTCTTCTCTAGCCTTGATGAGATACTGATTTGGAAATTACCTGGTAATTTTATCAGTTTGCCTCTCTTTAGGCTTGATGCTATTGGAATGTTCTTTAGCTTTTTGGTGAGTTTAATTGCTTTTGCGGTTTCACTTTTTAGCTTTGATTATGCAAAATTCTATGAGAAAAAAGCCAATTTAGCAGTTTTTGCTTCACTCTTTAACGCTTTTATTCTCTCCATGCTCTTAGTCATTGCAAGCGATAATGTCTTCTCTTTTATGCTCTTATGGGAAGTGATGACACTTATTTCTGCACTTCTGATTTTAATCAATGATGGAGAAGGCGCTTCCAAAAATGTGATGATTTATCTAGGCGTTGCCCAAATTGGAGCATTTTGTTTGATGGTTGCGTTGATTATTATGGCAAGTATTGCAGGTACTTTTGAGTTTAGCAAATTTGCAGATCTAAACATTGGTTTTGGTATGAGCATAACACTCTTCACCTTACTGCTTGTCGGTCTTGGCTCTAAAGCAGGTATGTTTCCATTCCATGTTTGGTTGCCTATCGCGTATTGCCAATGCCCTTCAAACGCTTCAGCACTGATGAGTGGTGTTATGATTAAAGTAGCACTTTTTGCTTTTATCAAATTTTCACTTCTTTTACCACAGTTTGCTTGGTTTGGATATATTTTACTCTTAGTAGGGGCACTTAGCTGTATTTTCGGCATTATTTATGCACTCGCTTCCAATGACTACAAAGCCTCTATCGCGTATAGTTCATGTGAAAACGTCGGTATCATCTTTTTAGGACTGGGTGGCGCTTTCTATGGGCTTGGCATTAATTCACCTACCATTGCATTGTTAGGTTTTATCGCAGCCTTCTTTCATATTTTAAACCATGCGGTTTTTAAATCACTGCTGTTTATGTTAAGTGGAAATGTCTTTACGGCTACAAACACTCGCGATATGGACGCTCTTGGTGGACTCCATAAAAAAATGCCTATCACCTCTATCATCTTTTTTGTTGCTGCCATTTCCATCTGTGCATTGCCACCACTCAATGGATTTGCAAGTGAGTGGGTTATTTATAAAACAATGGTTATCGGTGGTATCGATGAGGGTGTTGCATCACGCTTTTTCTTTACCCTTGGCATTATTGCACTCTCCATCACTGGAGCGATGGCAATCATGGCATTTTCAAAAATGTACGGTTCAATCTTTTTAGGTATTGCTCGCGATACCAAATGTGTTGAAGAAGCCAAAGAGGTCTCTTTTAGCAGACTATTACCGCTTGGCTTACTCGCAAGTCTTTGTGTGGGCATAGGTGTCTTTATGAATGATGTTATAGGTGTGCTCTCCAAAGTCGTTCTTACGTTGATACCTCAAACAACGGCTAGTGCTTATGGATTAATCTCCATGCCACTCATTATTATAATCATGCTCTTGTGTGCGATCATTCCTTTTGTACTTCTTTATCTCTTTAAAGCAAACCATAAAGAGGTGCGCGTTACTGAGCCTTGGGCATGTGGTTTTCTTTACAACAAAAGTATGCAAATCGGCTCTAACTCTTTTACAGGGGACATCCGAAAAGCCCTTAGTTTCCTCTTGAAACATGAACAAGAGATTAAAATAGATGGATACTTTTCCAAAGCAGTCTATACGAAAAAAACACATGACCTCTTTTGGGAGAAGCTTTATGCGCCTGTGATTGATTTTGTTATGCTTGTTGCCGATAAGATAGGTATTTTCCAAAATGGTAGAACCAACCTTTATGCAGGTTATATCTTAATTTATCTTTGTTTGGTACTCATCTTTGGGTATTACTATCTATAAAAGGGAGAAGAAATGGACTTTTTTTATCTATTATTACAACTTGTTTCAGCGATAGTAGTTGCTCCTCTCTTTGATGGAATTTCAAGGAAACTAAGAGCCAAATTTCAATCAAGGGTAGGACCAAGTATTTTTCAAACCTACCGTGATCTTTTTAAATTGTTAAAACGTGGACGAACCAAGTCACACAGTACCAGTTATATCTATCAAATCTCACCTTATGTGCTTTTTGCAAGTGCAGCAGCGATGTTTTGTGTTTTACCGATTGCCTATGGTCCTAGTTCTGTTGCGTTATCACGATTTTCAGACATCTTTATCTTGCTCTATTTAGGTGCACTGTTTCGATTTATGTTCATCGTTGCGGGTATTGATACCGCTAACCCTTTTGCGGGAATAAGTGCGAGTAGAGAAGGAACACTTGGTTTTTACACCGAAGAGATTGCCGTCATTTGTCTTGTCGTGGTTATGATGGGCACAGGAAGTACCAATTTGGCGTATATCACTAACTTGATACAAGAGGGAAGTTACGGTTATGCTTTCCCTTCCTTTTCTGTTGCAGCCACAGCCTTTTTATGGGTCATGTATGTTGAGACAGGACGAAAGCCTTATGACTTAGCAGAAGCGGAACAAGAACTTCAAGAGGGTGTTTTGGGTGAATATTGTGGTAAAGACCTTGCCATCATTGATATAGCAATCTTGCTTAAACAGATGACGATGTTAGGATTCTTCCTTATCATTTTTGTGCCATGGGCAGGTCTTGTCGCAAATCCAATTTTATCACTCATTCTTTTCTTGGCTGAGATAGGTTTTCTGTATATCATGGGCGTTTTTATTGATAACTTTGGACCAAGGTTTACGGTCAACAATGGTATCAAAAGAACGATGCTCTTTGCACTCGCTATTTCATGTACGTCTTTAGTACTCTATATTATGGGAATATAACTATGGCAAATATTAATATTATTGATATCGTTGCAGTGTTAATGATGGTCACGAGTTTTGCGGTATTTGGCTTACGTCAATACCGTCATAGTATCCAAGCGTATGCTCTGCAAACGCTTTTATTGGTCAGTATCTTTTTGGCTTTGTATGTTAAATACGGCACACACGAGCTTCTTATTTGGGCAATCACCGCTTTTGTCATCAAAGTGCTTTTTGTTCCTTTATTTTTACTCAGACTTGTTAAACAACTCAATCTTGTTGTTGAAGATGAGCCAGTGGGTGGATTTTTTATCTCGCCTGTTGTTGCACTTAGTTTTTCACTTGCCGTTTCCATGATGCTTTACAAAGTATTTATCCATTTTTCACTGTTTCAAGATGTCTTGCCACTTTATGCGGCTTCATTTATCTTTATGATGGGCATTTTTGGATTTGTTTTAAGAAACTCTTTTTTGAAACAAATTCTCTCTTACTGTCTTTTCGAAAATGGAATACACCTAAGCTTAGCGCTTATGGCATATAGCTCACATGAGCTTGTTGAGATTGGTATCTTAACCGATGCTATCTTTGCGGTACTCATTATGAGTGTTTTGGCGAAGCGATTTTATGCTGCTTATGGAAGTCTTGATACCTCCAAAGCCGTGAATTTAAGGGGATAAAATGGACATTTTAGTATTAATACTCACCGTACCTTTTGTTTTTGGTGTGATCATGTTTTTCATGCCACTTCATTTTAAGCTCTTACAAAATTTGCATATCCTTTTAAGCGTGGTTGTTTCAACCATCTTGCTTAATGCAGTAGGTCAAGTTGTGAATGGAGATGTACTCTCCACGTTTCATAACTATATTTTCTTAGATTCACTAGGCGCTATCTTTTTATCATTGATTGCTATTACAGGACTTCTTGTCAATGTCTATGCTACAACGTATATGAAGTGGGAGTTAGAAGATGGCCATGTAAACTTAAAAGAGGTGAAAAACTACTTTGCGCTCAGTTTCATCTTTACATGGACCATGAGTTTAAGTGTCCTGTGTAACAACATTGCCTTTATGTGGGCAGCGATTGAAGCAACAACGCTTGCTTCTGTGTTTCTTGTAGCAGTGCATAAAGATAAAAAATCCACAGAAAGTGGTTACAAATACATTGTTTTATGCAGCATTGGTCTAGCATTTGCCCTGTATGCAACTATTCTGCTCTTCTCCGCAGCCAATGGCAAAATTGATGGTGAAGCGATGCTTTATACCAATCTTCTTGCCAATGCCGCCAATTTAGACAGTATGGCTTTAAAACTGGTCTTTATTTTTGCCTTAATCGGTTTTGGAACCAAAGCGGGACTTGCGCCTACACACACATGGTTACCCGATGTTCACGCAGAGGGACCTGCTCCAACATCTGCCCTACTCTCAGGCGTACTTTTAAAATGTGCTATGTTAGGGCTGATTCGTTACTATGCCATCGTTGCCAACGGCGTTGGTTTTGATTACGTGCAAAATGTCATGATTATCAGTGGTACACTGACCCTTTTTGTCTCTGCCTTTTTCTTGATTCGCCAACACAACGTTAAGCGTATGTTTGCGTATCACTCTGTCGCCCATATGGGTGTTATCGCTTTTGGACTCGGTGTGGGTGGTGCAATTGGTCTTTTTGCAGCACTTTTCCACTGTGCAGCGCACTCCTTTACTAAAGCATTAGCCTTTTGTTCAACAGGCAATATTGCTAGAATTTACGGTACCAAAGATATGACGAAGATGGGTGGCATGATACGCATTGCTCCACTGACAGCGGTACTTTTTGGTATTGCTATCTGTTCGTTGGTCGGTGTCCCTGGATTTGCAATTTTCGTGAGTGAGTTTCTCATTTTTAAAGCAGCCGCTATGAGCGAGCAATACTTATTAATGGGCATCTTTGCCGTTGCCTTAGCCATCATTTTTATAGCTGACTTTTCACACTTCTTTTTAGCTTCATTTGGTAAAGTAGAAGGCAAAGTAGAGCATAACGGCGAAATGAAACTTAGCGAGAATTTACCGTTAATTGCCTTAGCGTTTTTGATTGTAGCCTTTGGTGTATGGCAATTTGATTCCTTTGCGTTTCTTTTAAATGAGAGCGTCAAAAATATAATAAAACAATAATTAGGAATTCCAATGAAATGCGATAAATTTATAGAAGCTCTAGGAACAAGAGTAAAAATTTTAGAAGTCACGAGGCAATGCGAAGATCAAGTCACCGCTTTGGTGGAACTAAACGATCTTCCTGAAGCCGTTCGCTTTTTGTATTACGATATGGGTGGTTATCTGACAACCATGATCCCCAATGATGAGAGAAGCATTAACAAACACTATGCCCTTTACTACGCCATTTCCATGGAAGGCGGTAAAATGTTTGAGGGAGATGAAATAGCACAAGATGAAAAGTGCTTTGTTACGGTTAAGGTACTTATCTCTCCTGATAGCCTTACCTATCCTTCTGTTACACCATTGGTACCTGCATGTGTCTGGTATGAAAGAGAAGCCTACGATATGTTTGGACTCATTGCAGAGGGCTTGCCTGATAAAAGACGTTTGGTGCTCAGTGATGATTGGCCAGATAATCTTTTCCCTCTTAGAAAAGATGCGATGGATTACCGTTACCGCCCTGATATGAAAGATCATTATATGGAGCCTGAATATGACTTTCTAAAACCTGAAGGCTCAGGCATTATTGATGTGCCTTTAGGACCTTTGCATATTACGGCTGATGAACCAGGTCACTTTAGACTTTTTTGTGATGGTGATACTATCATCGATGCCGATTATAGACTCTTTTACCAACACAGAGGTATGGAAAAACTGGCTGAAAATCGTATGAACTACGACCAAATGGGTTATTTGGCGGAACGAGTATGCGGTATTTGTGGTTATGCCCATGCGATTGCATGTATTGAAGCGGCTGAAAAAGCAATCAACTTAGAAATCCCTGCGCGTGCACAAGCGATTCGTGTTATCTGTTCAGAGATTGAGCGTCTTCATAGCCATTTGCTCAACATCGGACTTGCATGTGAAGTAACAGGTAACTACAACGCGTTCATGCACATTTTTAGAATTCGTGAATACTCTATGAAACTCGCAGAACTGGTTACGGGTGGACGAAAAACCTATGGTAACGTTGTTATGGGTGGACTCAGACGCGATATCACTGGTGTTGAGATTAAAGAGAGTCTTAGAATCTTACAAATCATCGAAACACAAGTCGATGAAGTCTGGGATGCGGTCATGGATGACAAACGTCAAATGAGCCGTTGGAAGGGTGTGGGTATTCTTGATAAACAAGTAGCGCGTGACTTCTCTCCTGTTGGTCCAAACATCAGAGGAAGTGGCATCAAACGTGATACACGTTATGACCACCCATACGACTTTTTCAAACAGATTCAGTTTGATGTAGCCGTTGTGGAAGGTGGCGATGTTTTTGCAAGAGAGATGGTACGTTATATGGAGCTTAAAAGCTCTGTTTCTATCATTCGCCAATGTTTTGAACTCATGCCTCAAACGGCTATTATTGTTGATCCAACATTCCATGTCAAACCTGAAAACTACGCTTTGGCGTATGTGGAAGCTCCAAGAGGTGATAATGTTCACTGGATTATGCAAGGTAGTGCGCAAAAGGTATTTCGTTGGAGATGTAGGGCTGCAACCTATAACAACTGGCCAAGCCTTCGTTTCCAGTTCCGTGGAAACAATCTTGCCGATGCTGCACTTATCGTGTGTAGCCTAGATCCTTGTTATTCATGTACTGAGCGTGTAACGGTTGTCGATATAAAAAGTAAAAAAAGTAAAATTTTGACCAATGCAGATTTGAAAAACTTCGCTAGGACACAAAAAGATAGTCCGCTAAAGGATTTAAGATGATGAAACTTCTTGATATCAGCAAAAAATACGGTGAAATTACCCATAAATATCCGTTTGAACCCTATAAGGTTTCGGATAATTTTAGAGGAAAACCTGCTTATATTTTTGATCTGTGCATTGGTTGTGCAGCGTGTGGTATCGCTTGTCCTTCCAATGCTATAACGGTTCAATTTAACGATGATAAAAGTAAGCTTGTGTGGGAATTTGACTGTGGGCGTTGTATCTTCTGTGGAAGATGTGATGAAGTGTGCCCAACAGGTGCAATTAAACTTAGCGAAGAGTTTGAACTTGCTGTTAAATTCGATAAATCAGCCCTCATCCAAAGAGGCGAACTGGATACCCAATATTGCACAACATGCAACAAACCTTTTAGCGCCAAAAGACTGGTGAAATATAGCTTTGAGTGCTTAAGCAAAGCCAATGTCAGTGAAAAAAGGCTTGAAGAGGCTAAAAATTATCTTTGTATGTGTCCTACATGTAAAAAAACTGCCACGGTAGCAACCTTTACCAGCGGCAAAGAGATGGTGATAGAATGAAAACGTATGAAATTCCAAACGAAATCGAACTTGCCAATACGTTAGAGCAAAAACTTGAGCTTTTAAAACAAATTGGTAGAAGTTTTAGTGTTTTCCGTATCGACTGTGGTAGTTGTAATGGTTGTGAAATTGAGATTTTTGCTGCCATTACACCGCTTTGGGATCCTGAGCGTTTTGGTTTTAAACTGGTCGCCAACCCTCGTCATGCTGATATCTTACTCTGTACAGGTCCTGTAACACGTCAGATGTACTATCCACTTCTTCGCGCTTATGAAGCTACACCTGATCCAAAAATTGTTGTAGCACTAGGTGCTTGTGGTGTTACGGGTGGTATCTTCTATGATGCGTATAGCGTTCTCAGTGGTATCGACAAAATCATCCCTGTTGATGCATACATCCCAGGTTGCCCTCCGCATCCTGCAAGTATCATCTACGGGCTCACAACAGCACTTGGCGTTTTGGAGCAAAAACTTCAAAAAGTAAGTTTTGAAGAGGAGGGAGATTTGCCTCCACTTGTAGAAGACTCCGTACTTGGCAATACCTTGTTTGAAAGAGATCTACTGGTTCAAGCGAAAAGGCTGATGAGCTATGTATTTGGACGAAAACTGTTTGATAAATACATCAAAGCACTTGTTCAAAGTGGCAATACCAAAGATCCAAAAGCAACTAAAGTCTCTATCACTGAAGCCATACAAACCGAAGAAGATCCACGCTACGCAGAGTGCATGGGTATCTTACACAATGAGATTTATACCCAATATGTACTGTGTGAAGAGGAAGATAAAATCGACCTCCATAGAGTTATCTGGGGAGCCAAATAAGTGGTAGAAGTTTACAAACTCATCAAAAGACATCTTGATGGCGCAAAATCAGGTGATGCAAAGCTTGATCAGATCAAAATTTTCTCTACCTGCATAGGTCATGGCGTTGGAACGATTGATTTTAGTGAGAAAGTTTTAGAGATTGAGGAAGTTGAATATGAGCAGATTTTACAGCATGGTGGGGAATATCTAAAGTTTAAGATTGGAAATTTGAGTAAATATTTTGAAATCGAAATCTTTCCCGAACATGCGATGAAACTTTTACCCGAAATGATGGAATGCCCTTTTAAAGAGATACTTATGGGCTTAAAAGAAGGGTATTTGGTTCTTAGAAAAGATTTTCAAAACACATAAATTGTAAGGAATATCAAGTGAAAAAAGCACTTTTATGTGTTGGCAATGAACTTAGAGGTGATGATGGCGTTGCTATTGCTGTGGGGCGACTGGTTGAAGAACAGTTGCCCCAATGGAGAGTCTTCTTTGGTTACGATACCCCAGAAGATGAGTTTGCACACATACGTGCTTATGAACCAGATGTCATCGTTGTCGTCGATGCGATGAGTGGTTTTAAAGAGGATAAAATAGAGTTTTTGGATCTCAGTGATGAACGCACCTACATCTACTCTACACACAATCTCCCGACACCCATTCTTATGAGCTACCTTAGAGATATTTGTACCAAAACCATCTTTTTAGGCATTTGCGTTTTGCTTGAAAATGTCTTACATTTTAGTGAAGGCTTAAGTGATAGTGCCAAAACTTCAGCCCTTAAAGCACTTGATAAACTCAAAGAGTTTGATGCAATCCTCGATCAATAAGTTAATACCTTTCTAAACGACTCTCCAAAGAGATGTTTTTGCCTTTTGAAACACAAGAACATCTCCCTCAAAAAAAGAGTGCTTCATTTTTTTAAACAAAGTTGTTGTAAAATCATCTAACTTTTTCGCTAAAGGCGTCATAGCTCTATGGCTTGAAAGAGTTTTATCAATTTTTTTCGGAGCATACGCTTGAAATACTTCAAATATATCCTACTTTCCCTCGTTATTACCTCCCTTGTACAAATACTTATATGGACAAGATCGGGTGATCAAATCGTCACATCACCACAAATTGGTGAAAAACTAGAGTCTCTCTCGTACACACCATACCGAGGATTTGAGAAAGCCCCAAAAAGCGATGCTGAAATTGCTCAAGATATGAAAACGATTGAGCAAATTGCACGAAAAGTGAGAACCTATGCGATTGATGATGCCAAGCGCGTTTTAGTCAATGTCAAAGATACCAAACTTAAAGTTGACGTAGGACTTTGGCTTTCAACCGATAAAGGTGCGAATGAAACGGAAATTGAAACCCTTTTTGAACTTACAAAACTTTACAGCCCCAAAATTGCTTCCATCATCGTAGGAAACGAGGTTCTTTTACGTGCTGATCTGACACCTGAAGAGCTGATGGAGTACATTGATCGTGTTTCAAAACGTACCCGTATTCCTGTGACAACTGCGGAAGTTCAACACGTTTGGCTTACCAACACTGAACTTGCTCGCCATGTTGACTTTATCAATGTGCATATCCTTCCTTATTGGGAGAAAATTCCTATAGAGAGAACACTCGCTTTTGCGAAAGAGAAATACGATTCTATCGCTAAAATGTATCCTAAAAAACCAATTACCATCGGGGAGTTTGGCTGGCCAAGCAGTGGCTACAATAACGAAAAAGCTGAAGCAACTTTAACCAATCAGATTGCTGCGATTACAGGCTTTTTAGAGATGGCAAAGGCTGAGAAGTGGAGCTACAATATTGTTGAAGCATTCGATCAACCGTGGAAAGGGGTACACGAAGGAAGCGTTGGACCGTATTGGGGACTTTTTGATATCAACAAACAACCTAAATTTCACTTTATCAAACAAACCATTATTAACCCTCTCTGGCGCTACCAAATGGCAGCATCTGTCTTTTTTGGTATTTTACTCACGTTCTTTGGTCTCAGAAATCAACGCGTAAACTTCGCTCATGCGATCACCTATGCCGCAGCAGCACAAGCAATGGGTTTTGGTATCGCAATGGCAGCTACGTATCCATTCATCTATTACATGAACTTTGGTATGTGGATTATGTGGACGATGGGAATTATCTTGATGATTCCTTTGGTCATCATTACCCTTGCCAAAATCAATGAGCTCTTTAAATGTACACTAGGTATTGCACCTGAGCGTTTAGCACCGCTTAATTTAAAATCTGACCATGTGCCCTTTGTTTCGATTCATGTACCTGCTTACAAAGAGCAACCGCATGTTCTTATTGAAACCCTTGACTCCCTAGCACGTATGAAATACACCAACTATGAAGTTTTGGTCGTCATTAACAATACCCCAGAAGAGTTTTACTGGCAGCCCATCGAAGAGCACTGTAAAAAGTTGGGTGAAAAATTTGTCTTCTTAAACATTACCTGTAAAGGTTTTAAAGCGGGCGCTTTAAATGAAGCACTCAAATACACCCATGAAAAAGCAGAGATTTTAGCGGTTATTGATGCAGACTATGTTGTTGGTGAAAACTGGCTGATCGATCTCGTTCCACTTTTTGATGATCCTAAAGTTGCCCTTGTTCAAGCACCACAAGATCACCGCGATGGCAAAGAATCGCTCATCAAGCAAGCAATGAACGCTGAATATGCAGGCTTCTTTGACATCGGTATGGTCGAGCGCAATGAAGAAAATGCGATCGTAGCACATGGAACAATGCTGATGGCTCGTTTGTCTGCGATGCATGAAGTAGGAGACTGGACAACGTATACCATCGTTGAAGACTCCGAGCTAGGACTTCGTCTTTTTGAAGCGGGATATACGGCTCACTATACCAACAGACGTTATGGATGGGGTCTACTTCCAGATACGGTAGAAGCCTTTAGAACACAGCGCCACCGATGGGCATATGGTGCGATTCAAATCTTGAAAAAACACTGGCGTCATTTTATGCCTTCATCAACCACATTGACACCGTACCAAAAGTACCATTTCGTTGCTGGTTGGTTTTTCTGGCTCTCAGATGCCTTTGGTGCATTAACTGCCTTTTTAAATATCTTTTGGGTACCCTTTATTATCTTTGTAGGGGTAACCATTCCAACGTTACCACTCACCCTGCCAATTTTAGTAGCGTTTCTCGTCAACATCTTGCACGCATTTATCTTGTACCATACCAGAGTTAAAATGAGTGTACGAGAAACTATGCTAAGCGCCATTGCCTCTATGAGTTTACAACTGGTTATTTTTAAAGCGGTTTATGATGGTTTTGTCAAAGATGGTCTGCCGTTTAAACGTACCGAAAAAGGTGGCAATACCAAAAAAGTAAACAAAAGTCCTATTCGTCATGAGATGATTTTAGCAACCTTGCTTACTATCTCTTTCTTTGCACTTTACTTTACAAACTATACACGTATTACCGAAATCTACGTTTTTGCCTTCACCCTTTTGATCCAGAGTATTCCTTATTACTCTGCCATTATTCTTCGCATCATCGAACTTCAATCACTTAAACCTAAGAAGTAGTGGCGTAATGCCACTTCTTCCTTCATAACTGACCTTACGCACTCTTTACAATGGTGCACACACTAAAAAGGTATTAGATATTAGGCAGATTTTTACAAAAACTGCGTTTTGCTTATTGCGAATCATCGCTAAACCTTATCACTTAGCCTCACTTCGGCATTGATTAAAGCTTATGTTCAATTATAAAGAGTACATAAAATCAATTAATTAAATGTGTAAAAAAAGATATGCTAAAAAAGCATGTTTTTGTTTTAATATCTTTCATTGACTTTGCTATTTTCATGCTATAAACTTTCAATATTATGGTTGAAACAACCGTATTAAAGGAGTTAAAATGGCTGATTTAGTTTACCGTGTCAACATGACAAACCTTAGTTTTAAAATCGAAGAGGTGCCATCTGAATGGTTAGGCCTTGGTGGTCGTGCCTTAACATCCACAATTGTTGCAAAAGAGGTTGATCCAGAGTGTCATCCCTTAGGACCAAACAATAAACTTGTTTTTGCCCCAGGACTTCTCTCAGGTACCAGTGCTTCCAATAGTGGTCGTAATTCCTGTGGAGCGAAAAGCCCATTAACAGGTGGTATTAAAGAGTCGAATGTTGGTGGAACCAGTGCAGGTATTATGTCAAAGCTTGGTGTTAAAGCGTTGATTATTGAAGGTATGCCTCAAAATGAAAATACTTTTTATCAATTACATGTCACTAAAAACAATGTTGAATTTATTGAAGTACCTGAACTTGTAGGGCTTGATAATTACGCTGTTTTGGATGCAATGGCTGCAAAATATGACAAAAAAGTTGCGGTTATGAGCATTGGTCGTGTCGGTGAAATGCGTATGAACCTTGCTAATATCTCTGTCAAAGACCCTGGTGGAAAACTTAGAAGCCATGGACGTGGAGGCCTCGGTGCTGTTATGGGTTCTAAGAAAATCAAATGTATCACTGTAGATGCAGAAAATTATAAAGAAGTTACCATTGCTGATCCTGAAAAATTCAAAGAAGCAAGTAAAATCTTCACAAAAGCCCTTCAAGAAAATCCTATCAGTGGAGAAGGGCTACCTGCATTTGGAACCAACGTTCTTGTTAATATCCTTAACGAAGCGGGTGGTCTTCCAACACGTAACTTTAGAGCTGGAAATTGGGAATTTGCTGAGAATATCTGTGGTGAGACAATGGCAGAAAATATTAAAGCAAGAGGCGGTAAAACAACGCATGGCTGTCATGCAGGTTGTGTTATCCAATGTTCACAAGTCTATAATGACAAAGATGGTAACTACCTCACGTCTGGCTTTGAATACGAAACCATTTGGGCACTTGGAGCAAACTTTGGTATCAAAGATTTAGATTTGATTGCAAAGATGGATGGTCTTATGGATGATTTAGGTGTCGATTCTATCGAAACGTCTGTTACATTTGGACTTGCCGTTGATGCAGGAATCCTCGCTTATGGCGATGGCGAAAAAGCATATGAGCTCTTATCAAAAGACTTGCCAAATGGCACGCCAATGGGTCGTATTATCGGAAGTGGTACCCATCTTTTAGGAAAACTTTATGGCTTAGTTCGTGTTCCAACCGTTAAAGGTCAAGGTATTCCTGCATATGAACCACGCGCGGTTAAAGGTCAAGGTATTACCTATGCTACCTCAACCATGGGAGCTGATCATACCGCAGGTTACGCAGTTGCTACCAATATTCTTAACAGTGGTGGACATGTTGATCCACTCAAAAAAGAGGGACAAGTTGAACTTGCACGTAACCTCCAGATCGCAACAGCTGCTGTTGATAGTACTGGTATGTGTATCTTTGTTGCGTTCCCTGCCCTTGATGATCCAAAATGTTTACCTGCCCTTGTCGATATGATCAATGCACGCTTTGGTTGTAGCCTCACAATTGATGATGTTGTTAATTTGGGTAAAACTATTCTTAAAAGAGAGCATGAATTTAACATCAAAGCGGGTCTTAACAGTGCAGACGATAGACTACCTGAATTTATGAAATACGAAACCCTTCCTCCACACAATGTGGTTTGGGACTTTACAGGTGAGGAAATTGATGAATTCTGGAATTTTTGATGCACGTTTTTGTTAAACTCTTTGCTCAGTACCGAGAAGGTCGCTTTAAGGCTGAGCAAAGAGAATATCCAAACGAGACAACGGCTCAAATGGTAATAGATGCCTTAGAACTTGAGCGCGTATCGCCTTTGGGCGTTTTAATGGTGAATGGCAGACATGTTGATCCATCATATTGTTTACAAGAGGGTGATGAAATCGCCCTCTTCCCAAAAGTGGGTGGCGGTTAATGCTCTTTGAGTCCGGAGAGAAGCCTGTAAGATCCAGGTGTTCCTGGGGGTAAAAGAGCAACCCTATCTCCCTCGCGTAACAGTGTCTCTTTAGGCATGACGGTATGATTGACAAACACTGCTTCAACATCACTTTGCTTAAGCCCTAAAGAATCGATCAAATCAACAATACATATTTTATCCTCAACAACCCAAGGAGCATCAACATAAGGTATGCCTTGTTGTTTGAGTTTTTCGCGTAAAAATGAAAAAGCATTGAGTATAATGTGCATGAAATATCCTTCTAATGCATCTAAAAACTCTGAATAGCTTATAATAAGTTTGTAGCATGAGAATAGCTTATTATGTAGAAAATTATACACTAGGATACAGAAAATGGAACTTTTAACGTTTATAAAAGAACAAACTATCGATGGATTTCTCCCCCTTAAATCGTCTTATATGGCAATGGAACGCTTTTCATGCACCTTTAGAGAGGTGGAAGCAATGGCTCTTAAACATAACATCACACCCCTACGCTATAAACGTAACCAAAAAACCATCTCTGTTGAAGAGCAATACACTCTTTTTCAATCCACGGTTCTTATCATCGGTTGTGGAGGGCTTGGTGGGTTTGTCTCTGAAATACTCACTCGCATAGGCGTTGGAACGCTTATTTTATGTGATGGCGATGTGTTTGAAGAACATAATATGAATCGTCAAAATTTTTCATCACCTAAAACCTTGGGTCGTTTAAAAGCTGAAGTCTTAAAAGAAAAACTCGAAGAAATTAACCCTGCTTTGCAGGTCAGAACCATAACAACGTTTTTTGCCCCAGAAAAAGATGCACATCTCATCCATGAAGCCGATGTTATCGTCGATGCACTAGACAATCCCGATCTTAAATGCCTGCTTGCAAGGCTTTGTTATGAAAAGCAAAAAGCATTTGTGCATGGAGCGATTGCTGGTTATTACAGCCAGTTTGCAACCTCTGCTTTGCTTGAGCCACTCTACGCTCAAAAAGGCGATGGTGTTGAAAAAAAAGTAGGCAATCCCTCTTTTACCGTCTGCTTTGCAGCCTCAATTCAAAGTACAGAAGTGGTAAAATTGCTTTTAGGAAAACCTCATCTTCAAACACCTCTTATGGGGGATTTATGGGAGTATGAGCTTATTTCGCTATAATCGCAAAAAAAACAGGGAATGAAATGCAACGACTCCAAGACGCTCTTTCCACTTTTCATGCACTCTGTTTAGGAATGATTGTCTCTGCACTACTGATCATTAAGCTCAGTCTGATCCCTACGTATGCCTACTATTTTATTTGGCAAAGTACCTTTGTTTTTCTTCTCATTGCCATCGTTTTAAGTATCTATTTCAATAAAAGTAAGCTCTTTGTACTGCTCCTTTTTCCACTCTTTTTTTCACTCTGTTTGGCTTTTCCAAACACCCTTTTTACAAAGCTCAGTGTTTCGGCTTTTTGGCACATTACCCCTGTTATCACAGCATTAGGTTATCTGTTGATTTATGCATTGCAAGAGCGTGGACTTTTTAGCTCTTTTGGAGCATTGCGTACAAGTATCGGTCTTATTATACTGGGCATTGGGTATATAGGACTCAAATACTTCTCTCCTGCGTTACAACAAGCCCTAGATACCCCTATCTTACATGTAAGCCTTCAAGGTCTTGCAAAAGCCAGTGATTTTATTGTGATTATTACGATAGTTTCACTACTTTTTGTCTTTTTAATCTCAATGCTTTTTGAGATACAAAGCCAGAAAGCGCCTTTTTGGATGCTTTTTTCTCAGATGATTCCACTTCTTTTTTTACAAGAAAGTAACCATTTCATTCTCTTCTGTCTTGTGGCTTCATGGATTGCTATTGCTGCTCTTGTTCATGATGCATACCGTATGGCATATATCGACACACTCACAGGGGTACCATCTCGTAGAGCGCTGGAAGAACGCTTCTTGCGCTTAGGTTCAAACTATATCATTGCAATGGTTGACATCGACTTCTTTAAAAAGTTCAACGACAAATTTGGTCATGATATTGGTGATGATGTTTTAAAACTGGTCGCCAAAGAGTTAAGTCATGTCAAAAATGGCGGCAAAGCGTATCGTTATGGAGGGGAAGAGTTTACCATTCTTTTTAGCGGTAAGAAAAAAGAGGATTGTATCATGGCGCTTGAAGAAATTCGTGAGCATATTTTTAGACGTGGTTTTGTCATTCGTGATAAAAATCGTCCTGAAAAAGCACCCAAAGAGATACGCGAATCTACCGCTGTTAAAAAAGAGAGACTCTCGGTGAGTATTGGTGTTGCGATGTCTGGTAAAGGCAAAACGCCACAAGAAATTATTAAACTTGCCGATGACGCTTTATATAAAGCAAAAGAGAGTGGGCGTAACTGTCTCATTTGCTTATAATTTACACATAATCACTTTTTTTAATGTGTTACAATGGATGTAAAATATCCAAAGGATTTCTTCATGAGTAATACAGCCCTTAAATGCTCGTTGTCCGAATGTAAAGCACGTCTTAAAGCCGTTGAAAACATGAGTTTAGCAGAGCTTGAAGAGTATGCTACTCGTTGCTCGACATGCGGTAATTGGATACTCAAAGATGATCCTATTGCCAATGAAACGTACATGAAAGTTTCAACAAAATGGGCAGAAACATTCAATAAATCTCTTTTAGAAAATCCCTAAAAACCAAGATTTTAGTCATATTTTTAGATTAACAGCTTTTTTTTAGTCCTCTTTTGGCTTTTTATAACTACTATATTCCTCGTTATTACCTAATAATGCCTTTTATTTTCTTTCTCATCACAAGGAATCTAATGAGTCAAAAAAACCTTAAATGTACCAAGAAAGAGTGCCAAAAAAAGTGTGAAGACTTTATTTTCATGAATATAGATCAGCTTTCAACACAAATCGAACAGTGTGAGGAGTGTAATAGCGGTATTTTTAAAACAAATGCTGTTGCGGCACATACGTACCAGCAAATTGCCCTTCTATGGGCAGAAGGGCACAATCAAACAATAGGGAAACTTCGTTAAATGAAGGTTCCCTACACGAGATTAATGGAGTTCGCTGTTAAGCTTGATCTCACGTTTACTTCGGGTTGCTACAATCATACCATTGACGCTATTTTGACGGAAATGAATTCCATCTAAGCCTGCTAATTCTAAGCCTTTAAAGAAAACGATCTCTTCTTTACCTGCTTTTTTGAGTTTCGCTTTTGGATTGGCTTCAATGATTTTGGCAAGTTCAACGCCGCCCACACCGATTTTAGTTCCTTCTAAAATAGCAATACCTGCATCAACGATACACCCATTGCCTAAAGGAATACCTGTTACAGAGTTGGCTCCAAGCAGTGTGTTTTCACCAATGCTCACAGGGTTGCCATTGGTTCCACTAAGAACACCCAGAATGCTAGCGCCTCCGCCAACATCACTTCCACGTCCAACAACAACCGAAGAACTGATACGTCCTTCGACCATCACAGCACCCGTAGTACCTGCATTGAAGTTTACATAACTAGCTCCAGGCATAATGGTAGTACCTGCATGAAGTTGCGCACCCATACGAACTTTACTTGCATCTAAGATACGTGTGTTATCCGCAGGAATCATATGCGCTAAGAATCGTGGGAATTTATCGACAGATTCGATGAGTGGGTATTCACCCAAAAGTTTCATTTCCACTTCGTGCATTCTAAGCCATGCAAGCTCTATAGGTTGCCCCAATGACCATGCCACATTTTCAAGCACGCCAAAGGCACCTGAAAGGTTCAGTGAACGGATTGGTGCTTTGCCAGATGAAAGGGCATAAAGTTTCAAATAAACCGATTCAGGGCTAAGAGGGGCATCATCCTCAAATAAGAAAACAATACGGTAATCTTTTTTAAGCTTTTCCGTTTGTGCAATCCAGTCAAGTGTTTTAATCACTTGAACGTTTTTATGCGCTTCGCCGATTGCTTGATTAAGGTATGGGGTAAACGCATTCATTGCATTTTTAACAAATTTCTTTTTCACGTCATAAACAAATTCACTGCTCGTAAAATCTACATCAACACCACTCTCTTGGAGTGCTGCTATTAAAATAGCCGCACTGCCGAAGTTTTCATTCCAGTTAACAACAGGAAACGTTGCTTGTAAAATTTTCTCAGGGCTTAATTGTCCTCTGTCTACTCTAGCGATACCAAAACCAATGGGTTTACGGTACCCCTCTTGCGCTTCAATCTCTTTGACTAATGCTTTGAAATCTGCTTCATCAATCGTTACACGTAAAGCCATATTTTCTCCTTTAATCCTTACTTTTTCACACTTGAACACGCACTTGGTGCACCATTAACACCCATCGTTGGTTGGATGGCTTCGTTGCTCACCCCACCCTCTTCGTTTACTTTTTCAATACATTCCCAGAGTTTACGAGCAGATGCTTGATAGCGTTTTGCTGTTTCACTTGTTGGATGGAAGAAAGTGACTGGTTTTCCAGCATCTCCTCCTTCTCTAACAGCAGGTTCAATAGGAATCTCACCAATCACGATGGTTTCAAATTTTTCAGCCAACGGTTTCGTGGTCCCTTTTCCAAAGATATCATACTCTTTATTTGTCTCAGGACAGATAAAACCACTCATATTTTCCATAATGCCCGCAATAGGGATATGGAGTTTTTGGAACATGTCCAAGCTTCTTTCCGTATCATCAAGTGCCACTTGTTGTGGCGTTGTAACACAGATACCTGCGGTTACGGGAACACTTTGCGCCAATGTTAATTGTGCATCACCTGTTCCTGGAGGCATGTCGATAAAAAGAACATCTAAATCACTCCATAAGATATCACGAAGTAACTGCTCGATGGCTTTCATGACCATAGCCCCTCTCCAGATGAGTGATTGACCGTTCTCCATTAAGGAACCCATACTCATCATCTCAACACCATACGCAAGGATTGGTTTTACTTTTTGCCCTACAATTTCAGGATGCGTATCAACCACACCCATCATACGAGGAACGTTTGGTCCATAGATATCGGCATCAAGTAAACCTACTTTTTTACCCTGACTTGCAAGTGCAATGGCTAAGTTAACCGTTGTGGTTGTTTTACCCACTCCACCTTTTCCACTGCTTACCATCACAAAGTTTTTAATGTGAGGTGCCATGTTTTTGCCCGATTGTGAGTTGCTTTTCTCCACTGGAGCCTTAGGTTGCTTCACAACGATATCCACGCGAGCTGCACCAATAGCTTTAATAGCTTTTTCAATAGAGCCTTTTAATTCGTCAGCCACTTCTTTACTTGAAGAGACGATTTCGGCTTCTATATAAACATTATTATCTGAAATATCGATATTTTTAACAAAACCAAATGTCACAATATCTTTCTCAAAACCTGGGTATTTAACGCCACCTAATGCGCTTAAAACTGCGTCTTTATTTAACATTTTTTTGACCTTTATGCTTAAGTGATGGCGGAATTTAACACAAAAAAGATAAAAAAAAGCTTTCAAAATGTATAATATCGTAACACTTCAGAAAAAAGGACAAAATTTGCCCGATTTAGCGCTTGTGATGTTAGGAGCAGGTAGTTCTTCACGATTTAACCAACGTGTTAAAAAGCAGTGGTTACGCATCGATCAGACTCCTTTATGGCTATATGCCACCCAAAATCTTCAACAGCTTTTTCCTTTTAAGCAAATCATTGTGACAACAACACCCGATGAGCATTTTTACGCGCAAAAGTTTAGCGATACTATTACCTTTGTAGAGGGTGGTGCTACCAGACAAGAGTCTTTAAAAAATGCCCTCTCGCAGGTAAAAACACCCTATGTTCTTGTCAGTGACATTGCACGCCCCTGTATCGACCAAGCAATGCTTGTACGACTTCTCTCTGAAATGGAAAATAACGATATTGTCGTTCCGTATCTACCAGTAGTCGATACGGTTGTGTATGAAGAAAGTACCATCAATCGAGATGATGTGAAGCTCATTCAAACACCCCAGCTTTCACGCACGGATATTCTTCAAAAGGCACTGCAAACATCAACACTCTATACCGATGATAGCAGCGCGATTAAAGCGATGGGTGGAAAAGTCGCTTATGTGCTTGGAAATCCTGAAGCCAAAAAGCTCACAGGTAAAGAAGATATTGCCTCCATTCCTTGTCTTAAAGCCCCTTCAACCGTTCCCTTTGTTGGTTATGGGTTTGATGTGCACGCTTTTGAAGAAAGCAAAGTGATGATGCTAGGAGGTGTGGAAGTACACCCAACAACAGGCTTTAAAGCGCACTCTGACGGCGATGTGGCGATTCACGCACTGATTGATGCCCTCTTAGGCGCAGCAGGAGCGGGTGACATTGGTGAGCTTTTCCCAGATAATGACCAACGTTATAAAAATATTGATTCAAAACAACTACTTAAGGAGGTGTGTTCTTTTTTAGCAAAAGTGGGGTTTGAGATCGTTCATTGCGATCTGTGCGTTATGGCAGAGTTTCCACGTTTAAGTGCCTTTAAGGACACAATACGTTTCTGCCTTGCCGACATTATGGCACTCTCTCCCATCCATGTGAATGTAAAAGCAACCACAACAGAAAAACTAGGATTCATCGGGCGACAAGAAGGTGTTGCAGTCAGTGCAACGGCTACATTAAAATATTATGATTGGAAGAATGTATGAAGATTTTAATCGTTGAAAACGAGATTTACCTCGCGCAAAGTATAGCCTCTAAGTTGATGGAAATTGGACATTTATGTGAGATCGCTACCAGCATCAAAGATGCACTCAAAGATGAAAAATACGATGCCATACTCCTCTCAACCAATATTTCTGGACAAAATTTTTACCCTGTGATCGAAAAGCATCGCTCTTCTATCATTATTTTGATGATCTCCTATATCAGCAATGACACTGTCACAAATCCTATCAAGGCGGGTGCATGTGATTACATTCAAAAGCCCTTTATGATTGAAGAGTTGATCCGCAAACTTCAACATTTAAGCGACTTTAAAAACCTTAAAAAAGAGAATGAAACGTATAAAGAGTATGTCAAAAATCTTTTTAGTAGCGCTAATTTAGAACCACTGGATAAAAAAACAAAATTTCCTATTTTGATCAAAACCAATTTTCAAAAACATGCCGATGCGCTTGTTTTTAACTACGCGCAGTCACAAAATGAGACGTTTACCTTTATCTCACTCACCCAAACCAATGCGTTAGAAAAGATCGCACGTGCAGGAAGTGAGGAATTACTCTACATTATCGACCTTCAAAACCTTAAAAAAAGTGAAAAACTTAAAGTCTATAACATCCTAGAAGGCAAACGTGCTATTATTTGTAGCACTGATCCTAACGAAGAGAGTGACTTTTCAAAAATCGAAATTAACACCGACAGTAAAATCTTAGACCAAGGTGATATTTTATGTATTGATGATTATGTCAAGTATGTCATTTTTAATTTTCAAAATAAATTCCCTGACACGGAACTCTCAAAGAAATTAGGAATATCTCGCAAAAGCCTATGGGAAAAAAGGAAGAAATATGGAATCAACAAGAAAAAATAACCGACAACTCTTTTTAGATAAAGAATTTTTAGCAACCCTCGCCTTAGCCAAAGAGGGCGTTTTGTACCCTGTCGATAAGCTTATGAACAGTACAGAAGCCAAAGAAGTTGAAGAGAGTGGCTATTACAAAGGTAAACCTTTCCCTTTCCCTTTTATTATTGCTCCAGCAGGTGAAAAAAACAAGGAAGTTTTAACCACAGCCTACAAAGGTGAACCGCTTGATTTTGTGGTCGATGGAAAAATTAAAGGAACCATCATCGTTGATGAGGTGTTTGAGGTCGATAAGAAAAAACGTATTGAGCAGATTTTTGGAACGTATGACATCTCCAATCCTGAGACACAAATGTTCCTCAAACGCCTGGGTGACATCGCTGTTTGCGGTGAATACGAACTGCAATTTGATGACATTAAAAATGTGAAAAATAAAATTGCCGATGCCAAAGCACAACTGGGCGCAAAAAATGTTTCTGCAATGATGATGAACGCAAAGCCCTTCCATAGAGCGCATGAGAGAGTCATCCGTATTACCCTTGAAAAATGCGATATGCTGGTTATCTTCTTACTCAAACCTTATAAACAAGATCTGCTCTCGTATGAGTTACGTCTCAAAGCCTTGCAGTATTTTGTCGATAACTATCTGCCAAAAAATCGCGTCGTGATCGTTCCATTTGAAAATACCTACCTCTTTACAAGCTATAAAAATGCTGTTTTAGATGCCATTTGTGCTTCAAACTTAGGATGTAACAAACTCGTTCTTGGACAACACCACAGCGGTATTGGTGCGTACTACGATCAAAATGAGATGAAGTCTATTTTGGATCATTACGAAGATTTAGCGATTGAAGTTGAGATTATCACCGAATTTGTTTATTGTAATGAGTGTAAAACATTGGTCAGTACCAACACCTGCCCACATGGCGGACACCATCATATCAAGTACCATGCTGAATCACTGCTTGAGATTTTAAAAGCGGGTATGCTTCCACCTGCTATTTTTATGCGTAAAGATATTTCAGCACTGCTTTTAAGTGAACTTTTCAAAAAGCGCTTTGAAAATATTGGCAAAATTTACGATGCCATTTTCCCAAACAGTGGATTGTTAGAAAACCACGATGAACGCGATTTTTATCTTGAATTGATGCGTTTACATCAAACCACATCATTGACTTAGGATCTTCATGCCAAATGCTTTCTTAACCTTTTTATACTCAGGACTCTCTCCCAAAGCTCCAGGAACAGCAGGATCACTCCTCGCTGTCATCCTTGGTGCTTTAATCATTCAATATATTTCAATGGAAACATTGGTTCTTTTGACCATTCTTTTCACCTTAATGGGTGTTAAACATATTAATGCCTATGAAGCCAGCAGTGGTAATCATGACGATAGTCGTATCGTTATTGATGAAGTAGTTGGGGTATGGATTGCTTTGATTTTGAGCTCAGGTACCCTGATTCAAATTATCCTTAGTTTTGCATTTTTCCGTCTGTTTGATATTTGGAAACCTTCCATCATTGGTAAAATTGACCAAAATGTGAAAGGTGGATGGGGTGTGATGGGCGATGACATGATCGCAGGTTTGGTTGCAGGTATCTGTAGTGCAGCCTCTTTTCAACTCATTGGATATGCTCAAAATACTCTCTTAAATTAAAATATTACTTTTACATAATCTAAGAGCCATAAGCGTCATGCGACTATACTTTTGATAAGACATTCTATCAAAAGGATATACCCATGAAACATCTCTTCAAACTGCTTATGGCTACTGCTCTTTTTTTCTCTTTAGTAGAGGCAAAAGAGTTTGTCATTGATAACACACACTCCAATATTGGCTTTTCCGTCAAACACATGATGATCTCAAATGTCAAAGGTAATTTCAATACATACAGTGCTGACATCGACTATGACACTGAGAAAAAAGTTTTTAATAAGCTTGGTGCTAAGATTGAAGCAGCGTCAATCGACACAGGCATTACCAAAAGAGATGACCACTTAAGAAGTAGTGATTTCTTTGATGTAGAGAAGTTCAAAACCATTGATTTTGTGATGACTTCGATGAAAGATGGCAAAGTGCATGGCAAAATCACCATTCATGGCGTTACCAAAGATATCATTCTTGAAAGCAAAGTACACGGCGTGATTAAAGATTTTCAAGGTCACCAAAGAGTCGGTTTTACACTAGAGGGTAAACTCAACCGTAAAGACTTTGGACTTACGTGGAATAAAATCTTAGAAGGCGGTGGACTCACCGTTGATGATACGATCAATCTTTCTATTGAAGTCGAAGCTATCGAACTATAATAGTTTAAAACCGTCTCGTTCAAAGTGTTGAGAAAAGAGCAAAAAATGCTCTTTCTCAACTGCACTTACCTCTATCTCCCAATGCACACCCTCACTTTCAAATTCTCTTTTAATAACTGTGATATTTTGCGTTGACGTGTAATGCTCAAAACGTGGTACTAACGCGTAAATAGTACGAAAAAAGAGCCTCTCTTTAAATACAAAAGGGATGAGTTTTGCATTGGCAATGACCTCTTTAGCACTGCTTCCATAAACCCGTACCAAACCACCAGTGCCAAGTTTTATGCCACCAAAATAACGCACGATTAACAATCCTGATTCCACAAGTTCAACACCTCTCATGACATTAAGCACAGGAGGACCAGAGGTGCCTTTAGGTTCACCATCATCGCTATTATTTTCCACCACTTGACGGTATTCGTTAAAATAACGTTTTGCCCACACAATGTGTGCCGCTTTTGGGTGCTCCTGCTTAAGCTTTAGATGTAAAGATTCAAAATCACGCATGGGGCAAAGGAATGCCAAAAAAGTAGACTTTTTTTCTTCAACTTCGGCGGTGTAAATCTGCTCAATCGTCTGCATCAATCCACCATAGATATCATTACTTTAATATCCGAAGGTTTTGCATGATAAGGCGAAGAAGTGACAATAAAATCAACCCCTGTGGAAGCATAATCAACAATATTTTGTTCACCAATGCCACCTGTTGCAGAAAGGAGTAAGTGTGGAAACTCACTTTTGAGAGCGACACATTGCCTTAATGTTTCAAAACCCATCTTCTCACATTGCAGAATATCAGTCCCTAATGCTGCAAAATAACGAGCCTCTTCGAGACTATCCACTTCCACAACAATCTTTTTTTCCAAATACTTCTGCTTCATTTTGGCAAACTGCGCTTCAAATGCCGTGTCACTCTCAAAAAAAACACGGTGTTGTTTAAAAACCAAAACTGAGTCATACAGTCCCAAACGGTGGTGTGCTCCACCTCCTGCATAGACTGCTTTGAGGGCTAACTCTTTGGTACGAGGGAAAATTTTACGTGTGGTTAACAGCTCTATTTTAGGATTGACTCTGCGAGCAAGGGTGAGCATCGTATGGGTTTTGGTTGCAATGCCACTTAAAAATTCTAAAATATTTTGAGAGACTTTCCATGCCTTATGTGCAGCGTCTGCTCTACCATACGCCTCTAAAATAAGCTCTCCTGCTTCTAGTCTATCGCCACACTCTTTGTAAGCGTGTGTTTCAAGTCCTAGTTTTTGGCACATTTCGGTAACAAACTCTACGCCACACAAAATAATAGGCTCTTTGGAAGCAAACGTAATCTTGGCTTTTTTAGACCCTATTTCGAGTCCTACCGTGGTCATGTCGATCAAACCGACATCTTCACGTATCATATCCATCATAGGCAAACCTTTACTAAATTATACTATTGTAACACAAGAAAATTAAAGATACTGTTCCTCTTTTTGAAAAAAATGCAACGCTGTAAAAACCGCCAAAGAGATGACGATGAGAATCGCGCACAAAAGCAGTGCTAATCGGTATTCACCATCGAAAACAGCATTATAGATGGCAAGTGAGATGGTGTCGGTTTTGCCAATTAAATTTCCTCCTAGCATCAGCGTAATGCCTACTTCGCCTAAAGCACGTGCCAACGCGATCAAAAGGGCGGCTACCACACTTTTTTTAATGCATGGAAGAATGATAAACACAAACGTATAAAACCTGCTTATGCCTCCCATATAGGCGGCTTCTTTAATGGTTTTAGGAAAAAGTTCTATAGCGGATTGTAAAGGTTTGACCATCAAAGGAAGGGCAGCGACAAAACCAGCGATGACAAGGCCCTTAAACTCAAAAATAAAATGAACCCCCATAGCATTAAAATAGCTTCCTATCCAACCATATTTGCCTAAAAGGAGTAATAGTAAAAAGCCTATTGCGATGGGAGGGAAAATAAGTGGAAGTGTTACCAATGTCTCTAAAAGCCATTTGTATTTTAACGTTTCGTTGGAGAGAAAGTAAGCAAGGGGGATGCCAAAAAAAACCAAAAGTAGAGCAACCACACTAATGGTTTTAAGGCTTAGCACCAAAGGGTGCCAAACCTGTACCATTTCAAAGCCCATATTTAACAAATATTTCTTTCGCTTGTGGTGTTTGTAAAAACATGAGAAAATTTTGACAAGCTTTGTCGTTTTCACATGCTTTTAAACTCCCAGCTACAATTTCAATGGGTGTGTAATATGCTTGAGGTATTTTGATATATCCACCAATTTTGTCAATACTATCGAGTGCTGCGGTAAGGTTTATAATACCTACATCCACTTCATGTGTGCTCACGTATGAACTGACTTGTGGCACTGTTGCGACGACCAAGAACTTCTCTTTCACACGATCATAAAATTTAGCATTATTTAAAAATTCCATACCTGCATCGCCGTAAATCGCTTTTTTGGCTTCAGGCATTGCAATACTTTTGATACCCTCGTTGGTGAGATCTTCGATGCTATCAAAACTTACCCCTTTTGCATAAGCGATGACCGCAATTCCCGTGCCAATGTTTTGATAATTGACAAAGCTAAGCTCTTTTTGCTTCTCTAAAAATTTTTTATCGGCAATAACCAAAGCAATTTCCATCTGTTTAGCATGGGCAAAGATCTGCGCCATATTGCCATACATCGCGTCTATCTTTCCATAACCACGCTCTTCATATGCTTTAAGCACTTCCACAATAGGCTTTTTATACCCTGCTCCTACAGCAATTTTTAAAGTATCTGCACAAAGATGGCTTAACAGTGTCATACATAAGAGTACTAAAAAGTGTTTCACAACGTCTCCTTCACTTTTTGAATCATAGGTGCAAAGGCTTTTGTTCCAATGTTCACACGATCACCTACATGCAAATCTTTAGCTTCGCTACCATCCAGCACAACTTCGACGATCTGCTGACCAATAGCAACAATGGCGATGTAAATGACATCCACTTTGATGATGTCTAAAAGCTCGCCTTCAAACGAGAACTTTTGACTGCCTTGAGTACGAAGCAATACACTTTTAGCATCACCATCATGGCTCACTTCTCCTTGAGAAAGAACGATCACTCGATCGCTTAGGCGATAAATCTCACTGGGGTCATGACTTACCATAATCGTTGTCGTGCCAAAGTTTTTGTGGAGCGTTAAAATCTCATGTTGCAGTTTAGTGCGCATTGAAGGATCAAGCGCTGAGAGTGGTTCGTCCATAAGAAGCAATTTAGGCCTGTTCATCATCGCTCGACACAAACTCACACGTTGTTTTTGCCCACCTGACAAGGTTATGGGTTTGCGGTTTGCCAACTCGGAGAGTTCTGTCAAATCTAATAGCTGCTGAGCTAATGCCTTGTCTTTGCGCACAAAAAGTAAATTTTCCAAAACACTCATATTAGGGAAAAGTGCATAGTCTTGAAAAACAAAGCCAATGCCTCGTTGTTGTGGTGCACGTGCGTAAGTACCATCAAGCCACACTTCATCATCGACTCTGATTTTACCTTGTGATGATTCCAATCCTGCAAGAATACGAAGCAGAGTCGTTTTACCACTACCGCTTTGGCCTGAAAGTGCTACAAAGCTTTTGGGTGCTATGGAGAGATTGACCGATAAGCGCATTTTTCCAAGTGAGCCTAAAAGCTCTTTACTCACATCGATTTCTATCATGATAGCCCTCCTAGGTGGTGGTTTTGTTTACGATTAAACATATAAACCGCCAAAAGGACACAAAAACTTAGTCCAACCATCATGCCACTGTAAATATGAGCACTCGTATAATCCATAATCTCTACCATTTCGTAAATGGCGACTGACGCGACCTTTGTCTCACCAGGAATGCTTCCTCCCACCATCAAGACCACACCAAATTCACCGACCGTATGAGCAAATGTAATGACAATAGCCGTCATTAAAGAGGGTTTAATATTGGGCATTGCCACGCAAAAGAGTGTTTGGAGTTTGCTTTTACCTGCAATGTACGAAGCTTCCAACATATTTTTAGGCAGTGCTTCAAAACCACTCTGCAAAGGTTGCACCATAAAAGGAAGCGAATAAAAACAACTCGCAACCACTAAGCCCGTGAAATTAAAGACCAATTTCATGCCAAAAACATCTTGGAAAAAACGCCCAATGGGTGAGTGGAAAGAGAGCGCATAGAGAATGTAAAAACCTAAAACAGAAGGAGGTAAAACGATGGGAAGTGCTGTAATGGCTTCATAAACAGGCTTGAAACGTGACTTGGTTTGCGACAAACTCCATGCTATAAAAAGTGAGATAACAAAAAGAATCACAGTGGTAATAGAAGCGAGTTTAAATGAAATGAGAAAAGGAGTCAATTCCAATGCTCTCAATGTTTCAAACATCTAAAACCTCCAAGACAAAGAGTTCACTTGCCTTTATCAAAAGTGTTACCTGATCGCCTACATGCAAATTCATTCGCAAAGAAGAGCCAAGGGTAATAAAACTTTGCATCTCATTCTCGTTTGCCTGCAAAAGAATACTACTCAGTAATTTTCCATTTTCAATGCTGATAATTGTTGCAGGAAGTTGATTGGAATAACTCAGTTCTCCACTGAGATTTTTAGCAATGGCAACATGCGAAGGCTTGATGCCAAGGGTGACATGTGCATTGACACGTAACCCTTTTGGCAGATCAAGTCCCATCATTTTAAAGTTATTTCCTGCACAATCAAACGTAATAATATGCAGATTCTGTTCACCTTCAATATTCGTTACAACAGCACTTAGTCTATTCATTGACCAAATATCCGTAATTTTTAAAGATTGCTTTAGCTTTAGCACTTAAAACAAAGTCATAAAACGCCTTGGCTTCCGCATTATTTTCAGCTTGTTTCAAAAGGACAATACCTTGGGCAATAGGTGTATAGAGTTTTGGATCAACATCAACCCATTGAACCCCTTTTTTGTATGCTTTCATCTTGTCACTGTAAAACGCTGAAGCGTTGACAAAGCCTACATCTGCGGCAGTAATTGAAAATTGTAATGCTTGAGAAATACTATCACCATAAACGAGTTTTGGTTCTACGATTTCAAACATTTTTGCATTTTTAAATGCCTCAATGCTCGCTGTACCATATGGCGCTGTTTTTGGGTTTGCAATCGCTACTTTTTCCACTTTAGGGTCACTTATTACCGCAATACCTTTGCTCAAATCATACCCTTTGGTACTCACCATTGCGAGTGCTCCACTGGCATAAACAACGGGTTTTGTTACCGCAATTTTTTCAGCATATAATGCTTCAGGAAAGCCCATATCAGCACTTAAAAAAAGATCAAAAGGAGCGCCACTTTTAATTTGTGTGGTAAACTTACCACTGGCTCCTAAGACAGTATTGACCTTCGTATTTGGGTTTGTTTTGGCAAACTCTGTTTTAAAGGCTTCGATGACATCACTTAAATTGGCGGCAACCGCAACACTAATCTCTCCAGCAAGAAGAGAAACGGACAACACAGCACTCGCTAACAATAGTTTTAACATAAAGACTCCTTTGGATTATTTTCCGATTAAAATACTACTGGATTTAATAATGGCACATACACGAGATCCCACCGCAAGCCCTAAAGCTCTGACAGATTCTGCCGTAATGGTTGAAACCACCACATCGTTTTGACCGATGTCCACACTGACTTGCGCATTGACTTCACCGATTTTAATGTCTGTTATAACACCTAAAAGCTTATTTCTTGCACTGGTTGCAACATCAAGTGTATTAGAGATTAAAACCGAAGAAGCTTTGATAATACCCACAACCTCATCACCGATTTCAAGCCCTAACTCTTCCACCGCAGAGTTGGTAATCGTAGAAACAAGAATGACCCCACTTTTAAGCACAATGCTTACCTCTGCGTTCACTTTAGCCTGTTTGATCTCGCCAATTTTTCCCATCAGCTGATTACGCGCACTGATTTGCATAGCAATCCTTTGTATGTGTTTTAAACTGTTCATTTCAAAGTTGCCCATGGAAGAGAGCCGATTTAAAAATCTCTCATACTCTTTTTTTAAAACGCTGTAGTTGGCAACCACTTCATAACCAAGAGGGGTAAGCGTTGTTCCACCTCCTCCACTTCCACCTGTGACACGTACGACTAAAGGATGATTGGAGAGGTTATTCATCGTATCGACTGCTTCCCAAGCCGCTTTGTAACTCAGCCCTACTCTTTTAGCAGCACTGCTGATAGAACCCGTTTCGGAAATGGCTTCAAGCAGTTTAATACGCTTTTCCAAAAGGGCTGGTTTATCAAAACTCATCACACCAGAAACAATCCCCTCCATATTTTTTCCTTATGTAATTAAAGTATATAACGATAGATTTAAGCTAAAACCTTGCGAGCATTATAACGTTATTACCTTAAGTGTTATAACGCTTTATGTTTAATTTTTCACCATTTGAGGCAAAGTGGCTATTTTAGCCATTTTAAAAGGAAAAATTTAAGAAACTTTTACTAAAATGAAAAAAATTCATTCTTAAAAGAGCAGCATGACACACAAAATTTTATCGCTTATCTGCGGCGCATGTATTATTACCAGCTCACTTAGTGCAGCTTACCTTGACAAAGAGACCGCGGATCGCCTTAGACGTAACACCGATGCTATTATTGCAAAAGATTTGAGTAACAAACAACTTATTTTCGCAAAAGATGAACAAAAAATCAATCAACCTGCCAGTTTAACCAAAATTATGACAGCCATGTTAGCCATTGAAAGTGGCAGAATGAACGAAGTAGTAACCATTACTCGTGAAATGATCCAAGTTGAGCCTACCAAGGCAGGGCTAAGAGTTGGGGAAAAATTTTACTTAAGAGACCTTGTCAAAGCAGCAATGGTTATGTCCGCCAATGATGCGGCGATGAGCATTGGTGTGTTCTTAGGCGATGGCGATGTCGATAAGTTCGTCGTGCAAATGAATAAAAAAGCCAAATCTATTGGCATGAAAAATACAAACTTCACCAATCCATGTGGTTTTGACATAGGAAACCACTACTCTACGGCTCTTGATCTTTTAAACCTCAGTGAATATGCCATCAAAAATAGTAATTTTAATGAAATGGCAAAGCTGAAGCGTCACGATTTTAAAGCCATAAACACCAAACGAAATTATGCAGCCTACACACACAATAAACTTCTGAACAATTATAAATACGCTGTGGGAATCAAAACAGGTTACACACAAAAAGCAGGTCCTTGCTTGATCGCACGAGCAAAGAATGGTAATAAAGATGTACTCGTCGTTATGCTCAATTCTGAGCATCGCTGGAATGATATTAAAACGATTTTCGAAGACGTACTACCCGATATAACGGAGACCAAAGAAGCACCTCTCAAAGCTGCCATTCCTTCTAAAAATAAAAAGAAAACGGCTACAAGCAAGAAAAAAGCACAAAAAATCGCATAGGCTTGTCTTTTGACAAGCCTAATTGGCTTCTCTACTTTGAAAATCCCTTAGCTCTCTCATACGATGCTTCCATCGCTTTGATGAAACTATCTCTCACCTTACCCTCTTCAAGTTTTGCATAACCTGCTGCTGTTGTTCCAGCTGGTGACATAACCTTGTCTTTAAGAATGGCCGGATGTTCCGTTTTAAGCACTTCACCTACACCTTCAAACAAGGTTGCAACGTATTGGTAAGTGATGTCGCGTTTCATGCCAAGATTGACCGCACCATCGCTAAGGGCTTCAGCCACCAGTGCGATCCATGCAGGCGCAGAGCCTGAAAGTCCTGTTGCGATATCAAGCTCTTTTTCACTCTCAAGCCAAAAACAACGACCAATAGAACTTAGTATATCCATCGCGTCATCTTTGAGTGCCTCATCCCCGCACAGTGAAGTCGCCGACTTGCGCACGAGTGCAGCCATATTGGGCATAGAGCGAATATAATGTTTTGCCATAATGCCAGATTTCAGTTTTTCCAAACTCACGCCCGCCATAATGGAGATAACACCTTCTGCAATGCCTTTGGTGTGTAATGTTCCAAACGATTGAGGTTTAATGGCAAGAATGACCACATACCCTTCTAACGAAGGAATTTCCTCTACAATTTTGATGGTTGGATAGAGTGCTTGCAACTCTTGTACTCTTGGAGGGTATGCCTCAACAACGGTAATATCTTTAATATGCAAGCCTTGAAGCATCGCTCCGCCCATATTTCCTGCACCAATTAAAAGTAATTTCATTGACATTCCTATGCTAATTTTGAAGAATTATAGCGCAATTACTGGTAACGAAGTGCCTCGATAGGCTCTAAGTTAGCCGCTTTTCGCGCAGGATAAAATCCAAAAAAGACTCCCACACCTGTTGCCACGAGAAAAGAGACCATGATGGAGCTTTGGGTTATAGCAACACTAATCGAAAAGAATTTTTGAACCAATAGCGCACCACCGACTCCCACACAAACGCCTATCAAACAGCCGATGATGGAAATCATCAAGGCTTCCAGTAAAAACTGCACTAAAATATGGCGCTGTTTGGCACCAATGGCGATGCGTATGCCAATCTCGCGTGTTCGCTCTGTAACGGAGACAAGCATAATATTCATAATGCCAATACCCCCGACTAAGAGTGAAATAGAAGCGATGGCTGCGAGCATCAACGACATGGCTTTAGTAGTCTCTTCTGCGGTATTAGCAAGAGCGGTGAGATTGCGAATGGTAAAGTCATCTTCGGCACTTTCACGTAGTTTATGGCGTTGGCGTAACAGTTGTGCCATCTCTTGTTCTGCTTTATCCATCACTTTATCAGAGACCGCTTCCACCATGATAAAACGAACAGAACCTTTAAACTGACTACCAAACAGTTTTGTTTGCGCTGTCGTTATAGGCACTATGGCTGTATCGTCTTGATCTCTACCATCTAAGCTCTGCCCTTTTTTAGAAAGCACGCCTACCACCAGATAGGGGCTATTTTTAATACGAATCGTCTTACCAACAGCTTCTTCATCCCCAAAGAGATTTTGCGCGATGGTTTTCCCCAAAACAACCACACGGGTTGCTCCTCTCACATCAGAGTCCATAAATGGATAACCACTTTCAATCTCCCAATCTCGCACTTGAAAGTATGAAGGCGTTGTTCCCGTTACTTGCGTAGACCAGTTAGCAGACTGGTAAATGAGCTGAGCTGAACCTGATGATGTGGGGGCTGTCGCTGAGATACTCTCTAACTCTTCCATAGCAGACGCATCCGCGATGGTGAGTGTTTGAACCCCTCCACTGCCGAGCCTGACACCTCCTGATGTCATCGAACCTGCTAGAACGATAAGAAGGTTACTTCCCATCGAAGCGATGGACTCTTTGACTTTGGCTTGTGTACCAGCGCCTATGGCTGACATGACGATAACAGCGCCTACACCGATAACCATGCCCAACATCGTTAAAAAGGTTCTAAGCCTATTGGCACCCATGGCGCGCCATGCTTCAAATAACATCGATAAACTCATGCTGGCTCTTTTTCAACGAGGTGCGTTGGGCCATCGTGTTGAATCTTGCCATCCACAAAATTCACCAAGCGCTTCGCATAACGTGCGATATCTGGCTCATGGGTGACGAGGACGATGGTAATGCCCTCTTTTTCGTTTAGATCGCAAAAAAGCTGCATGATCTCTTGGCTTGTTTTGGTGTCCAAGTTACCCGTAGGCTCATCGGCAAGAATGAGCTTTGGACGATTAATCAACGCCCTTGCAATGGCAACGCGTTGTTGTTGACCGCCTGAAATTTGGTTGGGTAAGTAGGTTCCAAACACTTCAAGACCCACACTTTTTAATATCTCTTTGGCGCGTATTTTGCGCGCAGCTGCATTCATACCGGCATAGACAAGGGGCAAGGCAACATTGTCGATGAGATTTTGTCTTGGAATGAGGTTAAATCCTTGAAATACAAACCCGATGACATGATTGCGCAGTTCGGCCAGTTCGTCTCTGCTGAGATTGGCTGTATTTTGCCCGCCTAAAAGATAACTTCCTGAAGTCACTTTATCAAGGCAACCAAGAATGTTCATAAACGTCGATTTACCAGAACCTGAGGGTCCCATAATCGCCACGAACTCGCCAGCCTTAATCGTAATATCCACCCCTTTGAGCACACACACCTCACCTGCATCGGTGTGGTAGTTTTTTGTCAAATTGGTGATTTTAATGACCTCTTCCATTAAAATGGTCTCATCGGTGGTGGTGAATTTTTAGAACCATTGGCGTTACTTTTGACCTCTTCAACAATGATTTTATCGCCTGCTTTAAGGCTTTCAGTGATGATTTCAGTCAAACGGTTATCGGAGATGCCAATACCCACTTTAATAGGCTTTGGCACACCATTTTCAAAGACGTATACCGTGGCACTGTTACTCTCTCTTTTTTCTTTTTTAGGTTTTAACTCACCAGTATTTTCTTTGCCAAGAGGCATTGCTGGCTTATAGCGAAGTGCCGCATTGGGAAGGAGTAAAACATTTTTTTTCTCAGCGATGATGACATTGACATACGCGGTCATGCCAGGAATGAGAATTTCATCGGGATTTTCCACTTTAACAACCACATCGTAGGTCACAACATTGGAAACGGTTGTGGCGTTGAGCCTGACTTGTTTGACAACGCCGCTAAACGCCATATTGGGGAAGGCATCTACGGCAAAGTTGACATTTTGCCCTACTTTGATGCGCCCAATGTCGGCTTCAGCAAAATTGGAGTCAATCTGCATCTGTCTTAGATCTTGAGCGATTTTAAAGAGTACAGGTGCCGATAAACTCGCCGCCACCGTTTGACCCACGTCGATTTGCCTGTCAACCACAACACCAGAAACGGGGGATCGAATGATGGTATAGCCTTGATTGGTTCTATCTTTTTGAGACTGAGCACGTGCTAAATCTAGCGCGGCACGAGCTGATTTGAGTGCTTGTACACTGGCATCTAGCTCTTGTTTTGAAATGTACTCTTTCGAAAACAGCTCGCGTGAGCGTTTTTCATTGGCCATAGCAAGCTCTAAACTTGCTTCCGCACTTTTGACATTGGCGGCACTTTGCGCAGCTTGGGCATCAAGGAGTGCTGGGTCAAGCTCCGCGAGTATCTGCCCTTCTTCAACCCTATCGTTAAAATCCACATAAAGTTTAATGACTTTACCCGAGACTTGCGTACCTACGGTTACCAGCACTAAAGGGTTTAGCGTGCCATTGGCTGCGACACTTTGCGTGACATCACCCATCTCTAGGGTGTGAAATTTATACTTTGCTTCCAATGGGGGCTTTGTGTAGTGCAACCAAGCATAATAGCCACCAACTCCAAGAGCAATCAAAACAAGGAAGATGGTCAGTTTATGAAAAAGTATCTTATTTAAAAAACTCATGGTTGTCCTTTTATCGTTGAAAAATCGAGCGTTCCCATCGCTTTTGCAAGGCTCGCTTTGGTGATGTACCAGTTGTAGAGTGACTGGATATGTTGCTGTTTGGCACTTGCAAGCGCACTTTGAGCACTTAAAAGATCGAGTATGGTTCCCACCCCTGCTTTATACCTGCCAAGCGCTAAGTCATACGATGCTTGCGCACTTGCCACCAAATCGGCACTGGTACGTGTTGCTTGCGTTTCGCTCACTAAAGTTTGATAGGTTTTATACACTTCCAAACTTGCTTCTTGGGAGAGTTTTTCATACTCCGCTTCGCTGATTTTGAGTTGTTGTTGAGCCGCTTGGACTTTATACTTGGTATTGAAACCTGTAAAGATCGGTATGCTCACATAAAGCCCTATGCTAGAGGTTCTTTGAGAGGTATTAAACACCGTATCGGTATGTCCTGTGGTAGAAGAGAGCGAAAAAGAAGGCAGATGTTCTGCTTTAGCCGCTTTGACACTGGCTTCACTGGCTTTGATCTTCGCACTTGCGGCCATAAGATCAGGTCGAAGCCTTTGTGCTTCTTCCATCAAAGCTCTTATATTGCTTTCAAACTTATCGTTAGGCAGTGCAAGAAGTGGCGTTTGCAGCGCAATCCAAGTATCGGGCATCAGTCCTAGCACACTGGCAAGTTCACCTTGTGCACTTTTAACACTTCCTTCTGCTTGAATGCGGTTTAACATCGCTTGTGAGTACGCCGTTTGCGCTTGCAAAGTGTCAGCTGGAGTTGCTGTGCCTACCGAGTAACGTGTTTTCGCGGCATTTAAACTCTCCAAAGCAGAGCGCTCAGCCTCACGACTTGCTTCCAAAGAAGCGTTAGAGCCAAAAAGTGTGTAGTAGGCTTGAATAGCAGAGAGAAACACGCTCTGGATGGTGTTATTTTCAGAAAAAAGGGCAACATCTAAAAGACGCCTTGCATTCTCATACGTCGCATCACGTTTCCCAAAGTCATACAGCAAATACGAAAGCGTCACACTGATGTTTTCTTGATTGCCATTTTTAGTTTCAGTACCTTCACTCTTAAGAGCTGAACCCGAAGCACTGAGTGTTGGAAGATAGGCACTTTGACTCACCCCAACTTGTGCGGCTTGATACAGCGATGTTTGCCATGCAATCTTTGTTTGAGGGTTATTACACAATGCCGCCATAACGACATCGGATAGCCCTAAAGATTTGCTAAGATCGGTTGTTGTGCATGTCACGTATGTCGCTTGTTGTTTGGTCAGAAGCGATTTTGTATCGAGAGGATCAAAATTATCTGCCATCAGCATACGTGCCATACTCAAGATCATACACCCCATGAGGCTCAAACGCATTGGAATCCTTAAAAAATGATGCTAAATTTTTATATTATACTATGATATTTGTGCTAATAATTTGTTAACACTGAGTTATTGATGTAACGCTTTCGTTTTCATTTGGGTGTATACTTTTAAAAATGATTATTGCACGAGGAGTTCCTATGGCTACATCGTTTTCACTCATCTCTATCTCATTGCCTTCTCACTTTGCGAAACATGAGATCGAAACACTGCTGGATTGTTCCTTTAAAAAAGGGATTGAAAAAGCATTTTACCACCAGTATCGTGAAACGTTTTTAGTCTATACCCAGTTTAACGTTCTCACCTTTATCAACTGGGAAAAAGAAGCGATGCACCAAGCGCTTATCAAACTGGGCATGAAAGATGCCTCGTTTTTAGAACAACGTTACATTTTTCAGGACTACCCTATTCTCATTGAGCCAGATTTGGAAGTCACATGCAAAGTCAGCAATGAGCAGATTATATTAAAAGAGCCGCTCTCGCTCTACCTCATCATCATCGCCCTTGTTGTCTCGCAAAGTGTGGGCTTAGAGAAGTATGAGCAAGACTTAGACGTGCATTTTGAAAAGAGCCAACAACTGCTTGATCTCACCCAGAGTTATTCACTCCTTAAACGCTCAAAGCTCATCGAATTTGCACGCAATCTCACTGCCATTCAGCATGGCATGGTGAGTGATCTGTTTTTGCTGGATAAACCTAACATCTTGTGGGACAATGAAGAAGCAGAAAAGCTCTACAATAGACTTTCGTCCATCTTAGAGTTGAAAGATCGCTTTGAGATTGTCGAGCATAAACTCACCAACCTCAAAGATGATATCAGCATGGCGCTGGATATGTTCAACCACAAACACAGCGAGTTTTTAGAGTGGATCATCATCGGACTCATTGGCTTTGAAATCGTGATGGGACTCATCGAGTTTTTTAAACATTGAGTCAATGCTGTGCAACCAATTTTCTAACGATTTTACGCACAATAGGCACAACGGTTAAAACAGAAGGAAACGCGATAATATAAGCCCTCCAAAAAGCCCCTAACCAGCGCACTAAAAAATCCTCTACTAAACCAATATTAATAAAAGTAATCATAAAGGACATCAACAGTGTCATAAAAAACGACATCAAAAAGGCAAACACAATAAATTCATACTTCTTTGGAATCAAACTTCTCTCCTAAAATTTTTACTTCTCGCTTTGGATATGGAATTGTAATATGATGCTGTTGTAAAGCGGCATAAAGCGCTGAATTAACCTCATACTGCGTTTTAAAAAAACTCTTGGTCGGAACCCAGTAACGAAGCCCAAGCTCGATGGCACTGTCGCCAAATTTTGCGATACCCACAACAGGCTTATGCTCTTTTGAAACCTCTTTAAAACCAGAGAGTACCTCTTTAATCAACGCTATCGCCTTAGCAGGGTCTTGCTCATATGCCACGCCTATGGTCGTTTCTACCACCCGTACATCAAAAGAGTTGACCAAAACATCGCCAATCATCTGTTTGTTAGGAACTGTGATAAGCTCTTCATCTTCATTGCGAAGCATCGTGTAGGAGAGTTTTATCTCTTCCACCACACCATACACACCCGCAACAGAGAGCGTGTCGCCCACTTTAAACGGACGAGAGATGATGAGTAAAACACCCGCCGCATAGTTAGAGACACTGCCTTGAAGCGCTAAACCAGCCGTCAAAGATACCGCGCCAATGGCAGCGACAAATGGCGCGATGGAGATGCCAATTTTACCTAAAGCGATGACGACCATCGCTACAAAAATGAGCATTTTAACAACGCCTGCAACAAACTTTGCAAGGGTACTGTCAAAGTGATTTCGCTCAAACACACGCATCAAAAGCGTATAGGCATATTTGGCGGAAAACCATCCGATAATAACGATAATAAGCGCACCTAAAAGTTGAAAACTATAATTCGTCAAAAACTCAATCACGATGTTGTAAAACTTCTGAAGCGTCTGCAATTCTTTGTCCATTCTACACTCCTTTAAAAATACCTATTTTTTAATCGAATAAACACTCTCTTTTGCACCTGCATAAAAAACCACAATTTCCACAGGCTCATCGCCCTCATTCACACCATAGTGCCACTTATCCACCACTTCAATAAGCGCCTCACCCGCTTTCAGGTGCAATGTTTTGTTCTCATCCGTTACCACTTTAAGCGAGCCTTTCACCATATACCCAGCGTTAATGATGGGGTGCTTATGCAGGGGAAGCTCCGTATGCGGTGGAATAGTAATCTTCAAAACCGAAATTTCAGGCGCTCCTTTAGGATAAGCGGACATTGCTGAGCCATCCCAACTCTTATCGGACTTCGCAAGGGTTATGGACTCTACGTTACCAGCCGCAAAACAGTAACTTGATAAAAGAACACAAAGGCAGAATAGTTTTTTCATCTTAGACCTTTTGAGGGAGTTTTAAAGTCATTTTACTTTAGATGGAATGGGTTGTCAAGGAAGGAAAAGTTGTACGATATAGATACCTATAAACCTCTTGTAGATACAGATCAATCCAATACAACTATAGAACTCTTAATGACTTATATCAAAGTGCATAGTTGTTTTTTTTGCTACAATGAACACAAAAACAACTAAAGAAATCCTATGAAAAAACTGCTTTTACTCCTACTCTTTTCGTTCTCTTTGAGTGCCGCTCCACTGGGTGAAACGCTGTTTAATGGTAACTGTGTCACGTGCCATGAGATGCATACAACAAACTCTGCTCCCTCCATCAAAGAAGTCAAAATGCGTTATCACAAAGCGTTTGATTCTAAAGAAAAATTTGTTACATTTATGGTAGAGTGGATAACGAAACCCGATGCAAAAACAGCGCTGATGCCTGAAGCGATTAAAAAACATGGTTTAATGCCTTTGCTTGGGTATGACAAAGAGAGTCTTACCGAGATTGCAACATTTCTCTACGAACACCCTTTTTAAAGGAGCGTTATGAAACTCTTTACACTTCACTACAGTTGTCTTATCGAAGCTTCCGCACAAGAGGTATGTGCCTTTCACACGGACACGAACAATCTTCCGCTTATCACACCGCCCTCTATTGGGGTAAAAATAGTCTCTCAAAAAGAGAACATCGTTGTACTTGACATTAAAAAGTTCGGTATCACCACCCGCTGGGAAATAGCAATAGAAACAAACTGCCCCACAAGCATTGTCGATGTGATGCTCAAAGGTCCTTTTGCTTCTTTTAGGCATGAGAGGCTTTTTAATGCGGAGGGCGAACATCTTACGCGTATGGATGAGACGATTAGCTTAGCGCCACCGATTGCATGGTTTCAATCACTCTTTTTCACCTTTGTTAAAAAAGATATGGACGCAATGTTTGCCTACCGCCATCAGATGACACAAGCGCATTTTCGCTTTGAGCATGAAGCTAAAAAGCTTTGAGTTACTTCACTTTTTTCCGTTTGAGATATAACGATTTTTCAATTTCAATGATGCCGTAAACCATGAGGCTTGATGCCAAAACAACGCCCCATTCAAAAAGCCCTAATGGTGCGCTTTTGAACATTTGGTTCATAAAGGACGCATAAGTGAACAGCAGCTGTAAAAACGTGACACCTAAAACGCCTACGAGTAGCAGAGGATTGCTAAAAAAGCCTATTTCAAACATTGAATAGTGCAATGAACGACAGTTAAAAAGGTAAAACATCTCGCCAAACACAAAAATGTTCACGACCAACGTACGTGCGACTTCTTCGCTCATGCCAACGCTTTGAACATAAAAAAAAGCACTCATGGCACTGAGGAAAAGCAACACACCCACCAACGCCACTTTAAAAACAAGTCGTCCTGTTAAGATAGGCTCCATAACATTGCGCGGTGGGCGCTCCATCAAGTTTTTCTCTTTGGGCTCATAGGCAAGCATGATGCCAAGGGCACTATCAGTAATCATATTGATCCAAAGAATCTGAAGCGGTAAAATTGGCAGAGTTATACCTGCCAAAATAGCAAAAATAACCGCAAGCCCCTCTCCCATGTTCGAAGGAAGTATCCAAGAGATAAATTTGATGATGTTATCATACACCACGCGTCCCTCTTCCACCGCATCTTCAAGTGTTGCGAAGTTATCATCCATCAAAATCATATCGGCGGACTCTTTGGCAACTTCTGTACCAGAAATTCCCATAGCAATGCCGATGTTGGCTTGACGAAGTGCGGGAGCGTCATTGACCCCATCGCCCGTCATAGCGACACTATGCGAGAGTGATTGCAAGGCTTTAACAAGCCTGAGTTTTTGCTCTGGCGCAATGCGCGCAAAAACAGTAACTTTCTCGATCAGAGAAGCCAATGCTTCATCACTCAAAGCATCCATCTCTTTACCCGTTAAAACAGGAGTTTCCGTATGGGTATGAAGCCCAATGGAGTGCGCAATGGCAAGCGCTGTCATGCGGTGATCACCCGTGATCATTTTCACCGCAATACCTGCTTTATAACAGCTTTGAATCGCCTCAATAACACCAACTCGTGGTGGGTCGATCATCCCTTGTAAGCCTAGAAAAATCAATCCACTTTGAAAATGATGATGTCCAAGCTGATCTATTTTTTCATTCAAATGCACTTTGGCAAACGCTAAAACACGCAGTCCTTGGCTTGCCATTTTCTCAGCCTCGGCTTCGATAAAAGCCCTATTTATGGGTATAAAAGAGCCCTTGTCTTCCATAAAAAGATCGCATCGCTCGAGTATTTTTTCGACCGAACCTTTAAGATAGACAGGAAATGAGTCTCCTATAAGGGCACTGTACCCTGATGCCATATACTGGTATTCGGACTCAAAAGAGAGGGTATCGACATGTTCTAATTCTTGAAGTAAGACTTCTGCTTGAATGCCCGCTTTTTTGGCAGAGACGATGAGCGCGCCCTCGGTTGGGTCACCTTCTATGACATAAACACCCTCTACTTGAACATGACGTGACGTATTGCACAAAACACCCGCAACCAATGTTTCATAAAGAGCGCTTCCTTTGAGTGGTATAAAGGACAACTGCTCTTCAAATATCTCCCCTGTGGGGTCATACCCATTTCCACTGAGATGGTACGTTTTACCTGCTGCCATCATCTGGGTCACCGTCATGGCATTTTGCGTGAGCGTGCCTGTTTTATCGCTGCAGATGACGGTTGTACTGCCCAGTGTTTCCACCGCAGGAAGCTTACGAATGATCGCATTTTTACTCGCCATTTTCACAACACCAATGGCTAAGATGATGGTCATCGCTGCAGGTAAGCCCTCAGGTATGACACCCACAGCCAGCGCCACCGAAGCCATAAAGGTGATGACCAGCTCTTCACCACGCACCACACCGATGATAAAGGTCACCAGTGCCATGCCTAAAATGCCGTAAAGAAGGCGTTTTGAGAAAAAGGCTAATTTCTTCGTAAGCGGGGTTTGAAGTACATCAGCATTGGAAATCATCGTGTTGATTTTACCCAGTTGGCTCGCATCGCCTACCGCAACGACCACGCCACTGCCCTGCCCATAAGTAACAAGTGTTGAAGAAAAAAGCATATTGGTCTGGTCGGCTAAAACGGTGTTTTGATGTAAAATACTCACGTGTTTTTCCACAGAAACTGACTCACCCGTTAAAGATGATTCATCCACTTTGAGCTCTTTAGCGTGTAAGAGTTTGAGATCTGCGGGAATTTTATCGCCTGAGTACAGTAGCACGATGTCACCTACGACAATCTGTGAAGAGTCGAGTAGCACCTTTTGTGAATTTCGTAAAACCGTGACACTGCTATGGCTCAGTTTTGAAAGCGCTTCGATGGCTTTGATCGCTTTATTTTCTTGCATATAGCCAATAACAGCATTGATAAACACCACCGCAAAGATAACGCCCGTGTCCATCCACTCCTCTAAAAGTGCGGTAATGAGACATGCGAGCAGAAGAATATAGACAAGCGGTTGATGAAATTGAAGAAGAAAAAGTTTGAGCGCGGATTCTTCCTCTTTTTTGCTCAGAATATTTGCGCCATACTGGGCGCGTCTTGTGCTGATTTCATCGACACCTAAACCACTGTGTTCATTGACATGTAAACGGCTTAGAACCTCTTGAGAGGTTAACGTATGCCAATTTACATGTGTTTGATCCATGGGATATGGCTTATTCGATGTAGTAACTATTTTTGATGAGTTCGTAGTTTTTACACCCAATCTCATCGCCTAGTTCACACGCCCTCTTTAAAAGTTTCACTGCACGCTCTTCTTTTTGAGCAACACCTTGACCATAATAGTACATCCAGCCAAGTCTAGTACACTCTTTAGCATTGCCCACATCACATCCATTTTGATGATAAATCGCCGCATACTCATAATTGCCATCTTGCTCGTATAAAAGCCCCAAATGCGCGCAACTGGCTCCATCTCCTGCACTACAAGCACGGTCATAATAATTCACCGCTTGTTGTAAATCTTCTTTGACACCTTTGCCATTTTCATACAAAATCGCAAGACTCGCACAGCCATTGGCATCGCCTAGTACACAGGCTTTTTCATACAGTTCAGCCGCTTTTGGGTAGTTCGTTCCAGCATGACCATTTTCATACATAAACCCAAGGTTTGAACATCCTTTCGCAATGCCTAATGAACATGACTGAGCGTACAGCTCTTTGGCTTTGCTGAAACTTTGTCTCACGCCATCGCCCACATGGTACATCGTTCCAAGTTCTAAACATGCTCCACCATTATTATGGTCACACTCGTTTTGAAGCTCACTCTCACGTGCAAAATCGAGTGCAAACAGTGTCGAAGTTGCGACTATCGCTACGAATAAAAAGAGTTTTTTCATGCTCTTCTCCTTGCCATCATTTTGATTATTATATTACAATACCACCATGAAGACGACAAAAACAACGACAACGTGCTACCAAGAAGCACCTTTTGTGCAGATACGTCAAACCGTACAGAGTGAGAGAGCCTATGAAAGCCATGCGCATTCTACACTCTCCATCGGTTTTATGGTCGAAGGGAAAACCTCTTTTCAAACACCTCATGGCTCTTTTTTACTCGAACATGGAGCCCTTGCCATCATTCCACCGCACATCCAACATGCATGTAACCCTCTCAAAAATACGAAGCGCAGTTACATTATGGTCTATGTTGATGCTGACGTTTGTGCGCGCATTCAAGCAAAGCTTTTTCAAGAAGCCAGTACTCTTTTGCCACTCACAACGCCATTGGTGTTTCACAAAGAGCTGTTTGAATCTTTTGAAAGCATCATTACAGCGCTTTTAAAAGGCTACGATGTTGTGCATATCAACGCGTTAGAAGCATGGTTGGAAACGTTTTTTTGGCTTTATACGAAACGTGGCATCAGCACGAAAACCGATAAAGCACTGAACGATGTAGCCCATTTTTTAGAAAACCGCCTCGATGAACCACTCAGCCTGCATGAACTTGCCAAACGCTTTGGTTATAACCCTTTTGTGCTGTTGCGCCATTTCAAACAAGCCTATGGTTGCACACCCAAACACTACGCACTCGATATTCGCATCGAGTATGCCAAGAAACTCCTACAAGAGGGCACTCCGCTAGCCTTGTGTGCCCAATACTGCGGTTTTAGCGACCAAAGCCACTTCCATCGCTTTTTCAAGCGTCACACTGCACTCACACCCAAAGAGTACCAAGTCAATTTTGTACAATAACTTTTTTTACGTTTCTTCTATGCTTTCATGTAAAAAGGAGTTACATGTTAGACGCCCAATTTTTCACCCTCACGTCTATCTACTTTTTAGCCCTTCTTAGCCCTGGACAAGATTTTTTTCTCATCATCAAACACGCACTGAGTCATGGATACCAAAAAGCATGGTGGAGTTGTTTAGGCATTGCGAGTGGAAATGCCCTATACATCGCATTAGCCTATGTTGGGCATGGGTTATTGAGTGATAACCCTTTCATCATCTCGGTCATTGAACTAGGTGGTGTAGCTTTTTTATTTTATCTGGGATGTTTACTGTTCTTAGCGCCAAAGCCTCACATGGATGTGTCAGTGAACCCAAAGAATAACATGGCATTTAAGCTCTTTCTTCAAGGGCTATTATCGGCACTGCTTAATCCTAAAAATATTCTCTTTTACTTTTCGCTTCTCTTCACCATTATTGATCCAAAAACAGCTTTACCCGTAAAAATATTCTATGCAGTGTGGATGGTTGGGATGTTGCTCGTGTGGGATATGTGTGTTGCCCTACTCTTTGGTAACCAGAAGGCTTTAAAACTCTTGCCTTATCTTGGGTGGGTACAAAAAATCATAGGGCTTGGGCTGATGGGGTTTAGCCTCCATCTTGCCCTAGCGTGGATTATTAGCGCCAAATAAGTTTAGAGGTATTAAAACCCAGCGTTGTAGCATAACTTAGGATATGTTCCACATCGTCTTTCCTCATTTCGGGGGTTCTTGAGAGTATCCAAAAGTACTCTTGGCTTGGCTCACTGACAACGGCATAGCGGTAATCTTCGGCTAAATCAATAATCCAGTAATTGCCATAAAATGGCCAAAAGAAGGTGACTTTAAGTTTAGCATTACTTGTTTCATCCACGATATAAGCGCGTCCATGCGCCTCTTTGGTACGATTTTCATCGGCTAAAAAACAGCTGTTTTTCACACCAATCATACCATCATCTCTGAGCGTATAAAAGGCTTCCACGGCACTGCAACCGCGCTCAAAGCGGTGGTCAAACCGTGCGATTTCATACCAACGCCCCAAATAACGCTCTAAATCGACAGAAAATACCGTAGGAAGCTCTGTTGCATACCCCAAAAGTGTGCCCAAACAGAGCCATAGCCATTGTTTCATTTTCATCCTTAGCGAAACTCAAATGCACTATTGTAATAAAAAAGGATTAAAAAGCCTACAGCAAAAGCAATTACGCTCTGTTTTTTAGAAACATCGCTAGCTGTGAGTCAATGTTGCGAATGTGAATATCAAGTCTTTCACCCACACCATTTTTGATGTAGTTTTTGGCAAACAGCGTATTGCCTTGCAGTGCCATGGCTAGAAACTGGCTCATCTCGCCAAGGATTTTTTGATGCTCCTCAAAATGCTCAAAATAGCCCTGAAAGTTAAACTCTTGCATAATGCCCTCTTCATGAGCAAAATGTTCTTTGGTATGTTTGATAAGTGCGCTAAAAGAGTCTGTAAAATGGGTGTAGTCAAAAGAGACGAGCAGGTCGTCACACTCTTTGTGGTAAGCATCCAGTTCGGGGCAGTTAAGGCTAAGCATCTCTCACTCCTTTTTGAAACAGTATAACCTGTTTGAAGAAAAAGGAGTGATGCGTTTATGCCTACTTTTTGTGCTTTTTGCCTTTACCAAACGGTTTAAAGACAACCACCAAGAAAGGTGAGAAGAGAAGGTCTGAGATAATCGCCGTAATCAAAACAATCACCGTTAAAAGTCCAAAAATAAGCGTTGGTATGAAGTTAGACGTGACCATCACTAAGAAACCAACAATCGTTGCAAGCGAATAATAGAACATTCCAAAAGCAATCGTACCATGCGCTCGGTGCATTGAAGCAACGTAGTCTCCATCGATTTTAAGCTCTTCTCGGAAACGGTAGTAGTAGTGAATGGTATTGTCCACCGTAATACCAAGGGCGATGGAAGCGATGGTAATGCTCATCATATCAAGCGGAATGTTGGCAAAGCCCATGATGCCAAAAATGACACTGATAGGCACCATGTTTACGGTCATCGCAAGAAGCGCAATTTTTAAAGAACGGAAGAGGAACAAGAACATCGCACCTAACGAGAGAACGGCAAGCCCGAGCGTTGAAATTTGTGATGAAAAGAGTGACTGAAGCATGTTGTTGTACAACACCATCATTCCCACCAGCTTGTAATTTTGCGGATCAAGCCCTACGTCGCTTTGTAACCCTTTTTGAATCGTTTGAAGCAGTTCATTACGTCTTAAATCTTTATTAGAATCCACAACACGAATGACAAAACGTGCTTCGTCATGCTCAATGTTCACATAAGGAGAAATGAGGATTTTTTTATACTCAGGAGAGAGTTCGTTGTACATCAGTGCCAGTTCAAAATTGTCAAAATCTTGACCATTTTTGAGAATGCGCCCCACTTTTGAGAGTGTTCCCAAAGAAGAGACATTGCCAATTTCAGGTAATGAGAGCAGATAATCATGGACTTTTAAAATCGTCTCCATCTTTTGCGCCGTAAACCAATACTTCGCATCACTACTCATCGCATCAAATTCATTCTCAAAGCCATCTATAGCCGATGCATTTGCATCACTTTGTACTTCGGTTGTCGCTTTAGGAAACTTTACGACAATCTCTAAAGGTGTTGTACCACCTAAATTATTGTCGATTTTTTTCATACCTTTGTAAATCTCGGTACTCTCTTTAAAGTAGTTGATAAAACTGTTTTCCACAACCAATCGAGAGGTACCAAAAAAACTAAATACCGCAAGGGAGAGAACAACGGTTACAATGAGCTTTTTATGGTGCTCCACGATTTTGGCAAAGCTCTCATTGAGCGTAAATGCTTTATCAAATACCAAGACAGGAGGTTCTTTTTGAAGCAGCATCATCATTGCAGGGAAAAGTGTATATGTGACAAGCAATGAGATGGTTACACCGATGTTCATCATATTACCAAGGTCGATAATCGGCAAGATATCACAGGTCATCAAAGAGCCAAAACCTGCCACCGAAGTTAAAATAACAAAGATAGAAGGAATGCTCATGCGCTCAAAAACAATACCCAAAAGCTCTTTTTGTGAAACATCAGGATAGAGGGCATACTCTTCTCTATAACAGACGATAAGATGGATAACCAACGAAAGCGTCGTAATGAGCTGCATCGCCACATAGTTAGACGAGATGACAGTTACTTCCAATCCAAGAAGAGCGTTGATACCTGTGGTAATCACAACCGCACTAATAGAGACAATGATAGGTAAAACCACAAAGCGAACTTGGCGAAAGATAACCCATAAAATAACAATCATAATGACCAAGATTGCAACACCGTAAATCTCAATGTCATTTTTAACAAAACTGATCATGTCATCGGCGATCATCATAACACCGCCTAAGAAAAGATCACCCTCTCCTTTGTAAGGCTTCAATACAGTTCTTACATTTTCAATCAGTTGGTGTGTTACATCACGAGTACTATCACGGTATGCTTTAAACTCTTTTTTGGCCGCTTCAAATTGAAGTTTTTCTTCTTGGCTTAATGCTCTTTCTTGTGACAAGAGGATGTATTTGTTTCGCGCGGTTAAAAGCTCTGTATATTTAACATCATCTTTAAGATTGACCATGATTGCAGTGGTTTTAAAATCAGTACTGACAAGATTGTGTGCATATAAAGGGCTTGTTGTGAGCTCTTTTTGCACTAAAGATCTGTCGACATTGGGAGATTCTAGGGTTTGAACATTGCCGATCACTTCTTGAATCGGTTTAGGAGGACTTTGTAAAAGTGGCACATCTAAAATGGAGGTAATACTCTCAACGCCATCAATTTTTAACAAAGCTTCTTTGAGGTTGCGAATAGTTGAAAGCGTTGAATCTGCAAGCATGTCCTCTTTTGGGCTAAAAGAGACAACCAAATAATCAGGGCTAATGTATCGACCGTGGACTTCACGTGTCAATTTAAGGTCTTGATCATTTTCAAGCAAAAGTGTCTCAGCAGACGCATCAATACTTAAATACTGTGCGTAGTAGCCAAAAATACCCGTAATAATCGCTAATGCCAGCAGTACAGCTTTAAAATGTGTGGTAATAAAATGCGTATAAAGTTTTAACATAAGGGCTCAACTTTCGTTTAAAAATAGACACGTTCATGCAAATAGCGCAAGAGGAAAAGAATAAAAAAATTTTGGCAACACATACAAGCGATAAACGAAACTTTATCTCTTAGATAATTCTATTAAAGCTTAACGTAAAGTGTTTCTTGTGCGCGATTTTAGCCTATTTTAGCTTATATTTATCAACGTACTTTCGAAAATAGCGGCGTTTAAGAAAATGCAGAAGCAATTTTTTTCATTCAAAACAAGCTAAATTCAATCCCATTTCCACACAAGACTGATACCACCTGTTTTTTCATTATTGGATGAGGAGGATCCTTTATACTCAATATCAGTCGATTTGAGATAAAAAGAGATCTTAAACGTATCATAAAAGAGGTCCAAAGAGAGTTTTTCACCAATCATATAGTCAAGTTTCTGAAGATGATACCCCTGATCAATCGCTTCATCGATCAGATAATACGTATCAAATGTGTTGTAGAAGAAACCTAAAGACAAAGCCCAATTCAAATTCTTTTTAGGTTCATAATTCAGAAGTAAACTTTCATTAGCACCTATGAAATTTCCTGTTGTACTAAACGTACGCATGGGTGTACTGCTAAGTCTTAACGTTGCCCCTACAAGGGCGCCTGTATAAAAATTGCCTAGGTCTGCTTTCACATTGGTTGTGAGATCAAGGCTCAAATCTTGAATAGGAAGAGGATCGGTCTTATACCCCACGTTATAAGAGATACCATACATAAACGCATCGTCAAGTTGATTATCCCACCCATTTGGTTTATCATGTCCAATGAGTGTATGAAAGCCTTTTTGAAGCGTATCTGCTTGAGCAGAAGGTCCAACCATACCAACGTTGATGCCAACTTCATGAAAAAAATTCGCAGATGATTTATACGCTAAAAAATTCAAATCAATATACCCAGCATAAGGTAAATCATTGAAGTTTTTCGTACTTAGGTCTTTATCTTCGGGAGTAAATATAGCATGAGAGATCGAAAAAGCAATATTTTTTTGTTCTAAATCTATAAAGCTTAAAAGATCGGGAAAAGGAGTGTTCTTATCACTCATCCACGTATAGTAGATACCATTTGTGTAGTGATGATCTTGCCCAACAATTGCATCGTTTTCTAAAACAAGCGAAGCGGTATCTGCTTGCGCCAACGTAGTGATTAAAACCAACAAACTTCGTTTTACTAAACTCATTCTCATGTGAACCTCATCTTGCGTGTAATGAATGTTAAGAATGTATCTTTGTATAATGAAGTATAGCAAAAAAAATCATTTTTTAAGATGTATTGGAAGTTTATAGAGAAAGTAAAGTAATGGTGGCGGACAGAGAGGGATTTGAATAAAACGTACACCAAAAGCATTACTTTTCCAAACTATTTTTCAAATAATCCGCAATTATATCGTTTTGTCTATTAAAGTGTAATGATGTTGTTGTTGCTGTAGTCGGATTTGAATCAACGACTTTTAGGTGATGAGAAGTTGAACCTTGCACACTTTTTTTGGATATTAAACGCTTCGTTACTTACATTTAATGATACTGTTTTTGTTCTTTCTTAATATTTATTTAGATTTCTGAGTATTATTTTTTGTATTGCTTTTATTTCAAAAGTATGTTATAATTAAAGCTATTCTTTCTTTTGATATGAATAGGTTTATAACTGGTGTGTAAAACAATAAAGTGTTGAAAGTATAGAGACGAACATTTTATTGTCTATTAACTTTAAAATAGCTTAAAAAAGGAGTAACGCTATTAATATACACACGTTTCAATTTGAGTCAATGACTTTTATAACCTATTTTATCTCGGAAGAAAGAAAATTTTAAATTTAAGGATGTCTGATGAAAAAAAATCAGCATGTTGTTCCAGTAGGAAATGGGTATGGAGTTAAAGGTGCAGGAAATGAAAAATTTACTGCCATATGCAATACTCAAAAAGAGTGTGTAAAAATAGCAAAACAAATTGCTCAGAATCAATGTTCTGAATTGTTTATCCACGGGAAAGATGGAAGAATAAGAGAAAGAAATTCTTATGGAAATGATCCATTTCCCCCTAGAGGATAAAACAAACATTTTGTTTCCATTTTTAGGTTGCTGGGAGTATTTAATATCTACTCTCGGTTTTTTTATTGGTGTTTCACCAAATAAATATATTTTATAAGGAATTATAATGGCTATTAAAATTAGTAAAAGTGATTTGAAGTACACTTATTCATGGTCTGCAGTTAGTGGTGACGATCCAAAAGTTTCAGGAGAGCCTGATAGTACTCTTTTTAGCAGAAATGAAGGTTATGAAGTCCTTTATTTGATTAATAAGTTTTCTACAATATGTGATTTTCAAAGAGAAGAATCTTGTTTGAAAGCTGAAAGATTGATAAAAGAATTTCTACCATCTGATATTCGCAGTCAAGAAAATGTAAAAAGTTGGCTATTAAATAATTGGGCTAATTATTAATATTGAGTAGAGTAAAGTAGGTTAGTACCTACTTTACTTAAATTTTTATTTACATAATTTATTCATAACATCATAATTAATTGCCCAAAGACCTTTTTTCTCTTCTTTAGCATTTGCTAATGCTTTTTCTAATTCTTTAGGATACGAAGTCTTTTTATAAATACACGAATAACCATCTTTAATGATCTTTGTTGAGTAATCCACATTATTTTTACTTACAGTTCCAAGAATACGACCGTATTGATCTTTTTTATTCGAAGTTACGATAACTTTATCACCATTTTGAAAGAATTTAGAAGCATAACCACTCGCCAACTTCCCTAGCTCTTGTTCATCATTAGTAGATATACCTGCTTTCTTCGCGTCTTTATCAAGTTTTGAGCCACTATATTTTTCTGGAGTATCAATATAGAGTATTCTTACCTTTTCTTCTTTCTTCTCTATTATAATGTGCAATGTATCACCATCAGTAACCTTAGTAACAATTCCAACACTTTCTATCGCTAAAAGTGGTAATGTAATAAGCATAGAAGTAACTATTAATTTTTTAATCATTAATTTACCTATTAAAATTTTATTTGGTTGGAATTTTTGTGCCTACTTCTCCAGTATAAGGATTAACATTTCCTTTAGTACTAAAGTTATTTATCTCAGTTTCATTAGCTTTTGTTCTTTTATAACTAGTAACATCAGTTCCATCTTTTCTTGTATAACTTTGCACCGAAACATCTGAAGGTGATTTTTGAATTGTAGGACGCTGTGATGATGAATAATTATAATAGCCACTATTTCCTTTTGCAAATGCGGGAGAAAAACATAATCCAACTATGATTAGCAAGGTACTAAGAATTTTCATACATATCCTTTTTAAATTATATTAATTCCATATTTGAGAAGCATTTGAGGCAATATATCATCTAATTTTGCTATTTCTTTGTCTGTTAATTCAATTAGATTAAGATTGTATTTTTTATATATCTCTTTTTTCTTTTCTTTACGAAGATTATATTTTTGATCGTTTTCTATACCCCAAAACTCAACATAAACTTTACCTTGTGGTAAATAGAAATCTGAGAATACATCCTCTTCAACGGGAAGTCTTTTTTCATAAGCATGCACAATATTTTCACTATAAAGCCAATCATCAATTATCATTTCAGCTTTTGAACGAACGAAGTGTCCATCTTTTGTTCTATGTGATGTTGGGAATTTTTCTCTAAAGTCTTTTTCTTCTTTTTCTTGTTTTGGCTCAATTAGTTTTTTTAGAAGTACATTTGTTTGGATTTTCTCATCCCATTGAACAGATAAACTTCCTTTGTAATTGATTTGGATGCCACCATTAGCTTTACCGTTTTCAGTTATAACCCAACCATTTTTATTTTTTTCTATCCAATGCAGCTCTTGAAAAATGTCATTAATTTGTCTAGAAGTTTTATTAAAAAGTTTTCCAATCTCTGTTGCAGTCATAATTATGGTGCCTTTGTAATGTTATTTTTTATCTAATTCTTTTTTTGCAATTCTCGTTTTGATATCCAATATGTAATATTCTTTTTCTTTTTGTTCTAATGTTTTAAATAATTTTAATATTTCTTCTTCTTCTTTACTTAAATTATTTAATTTTTCTTCTTTGTAGTTCATAACTATAGTATATAGATTTGGCTTTTCTTTTTTCCAATTATATATTGTAGGTGTTGATATTCCCAAGAATTTGCAGAAATCATCTATTTTCATTATTTTCCTATTGACATATTTAAATAATTTAAATAGAATTACTTAAATTATTTAAATATAGTTCTCATTTGTTAAAACTATTATAGCATTTTGTTCATTTTTCATAGAAAAATACATTATTTTTTAAAAAATAATGATTATGCAAAAAACTGCATTTTTATATTATGAAAATCTTGATATCTGAAAATACGTCTTTTCAAATACCAAGGTCTTTAGGGGTCTTAGCGTGGGAGTTCGTTAGCACCTACTCCCACTGCTTGTTAAATGGTGCTAAAAACAACTTAAAAAAGGTGCTTATCATGCAAGACGTCACAAAAGTTTATCCTCACTTCATCCAACAAGCTTATCAAGCTGATGTACTAATCCGTAAATCGTTGCTTTCTACAGTTGGTACACGTTACCCTCACAAAGATCAGCTCGTCATTACTGCCGAGAATACCTATAAACATCCTACAAATCCACTTTACACTTATAGCCAACGCATTGATGTAGTGGTTAAGTGTGAAAACCGTATCGAAGCTGTAAAGCTCAACCAAGCCTTACGTGAATATCTCGCTAAAGATATGATGTTACCTCTAAGTGTAGGTGTTTTTCAAAAACCATTTACCAAAGACAACCAAAAAGCCCGTAAATACTTTGCTTTTGCCAACATTGGCGCTAAAGAGCTTTTTGAGTCTCTGCCAAAACTCGAAAAAGATAAATCTCTCAAATTTACGCTTGGTGCAAGTCCTATCGAAAGCAATACCTTAGTCAATGGTTTTGATCTGACGTATTCGATCACTGACTTTGATTTGGAACATACGATCTACACCATTGAGGACGCTAAAAAAGCAAAAAGAGAAATTGAAAAAGATATTTATAAACTTTCTCTTTACACTTCGACCATCTTTGAAGTTGACGCAGATACTATCGAAGAGGTATTGATTAATTTTGAGATAAACGGTGAGAGTGAAAGCGAGATCAACACTCTTGCTGAGAAGTTAACGCAGTTACAAAATAACGGTGTTGTCTTTCAATGTAAAGGACAATTCCCTAGAGCAGAGCGTGACTTTTATCGTGTAACGCTCTCAAAAACTGCGAGTGATCTCATAGCAGAATTTAGCACAACGATCAAACCTGATCCACAATCAAAAGCCTCTTAACAATTCTCTACAAAAGGCACTTAATCCGTGCCTTTGATAGAGGGTTTAAATACTCTACTACTCAAAAAGGAGTTTCTCATGCCTGAGAAATCAAACGGACTCACAAAATTTGGAAAAATTGTTGCGATGGGCTTTTTTGCTGTCGCTGGTCTTTCATCTAACGCTATGGCGGCTGACCCTGCGTGGCTTACTCAAGTAGTGACAGAACTTGGTGCAATTCCCGTTATGATTGGTACAATCATCACAACAGCTGTTTCCATCTTTATGGCGCCGATTGCATGGTCTAAAATCAAACACGCTATCGGTCGTTCGTAGTCATGATAACTCAAATTGATCTTACCGTTTACTATATGGTTGCTAGTACACTTTTATCGGTTAAGCTCTCCATTGGTAGCTCTCATTTCATTTTGAGTTTTTTAAAGAGGAGATGATGGTCTCCTCTTCTTTTAAAAAGGTGCTTATCGTGAAACGTTTAACCGTTGCTTTTTTTCTGCTTACAAATATCCTCTTAGCGGACTATCTGTATCAGCCCTCAAATATCTGTATTAAAGAGTATTGGTACTCAAACGGTACGTTTTATTACATTCGTTCTGATAACGGTGCAACAGTTTCAACCACTGCTCAAAATCTCGGTGATGATGTTTTTAGGGGTTACGACTATAACGCTTCTGTAAATGAATGTACTCCCGAAGCTTCCAATAATACGTTAGGTCTCTCAAACGAGGACTTTAACTATCTCAATGCAGTTTTAGGTCTTATGATCTTTGGTTTAGTCATCGTAGGGCTTTTTCTATGATTGATATCATTAACTTCGGTATGACTGCAAGCTTACCAGCTAACTACGTGCTAGATATCGGTTTTACATTGCTCGTTAAAGCAGTTTTACCCGTCTATCTTGTACGAAAAGCTATTGAAAAGTATTTCAGATGAAAACATTAATCTTTTCTATCGCTCTATGTTTGAGCGTTTATGCTATCGAAATTGCTCCGACTAATTTCGGTCTTCGTGATCTTGCAATAATGGTCTCACAAGAGTGCGGTAAAAACATTTTGATCTCACAAGATATTAAAAATATGAGCGCTGATTATTTTGTGGTTCAAGATATTAGCCCTGATACTTTGTTCCAAATCTTTAAAACGATCATCGAATCAAAAGGTCTTTATCTAAACGAATACGATGGTTTCTATGTCATTGACGAAAAACAGCACATTATCCCCGATGAGAAAGACTTTTCAAACATTGAACTTACCATGAAAGTGATAGAAATCAATAATGAAAAGTTCAAAGAAAAAGGCTTCAATCCGACGTTTAAATCAACGATTGACCTCTCAACCGTTACGACTGATTTTAAAAATCTTACCTTTGACAAACTCTTTAGCGCAGAATTTCAAGGCGTTTTAGCTGATCTTGAAACACAAGACGTTCTAAAAATCGTCAGTGAACCCGTTGTCGTTGTCAGTAATGGCAATACCACAACTATGAACGTAGGTGATACGATCAGCGTTAAAACTTCTTCATACTCCACGGACTCCACATCAACGACATCAGCCCTTCGCAATACCTACACGCAAAAAGAGCTAGGACTCACTATAAAAGTAACGCCCGTCATCCAAAAAAACGGCATTATCGTTCTTAAAACAGAACTGACAAATGAGACGTTAAAAAAACAAGATAATGACGGTCTAATCGAAACAAAGAAAAAATCTATCAATTCAAACTTCAATATTCGAGACGGTGGAAGTGTTGCCCTTGGTGGTCTAACTGCCACACAAGACGTTAAAAGTGTCTCTAAAATTCCACTCTTAGGTGACATTCCTATCCTAGATTATATCTTCGCATACGAAACCAATAAAACCGTAAGAAGCACATTGACAATCTTTATTCAAGTAAAGGTTATCAAATGACTTTTATCGTTCTTGATGTACTTAACTTTCTTAAAGCTCTCGAAATTGAGCTTATTTGGACTTCAAAATGAAAAAAGTATTCTTAGCATTAATAATTATGGTATCGGCTTCGTTTGCGTTTACATTTCCAACATATTACGTTTATAATGGTCAGAATTATAAATTAAATTCCGTTAATACTTATTATAATCAACGTGTTTGTACTAATGACTCTGTTCCTTTAGGTCTTTTTTATAATCCTGCTGGCTCTCAAATATATGCTTCTTATACAGAGGTTGATTCTACTATCTGTTTAGAACTCGATCGTGCTGGATATGGTCATCGTGATTCTGGAACGGTTTATTATCCTGATAATTCTTGTGTTTCTCCTAATACGATTGTTAATGGTGAATGTGTAGCTCCCGAAACATGTGACCCTCTTGCTGGTCAATATACTTCAAGTTCTACGGGTCAATGTGTTGATTGTATGGGGTTTTCTAATTTTTCTGGTCGAGCTTCATGTGCATGTGACTCGATGGGGTCAACTTATAGTGCACAATCCGTTACTATAGAACTTATACAACAATTTGGTCAATATAATTACAAAAAGTCTTATGCAAAGTGTGATAATGGAAATAATATTGCTGTTTATTATGATCCTACTCCTATTACGCCTACGGATAACAATACAACGACACCAACAGATAATAATACAACAACGCCTCCTTCTGATACAAATACAACAACCGATGGAAATACTACAACACCCTTACAATCTGATGTTGTTAATGCGGTTAAAGATTCATCTGATAAAACTATTAAAGCAATTAATGAAACAAATACGGCTATAAAATCAGTCGATACAAGTGTTCAAGCGGTCAATACTACGCTTCAAAGCTCTAACACAAAATTGGACTCTATGGTTTCTAAATTGAGTGATAGCAATGCTCTTTTATCAGATTCTAAAAATATACAATCAGACGTTAAAAATATTCTGAGTTCAGAATTTAAACAAACTTCAGCTTTTCGAGAACATTTAGACGCTCGCTTTAAAAATCTTATTGATGTTTCTTTAGCGAATGGTTCACAATTAAATGATATTAGTGCACATGCAGCTTCTACAGCAAACGCTGTCAATGCACAAGGCGATAAAATTGCGGGAAAACTTGATGACATTCTAAACGCTATCAAAGATGGTAACGGTACAGATATGACTGCAACGAACGACCTTTTAGAAAAGATCAACAAAGATACAAATTCTACTGCTAGTGGTGTTGATACGTTGCATGATGATTTAAACACTAGTATTGAATTATTAAATAATATTTCTACTGCTTTTGAAAATAATAATTCTTTTAGAGTTCCTGACGTCAATGAGTCAAAATTCGAGCTTTCTGATCTCCTCCCTGAAAATAATTGGTTTGAAACCAATAAGCTCAATTTGAATTTTAAAAATTATGGCGGTGGTTGTTATTGTCAAACGGCTGAATTTAGAGTCGCTGGGCGTACTTTCGTTTTTCCTCCTCAAGAAGCTTTAGACGTTATCCCCTTTGATGTTATTTCAAAAATCTTCATGGCGTTTATCTATGTTCTTGGTCTTAGAGATTTTTTAAGGAATTAATATGCCAATGTTTTTAACGGGATTTTTCACCGCACTTACCGATTTTTTAATCAAGCTCTTTGGTAAAAAAGGCGCAAAACTAGCTTTTTTTACTCTCTACACTACGCTCCTTGTTACGGTTATGAGTGGCGTTAAAGATTTTGCAATGGGACATATAGATATGGGTTCTTTTATGACTCCTACGATCTGTTGGTTTCTTACACAATTAAATGCTTTTGAGCTTTTATCCACTTGCTTTGCGTTTGCTTCTGCGAATTGGCTCAAAATGAAAATGGTTCAGTTTTGGACGTATGGTAACTAATCATGATTAGGGTGCTGATAGGTGGACAAGGAAGTGGGAAGAGCTTAACCTCTATTCATTTCCTCTTTGAATTGATAGACTCACCCAATGGTAAAGTACCACGCCATACGATCTATAAACGCCTTATAACTAACGTAGGTGGCTTTAAACCAGCACTCTTTAAAGAGCTTTCGGGCAATACTGATTTAGAGATCATTCATCAAGATAAATATTGGAATAAAGAAGATCTTGTCATACTCTTTGGCGAGCAGATGAAAGAGCGTGATAAAGTAGAGAGTGAACGTACTCCAACGCTTTTTATTTACGATGAGTGTCAATTTGGACTCTCCACGTTTTCAACCGCACAAGCTAACCTAGAAACGTGCGAAATGATCTCAAATTTCTTCTCTCTCCAGCGCCATTTTGGCCCGTGTGATTTTTTACTCATGACCCAAAGCCTCGATAAAATTCATGATAAATACTTAGGCATAGATTTCGAGCTTTACATCTCTCCTGAATACGCTCTTAAAGCTGACCCCGCAAACGATATCGTTTTCGATCTCTACGACTCCGATGGAAAAGCTATCATCACGGGTGGACGTGATAAGATTAAATATAAAAAACAAAAAACGATTAAAGATAAAAGTGGTCAAGAGTTTAACCCTTTTATGCTCTATGTAAGCGGAGACGGTGGACGTGCACCTGAGGTCAAAAAGTCGTATTGGAAAAAGTACATCTACATTTTACTCGCTCTTGTTTTGGTGGCTATACTTTCTTTGGTTTTTACATTCTATAAGCTTTTCGGTGGACTTGGTAAAGCGCCTCCAACCGTTGAACACAATACCACACAAGAGGCAAACCAAACAACACAAGATAACCTCTCTCTACCGCCTATAAACTCCGTTAAAGGCGCAAGGGGTAATTTAGCCATCAATGAAAACTCAACCTATAATGAATACGTCAAGGAGCCTTACAGTAACATAGAGGCCCAACATATGTACCGAGTGTTCGTTATGGATAATATCTACTTCATTGGTACGCAAATTCTCACGCTAGATCAATTTAAAGCGCTCATTGAAAAGCAAGTTTTCTTCGTTGTCTCCACACAACCCGTCACAAAAAGAAGCTTTTATGTCAATCTCCTCATCCATCAATCGGTCTTAAATAGCTTTGGACTCACGAGAGATTTCGACACAACAGACGGTACAACTCGCTCAAAATCAACAGTTAAAAATTCAAATTAAAAAGGTGCTGAAATGGTTTTAAAGGTCAATTTTACAGATGAAGAATACGAAAGACTAGAAGTTCTTTGCGGTGATTTCAATATGGCATTTGATGATGTGATTAACTATCTGATCTTCAAACAGTTCTTTTTTTTAAAAGCAGATCAAGAACGAAAAGCATCGCAGATAGAAGTGAACGAGACTTAAGTATTAAGTCTCATGGTGAGCGTGTGGATTAGCGCAGCGTAACAGTACCAATCGGTACAACCTGCAAAACGATGAGAACGTAAGGTGCTATATAGGCGGATAATCAATTTCCAAACTCCTACCTAAACAGTCAAAAAAAAGAGTGTTATTTGACTTTCTGAGCATGAGCGAAGAGGAGCTACCGCACCGCATGAGCGAAGCTCTCTTGTCAATTTAACAAAAGTTTCCGTACACATTTTAAAAAGGTGCTTAATATGTTTGATTTTACTTTTCCTAAATATGGTCTTGGTCGTTATGACGTTGAAAACGCTCAAAAGAAAATAGACAAACAAAAAGACTTTCAAAAAAATTCTCTTTTTGTGACTTCAAACGGTACGTGTAAATCTTTACTTGATGTTTCAACAAGTGCAAATATCTCTGAAAGATATTATGCACAACTCGTTAACAAAGTAAACACGCTTCAACAAGCAATGACTAATTTAAACCTCATGCCTGTCTTTTTGACTATCACTCTTGATGGTTGGTTGCATGACTTTTATAATGGCGATTATTCAAGGTATCACGATGATCTATTGTCAAAGCTTCCTGAAAATGATAAGTACGGTTATCTTGCTACAAAAGCCTTTAATCATCAAACGTTTGATGTTCATGATCTCTACATGGTTTTGCGTTGGCAATGGGATAAGTTTTGCAGTACACGTACTTTTAGAAAAATGCGTAAAGAAACTAAGATCGGTTATCTCTTTGCTGTTGAGCCTCATTTAAGCGGTGTACCTCATGCTCATGTTCTTTTATATGTTCCTTTTAACTATCTTTATTCTTTGCAAGTTGAATTTGAAAAAGTCTTTTGTGCTAAAAGAAATACTACGCAAGACGATGAACGATTAACTCCTGAGCAGATTTTTAATGGTGAAACAAATGGCTTTCAATGGACGTTAACCAATCCCGTTGGTTATGTCCTTAAATACGTTACTAAATCTTTTATGGATATCAAAAACCAAACACAAATAGACGAGCTTCAAGCATGGTACATTAAACACCGTATTGTGCGCTTTACAACATCACACACGCTTATCCCTCAATGGGTCTATAACAAAGTTTACCCACTAGAAAACGATTGGCTGTATCTGTCTGATTTGAATTTAAACGCTATGTGTACTTGGTCTGCTGAGGATGATTATTTTATCTTTGAAGATGAAAACAGTGGTAAGACACTTCAATATGAAAAGGGCTTATATCAATATTTTCAAGATGGTGTTTTAGCTCATGAATTTGGCGAGTTTAAAGAAAAAGAGAACATCAAAAGTTCACGAGTGGATTATAAGCCTATGCTTCGCTCTAATCGTGAAGTAAGTTACAACTATAACAAATCGCCTTTAAACTTTGGTGATTGGGAATTATTGAGCTATTACAATGCTTTAGATATCAATGTATGTGGGCTCACTCACTATATCCTTATTCAAAATGAGTGTATCAAACGAGATCTTGTCAAAGGTGCTATTCAATCTTTAAATGAGTGTACAGCATTTACTAACGGCATAGATGAATTAGGCGAATATCTTGATAATAAAAAGATGTTTTCAGAATTTGAAGCACACCTTGATGGTGTGGAATTTTAAGGAGTCATTATGTTAGACGCTTTTCAATTATCACAAATTGCAATGTATAAAGGCTTTTCGTTCATAACTCGTTCAAAAATGAGAGAACGTAATTATCTCTTAGTGGCTCGTCTTATTCAACAAGGCGTGTTTTACACAATCAAATATTCAAAGCATTCCTCTAAGTTTTCTTGTTTTGAAAAAAGAGAGGACTATTTCGCTTACCCTCAAATATGCAGAGAGCTTAAATACAATGATCTTAAAAACCTCTCTAAGCCTGAGTATAGACAATCTACAATCTTTGATTTTGGAGCATAAAATGAAAACTACTTTTTCTCAAAAACGTTCTTTTCTTAAAGTTATAAAACAATCTAAGGTTAACCCATATTCTATGATGGTTTCTCGTTCTGCTTTGATGGCTCATATTGCTTGTATTCCTCCTCTTGATGATGTCACTTATACTGCGGTTTCTAATGAAGAACCATCTTTTAATGAGGTTAATATGCTTGCTTCTTTACTTGTTTCTTCTGTGATTTCAACTTTTTTAGAAAAAAAATTACAAGATGATCCAAACGCTTTATTTCGTTTAATAGAACATTTTGAAGAATTAAATTCTAATGATAAAAAGAAATAGGAGCATAAAATGTTTACAAAAAAAGAAAGAATTGTAATGTTTTCTATGTTGTATATTTTATTAATTGGTTTTTACATATGTTTTTTTTCTTTAATTTCTTAGGAGCATAAAATGAAATTTTTAGTTGTCTATGATTATGAAACAGAGGAAGATGGTGAGTTAGTAATTATTGAAATTGAAGAAATTGTTGAAGCTGAAAGTGAAGATGATATCCCTGAGCCTTTTCATCATTGGATAAAATTTGTAACACCTTATATAGGCGTATAAAATGACCTTTCAAAAATACGCTTCACTTTACATTCAACTCAATGAGGACGAATGGAAACCGTCATACCTCGATAAAAACAAAGGTATCGTTGACACACGTTTTGAAGCTTTCAAAGATTTAGATATCAAAGACCTTCACGCCTCTGACATTAAGCTGTGGTTCAAAAATATCAATGATGTAGGGAATAAGTCCAAACGAAACTACTTAAGCGTTTTAAAGGGCATCCTGGACGTTGCATTGCATGATGAAGTTATAGATAAAAATCCAATGATACACGTAAAGTTTCCAAGTTATCATGCACCTAGAATTAATCCTTTTAATTCTGATGAAGTCAAACGTATATTAGAGGGGGCTAAAGACTTCAATTTTAACTTTGTTTACTTCTTGGCTATGGGTTTCTTTACAGGTATGCGAACAGGTGAAATTATTGCTCTTAAACGTAAAGATATTGACCTTAAAAGACGAATGATTAGTATTCGCTCTACTCGTTCACGTTTTGGTGAAAATGAGCCTAAAACATTCGGCTCTAGGCGTGATATTCCTATCATTGACTCTTTATATCCATTCATTGAAAAAATGTTTGAGAGAGATAACGATAAATACATAATGACAACGCAATACGGCACACCTTATCGTGATACTCATGTATTCTGTGTTCTTTGGTGGAAGCCTCTTTTAAAATCGCTTCGTATCGCTTACCGCAGACCGTACAATATGCGCCATACATTCGCTACAAATATGCTCTATCGTGAGCTATGCACACCCGTTGAATTAGCGCAATATTTGGGTCACTCTAGTACTAAAATGATTTATGATGTTTATGTAAGTTATATTCAAGGGCACTTTAAGACCTTCAATACGAATATTTCGATTTATTCTTAGGGGTACGCAAGGGATTTTCGGTTTTTCAAAAAGTGCTTTGGAAGTGCCTAAAATAGGGAGTTTGTGGCGGACAGAGAGGGATTTGAACCCTCGGTCAGGTTACCCCGACGCATCCTTAGCAGGGATGTGGTTTCAGCCGCTCACCCATCTGTCCAAGTAAAAAGTAGAGTGCAAGTATATCAAAAGTATATAATAAACGGCTTAAGAGGAAAACTCTTAAGCCGTTTATCGATTAGATATAAGCAGCATCGTGTGATTTTAAAAGCTTTTCGAGCAGTTTTTGAAGCTTTTGTACACTGGCTTGATCTGTTTTTTTCGCCTCTTCAATCTTATCTTTAAGCATCACAACAAGCTTAACGCCTTCTATAAAATGCATTGGGTACTCCTTTTAGATCTATATTTGATCTAAAAAAGCAAAATTTATTCCCCAGAAGGCGTTGTGGTTACAGGTATTGGTACAGGGTGTTTAACAACGCCCTCATAAAAAACTGTACAATTGTCATCATTCTTTACAACACTTGGTGCTGATTTTGGCTTTGTTGAGAAAGAAAATACTACATTGCTAAGTGCTGTGATCGATGCATCATCAACTTTAAGTGAAGGTTTTGCAAAAGAACCACTCATTTTTTGTTGAAACGTTGCACACCCTTTTGAATCTAAAAGTGCTGTTTTGATATCAATGAATTTTTCATCAACAATGTTTATAGCGCCTTTGATAGCGACACGATTTGTTGCAGAACTAAGCGCAACATCGCTTAACTGTACTTCTGAATACCCTACATCCACCTTGGCATTTATCTCTTTTAAAAGTGTATTGCCACCTTTCAATGCTCCTGTTGCACCAGAGATAAGATTGCCAAAAGAAAACCCTTTTGATCGCTGATTTGGATCAAGTGCTAATGCTATTTTATCAATGTCATACCCTTTAAGTGTCACGTCTTCACCGTAAAGTTGGACAAACCCATTGAGAGTACTTTTAAATGTGTGAGCATCTCCCACAAAGAAAGAGAGTTTAAAGTCACCGTTGGCACTACCTTCAAGAAGATCTTTATCCCAAAGCTCACGAGAAAGGTTTGCTAATTTCAAACCTACAATCTTACTTTTAATTGAAATCTTAGGCTGTTTGCCGCTTAAGTCAAATTTACCAGTTCCTTGAATAGGTGTATCAAAAAGCGTATAGCGAAGATTATCACTTATGGCTAAGGCATCTTTCATCTCGAAAGATGTGGATACATCTTTGACGGCATAATTACCATATTGGATCTTATCAATATGAGTATCAGTAATAAAAGAAAACGCTTGTAAACGATGTTTAGAGGTGTCATAACTGATGTCATTTATATCCAGATTGATTTTTTCAAACGTAAGAGGAGCGTTGTTATTTGCATCCGCATAGGTTACATTTGCATTGCTAAATTTAATTTTTTTGACATTGACAAGGGGGAAACCATCCTCTTTTTCAAGGGTTACATTGCTTTCTTTTGTCTTTTTTTCAATGCTTTTTGGTGTTGAAAGTAATTCATAATTAAACTTACCCTCTTTTGTCTTTTCTACTATTAAATTAAGACTATCAATAGAGATATGTCTCACTTTGATCTCTTTTTTCAACAAGGCAGAGAGATCGAGCGCTACATCAAAACTTCCTAATTTTGCAAAAGGAATTTCGGGATGATAGGTTGGATTGGCAATTTCAACATCAAAAATACTGACACCTGCGGGAGAGAGTGAAAGCGTGATGTCACCACGAATAACGAGTTCATATCCTGTACTCTCTTTAATTGCTTTTTGAATGCGGGGCTTATATTCGTTAAAATCTATTACTTTAATAAGCAAGAAAAAAGCAACAATACTAAAGGCAAAAAATAGCACGATACTTAACAATATCTTCTGAAACATTCTTCCCTCTTAGTGTCTAAATATTTTCGATAATTTTCTTTACAATGCCGAGTGGATCATTGCTATGATAAATCGGTCGTCCTACAACAATAAAGTCAGAGCACTGCGCTTTGGCAATCTCAAGATCAGCAACGCGTTCTTGGTCATTACTACTCTCTCCAAAAGGACGAATCCCAGGGGTGAGCGTTAAAAATGAATGAGCAGTGTGTGCTTTAATATCCAAGCTTTCGTAAACCGAACATACAACGCCATGCAAACCGCTTACATACGCATCTTTGGCAAAATCAACTGCTTTTTGAGCAATAGGCGTTTTGTAAATTGCTTCAAAAGAGGCATTATCAAAACTAGTGAGTGCCGTAACTGCCAAGACAATGGGTGGATTTGCAAAAGTATTGACCCTATCCATGACCATTTTCATGGCTTTTACACCGCTGGATGCATGGACATTGAACATATCAACGCCAAGGCTTATCATAGATTCTGCAGCATCAGCCATCGTGTTTGGAATATCATGGATTTTAAGATCTAAAAAGATTTTAAAATTAGGGTTGATCGATTTAATCTCTTTTAAGAGACTCTCTCCATCACGAATAAACGATCTCAACCCCACTTTAAGCCAGACGTCTTCACTTTTGAGTTTTTGAATCAGTGCTAGGTTTTCTTCTTTACTAGGCAGATCAAGGGCAACGCAAAGCTTCATTATTTGCTTTCCCCATCTTTGCAAATGGCATCTAAAACACCATTAATAAACTTAGGACTTGTCTCGTTACAGAGCTTTTTTGCAAGCTCAATCGCTTCGTTAATAATAACTGCATTATCAAGTTCTGAGTACAAAATTTCATAACCACCGAGTCTTAATATAGCCCGTTCGATTGTTCCAATTTCACTTAGATTCCACTCTTTAAGATGAAGATTGATCGCTTCATCAATAGTACTTAAATGCTCTTTTACACCGTGGTAAAGCCCAAGGGCGAACTCTTTTTGCTGATTACGAATTTTTTTCTCTTCAAAAAGCTCGTCAATAAATTTTTCAATACCTGCATTACCAATGTCTTCTGCATACAAAAGTGTGATAATACTCTCTCTTGCTTGATGTCGTGTTGCCAAAGCGTTTCCTTATAGATGTTTGTAAAGGCTAATGAGTTCGATCAAACCTGTCATAGCTTCGAAGCCTTTATTGCCCGCTTTGCTACCTGCACGCTCAATCGCTTGCTCGATGTTATCAGTGGTTAAAACACCATAGGTCACTGGTTTTTGATATTTAAGCGCTGTACTGGCAACACCTTTAGTCGCTTCAGCAGCAACATAGTCAAAATGAGGCGTACTTCCACGAATCACCGCACCTACACAACATACTGCATCGTATTTACCACTGCTTAAAATTTTATCGAGTGCTAAAGGAATTTCATATGCACCTGGCACTAAAATAAGATCTAAATTTTTTTCATCGCCACCATGACGAATAAATGCATCTTTTGCACCCTCAACCAAACGATCTGTAATAATGTGGTTAAATCGGCTGTTGATAATTGCTACTTTTTCTTTACCATTAAGGGAGAGTTTTCCTTCAATAATATTCATAATTTTCCTTTTTTACTTTTTCTTATAATACACTATTTTTCGTTACAGTTTAATTAGGAACGATTCATAGGCTATTTAAAGATACCTAGAGGCTTACCAATCGGTAAAAATAGCTTTCCAAAATGTTTATTAAGAAGGATAGCCCCAGAGCCATAAAACGAAAGAAGTGCAATGCCTAGTTCTGCATAAGCAGCTAGCGTATGTGCAGCGTGAAACCAGCCAAAGGTGTCGCCAACAAGTCCCAAAAAGAGAAAGTCAATCAGAACAAAAATTGCAAGCAAAACCTTGTTGGTCTCTACCGCACCAATGGTCATAAAAAGCGTAAAAATAAGATACCCAATGAAAGCAAAACCTAACTGTTTACCATCGGCTTGTGACGCAAGAACATCACCAAATAACCCCATCTTAATCATCCACGAAAACGCCACGCCAAACCAAAAAAACGCATACGCTCCAAAGGCAGTGGCTCCAAATGTATTATTGTGTTTAAAGTCAAAAAAACAGGCAATCAGCTGAACAAAGGCGCCTAAAAAAATAGCCCAAGGCAAGACGAGAGAAAGACCTACTGTCAGACCCAATTTATGTGATGAAGCGACAAGTGTCACCATAGCCAAACCAAAAAGCCCTAATGGCGTTGGGTCGGCAACAATATTTTTAATGTGTTGAACTTCTTGCGTCACGATACACTCTCCTCTTATAGAAAAATAAAAGGAGAAGTATAATCTTTTTTTCTAATAATCGTGTGACATTTTACTTTTTTTTCCACACACTGACATGCAATGTCTTTATAACACTTTTTCGCGCACTCTCATTCATGTTTAAAGACATTTGAGTAGGTGTTGCTTGTAGCTCAAAAGAGGGAGATAAATGCTCATTTAACGCATCAAAGGTGCTGTATTTTTCACCATTTTTCTTAAAACCTCCAAGCCATTTGGCACGTGGTGTTTTTGCTTCATCCCAGTCATAAGCACTTGCAATGACTAAAAAGCCCTGAGGATTCAAACGTTCTTTAATTTTTTCTAAAAAAAGCGCAGGATCGTACAGAGTATCAAGTACATCATTGGCCAAGATGAGATCGTATCCATCAAAATACGGTTTCATATTATGAGGATCCGCTTGCCAAAATTCGACTTTTTGAACCTTTGGGTCAATGTCAAAATCACTCAAATTTTTCTCGATGAAAGAGGCAAGTTCACCCTCTTCCTTTAAAGCATACTTGAGTTTGCCACTCTCTTTAAAATTGGTTGCAAGTCTTACCACACGTGCGGTAAATTCCACGCCATGAACCATTGCAAAATGACGTGCTAACGCATAAGTTCCACGCCCTGCTCCACAGCCTATTTCAAGGGCTTTATCTTTTTTGCTACCAAGAGCAATGCAAAACTGAGCCATTGCTTCGTAGTAGTTATGCTCTTTTTCACCAAAATGGGCATCGCAGATTTGAGAAAGTGCAAAATCTGTCTCATAAAAAACAGAGTGTGTTTCCACAAGTTCATCAGACTCAATATAGCGAAAGCCTGCATGTTGGTAAAAATGACGGCGAAATGCGTAACGAGATGCACGAATAATCTCATTACCCGTACTGATCCATGAACCACCTTTGATGATGTTATGTCTGTCATCAAAGGTAGGCACGGAAAAGTCATCGTAAAGCGGATGCACATTAAAGCCATCAAACCCATTCATCGGCGTTTCAGTCCACTGCCATACATTACCGATAATATCGTAAAAATCACCAAACGCAAACGTATCGACTGGCACAGAAGAGGCAAAATACTCTAGGTTAACATTCGCAGGTGCTTTGTCCCAAAATGGCTCATCGATTTTTACGTGCTGGTCTCTTAAAACGTACCACTCCTCTTCGCTTGGAAGGCGAATAGCTTTACCCTCTTTGGCACTTTTCCAATTACAAAACGCTTTGGCTTCAAGGTAGTTAATTTCCACAGGCCAACTCCATGGCATGTCTATCTCTTCTGCCATTAAGCGAAGCGTGTAGCCTGAACCATCTTTGCGCCAAAACAGAGGCATCGTGGCATTTTTATACGTTTTCCACTTCCACCCTTCTTCATTCCAGAAGCGTTCATTTTCATAACCACCCTCTTCGATAAAGCCCAAAAATTCGGCATTACTGACAAGGTATTTAGACGCTTTAAAATCTTTCACCTCTTTAACATGCACACCATACTCGTTATCCCAACCGTACAGAGCATCGTCTTTTTTCTTTTCCAAACGAAGGGTTGTGCCTTTGACTTCAATCAGTTCATTTTGAACCACAGGTGTGTCAATCGGGCAGGCTTTCCAAAAATCATTTGGAACAACACGCTCAAGTGGAAGTTGACGAATGAGAACAGAGGAAGTTTCAAGATGAATACGCTCATGCTCAATCCCCATCATAATAGCCCAAAATGGGCTTTCCCACGAAATAGGCATGGAAAGCGGTAAGGTGTCGATAAGCTCTAAAATTTTAGCTTTAACAACCTCACGATAAGCCCTAATTTCGGCTATTCGTGGCCATTTGTAATGGGATTGGTTCAAATCATCCCAACTCATCTCATCCACACCAATCGCAAAGATGGACTCGAATGTTGGATTGATGCGCTTATCAATAAGTTTAGCAAGAACCAGTTTGTTGATGAAAAAAGTCGCCGTATGACCAAAATAAAAGACAAGCGGATGACGCAGGGGATCTGCCGTGAGATAGTAACTCTCATCATCCTTCATCAGTTCAAAAAGCTTCTCATACACCGTATAGGTTTTCAGAAAATACGCTTTAATTTCCGCTCTTTTTTGCTCCGCAGTTCCTACATTTAAAAGAATATTGCGTGTTGGGATGAGTCGCATCTTATGCCTTTAAGCTATCTTGAATCGCTTTAATATCTTTAAGTGCCAAAGCCAAATCATCAAGATCCAGCATATTCGGACCATCACAGAGTGCTTCACATGGATTGAAGTGCGTTTCAAAGAAGAAACCATCCACACCAACAGCGGCAGCTGAACGTGAAAGGGGGCGTACAAATTCACGTTTTCCACCACTTTTGCCACCCTCAGTCCCTGGCATTTGCACCGAATGGGTTGCATCAAAAACCACAGGCGCAAACTCACGCATGATGACAAAACTACGTGCATCCACAACCAAATTGCCGTATCCAAACGTACTGCCACGTTCCGTCAACCATACACCCGCTTTTTTAGCGGCTTCGTAACCCTCTTCTTTGACACCTCTGGTATCAAGCACTTTTTTGACCGAATAGCGCATATCTGCAGGATTTAAGAATTGTCCTTTTTTGATATTAACAACGCATTTGGTGTGTGCAGCCGCGACCAAAAGGTCGGTTTGACGACACAAAAAGGCTGGGATTTGAAGCACGTCAACCACTTCTCCTACAGGCTTTGCTTGGGTGTAGTCATGAATGTCGGTTAAAAGCTTATAACCAAACTCTTTACGCACCTCATCCAAAAGCTTCAAACCCTCATCCATTCCTGGACCTCTAAAACTATCGATACTGGTACGATTGGCTTTATCAAAACTCGATTTAAAATAAAAATCTATGGTTTTATCTTCATGATAACTGACTAATTTCTCTGCAACCCTAAAGAGGCTGTCTCTACTTTCAATGACACATGGTCCAGCGATTAAAATCACTCTTTCTCCTTTGCTACAATAATTCCACTAAGAACGACTAAGAGTATACCAAATAGTCCAATAATATCAGGTAAACCATCTCCTAATACCACACCAATAATCAGTGAAAAGAAGATAATCGAATACCCAGCAGCACCTACAACGCCAGCACGTGTCGTGGCAAACGCTTTCGTCATATAGACTTGCCCAATAGCCCCTGAAATGCCCATAAGAACAATATAAAGCCATTGAATACCTTGTGGCAGAATAAAATGTCCCAGCATAAAATCAAACATTGGCGTATGGAAAAATTCGCTTAAGACCATAAATAAAGCAGGAAAAATCGTGCCTGTAGAGACAAATGCCAAAACGATGACACGGGTATCATACACTTTATTGAGTTCCCTCACACTGGTATAAGCAAGCGCAGCCCCAAGTCCACTAAAAAGCCCAAAAAGATCGGTTTTTGAAAGCATTAAACCATTAGGTTTCATCACCAAAACGATGCCTAAAAAGCCTATAAAAACGGCTAACCATGCTTTCCATCCCAAACGCTCTTTCAAAAAGAAAAACGCCAAAATAGCGGTAAAAATAGGTGCGGTTCGTGAGAAAGTAATGGCATCAGCAAGAGGAATATGGGCGATATTGTAGAAAAAAACCAACATGGAAGCAAAACCGATGAGGGCACGAAAAAGCAGTAACCAAGGCTTTCCACCAACCTGTTTAATGGGAAGTTTAAAAATACTGAGTGCTACAACACACATTGTAATGCCATTGCGAAAAAAAACGACTTCGACGGAATCCATACTCTGACTAAGAACTTTAGCAAAAGCACCATCAAACGCAAAACTAAACGAAGAGATCAGCATAAACAAGACACCCTTGTTAATACTGCCTATAAACTCTCTCACAATGACTCCATTCAACTCCATAAGTACGTAATCTTAATCCATTCTGTGTTAAAATCCGTTGATATTGTAAACTTGACTTTGAAGAATCGATGAATTTTCAGCCATGTGTTAGATTACACTTTTATGGGCTTTTCCATCCCAGACGCTCTATGGGGAGAGTTTACCAAAATAACAGCAAACACACGCTATAATCGAGCTAATTATATACCAAAGGTTACTATGAAAAAAATAGCAATTATCGGGCTACCCAATGTGGGTAAGAGCTCCCTTTTTAATCGCATCGCTAAACAGCGCATCGCGATTACTTCTGATTTTAGCGGAACAACACGTGACATTAAAACGCATCAAGTCTATATCACCGAAAAACCATGCCTTCTTTTAGACACAGGTGGACTTGACAAATCAACAGAACTTTTTGAAAATGTTCATAATATGTCGATGGAAGCGTCAAAAAAAGCAGACATCATCGTCATGGTGGTGGATGGCAAAATGCTTCCAAGTGACGAAGAGAAGAAGATTTTTTACGCGCTTCAAGCACGCAAAAAACCAATCGCTTTGGTCATCAACAAAATCGACAACGACAAAGAGATGGAACGCGCTTGGGAATTTGACGAATTTGGTGCGGAGCATGTCTTCCCAATTTCTGTTTCACACAACCGTGGTGTCAGTGCTCTTTTAGAGTGGATCGGTGATTTTTTACCTGCCGTTGAAGGCGCAACACCTCCTCCTAGTGAAGAAGAGAATGAAGAGAACGATGACTTTGAAGACGAAGCGTGGGAAGATGATGACGAATTTGCAGAAGAAGACGAAGAAGTCATCCCTGAAGAGGTCGTTCAAGAAGTTGAAACCAATCAGATCAATGTTGCCATCATCGGACGTGTGAATGTTGGCAAAAGCTCCTTGCTTAATGCCCTTGTTGGCAAACAAAGAGCCGTCGTCAGTAGTGTGGCTGGAACGACCATTGATCCAGTGGATGAAAGCATCGAGTATGAAGATAAAATTATCAACTTTGTCGATACCGCGGGACTTCGTCGTCGAGGAAAAATTGAAGGCATTGAAAAATTCGCATTGATGCGAACCAAAGAGATGTTAGAGCGTGCCAATATCGCTCTGCTCGTCCTTGACACCAGCGAGCCTTTTTTAGAGTTGGATGAGCGTATTGCAGGGCTTGTAGAAGAGAACCATCTCGCATGTATTATTGTACTTAACAAATGGGATAATCCTCTAGCTGATTTTGAAAAAATCACTGCAGAAGTACGACACCGCTTCAAGTTTCTCTCATATGCACCACTGATTACCGTTTCAGCTAAGAGCAAACAACGTGTCTCAAAAATCAAAGATATGATCCTAGAGGTTTATGCAAACTATTCACAGCATCTTCCAACACGCCAGCTAAACGAGATCATTAAACAAGCCACGATCAGGCATCAGATTCCAAGTGATCACTCAAAAATCGTTAAAATTTACTTTGCAACGCAGTATATGACCAAACCACCACGCATTGCGCTGGTTATGAATAAACCGCGCTCACTGCATTTTAGTTACAAACGCTACCTTGCCAACAAGCTACGCGAAAACTTCAATTTAGAGGGTTCACCTATTTTGCTCTATCCACGTGCAAAAGGTGAGAGAGACAACGAACAGGATGAAAACGGTGCTGAATCTTAAAAATAAAAACATTGTTTTTATCGGCTTTATGGGTGTTGGCAAAGGAACTATTGCTAGAGCGCTCATCAAAAGAACCAAACGTTTTGGGCTGGATACCGATGATTTGATAGAGAGCATGGAAAACCGTAAAATCAAAATGATCTTTGAAACTGATGGGGAAGCCTACTTTCGCAAGTTAGAGAAAAAAACAGCCAAATGGCTTGAAAAAAATGTCAAAAATGCCATCATTTCAACAGGCGGTGGTTTTTTTAAAGTCGAAAATCTTGATCAGATTGGTACGATTATCTATTTACGCTCTTCCTTTGATGGTATTTTAAAAAGATTGAAAGAGCATGAAAATGCTGATCTTAAACTTGCAAAACGCCCTCTGCTTACAGATGAAGCCAGAGCTCGGGCTTTGTTTGAAGAGCGTTCCTCGCTTTACGAAGCCAAAGCGGACATCGTTATTGATGTTGAAGAGCGGAGTGTGAACGACATCGTACGTGATTTAATTACCTTGCTTCATTTAAAAGAGAAAAAAGATAAAGAGTAGGACAGATTTATGAGAGTATTAACAGGAATTCAACCCTCTGGTGCGCTTCACATAGGTAACTATTTTGGTGCCATTAAACAGATGATCGACCTTCAAGAGAAGAGTGATCTTTTTATCTTCATTGCAAACTACCATGCGCTTACTTCTCTCAAAGATGGCGTTGCCCTTAAAAACAATACACTTGATGCAGCGATTAACTTTCTCTCTTTAGGCATCGACCACACAAAAGTAACTTTCTGGGCACAATCGGATGTCAAAGAAGTTTTAGAGCTTTACTGGATACTCTCAGGCTATACACCTATGGGTTTGCTAGAGCGAGCACACAGCTACAAAGACAAAGTGGCTAAAGGCATTGCAGCCAATCACTCTTTATTTTCCTATCCTGTTTTGATGGCAGCAGACATCTTACTTTATGACTCAGAAGTCATTCCTGTGGGAAAAGATCAGATTCAGCACGTTGAGATCACACGCGACATCGCGATTAAATTCAACAATGACTTTGGCGAAATCTTTAAAGTACCCGAATTCAAAGTGGATGAAAACGTTGCAACCGTACCAGGTTTGGATGGCGCTAAAATGAGCAAAAGCTATGGCAATACCATCGACATCTTCTGTACTGAGAAGGAGCTCAAAAAAGCTACCTCGCGTATCGTGACCGATTCGACTCCGATGGAAGAGCCAAAGGATTTTTCGACATGTAATGTGTTTGCGTTAGCTAAACTCTTTTTAGAAAATGACGAAGTAGAAGCATTAAAAGCACGCTACCAAAAAGGTGGAGAAGGATACGGACACTTTAAAGCCTATCTAAACGGTCTTATCTGGGACTATTTCGCACCTGCTCGTGAAAAAAGAGCCTATTATGTAGACCATAAAGACGAAGTTTTTGCTATTTTAGATGAAGGTGCGAGTAAAGCTCGTAAAATCGCAAGTGAGAAGATGTGCATTATTCGTGATCTTGCTGGAATTTATCGCTAAGGGAAAGTATGTTAGATATTAAACTAATACAAAATGATTTTGAAAACGTGGCGCAAAGCCTTCGAAAGAAAAAAGTAGATGAATCTCTTTTAGAGGAGCTTCGTGCTATTTCATTAGAACTTAAAAATGCACGTCTTGTTTTAGAGCCACTCCAAGCAGAGCAAAACTCAAAAAGCAAACTCTTTGGCGTTTATGCCAAAGAAGGTAAAGATGTTAATGCCCTTAAAGCAGAACTTTCTTTGAATAAAGAAAAAATAGCGGAAGCAACTGAAATCGTAAGAGCATTAGAAGAAAAACTTGAATCGCTTGCAACCATCATCCCCAATATGCCCTCCCCGCTTGTACCTGATGGCGAAGATGAAAATGACAATGTTGAACTTAAACGCGTACTTGAGCCACGTACCTTCTCTTTTACACCCAAAGAGCACTGGGATATTGACATCGAACAAAACTGGATCGACTTTGAACGTGGTGTCAAACTTTCCAAGAGCCGCTTTAGTGTTTTAAAAAATGAAGCAGCAAGGTTAGAGCGTGTACTCATCAACTATATGCTTGACTTCAACCGCGCGCATGGATTCCAAGAAGTTGCTGTTCCATACATCGTCAACCGCGAAACCCTCATGGGAACAGGTCAGCTTCCAAAATTTGAGGATGATCTTTTTAAAATCGATGGTGAAGATCTTTTCTTGATCCCAACCGCCGAAGTTCCTGTAACCAACCTTTTTAGAGATGAAATTCTCACTAAAGAAGAACTACCGATTAAAATGACAGCCTATTCTGCGTGTTTTAGAAAAGAGGCTGGGAGTGCGGGAAGAGATACCCGTGGTATGATTCGTCAACATCAGTTTGACAAAGTTGAACTGGTAAGCATCACCACACCAGAACAAAGTGAAGCGGTCTTTGAAGAGATGCTCACGTGTGCTTCTGATTTGCTGACTTCTCTTGGACTACCACACCGTCATTTGATGTTGTGCGGAGGCGACCTTGGCTTTAGTGCTGCTAAAACCGTTGATCTTGAAGTCTGGCTTCCAGGACAAAACAGATACCGCGAAATTAGCTCCGTCTCTAACACCTTTGACTTCCAAGCACGCCGTGCCAAAATCCGTTTTAAAGATGAAGGTAAAAATCGTTTAGTTCACACGCTAAATGGCTCATCTTTAGCCGTTGGTCGAACACTCATCGCGATTATGGAGAATTACCAACAAGAAGATGGCAGCATTGCTATCCCAGAAGTTTTGAAAAAGTACATGTAACATGGCAGAAGAAGAAGTAGTCATAGTCGAAGCTGATCCTTCATCAGCACTTAGCGTTGTCGAGGAGGGATTCGCTCCGATTGAAGAAGAAAGCGCGGATGAAACCGCTGCTGCTTCGGCTGCTTTCGATGAAGTAGAAGAGCAAAAAGGTAAATCTAAACGAAAATTGCTCCTTTTACTGATTCTAGGAGCGGTACTACTTCTTGGGATTATCATTACACTTGTTGTGATCATCAAAAATAAAAATAAAATACCAGAACCCGTTGTTATTGAAAAAACGATCGAAAAACCTGTTGTTAAAGAGCAGTTTTCACCTTCAAAATTGGACGGTATGATTAAAAAAGCACATCTTCTTTACGAGCAAGGTAATAAAGATGATGCTCTCAAAATTTACGAGAAAATAGCCACATTTAACGAAGCGATCTCTTACTACAATATGGGTGTGGCAAAGCTGAAAGAGCAAAACTTTCCAGAAGCACTCGAAGCCTTTAAAAAAGCCATTCAAAATAAAGAGCACCGAACCATTAGTGCAATTAACGCTGCGGTATGTGCGCTTGAGATGAAAGATGATAAGCTTTTTACGTATTATATTGATCTTGCATTTGCCTACCTGCCTGAAGAGAGTAATGCGCCACTATACTCTTACTATGTAGGACTTGTTCATTACTACAAAGATTTTTATTATGAAGCCTTAAGTGCTATCTCACACCCTGTGACCAATTTTTATAAAGAAGACCAAGACTACCTTGCCTCTAAAATTTTAGCCTCTTTAAATCATAATGCCTATGCGCTTTCAACATTAGAGAAGATTGAAAAAGAGAGCGATCATTTTACACTAGGACTTTTACAAGCCAAGTTAGGTGAATTTCAAAAAGCCAAAGCTTCACTGCTCAAAGCACTGCAAAATGACCGTGAAAATCCAAAAATTAAAATGGCTCTTGCTATGGTTGAAAATAAGATGGGGAATCTTGGCAATACGGCTTCTCTTATGGGCGAAGTGTATAAAGTACGCGACACCGATGCCAAACCTATTTATAAGATGCGTGCTATTTTGAAACCATCTTTGTTCGATGTGGACCAAGCACAAGTTGAATTTGAAAAAGAACTTTTTTTTGATAATGAAAACATCTATAGCCTCATCTTTTACTATGCTCCTTATAAAGTCTTTGATGCAAAGCAGACCATTGACTACATTCGTAAAGGAAGTATGAACATCTTCATCGATGAGATTGGACCAGCACTCTCTTATTTGAAAGCAAGTTCAACTATATCAAAAGTCAATATTGCCATTAGTAAAGGCATTAAAAAAGCACTTGATTTTCATGTGTATGAAGCCAATGAAATTTTTCTCAAAATGGTCGAAGAGTATAAAAATCACTCTATTTTGCATTACAACCTAGCACTCACCTATGCTCAAATGGGAGACTATGCTGCTGCCTATAAAAACTTTTCTAAAAGCTACCACCTTGATAGTAATAACTACCTTGCAGGTGTTTTTGCCCTCATGAGTGGTAACCTCATTGGCAAAGATGTTACGAAGCTTGCAGAAGATGTCAAAGAGAGCCTTGCTAAAAGCCAGACGCTTGAAAAAGACAATCTGTATGCCTCATTGATTCATCTCACCGATGGCAACCATTTTTCACTTACTCGTTGGCTTGAAATGGAAAAAGAAGATAGTCCACTTAGTCTTATGCTCAATATTATCGCCGCACAAAAACTGGGTAATGAGCGAATTTACCGTTTAGGCACGCAAAAACTTCAAGCACTGCTTCCTAAAGACATTATCGCCAATATCATTGCATTTAATGTTAAGCACCAAAAACAGAATATTAAAGCCTATGCTAAAGCCATTCAAATCGAGTTTAACCGTCTTCCACTGGATTATGATGCTTTTTATTTTGGACCAAAGATTGTTAAAGAGCAGTATATTAGACTCTTACAAATCGGTGGATTATTGCATCAAAAACGAGATAGCGTGAGAAAGAAAATGGAAGAAGAGCGCATTGATATTCCCTCCATTATGCAAACGCTCGCCTTCATGGAGATTTATACCAATAATTTTGAAGAGGCATTCACGCTCTACAACAAACTCATTGATGATTTTCATAAAAAAGACACCCATACCATTTTTTTAGCTTCCGTAGCAGCTATTGGAGCTGGGCATAGTGAAAATGCTATTGCACTTTTAGAACTCTCAAAATTAACAGATCCTAACAATATTGAAAGCAAATATGCACTTGGATTACTCTATCAAGAAGTGGGGAATTTTGAAGCGGCAAATGCGCAGTATAGAAGCATTGGCAATATCGGATTTATCTCTCAATATTTCAGTTTTGCACTTGTAAAGTAGTTTTACATGTAAAGGTTTTTGCCTTTACATGTAAAGATGATTCAAGAGGTTAGATGCCCTCTTCTTCGTTTGTTTTAACCGATCTTAAACGCTCTCTCATCGACATATAACTGTTAAGTGCCCCAATGTAGGCCTTTGCGGTTGCAAGCATCGTATCAACGCTTAAACCATGCCCCATAATGGCAGGTTTACTCTCATCAAAAACAACTTTCACCAATACACGTGCCATTGCATCTTTACCTTGAGAAACAGCATCCACCTTATAGTCTTTTAGCTCACCACTCACACCACACACACGATCAATTACTTTAAAGATCGCATCCATCGTGCCATTACCAATTGCGGCATCGGTAATCTCTTTACCATCATGTAAAATGGTTACTGCCGCACTTGGAACGCCTCCTGGTGCACAATCAGAAAGTTGTAAACGAAGCAACTCAAAGACTTGAGGAATTTTTGTAATCTCTTCTGCAACCAATGCACGTAAATCATCATCAAAAATCTCTTTTTTCTGATCGGCTAAGATTTTAAAACGATCAAATGCCTCATTAATCTCTTCATCTTTCAACTCATAACCTAGTGTACTCAACTTATCTTTAAAGGCATGACGACCAGAGTGTTTTCCAAGAACGATAGAGTTTTTATCAAGTCCAATATCTTTAGCACTCATAATTTCATACGTCTCAGTGTGTTTTAAAACACCATCTTGATGAATGCCACTCTCATGTGAAAAGGCATTTTTACCGACAATCGCTTTGTTTGGCTGAGGCTCAATACCTGTAATGGAAGAGACCAATTTACTCGTTGGGTAAATCTCTTTGATGTTGATATTTGTCTCATAACCCTTAAAATGATCTTTGCGTGTACGAAGTGCCATAACGATCTCTTCTAACGCTGCATTGCCTGCACGTTCACCCAAACCATTAATGGTACACTCGACTTGACGTGCTCCATTTTCAATACATGCTAAAGAATTAGCCACCGCAAGGCCTAGATCATTATGATTATGCACAGAGATAATGGCACGGTCTCCTACAAATTCATATAGTGATTTAATAATGGCACCCATTTCTGTTGGTAATCGGTATCCAACCGTATCAGGGATATTAAGCGTTGTTGCACCTGCATTAATAACAGCATCTAACACCTCTTTCATAAAACTTACATCACTACGTCCTGCATCTTCACAGCTAAACTCTACATCTTCACAAAAGGTTTTAGCATATTGCACGGCTTCGACCGCTTTTTTAATCACTTGATCAGGCGTCATTTTAAGTTTGTACTGCATGTGAATTGGACTTGTCGCAATAAAGGTATGAATTCGATTCATTTTAGCTTTTGAAACAGCCTCACCTGCTGCTTTAATATCACGATCCAGTGCACGAGCAAGTGAACAGATACGGCTTTTCGTTACTGCTTCAGCAATACGGGAAATCGCGTCAAAATCGCCTGGACTTGCCGCTGCAAATCCCGCTTCAATAACATCCACGCCTAATTTTTGGAGTTGTAATGCAATCTGAATCTTCTCTTCAGTATTCATCGAAGCACCAGGGCTCTGCTCTCCATCACGTAATGTGGTATCAAAAATTATAATTTTAGTGTCGCTCATAGGTTATTCCTTAGTATGGTTATTTAAAAATTGGAAATAAAAAAAAGGGATTAGAGGGAGAGGAGGTTTTGCAGGAGAGCGTTTTTGATCTCTATTTTGGGTAAAATTTTGATCGATTTCATAATGCCGATATCTACGCTGTTCATCGCTTCTCCTTCAAAAAGTATCAGAGGTAAAGATCCTTTACCTCGAAGTGCGCGTATTATACTAAATTTTTATGGAATTTGGCAACGATGAAGTTATAAATACCACGAATCAGGCCATAACCCAAATATGCTGTAATTAAAAATGTCCCAACTTCAATCGGATAGAGATAAAGAAGCGAAAAAAGAATGATCAAATAGACTAAAATTTTGATCAAATGTCCTTTTTGCATATCAATTTTTTTAAAACTTGGATAGCGAATATTACTGACCATTAAAAAGGAAAGAACACCTAAGCCCACAAGCATTATCCATTCAAATCCATGCATAAATGTATGCTCACGATAAAGTAAAATCCACATAGAAACGACTACAGCTGCTGTAGGAATAGGAACGCCTATAAAAACGGAAGGCTCTGAAACGCCAATCATAATATTAAAACGAGCCAGTCGAATGGCACCAAAAACGACATACATAGCACAAAGAAGTGAACCTAGTTTGCCATACATATGCCCAACACTAAAATAAAAAAGCATTGCTGGGGCGACGCCAAAAGCTACAATATCGGCTAAAGAGTCAAACTCAGCACCAAATTTACTTGTTGCGTTGGTCATACGAGCGACTCGTCCATCCAACCCATCGAAAATAAGTGACAATAAGATATAAACAGCAGCTTTTTCAAATTGTCCATTTGCCGAAGCAATAATACTAATCACACCTAAAAAGGCACTCGCAGCTGTGAAAAGATTAGGAAAAACATAGATCAATTGGAGTTTATTACCACTATTATTTAACATCTTTATCCTTATATGCAAGATAGCCTAAAATGCTCATTCCTGCTTTGACTTCATCATTCAATGAAACTTTCACACGCGTGTCCAAAGGAAGCAGAAGCGCTACTTCACCATCACGTAAAAATCCTAGCCGCTCGCCCGCTTTAAAAGCTCCCATTTTAGAGAAGAGTGTAATCTTTTGACTCCAAAGGCCTGCACTAATAACCATTTTAATAGAGGCAAATGCACTTTTACATGTAAATGTTTTGCGCTCAGACAAACGTGAAAAAAGAGGTGAAGAAGAAGCCATAAAAAGTCCAAAACGCTTTTTAATATCTATAGCTTCCATACCAAGAGGAGCGCGTAAAACACCTACATCCCAAAATGACTTACGAATCACAATACGCAACACCTCACTACCATCGTGTAAGCTAATTTTAGAAATATCTGTAATCACCCCATCCATAGGTGAAACCAGACAACGTCCATCATCTTCTTCTGCAATGCGTTCAGGATTTCGATAACTGTAAAGTGTTCCCATAAAAATCAGAAAAAAGATCCATGGTAAAAAAGAGAGTGCATACGAAAGTAGGAAAATCATGAACGCAAAAACGATCTGATTCCACCCCTCCTTCGCAATAATTTGCGTTGACGTATACATACTATTATTACGCATCACTGTTTGGTTGTTCTTCTGAAATTTTTGGTGCATGTTTTACAAGAGGCGTTTTAAGCTTTGAAGGAATATTAAACTCTACTTCAAATGTTTCAATGACCTCTCGTAGTTGCTCACCGTCAATGGTTTCATATTCACTAAGTTTTGCCACAATACGCTCGATACACTCACGGTATTCTTCCAAACGCTCTTTAACAAGAACATAACGTGTCTGAAGCGTCTCTTTGATGTGCTCATCCAATTTTTCAGCCATTTTTTCACTGTAATCTTTTGTTGTACCACCATTCAAGAAGGTATTGCGCTGTTTTTCAAGCACCATCAGGCCTGCAACATCACTCATACCGTAAATACTGACCATTGATTTGATAATATCCGTTGCGCGCTCAAGATCATTACCAGCACCCGTAGAGATTTCACCTAAGAACACCTCTTCAGCCGCTCGTCCACCAAGAAGCACATCGACTTCAGCGATAAGCTCATGCTTTTGCATTAAAAATTTATTCTCTTCAGGTGTATTCAATGTATAACCAAGAGCGGCTAAGCCTCTTGGAATAATAGAAACTTTAGAGACGCGTTTAGCACCTGTTGTTGTTTCAGCAATCAAGGCGTGTCCACTCTCATGGTATGCAACAATGCGTTTTTCTTCTGGATTAATACGGCGGCTCTTTTTCTCAAGTCCTGCGATAGCTCTCTCAACCGCTTCAACCAAATCAATTTGTTCAACATAATCTTTATTTTTACGACCACCCAAAAGAGCTGCTTCATTAATAATATTGGCAAGATCAGCTCCAGCAAGACCCGCGGTTAAACGTGCAATTTCTTCAAGATCAATGTTTTTGCCAAGCTTGATATCAGCACTATGGACTTTTAAAATATCTTTTCTACCTTGGAAGTCTGGTTTATCAACCAAAACTTGTCTATCGAAACGACCTGGTCTTAGAAGTGCTGCATCTAAAACCTCTGGTCTATTGGTTGCGGCAAGTACGATAACAGGCGATTTATCAGAGCTAAAACCATCCATTTCCGCTAAGAGTTGGTTCAGCGTTTGTTCTCGCTCATCATTACCACCCATCATGCCGTTCGCTGCTCTACTTTTACCAATCGCGTCAATCTCATCGATAAAAACAATTGCAGGAGCCTCTTTTTTGGCATTTTCAAACAAATCCCTTACACGGCTTGCACCTACACCTACAAACATCTCTATAAAGCTGGAACCTGAAACTGAGAAGAAAGGAACACTCGCTTCTCCCGCAACGGCTTTTGCAAGTAAAGTTTTACCCGTACCTGGAGGGCCTACTAAAAGAACACCTTTAGGGATTTTAGCACCTAAATTCATGTAACGATCTGGAAACTTTAAGAAATCAACAATCTCTTTGACCTCTTCTTTGGCTTCTTCTACACCTGCAACATCTTCAAATTTAACTTTTGGTTTTTCAGAATTGACAAGCTTTTTACTGCTCCCCATTCCAAGGATACCACCACCCATATTTTTTTGCATTTTGTTTGCCAAAAACATCCAAATACCAAAAAAGACAAAAACAGGTAAAACCCATGAAAAAAGAATCTCTGTTAAAATATTGGTCTCATTGAAACCACCGTAGCCCACTTTTTTCTCATCCATCAAAGGGATCAAGGTACTATCTTCACCTACTTTTTTCACAACATAAACTGTTTTTTGGGCACCTTCTGGTGAAAATGCTTTAATGGTTGTTTGACCAATGGCTACATAACTGATCTGATTATTACGGATCAACTCTTTAAGTTCATAGTAACTGATATTTTTCGTTGCACTGTTTTGTGCACCAAAATTTGCTCCCATTCCAGCATCAGAGACCGATGTAAAATTTTTAAATAAAACGATAACGACAATGGAGAAAATAGCAAACATCAAAAGTGGATTTTGATTGAAAAAATTTTTTTTGTCGTTTTTATTGTTATCTTGATTATTTTGACTCATCTAATTCCTTTGTAACACGAGTGTAAACCACTCCTCTTTTTGATACTTTTCGACCAACTTCATTGAAGAAAACTTCTGTTCAACTTTATCAACGTACTTATCCAAAATGCCAGAGAGAATCAGTAAACCATCTTTTTTCACTGCTTTTTGCAAGTCGCTGGATAACATAATAAGTACATCTGCAATGATATTGGCAACAACAACGTCATACTCTTTTGCGCGTTTTTGAACAGAACCTGTCCAAATGCGATTAAAACTTTCATGATTGAGTTTAAAGTTTTCTTGTGCACTTTGTGTGGCTTGTTCATCCGTATCACAGAGATCAACAATAGCACCACATTTTCGTGCGGCAATACTTAAAATACCACTACCACATCCTACGTCTAAAAGCTCTGTTCCCTCATTAACGTAATTTTGCAATAACAATAAACAACCATAGGTTGTTTCATGGTGCCCTGAGCCAAAGGCGAGCGCAGGGTCTATAATAATATTTTTTTTGCCCTCTACACCCTCTACCCAACTTGGATGAATGTAAAAGTCATTGACATGTAAAGGTTGTACGGAGTTTCGATATTGTGCAATCCAATCTTCGTTTTCTTTAACTAACAGCTTTGTATCAAGCATAATCTCAGTGCCAAGCGCTAAAGAAAGTTCCTTAGCAAATGTTTTTACACCAAAAAGAAGCATTTCTAAATCTTCTTCGCTGCGCAAAATGATGGTACCATCATTCTCTTCAATAGCCTCATCGCTGAGGCTCATGACAAAATCAAGAAAAAGTGGATAGACACTACTAGGGGTTATATGAAGTTCGTTATAGGTTTTTTCCATTCAAATTAACCTAAAACATCCTCGAGTTTTTCTTTAAGTACTTGGGGCGTAAAAGGCTTAACAATATAGTTATTAACGCCTGCTTTAAGGGCTGTGATAACTTCTGCTTTACCGCCCTCAGTCGTAACCATGATGATGGGCATACTCTCGTATTTTTTTTCAGCTCTTACTTTTCGAACCAAATCCAAACCATTCATCTCAGGCATGTTCCAATCGGTAATAAGCACATTAATGTCAGGCGTTCTTTCCATGATTTGCCAAGCTTCAACACCATGCTCAGCCTCTAAAACGTCATTAAAACCTAATCTCTGTAATGTGTTTTTAATAATACGGCGCATTGTCGAGCTATCATCTACTACAAGCAGCTTCAATGTCACTCCTTTTATCGTTTAAGTTATTGCTATTGGTTAAATTCTAACCAAGTTTAGTTTGAACTTAGTTTAAAGCGCTTCGTTAGCGATAAATGCAAACGCTTCACGTAAATCTAAGCTCCCCTCATAAAATGCTTTTCCCACGATAACACCAGCCACTTTACGACTTTGTTTCAGTGTTATAATATCGTCCAAATTTTTTAAACCTCCACTGGCAATCGTGGCAATTCCCGAAGCTTCTGCAATCGAGAGCGTAAAATCAAGGTTTACACCACTGAGCATTCCATCACGTCCTACATCCGTACAGATGATTGCCTCGACGCCTGCATCGGCAAAAGCACGTGCAAGATCCGTTGCTTGCATCGTTGATTTCTCAGCCCAACCTTCTACGGCAACATAGCCGTCAATTGCATCAATACCTACGACCACGCGGTATTTTTGTGCCATTTCTTTGACAAAAGCTGGATTTTTCAAGGCTATTGAGCCTAATATAACGCGATCAATGCCCAAATCTACATAACGGCGAATCGTCTCTTCATCGCGAATGCCGCCACCAAGCTCCAACTTGAGATTACATTTTTGGCGAATCTTTTCAATTTGCTCTAGATTCTTAGGCTCACCCGCAAATGCACCGTTTAGATCTACCAAATGAACCCATGATGAGCCCATTTCTTCAAATACTTTTGCCACTTCCCACGGCTCATTAGAATAAATCTTCGCACTCTCCATAAGCCCTTTAGTAAGGCGTACGGCTTTTCCATCTTTGAGATCAATCGCTGGTAAAATATCCATTATAACTCCACAAAATTCTTTAAAATTGCTAATCCATTGGCATGTGACTTCTCAGGATGCGGTTGAAAACCAAACACATTCTTTTTTTGTACCGCACTGGGGAATTCATACCCATACAGTGTTTTTCCAATGGTATATTGATCATCACACTGCGCATGAAAGCTATGTACAAAATAGAGATAAAACGATTTTGGCATCCCTTTAAACAGAGGCGAGTCTTTGGAGATAAAAAGCTCATTCCAGCCCATATGTGGTACTTTAAGGCGGTTTGGAAAACGCGCCGTATCAAACTTTACAATCTCTCCTTCAATCAGCCCAAGTCCAGAACACTTGCCAAACTCCACACTGCTTTCAAACAGAAGCTGCATTCCAAGACAGATGCCTAATAGCGGTTTACCAGAAGTGGCAAAAGCCTTGACGGCTTCATCCATCCCACGCTCATGCAAACAATCCATCGCATCTTTAAAGGCGCCAACACCGGGTAAAATAATCTTGTCAAACTTCGATACGTCATCTGCATTTTTAACAATTTCAACCGAAACACCAAGCTTTTCAAAAGCATTGGTAACACTTCTGAGATTACCCATATTGTAATCAATCAAGCCGATCATGAATCTCTCTTTTGTGGTATTGATTTAAGATAAAAGGCTAGCCCAAAGAGTAACAATGTCACACCGCCAATTAAATAGACTGCATATAAAATGTGAGCCGCGTCAATAATAGCAAATTTAAAGACCAACATCAATGCTTCAATGGCAAGGGCAATAATAATAGAGCCTAAAAATCGCACCATTGTTTTATGCATTCCGCCACTGTCATCCCGTTCATTTCGTCCTAACACCTCTTCTTCAAAGATGGTTTTTACCAGATCGAAAATGGCTAAAGAGAGCGTAATTAAAATGGTTGATTCAAACATTGCTTTAATATCTAAAAGGTCAAATTGAAGTCCATGCATAAAAAGACTGCGCATACCATTAAAGAGTAATAAAAGCGCAATCGCTAAAAGGGAAAGTGAAAAAATGGTATAGATTACCTGTGAGCTTTTACCAAAAACAGACTGTAAGGACGATGGATGCGCAATTTTAAGAATATGCTCCAAAGAGACATCAATACAAGCTATAAACTTAAGCACTCCTTGATCATCATAAATGGGGTATGAAGCTGTCACGGTTAGATCATTGGTTAGCGTGGAAGGGTAAGGGTCACTTAAAACACAACGTTTTTCACGTACTGCACGGTAGTAATAAGATTTGGAACTTCGATTTTGACCAAGTCCGCCTTTGCGATGTGGATCGTCCGTAATATTATTGATAACTTGGTCACCTTTGTGATCGAGCAAATAAAGCGCTTCAAACTCTTCAACTTCATGCACAATTTTATCCAAGCTAGCAGAAATAACATCTATGTTGGGTTCAGGCATACGGTTGGGAATATTGCGTGTAAAAAGATAACACAAATACGCCCTTGCCCTTGTTCTAACCTCAGCAAACTGCTGAATTTCGCGAATAATCATATTGGGCCTTTTGTTTTTTATTCAAGTTCTTGCAGACCTGACTCGCTTTTAAATTTTAAAGCGAAAAGCTCGCGCACTCTTGGTGCTTTAACTTCTTGCAAAAAAAATTTGCAAGAAGTTTATTATTTTAGCTAAATTTTAAGCCGATACACTTTAGCATATGCCTCTAAAGTAATCGGTTCAAAAAATCGTTCATCATAATTTTCCAATACAAAAAGCTGAATATAGCTTGAGTTAAACATTGCATCATCAAGAATAAGAAAAGTATTATACGCTTGCATATAAATAATAGAGAAAAGCCCGTTGGGATGGATCGTATTTTGCTCTTTCACAAATTTGAAATCAGGCGTATACGCTGTTTGTATGAAATTTTTAACAGGTACTTCTTGATTACCAATTTTGAGCATACCCTTGGCTTTATCCAAAACAACACCGCTGCTAAAATCAAGCGTTGCGCCTAGATCTTTAAACCGTGTCGTTTGAAAAATAAAGGGTTGACGAATCGTTTTGCCACTCATAATATCAATATTGCTAAATTGTGCAACAGTTGGAAAAATACTCATCATACGATACGGAAGATAGAAATAAATATCGCGCGTTTTTGCAGGCAAAGAGAGTGGCGTTTGCAGTGCATCTAAAAAATCATTGGCATCTTTAAATCCATAATCTAAGGTCATTTGAGCTGTGTTATTCATAATGTTATGCTGTTGCTCTTTTGACTTTGTCTCATTTTCTTCTGCCAATACAAAAGCTTTTTCAGTATATTCAACCTCTAACCTGGCCAAGCGTGCCGCACTCTCTTGGGGATTGGTCAACATAAAACTCACAGGAAAATTAACATCTCCGTTATGTTTTCCTCCATCAATAAGCGTTTTTGAATCACTGTAATAACGAATGGGATAGCCATAATCCCACCATGACACCACATAGTCCTCACGGTCAAGAATACTTTTAATCCTATCTAATTGTTCAACTTCAATTTTATTCATAACTGTAGGGACACGATACTCAATGACATGTAAAAGATTTGGATATAAAATACCTAAACTTGAGAGAATGACAAAACTCGATTTAACGATATTTCCAAGCTTTTCATTGACAAAAAGCCCTGTAATATAAACGCTACTCGTAAAAAGCAAATAAGCTATACCTAAAGCACACACGGGTACCGCATAAATGGTGAAACGAAGACCACCCCAAAGTGCTAAAAATCCAAGGCCTAAAAGAGGAAGGCCTAAAAGCATTGCAGGGTATTTTTTTACCATCAACACATAACCGATGAGAGACAGTATAAAAGTAATAGTGTGCCCACTAATACGCTCTGCAAACACAGTAAAATCAATCTGCCCTGCTTCGCGTACCGTTTGAATAACGGAGAAAAAATGCAAAGGTAAGACATCGGCACTCATTTCAATAGCATTTTTAAAGACAAAACTTTTTAACTGATACCAAATTGGTGCGAATCCTCCTGTAACAAAAAAAAGTATGACACAAAGAGCCAAAAGATACCAAAGAAATTTTTGCCATTTTTCTTGTTTAAAAAATACATAAAGCATTATGACACCTGCAAAACGAATCAAGCTAGGTAACCCCATCATAGCTAAGAGCATAATGGTAATTAATTTGAAATTGAACAGATTTTTGCGATCAAAAATAAGTACGTAAACAAGAATAAGTCCTAAAAATGAGAACTCCAAAGAGTAACTTTGAGGATACCACCAACGATACGCAATAATTTCCAAAGCAGTCATTAAAAGATATTTCTCTTCTTTGGTACGCAATGCTAAAATAAGCGACCACAAAAGGAATGTTGGAAAAACGATATTGAGCATATCGGTATCGTAGTATCCTATCATCGTTCGATTGTAATAGCTCACGGCAATGGAAGCAAGTAAAGCTGCTAAAAAACCAACCTCTATCATTTTTAAATTTTGTGCAATTAAAATAATTGGTACAACAACCAAAGAACCTAAAACAGCTGGCATATAAAAAATAATCGTTTCAAAAGAAAGCGGTAAAAGCATTGCGAATACATACGTTAACCATGACACGGACTCTTTAATCGGCGATAAATCGTGAGTTTGAGAAATACCTGTCAATAAATCCCTTGCTCCTTCCGCCCAATAATAACCGTCATTAGTATTAATCATAAATTGTCCAGCATATTTAAAACTCTCAAAGTCATTAAACTGATAAACCCAAATAAGGCGTACCGCAAAACTAAAAGCAAACGCCAATACGATAAAAGTTATTCCTTTAAGCACATGACTAGCCATTTTTCTGCTTTTGAACAAAAGAGATGATAAATACAATAAAAATAGACAAAATCAAACTTGTCACAAAAGCGACCATGGTCATCAATTTTTTCTTAGGTTTGATCGGAGAATCATCTGTCATAATGGCATCTACAACTTTTGTTGGCTTGATATTATTTTCGGATATTGCAAAATAAAGATCACTTAGTTGACTATTTAATCCATAAATTTTATTTTTAATATCCGCCAATTCTGATGATTTATTATTGATCTCAATGGTATAAATAGCAGCGACAGAGGGATTGTCTTTGATGATTTTATCGATATTTTCACTCTTTTTTGTAATATATGCCATTAAAGCTTGTTTTTCTTCAATCAGTTCTATTTTTTGTTCTTCCAAGTTGGCAATTTTTGTTTTTAACTGTGTTAGATATACCTGTATCAACTCATAATGTCTTTGTTTAATATCTTCGATAATCTGAACAATATAATGTTCTGCTTGCGTTGGAGAAAGAGCTATCACAGAGATGTCCACAAGGTTTTTTGTTCCTTTAATGACAGCTACTTTTTGTAATTCATTTGTTGTATTCATATCGCTATTGGCTATATATTTAATCTCAACACGTTTAACAAGCGTTAATGGATCCTCTAGCAATGTAGATCCGTAAGAACCTATTTCTATCACCGCTTTTGCTTCAAACGATGGCGTTTTGACAAACGCATAAATCGTAGTCAAGAGGGTTATACAAAAAGTGACGACGACGATTAGCTTTTTATAATTAACAAGGGTTTGCCATAATTCTTTTAAATCAATCTCATTTTCAGGAACATTTTGGTTCATATTCAAGATTACCTTTCGTGTTTTTGGTGATTAAATTCTGGAACTATTTTTTGTAATTGTGCCATTTTATCATTACATGTAAAAAGTTTTTCCATATCTTTTTCTAACACATCAATGGAATACTCTGTTTTGTGGGCTATCATAATGGACGCATAGAGTGTTTTTTGATCACTCTCATCAATGAGAAGTTCTTCATAGAGTTTTTCTCCAGGGCGTAGTCCTGTAAATTCAATCTGCACATCATGTTTTCCTGAAAGCTCTATCATCTTTTTTGCCAAATCGACAATTTTAATAGGTTTTCCCATATCCAGAATAAAAAGCTCCCCACTTTGTCCAATAGCGCCTGCTTGAAGCACTAATTCACATGCTTCAGGTATCAACATGAAATAACGTGTAATCTCAGGATGTGTCACGCTTACTGGACCACCTTTTTCTATCTGCGTCCTAAATTTAGGTATTACAGATCCACTGCTACCAAGAACATTACCAAACCGTACTGCAACGATCTGTGTCTCTTTAGCATTTACATTTTGTGCGTATAACTCACAAATTCTTTTCGTAGTCCCCATGACATTGGTTGGACGAACGGCTTTATCTGTCGAAATCAAAATAAATTTTTTCACATTGTGTTTAATTGCAAGATCTATACAAATTTTGGTTCCCAAAACGTTGTTTAAAATACCTTCTTCTACATTGGATTCAACCAAAGGAACGTGTTTATAAGCTGCTGCATGAACTACGATATCTGGCTTATACGTTTCAAATGTTTTGTCTAGCAACGGCTCATTCAAAACACTTTGCATCATAGGAAAAAGCTTATCACTTTTGAGCTCTTCTACAAGTTGGTAGAGATTGAATTCACTATGATCCACCAAAATAAGTTTTTTAGCCCCGTATTTAAGGCATTGACGTACAATTTCACTACCAATACTACCTCCTGCACCTGTAATCAAAATAATCTTATCTTGAATAAAATGTGAAATTTTGACTTTATCGAGATCTTTTGGATGGCGGGCTAAAAGATCTTCAACAGAAATATTTTTTAATTGATTGGATAAAAGATCATTAGATAAAATTTTATCCAATGATGGCAAAATCTTAATCTCATAAAAATAGGGTTTTAATCGCTCATAAATGAGATTAATTCGCTTAGAACTGCTTGAGGGCATCGCAATAAGTAATAAATCGTACTTTGCATCACCTATTCTTCGTTTGAGTTCATCTTTAGAGAGAATATAAATACTATCAATACTTCTTTTTTGAAGCCGCTTGTCATCATCCACAAAGTATTTCAATTTATAAGCACTGTCACGAAATTCTTCTTCTAACTTAAGCCCAGCTTTTCCAGCGCCATAAATGACCAACGTTTTGTTTTTCTTAGCACGACTACGATTAATAACGAGATAATAACCATACATTAAAAAATTAATAGCAAAGAGATAAACAAACAATTCCGAAAATAAAAAATAGAGGAAAAATCGTCCATAATAAAAAGGTGCATACGTACCAAAAGCAACAATATACACAATGCTTTTGAGAATAAAAGTCTTCTGAGTTACTTTAGACCAAGAAAGAGAATAATCTTTAAAAAGTAAAATAGAAGCAAAAATACGAATACAAACAACCATAACAACAATTTGCACATTAAATGGTTTATGAAATACCAAAAACGTCCATGAGAATGTTAAAAATGTGAGTGTTATGATCACCAAAATATTTAAAATACGTTTATCGATAGCAAACATTACGCAAACTTCTTTCGTTTATCAACCATCTTCATCACTCCATATAATAATGCAATACTCACACAAAAAGCGGGAAGAAGCACCTGAGAATATTGCTGTACACTATATCCTAAAGCAAATAAAATCAGATTGACGCCCAAAGCTAAACAAACGACAGTACTATGACTCATACCACTTTGAACTAAACGCTGGTACGCGTGCTTACGATGTCCCAAAGAGAGCTTTTCACCATTTTTATATCTTCGTAGAAGTGTTAAAGTCGCATCAAACCAAAAAATCCCAAACAAAATTAACCAAATAAAAATAGACATCCCGTTATTTTGGTAATAAAGAGCAAAAATGGCTATGGTATAGCCTAAAAGAGTACTACCAACATCCCCCATAAAAATTTTTGCTTTGTGCCAGTTCCATACTAAGAAACCACCAACACAGACACCTAAGATTAAGAAGTGATCTCCTCCAAACAAAATGTATCCAGCTATGGCTAGAAAAATCGCTTCACTTCCTGCATAGCCATCAATACCATCTAAAAAATTATAGAGATTAATAAACCACATAATGCCAAAAAATGCCAATACATTTGTCATCAGTTGATTTTCAAGTATCCAAAATCCAAAATCAATTTTATTCAATCCACCCAAAGCATAAAGGCCTACAATGCTTACAAAAGATTGTGTGACAAGTCTCACTTTTGGCGATAACTCATAAAGATCATCAATGTAACTTACGATAGAGAGTAAACTGCCTGCCATTAAAGCATAAAAAAGTGAAGGTGTTATACCGTTAGATATAAAAAGATAAATAAGCCCTGCAAACCATGTAAGCGCAATAGCGATACCCCCACCATGCGGAGTTGGTACAGTATGTGAGCTTCTTTCATTAACCTCAGCAACCAAAGATTTTTTAAGCGCAACAGAGCGAATACCTAACGTTAAAAAGAGTGAAATAAAAAATAAACCTATTAAAATCACAGACTCTCACCTCTTACCATTTTCTCTATACCTTCGTGAACATTATAAGGATTTTTAAAATTTAGAAAATGTTTTGTCTTTGTATTGTCGATTTCCAAACTTTCAAATAAACGCTGATACAAAGATGGTTTTAGCCATTTCAGAAGCCCCTCTAAAAACTTTACATTTAAAAGATAAACTTTTTGCTTCTTAGCATTTGCAATGAGTTCTATAAGTTTTGTCGTAGAAAGAGGAATGTCATCACTGGCAAGGAATATACCTCTTTTTTGTGTTTGAATAATACAGTCTATCATTGCACATAGATTACCCACATAAATAAAACTACGCTTGTTGTTAATATTACCAAAAGGCAAGAGAGGTATTTTATCTATTAGGTTCATCAAACTTTTTATATTGCCAGGAGCGTTATACCCATAAACCATCGGTGGACGAACAATAGAAATTTTAAAATGTTCATCTTCGAGCATTAGGAGCTGTTGTTCAGCTTCTAATTTACTACTACCATATAAAGAGGAAGGACCAAGCAAAGAGTCTTCACGTAAACAAACGATGGATTGATCATATACAGCAATTGTACTCATAAAAATAAAATGCTTTGCGCCACTCTCTTTTGCTTTTTGCGCGAGCGATAACGTATGTTTAACATTAGCTTCAAAAAACATTGCTTGCGTAGCTTTTGGCTGATGCACCAAAGCAGATAAATGAACTATAACGTCCACACCGTATAAATCTAATACGTCAAAATGATCATGTAAAAAGGAGAATGTCTGAATGTCATAGCGTTCACCATACATTTTTTGAAAAAAACTGCCAATAAACCCATTTGCCCCTGTTAATAAAAGTCTCATTTTCGTATTAAGCCTATAAGTTTACTAGGGTATTTTAAAAGAATTTGCCCTATATTTGTTTTGATGCCATTTTCTTTACAAACACGTAATTGTTCTATGGTATTGATATAAAGGCTCTTCAACGATGTGCTTACGCCACCTATTCTCATTTTAATAATGGGCTCTTGTAAATAATAATAACTAATGTTATGCGTATATAAAAATCTCGCCATCAAGTCAAAATCTGCTGCTATCTTATAATCTGTTTTAAAATAACCATATTTTTCATAAATTTCTCTTTTTACAAAGAAAGTTGGATGAGCAGGGTATAAAGCCTTTTTAAAATTGTTAGGTAAACATTTACTGCTATCATAATATCGGATAGTTCGCTCTAAATTATCAGATCGAACAAAGACAAGATCTGCAAAAAGGCTGTCAACATTATGTAGCTCAAAAATCTTAATAATTTTTTCAATGATATGATTGTTTATATACATATCATCACTGTTAAGAATACCTATCACATCGCCCGTTGCTAATTTAAGACCTTTATTCATAGCATCATAAATTCCATGATCTGGCTCACTAATAAATTTGTTTATCTTGTTGCCATACCCTTTAATAATTTCTATTGTACTATCGGTACTTGCGCCATCGATGATAATATATTCTACATTAGGATACGTTTGAGACAAAACAGATTCTATGGCATACTTTATCGTATCTTTGTTATTCCAAACAACGGTTACTATCGATACTTTCACTGAACATCTTCTCCAAATATTTTTAATAATTTCTGCTTGTGTATTGCCTTCGAAAAATTATTTTGATACCTCTTTCGAATGTTTTCTGACAATGTTTCTTTATCTGTATAATCAATGAATTTTTGAATACATTTTTCTAAATCTTCACGATTATGAGGTTCACAATAAAAAGGATAATCTTCCCCAAGCATTTCTACAATTAATCCAACATTGGTGGTTATAATAATTGTCCCTAACATCATGGCTTCTAGTATAACCATGGGCTGACCTTCATTCCACGATGGCAATATTAAACAATCCGCTTCATAAATTTTTTTGTATTTTTCTTCTCCATTGATAAATCCATTGATTGTAATAAAATCACTCTGATAGCTTCTTATTTTTTTTTCATTGTTATTGACAAAACTACCAAAACATTCTAATTGTCGTTCATGTTGGTTTTGAAACACATCAAAAAGTTCAAAAACACCTTTCTCTTTTATATAGTTTGAGATGTACAAAAAGCTTTTCTTACCTATCTTTTTTTCTTTTAAACTATACTCTTGATTTAATGAATTTTCAAGTACAAAAATTTTCCCTCTATGGAAAAATTCTTGGAACTCATTACTTTGATTTTGCGACAAAACGATAAGCTTGTACGTACAATGAAAAATTAATTTTGTTACCAATCTATTGATGAAATGTGCCTGATAAAATACTTTAAAATCACCACGATGAATATGTAAAATGACTTTTCCTTTTCCACTCAATCGGAAACTTAAAATATTAAGTAGCGTTTTCAAACATCCAAATGTAGATAATGAAAAAACCGTATAAAAATAATCATATAAATTCAGTTTATTGAGAGTCATTAGTTTTGTGGCATATAAAAACACATTTTTTAGTTTTGCACCATTTCGTTTCATGTGTTCTTGTAAATCACTTTTTTCTTCAATGATATCCACATTAAAATATTCAGCTAACAAATCTATATTTAATTGATTCGATACACTTATCCCATGTACAATATTAGGAGGTAATTCTCCAAAAAAAAGTATTTTTTTAGCCAAAAGTAATCTCTTTATTGTTAGATAATCGTAGAAAAGGGAAAATAAGCAATGATAAAATAATTGTTACAAATATCGTTCGATGTGTAAAATAATCTCCAAACAACATCAAAAACAATAACATTAATATAAAAATATATAATCCCATAAAGTTTATTTTTTTGATTAAAAGAATCATCATACCCAATACACTAAAAATGATCATAACTTCAATCCAATAAAAATATCCAAAATCTAAAAAATAAGGCTGGATAAATGTCGCTGCATTAAAACCTGAAATAGTTATTTCCATACCTTGAGCAATTCGCTCCGTATCATGTGTAAAGAAATTAAAAAAATGATTCAATTCATACGTAGGGGGAAATTCTAAGTATAATTTTAATACGTCAAAATTTAATGCCACATAACTATAAATCCATGAAATTGCAACAGAATCAATTTGAGTTCCAAGAAAATCTTTAATGATACCATCATATCCACCTCTCTCTAGTAACCTATATTCCCCATATAAAGAGAAAATATAGATAAATACTAAAAGAAACATTCCTATCAAAATTACTTTTTTACTACTTATTTTATTGCTAATTTTTAGAGTAACAAAATACCAAGCAATAATAAAAAAAATAAATATTCTAACTAAATCACCTCTTTTAACATCAAAAAATCCACTAAATAGGACAATAGATAAAATTGCAACTACGCTATATCTTCGTTTGACATAAAGTGAAAAAATGACTAACATCCATTGTAAAGATGCAGCTAAACCAGCAAACCCAGGTAATTTAAATTGGTCTCCTGATTGTATTTGTGCTATATCTCCATAATCAAAAACTCTAAATCCAACGCTATAACCAATATATAATTTCATAAAAATATATAAACACAAAATAATCAGATAAAAAGTATTGATATTAATTTGAATATATGTCTTAAAATGCAGTTTTTTTATAGGAAGATTCTCAAAAAAATATAAGATTATAAATACTGCAAATGGTCCAATTAAAAAGATATATAAATCTTTCAACTCTTTTTCAAATTGCTTTATGCTTAGATTGAATGTATTTAAAAATAATGCGAGAAAAAAACCAAAAAGAAAAATATTATAACTATTGATGTTGTTTTTTTTGATTGACAATAAAGCATAGCACAAGAGTGTAAAAGAAACGATATACAATAAAAAATTGACGGGGTTATCCTTGTTAACAGAATCAAAAACGATTAGAGGATACAACCCCATCATTGTTAAAACTGTAAAGCTTATGTATAAAATGTGCTTTGAATTAAATGTTATTTGGTGCATATTTCGTCAATAGCATTTTCTAATTTTTGATTAATATCTAAAAGATTTAACGTTAATTCATTCTTTATTTTTATTCTATTTAATAATAAATCTTCAATTAAGAACATTAAATTAGTGGAATTTATCGTATTAATATCAACTACATATTTTTCATAATCTTTTATTTCTTTTAGGATTCCTTTAGATTTTGTTCCATGATAAGAAATATTGATCGAAGGAGTGCAAACAGATAATGCAAATATAACAGAATGAAGTCTTGTGCCAATAAATATTTCCATTTTTTCATATAGACTTCTCAATTGCATTGGCGTTAAATCTAAAGTATATAACTTTATACTATTTTCATACTTTGTATTATCAAAATAATCTTTTATTTTTTTGGATATTTTCATATCATTATGCCCTAAATGCGATATATCAGTTGTAACCTGAGGAAATATATGAATAACAGCATTATGAGTATCAATGAGATGTTTCATGCTATCTATAATACTTTGTATATAATTTTCAGAACATTGCTGCTTTTCTTCTTCAGAAGATAAATATTTAAAATCATGATCCACGATGGTGTATCCAACATTAAATGCCAAATGATCAATATGAATGGGCAATAGCATCTCTTCATGTTTTAAATAAAATGCACTATCGGGGATTATTTTGCATTTACCAGAGTGGCAAATATGTTTAACAACATCATATTTTTCTAAGCATAGCGATTCTCTTAAATATATTAAGTCAACATTTTTTATAACATACCTAAAGAGCCATTGACTCAACTGACCAATTACTGGCCCCAATGACTGAGAAAAAATAACAGATTTTTTATTGTATCTCTTCGCTAAAACGAAAGGATATAGCATTCGTATTAACGATAAAAATTGCCGTAGAGAAGCATTCTCGGTATAAAGAAAGCTCCCACCTTTGCTTAAAATAATATCCGCATCCAAGAAAATATTTATAGATTCTACTTCGTGTTCTTTAAAACATAGTTTTATCAAAAGACGATTCTTTGAAACCAATAATAAAAGAGATTTTAAGAAATTAATTATAAAAGAAACGATTCTTAATTTATCACTGTTAAATCCAAAAAAAGTTACAGGCTCCGGAAAAATACTTGGTAAAACCCTATTGGCATACTTCCCAATTATTTTATGATCCGTTTGTAGTCTCATATCGCCTTCACCGTATGTAGAAAGCATAGAGATATCTGCTTTTTTATCTACACGATGAATTAATTGAGTTGTCGCAATAACAATTGCTGCGTCACCTTTATTTTTATCCGTATAACAATGGGTTATAACATACTTCATAAACTTCTCACTCCACTTTGCTTAAGTTTATAAAAAACCATCAACAAAAATAAAAATAAACCAACATTAGCTATGACCAAATAACTTATATTGCTTGAAAAAAGATAACTTAGATATCCAAAACTTACTATCAACATAAAAAAAATCAAAAATTTTATGTAATTCATTTTCAATTTGTTATAAAAGGTACTATCATGTTTTATAACAACCATACCATATAATCCTGCCAAAGTTATATACGAGATCAAAGAGGCATAAGTCGCACCCATAGCGCCAAATAAACGTATAAAATAAAAATTTAAAACTATATTTTCTATGATAACGACGATAGCAAAATAAACTTGAACTTTAAATATCTTTAAAATTTGTAAATGATGAGAACTGACATTAAAAATAGATTGAAAAATTGGGAACAATGCAAGGATAGATAAATACAAAGGAACATCATTATATTGGTGTAAATTCATAAGGTCAATAAATAATCTGGCATTAAGAGATGAAAACATATAAAAAATCAAAGCAAGAATAAAACTAAATGAAAACATTTTCTCAAAAAACTTTGTTCTCAATACCACATCATTTTTATTATGTGCTTCTGTGGCATAAGGAAATAACGTCAAAACGATGGATGTACCAATCATCATCATCGCTATTGAAATAATTTGTGAAGCAAATCCATATTGCGCTACACTTTCTTTGCCTACAAACTTAGCTATCATTAAAGTATCTGTGTAATTTAACGCCATACTCATCAACCCAATAGGCAGAAGAGGAATTGCTACACCATAGCCTTTCTTGATAACATCCATTTGTATCATTGAATTCAATAAGCTTCGAAGATTAATATTTATTAGAAAAATACTAAAAACCACTAATTGCCCCAAAATAAACAGATACAAAAAATTTAAGATATTCAATTTCTCACAATATACAAGAACCAAAGTACCCACTAAAACAACAATTTTTTGCAGAAATTGCGCATAGTTCTTAAGATATATTTTTTTTACAGCAATAAAAAATCTCATTAATTCATTATTGATAAGCTCCAAAGCCAATATAAAAACGACAATGCTACCAAGAGATAAGCTTATTTCAAAAAAATTCCATACATAATGTTCTACATGCAACAAATTTACCAATGCCCATATAACGATGTACGAAATCATCACGAGAGCAATGACTGTTTTTAGATATCCATATTGCGTTTCTTCACTAGCACCTGGAATATGTAATCGTGCATAACTATAGATATTTTGTGAAAACAGCAAACCAGAGAAAGCAATAAAGCCTTGAATCAAGACATATTCGCCATATTCAGTCACATGAAGGTATTTAATCATAAGAAATAAAGATACAAAACCAACAATAATATTCAATACGCTAAATAATTGCGTATGGAGTATTTGCTTAAAATATTCAGGCATTATCTTCCCAAATAAAGGGTAAGCCATTTTCACATTTATGAATAAACCAATCTACCACTTTATTGTTTCCAGGAGCTAACTCCATAGAACTGTTAAAATTATATTGCGTAAACGTTAAAGCTTTATGGGTATATGTATTTTCAGGAAAATGTCTTTTATAAATCCAATGATAAGCGTATTTTTCGACTCTTTCTTTCATAATATCAGTCATGAAGAGTTCTCTTTTAGCCGCTTTTACGAGAAGATTAGTATATGCTTGAATATCTTGAGGTTCAAAAACAAACCCTTTATTGCTTATCATAGATTGCCCTGTCTGAATAACTGTTTTTCCTGCAAAAGCCAGTTCTAATGCCATAGTAGATGCAAAAAATAAATTTATATCACACAAGTCCGAAACAACATAACTTGTTAAATCATCATCAGGTCCAATGTAACATATATTGGAAGGGAGGACTGGTAAAATATGATTGATGAGATCTTTAACTCTTTCTTGACTTAAATTATATCGATCTGCTAACTCTGCTGGATGAGCACGAATAATCAAATCACATTCTGGATGTTCTATAAACCATTTTAGTGTCACTTCTAAAAATTTATCAAGGGAGCCAAATTCTTGACTTGAAGAAAATGTTGTTCCATCCCACGGAATATTTGGGAATAAAGCAAATTTCACTCTTTCATTTTTTTGGAGGATTGAATACATATTTGTATTCATATCATGCGCTTTCCCCTCATAATAATTGACATAATCTGCTGTTCTTGTAAAGTCTTTTTTAGCTAAAAAATATTCTTTTATTTGTTTTTTCTGAATATCTGAAAGCATAATATTTTCCCAATATTCATTAGGTTCTTTTGCACATTCAAAAATATATGAATCATTATAATCAGCTAGAACATTACCTCGAACATACCCACGTCCCCACACTATCGTTTTAATTTTTTCTTTTTTACAAGCTTCAATTGCGCCTCCCCAAGTACTATAGACACCATGAGACAGTAATACAAATTTTGGTTTTAATATATTGATTAATGTTTTTGTAGCTTCATAAGACACAATGGTCGAATAGGCAAATTCGTGAATTATTTTTTTATGTTTAATCAAATCTATTTTACTTGACAATAAATATCTTATGACTGCCATTTGAATCTGATTACCCAACAAACTATCATCATACACTAAAGATAATAAACTTTGAGTGGTTTTACTATTAATATATTCTCTAATGGACTGAAGTTTTTCGTCATTCAAAATATCCGAATAATAATGAGCAGAAATACCAAACGTATCTATGAACCTTTTTTGTTCATAAAAACATAAAGAACAGTTAAACATATTTTCCTTAATAGACGTTTGGTTTTCACATTTTTGAAGTGTTTGTCCACAAAACAATCCATGCACTCTGTATCCTGCTAATTTTAAAGCGTATCCATAGATACCTTCAAACAAATTAGATACAGGTGCTACTCGAATAGGAAGTATTAAAACATTTCCTTTTTCGGCTAAAGGAATTTTTTCATTTTTTCGTAATTGTTTAAACTGCGCAAAAGGATCAGCTTTTTTTCTATACCTATATTTTTTCAATAATGGTGAAATTAAATTCGTTATCTTATTCATTGCAAAATTATGACAATAGATCATTCTTGGATTTCTTTCCAAATAGGGTTCTTTAACTCCCACTTACCATACTGTTTTTCCCAAAGATGCGGTGTTCTAAATTTTTCAATGACATCATGGTATCTTTCAAGAGTTATATCCATGTATGAACAACAATCTTTAATATATTGCTCAGGAAATTCACCATCAAACCTTTTAATAAGAGCAATACCTTCATCCCTTGTTATATCTCCATTTCTCACTTCTTGCGCCGAATCATATGTAGCTCTACCAATACCAAATTTAATCGTTGTTGTATGATAATGCAACCAATCAATTTTATCATCAAGTGAGCTATACTTGCTAAAGCTTCCTTCCGTTCGATGATCATTTGGCATAAAATCTGTATTTTCAATCGAATAATAATACGTCTCTTGCGGATGCCATTTGACATAATAACCAAGGTAATGAACTGTCGTACCTGTTTTTTGGAGATCATACGGATTGACAGGGAAATATGCTTCTAAATCAGATAATTTAAATTTAAAGTCATGAATAAGATCCTTTGCAGGGATACCACCCAAAACTAAATCCGCAATACTAAGTTCTGCACTATAGTATTTTGGATCCCTTGTTGGTTTTTCATTGTCTTCAATGGCATTACCATATTCGGCTTCATTTTCACCAAAGATAACTAACGGAATATCAAGTAAAACAGATAATCGCGGCGCTAAATTTTTCTGTCCCAAAATAAAGGGCTGAAAAGGATGTCCAAGATTTTCAAAAGCACTTTTTGTTAAAAATCTATGTAGCTTTCTATTTTGGTTATAGGTATAATTGGCAAAACCTGCATTTAGCCATGATTCGAAATTTCTTCTACCAATCTCTGTGTATAATGCCGGTGGCCAAGTTATAAGTATAGGATTCATATTATATTTATACTTCAACATGTGTGCTGCTTGAACACTGTCTTTGCCGCCACTTCCAGGGACTACGACGTCATATCTGCCATCATTACGTCTGTATTTATTGCAAAGTTCGATAAGTTCTTTTTCTCGCTCTTCCCAGTTGATTTTCTTTTTTCGTTCTGCATATCTACATGCCTCGCAAATACCATCTTCACCAAAAACTAATGTTCTTTTCTTCTCGCCTTCTTTTTGTTTAAATTCAACCGTTGAAGATGGTCGTTGATTATTCATGGTACATTTTTTACAAAATTTAACCTCTAAAGGCAGACCATATCTTCCAAGTAATTCACTCATAATCTGCTCCTCTTATAATGCTATAAAATTTTGAAATAGTTTAATGCCAGCTTGACGGCTTTTTTCAGGATGGAACTGAACACCATAAATATTATTGAAATGAACAGAAGAGACAAACTTATGTCCTGCATAATCACTGAGCGATGCAATATTGGTATAATTTACAACTTCATACGAATGCATAAAATAAAACTCCTCATTTTCTAATCCCTCTAAAACTTTATTAGGAGCGATGACATCTATAGTATTAAACCCCATATGAGGGACTTTGGCATCTACAAGCATTGGTTTTACTTCTGCTTTTATAACATCAAGCCCTTCTGTTTTTCCATATTCAAAGCCTAATGTTGCAAGAATTTGCATACCTAAACAAATACCTAAAGTAGGTTTGCTTTTGATGGCTTCTTTCAATGGAGTGATCAAGCCATCTTTTTCTAGTTCGCTCATAGCATCTTTAAAACTACCAACGCCTGGAATCACAATCTTACCAACAGATTCAAACTCTGTTGCATGATTGATAATTTTAACAATTCCACCAGCTTTTTCAATCGCTTTTTTAATACTATGAATATTCCCAGCAATACCATAGTTGATTAATCCAATAATGTTGCTCATTTTGAAACCTTTATTCCAACACTTCTTAAATACTCTTTAATATCGTTGATCGTATATTTGTTATAGTGAAGTAGACTTGCGATAGCAACACCACTAGGCTTGGCATATTCTATAAGTTCTTTTATATTTTCCAAACTTCCCGCACCACTTGTAACAACGACAGGGATTTGAACACTTTCTACAACTTTTTTTGCAAGCTCTTTATCAAATCCTCTTTGTCTGCCATCATGATCAACAGACTGTAAGATGATTTCCCCTGCTCCTCTTTGCTCAACTTCTTTGACCCAAGCAAGAACATCCTTTCCGCTTCTAATCCGACCACAATCGGTATAACATTCCCACCACGTATCCCATTTTTTAGCTTCAATGTTAACAACTACAGCTTGGTTACCAAATATTTCTGCTGCCTTATTGATAATATCTGGGTTTTTTTGTACAGCATAGGTATTTAAAATAACTTTGTCTGCACCAACATGAAACAGTTTGGAAAAATCTTCAATGGTTTGAACACCACCGCCAACCCCAAAAGGGATAAATAACGCATTAGCGGCTTTTTCAATTTCATCAAATAGTATTTCTCGTTGATAAAGAGATGCCACAATATCAATATAGATAACTTCATCGGCACCTTGATCATAATATTTTTGTGCTAATTCTAATGGTGTACCAATCTTTCGTAAGCCTTCAAAATGAACTGGCTTCACAACATAGGGTGGCTTAACGTCAAGTTTTGCGATAATTCTCGTATTCAAACATTCTCCTTATAAACTAAATCCATCATCAACAACAATATTCTGACCATTAACATATTGACTCATATCACTTAAAAGATAAATCAATGAACCATTGAGGTCTGAATTATTGAGCATTCCTTTATTTAAACACACATCCTTATACTGTTTTAAAAACAGTTCATTTTGCCCATCAAGTATGCCTCCAGGACTAATACAGTTAACTCGAATATTTGAACCTTTAAGGTATTTGGCTACATATTTTGTCATATGAATCACACCTGCTTTAATAGCGCTATAAGCAACAGGAGAACTCATAGAAGTACCTTCATACGTCTCAAACTTAGGAGCTACAACACCTTGTATGGAAGAAATATTGACGATATTTCCATATCCTTGCTCTTTAAAATATTTTGCAAATTGTTGCATAATTAAAAAAGCTCCACCCAATTGAAGGTTGGTATTGATGCAAAAATCTTCATAGTCAACATCAAAAAAGTGATTTCCAAATGTTTTTGTTCTAGGATACGCACTATTAACAACGGCATCAATTTTCCCATATTTTTCTTTAACGTTTTCTATCAACTTTTGAATGGATTCTTTTGATGTTATATCCGCAGGATATTCTTTACTCACAATATCTGCACATATTGCAATACCATGAGCCTCCGTTACTGCGCGAATAAATGACTGCCCTAATAATCCAGCTCCACCTATAATCACAATGACCTTATTATTGAGCATTTTTCTTCCTCATCATAAATTCAACAAACTCAAAATCAAGCTCAGTATCTATATCGATTGATCGCTCTTCTGGCATCACATAAAGCCCAGTTTTTTCAAGAAATAGATTTTTTTGATCTAAAAGGCTTTCTCTTTTCCAAATATAAATCGAAGCATTCATATCATAACTTTTAGGAGCATCTTGTCTTCTAACGATAGAGCTATCTAGTTTTTTTGAAAGGGTAACTTTCCCATCATTACTCACTTCTACAAGATTAAAATAAGGGCTTCTTCTACTTGGCATTGCGGTTATTAAGTTGCTATTGTCATCTTTTAAAAATTGTGCAAATGAGTTTTTGATGTCATCAACACTACGAAGTGGTGCTGTTGCGTCCAAATCTATGAGATAATCATACTGCTTTTGGTAATATGCTTCACTTCGAACAAAAGCATCTTTGATAACATCCAATTTACCTGCCGTATCACTTGCCATCTCACTACTTCTTTTAAAAAATACCTCAGCGCCATATTCTTGTGCTACCTTTGCAATATCATCTGAATCTGTACTAATAACGATATGATCAAACAGCCCTGATTCTTTTGCTTGTTCTATCGTATAAGCGATTAAAGGTTTGCCATTTAGTTCTTTAATATTTTTATTTTTAACACCTTTTGATCCACCTCTCGCACAAATGGTGCATAAAACATAACTCATCTATTTTGCTCCTGAATAATAGCAATGGTTTTCATGACATCTTGCGCTTCAAGATACGTACAAGCTGTTGAATCATTGCATAAGATAGACTTGTGCATCTCTTTAAACATACTATTGCGCTCTAAACTATTGCATTCATATCTTTGTTCTAAGCCTTCTTTGTTTTTTTGGATTAAACTATGATTGATAAAATCTAACTCATATGTATGCTCTAACGTATGTACAACCATGTGTCTTCGTGTAATTTTGCTAATGTAATCCATAGAGAGGCTAACCACTACACCCTTTTGAGTTTTTGCAATCAATGTAACAATGTCATCCGAGTCTATCTCTAAATCAGAGATTTTTAATTGATAACTCTGAATCTCGACCATGTTTCCGCAAAGCCACTGAACATAATCTATCTCGTGGCTTAAATCTAAAAGAACACCACCGCCCTCTGTTTTTTTCGCACTATAAGAGCTTCTATAATCAGTATCCTTCCTCCATGTTGGCAAATACTGGCCACAATAAACATTCACACTCATCACTTTTTCATTATAAAGCAGTGTTTTGAGTTTTTGAACCAAGGGATGAAATCTTAAAACATATCCTAAAAAAACACTATTGTGCGATATATCTAAGGTTTTATCCGTTTCAAATAAAGGTTTTTCACACAAGATTAATTTTTGACTTACGTTGGATTCTAAATATGCGAGTTGTTCAAAATGTTTATAGGTTTCGCTCGCAATAACAATATAGTCATAACTTTCTAATTTTTCGACACTATCAAGTGTTGGAAAAGTTATCTTATGCTCTAATATTTGTTTCGTGACAATATGAATAGACTCGATTTGTAAAAAAGTTGACAAAACTTCTTCATGCCTTTTCCCAATCGAACCATAACCAATAATTAATACTTTCACTAAAACACATCCCCATACTCACTATTGGCTCTCTCATACTCTTCCATACGCCCAATATCTAACCAATACTCTCTTATTGGAAACGAGAGTGTATTTTCGCCAAAAGTGATGAGTTTTTCAAATAACGTGGGCATATCAAAAAATTCATTTTTATCGATATGTTTGATAGCCTCTGGATTTAACATGTAAATGCCAGCACTCACAAAAAACTTCTGAATAGGCTTCTCTTTGATAGATATTATTTTACTATCTTGTATATTAACAACGCCATAAGGTACTTGAAAGTCATATTCTCTTACGCACATCGTTGCCATCGCATTATTAGATAAATGGTAATGGTAGAGGTGCTCAAAGTTTACATTCGTCAGTAAATCACCGTTCATAACAAAAAATGGCTCACTCGGAACTGTTCCCAGAAGGCTTAGTGCTCCTGCTGTTCCCATCCTTTGTGTTTCTAAGATATACTCAATGTTAACCCCAAACTCACTTCCATCTTTAAAATAATCTTGAATCACATTTGATTTATAGTTGACGCACATGACAATATTGACAAACCCATACTCGGCAAATTTTTCAACAATCGTTTGAAGTATCGGTTTATTACCAACCATTAGCATAGGTTTAGGTGTATTTTCAGTCAGCGGTCGAAGTCTCGTACCCAAGCCTCCAACCATCAGTACAACTTTGTTAGGTTTCAGAGTTGGGCTGACCAGTTCTTCTATTTCTTTAATCCCTATGACTCGATTTTCATCATCTACGACAGGGATTTGATGCAGTTTTTTAGCAAGCGCTTTTTTTAAAATCTCTTCTTTCGTATCACTGATTTTTGCAACCGTTGGATTTTTATAGATAATAGGATCAATAAGACTATTTAAATCCAGCCCATTTAATAATCCTCTTCGTATATCACCATCTGTTATAGTACCTATCAACTTACCATCTTCATCCACAACGATGGCTATTTGCATCGCACCACTGTCAATAATTTTTAATGCTTCTTTAATCGTTGAAGATGGCATGAGTTTTATATGGCTGATTGAATTCATTGCATACTATCCAAATCATAAAATGTTTTTTTCACTATATTCTTCAAGTCCACACTGGCAACGATTTTTAAAATTTCTTGACTTGCACATCCATCACCATAAGGATTCGCAACCATCTTTAAATGCTCTTGAAATGTTATAGAGTAAAGCTTATCAAATGCCTCTTTAAGACTTTGTCTTGTAGGTTCACAATCAATGATACTAAAAGCTTTAATACGCCCTTTTTGCCTATCTCCAATATTAATCGTGCCTATTTTAAAACTTGGAGCTTCAAGTAAGCCACTTGAACTATTGCCTACCATTGCATCCATAAACTGTAAAGCACTGAGATAGCGTAACTGACCTAATGAGGTAAATCCAATCGCTTTATGAGGATTTTGTGAAACATAGGCGTCAATCATTTGGTTAATGATTCTTCCATCTGTATCACTATTGGCTTTGGTAAAAATAATATGCGTTTCTTCAAGCTTGTCGATTGCATCAAGAAGTTCTTGAAATTGTTGTTGTGCAGTTGTATTTTCCAATGTAACAGGATGAAAGGTTACTAAGATATTTTTTTTAGCTAATTTAAAATCAATTGATTTTTCAAACGCTTCTTTTGAGAGCAGTTCTAGTCGTTTAATATTTTCAATTCCCAAACCACCAACATTAAAAACCCTTAAAGGATCTTCTCCTAGTTGAATAACGCGTTTACGATAAACTTCGGTCGCGACAAAATGAAGATGACTCATTTTGGTAATGCTATGCCTCATAGCCTCATCATAAGCGCCTTCTGTCGTTTCTCCACCATGAAGATGTGCGATGGGAATACGAGCTATCGTAGCAGCACTGGCTGCTGAAAATATTTCATAGCGATCCCCCAAAACAATCACTAAATCAGGTTTAAGCTCATCGTAGGCTTCTGCAAAAGAAATTTGAGCGAGCCCCATTGATTTGGATATAGCGATGGGTGTATCACTTGAGAGAAGAATCTCAATCTTCTTATTAATTTTAAACTCTTTTTCGATCTCTTTATACGTTAGTCCAAACTCTGGGCTTAGATGCATGCCTGTAACAATAAGCTGAAGTTCTAACGTCTTCTCTGCAACGATTGATCTCATGAGCCAGTATAAAAGCCCATATTCTGCACGCGTTCCCGTTACAACACATATTTTTCGTTTCATATGAGCTCATCTTCATCATAATTTTTCGATGCCATTGTTCCAATAACCTCATCCCATCGCATAGGACTTAAACCATTGCCTGGTCTTTTGATAGCAATATTATCACTACTTAAAACTTCACCTATCTGAATTTTTTTGCTCGCAACAATTGATTTACGTGCAATGGGCATATTTTTTGCCTCACTCTTACTTGGCTGTTTAATACCATCACCTAAAGCTTGCTCTATATTTCGTATTGCTTTAACCATTGCCATCAATTCATCCGGCTCCAAAGAAGCCTTATGATCAGGTCCTTCCATTGATCTGTCTAAAGTAAAATGTTTTTCAATAACCGATGCGCCTAGGGCAACTGCGGCAATAGGTACTTCTATACCTTGGGTATGGTCTGAATATCCAACATGAACGCTAAAAGCATCTGCAATGGTTTGCATAGCCTTTAAATTTACATCTTCTATGGGGCATGGATATTCTGTTGTTGCATGCAAAACCGTAATACGCTCTTTTGGTGTTCCTTCCTTAATGAGAATATCAAGGGCATCTTTAATTTCATCTAAATTTGCCATACCTGTTGAAAGAACAACCTCTTTTTTCAAGCTTCCAATCAGACGGAGATAAGGAAGATTGGTAATCTCACCACTTGGGATTTTAAAAATAGGCATTTCAAGACGATGAAGCAAAGCGATACTTTCATGGTCAAACGGTGTTGAAAGAAAAAGAATGTTTTTTAGCTTGCAATAGGAAATAAGCTCATGATGTGCTATTTCATCTAATTCTAACTTTTTAATCATGTCATATTGAGATTCTGCGCTATCGGTTGTTTCTTTTTGATACTCAGCCTTTTGTGCTTTTTTTGAAACAAGTTTATCTGCTTTAAACGTTTGAAATTTAACGGCATCTGCTCCTGCATCACTCGCAACATCAATAAGTTTTTTAGCAATTTCTAGGCTCCCGTTGTGATTGACCCCAGCTTCTGCAATAATAAAAACTTTACTCACTTGGCAACACTCCCAGCTTTTACAAAACCACTCACATGTACATACTCTTTACATGTAGCATTACTTCCATAAAACGTTCCTGCTTTTACATGAGCCCCACCATTAATGATAGCACCTGTTGAGATATGACAATTGTCTTCAATAATAGAATCATGTTCTATGAGTGCTTTTGTATTAATGATACAATTTTGGCCTATTGTGACATTGGCATTAATCAGAGCATGGTGCATAATTACCGTGCCCTCGCCTAACGTCGCATGTTTTGACACATAGGCTAATGGAGAGATGACAATGGGTAGTTCATAACCAAAAGATTTGAGCATTTCAAAAAGTTTGATTCTGGTTTCAGGAGATTTGATTTGACCAACGGTAATAAGAGTATATTTATAGTGATGACGCAAATCTTTTAAATCCTCATCACTGCCTAAAATTCTGTAGCCTAAAACTTCACTTCCAACAAGCTCTTTTGTATCGATAATGCCTGCAATTTCAAATCTATTTTCCTGTTCAATGACATCAATCACCGATCTGCAATGCCCTCCACCACCGATAAGAAGAATTTGCTTTTTCATATTCTCACCGAACTAGGGATATTTACAATGCGTTCTTCAAGATAAATCGCATTGGAAAGATCACCACACTGAAACATTTTAAACATTTCTAACTTATTCATCAACGTCCATATAGGGCGTGTCATGACGCCGTGGCTATTAGTGTATTCTAAAAAAAGGTCTCTTTGTTCTTTAGTGTCTAGCATAATGGCATTGAGCCAATAATTTGTCTTTGAATCTTTTGGTTCTTTGATAAATTGAACATCAAGTGACTCAAAAAAATCTTCATAGATTTTGGCTAAAGCTCTTTTATTCTCTAAAAAATAATTTACTTGCTCAAGCTGTGCTACTAGCAGTGCGGCATTAAGGTTGGGAAGACGGTAATTAAAGCCTATCTCATCATGGACAAATTCCCATTTATGGGGTACTTTTGCTGTTGTTGTAATGTGCTTTGCTCTTTTAGCTAAAACTTCATCATCGGTCACAATCACACCGCCACCACCGCTTGTAATGATTTTATTGCCATTGAAGCTAAAAGCCCCTACTTTACCAAATGTACCAGTATGCTGGCTTTTATAATAACTTCCTAATGATTCAGCGGCATCTTCAATCAGTGCAATATGCCATGTATCGCAAATGGCTTTTATTTCATCTATTTTACAAGGGTGACCAAAAGAGTGCATTGGAACACACGCTTTAATGACTTTACCAGTCGTTTTATTGATACATTGGTTTTCTCTAATTTCAGCATTTTCATCTAAAAATATACGCAATGCCGCAGGCGACAACCCTAACGTCTCTTTATCAACATCTACAAAAATGGGTTTTGCACCACAATAGGTTATCGCGTTACAGGTTGCAATGAACGTCAAGGGCTGTGTGATCACTTCGTCATTTTCGCCTACATCCATTAAAACCAAACTTACATGTAAAGCTGCCGTACCATTCACCGTGGCGATTGCGTACTTACTTCCTACATACAAAGCAAATTCTTTTTCAAAACGATCGACATATGCACCAACGCTTGAAACAAACGTAGAGTCAATGCACTCATTCAGATACTTCTTTTCATTGCCAATAAAACGAGGTTCGTGCAAAGGAATAAAATTTTTCGTTGCGAAAGTATTTTGGATAAAGGCAACTATTTTTTCATACATTACATCTTCCCATCAAGGTATTTACCTGTCTCTTTATGCCCAAAATTTGGGATCATATCGTGAAAGAGGCGGACAATATCATCTTTATGCCACAATTTGGCATTTTTCATCGCTTCGATTTTTTGCGTAAAACCACTCAGTTTTGCTTCATCAAACAATGGCTCATTTTTGATAATACCAAGGTTTTTAAAACGATTCATATCTAACACTTCATTTTCAGTGAAAAACTCTTCAAAGTCTTTCTCGCCTGTCGTATCACTGCTCGTAAACAGACAAGGCCATTTACCCTCTTTTGGAAGCGTTTTTACACGTTCTCTCGCTTCATCTTCATCTTTACATATAAAAGCTTCAAAACCTTGCTTTTTTAGGTATTTGACTGCTATTTCAGCGAAGGTTATGAGATGAAGTTCCTCGCTCAGTTTTGGGAAAAAGATATCACGGTTCTCACCAAAAATACAGCTCATTAAACAAAGCTCACCTGATTCTTGAGGCGTTACAAAATAGCGTTTAATATCATTGGGGGCGACAATAGGTTGCTGTTTGGCAAGACGCTGATTAAACCCATGAAGTAGTGAACCATCGCTAAAAGCGACATTCGCAAAGCGCGCTGTAGAGATCGAAATCTGGAGGCTTTTACGCATCAAAAACATTTCCATAATGCGCTTGCTCGCTCCCATCATATTAACAGGGTTTGCCGCTTTGTCGGTTGAGACACAAAAGTACTTTTTAGCACCATTGTCAATTGATTGTTGCAACGTTTTATCGGTATTAAAAATGTTAACATCAATCATTCGCATAAGGGTAAAAGGATCTTTTTCGCTTCTAACATGTTTGAGTGCTGAGAGATTTAGTACATAATCATATTTGCCATCTGCTTTGATAAAAGCGTCATATTCCACACTGCCAATATCAAGAGCAAAAGTTTGAAAATCACCATCAATGTAACCCATAGAACTGCGTATATCACGCACGAGTTCAACCATATTGTTTTCGCTAATATCAACGACATGTAGCTTTTTTGGTTTGCGTTTAAATATCTCTTTAACAACTGCTTGCCCAATGCTACCAGCTCCGCCAATAACTAAAAAAGAAGACGTAGAGACGATGTGTGACAACTCTTTTTCATGCTCTTTAATGTCATCGCTAAAAAGCTCTTTTTCGCGCCCGATTAAAGAGAGAATATTATTCATTTGCATTGCCTTCAAGGTACCATTGATATGCTATGCGTATTCCAACTTCTAGTTCAACTTTGTGTTCCCATCCTAAAGCATGGAGCTTTGAAGGATCAGTAAGTTTTATCATTGTTCCATCTGGTTTTGATGTATTATAAACAAGACGTCCTTCATACCCAACGATCTGCTGAATGAGCTCCGCTAATGCACGAATACTTATATCTTTGCCTGTGCCAATGTTGATATGGGTATTGCGTATTTCATGTTTGCCTTTGGAAAGATCTTTAAAATTAACATTTTCCATAACAAATACACACGCATCCGCCATATCTTCACTGTATAAAAATTCTCGTCTGGGCTTTCCACTTCCCCAAATTTCAACTTCTTTAGCACCTTTTTGTTTTGCTTCGTGGATTTTACGAATAAGGGCTGGTAAAACATGCGATGTTTCTAAATCAAAATTGTCATTTGGTCCATAAAGATTAGTTGGCATGACAGAAATAAAGTTGGTGCCATATTGAAGATTATAGCTCTCACACATCTTAATACCAGCAATTTTTGCAATTGCATAAGGCTCATTTGTGTACTCTAATTCGCTAGTGAGTAAAGAGTCTTCTTTCATAGGCTGTGGAGCATTCTTGGGATAAATGCAGGTTGAACCTAAAAAGAGGAGTTTTTTGACACTGTGAATATAGCTTTGGTGAATAACATTATTTTGAATGGCTAAGTTTTCATAGATAAACTCTGCTCTATAGGTATTGTTCGCAACAATGCCCCCTACTTTAGCAGCTGCTAAAAAAACATACTCTGGTTTTTCTTGCTCAAAAAACTCTTTAACTGCTTTTTGGTCGGTCAAATCAAGCTCTTTGTGCGTGCGGGTGATGATATTTGAAAAACCTTTACATGTAAGGTTTTTAAGAATTGCAGAGCCTACAAGACCACGATGCCCTGCAACGTAAATTTTACTTGTTTTGATCATACAATTACTCGAAATAGCTCATGATTTTGTAGCCACCCTCTTTAAGGTAGACATCTTTAGTCATCAATTTTAAATCTGATTTCATCATATCATTCACCAAATCTTGAAGATTATGCTCTCTCGTCCATCCTAGTTTTTGCTCTGCTTTAGTTGGATCACCTAAAAGAAGATCAACTTCGGTTGGTCTAAAATAGCGTGGATCAACGGCTACAACTTCTTTGCCAATTTCAACTTGATAAAGTGAATTTGAACACGATTTTACAACACCAATTTCATTGACACCAACACCTTGAAATTCCAGTTCGATGCCACAATAGCCAAATGCCATACGCACAAAATCACGCACCATTGTAGTTTGCCCTGTTGCGATCACCCAGTCTTCTGGCTGGGGAGCTTGAAGAATCATCCACATCATTCGCACGTAATCTTTCGCATGACCCCAATCACGTTTAGCGTTAAGATTGCCAAGGTAAAGTTTATCTTGAAGTCCAAGAGCAATTTTAGAAGCCGCGCGCGTGATTTTACGTGTTACAAAAGTCTCTCCACGGACAGGAGATTCATGATTAAATAAAATACCATTACATGCAAACATCCCATACGCTTCACGGTAATTCACAGTTATCCAGTACGCATACATCTTTGCCACAGCATAAGGACTTCTAGGATAAAACGGTGTTGTCTCTTTTTGAGGGGTTTCTTGCACTTTACCATAGAGTTCAGAGGTACTTGCTTGGTATATTTTTGTCTTTTTTTCTAACCCTAAAAGACGTACCGCTTCTAAAATACGCAGTGTTCCAGTACCATCGGCATTAGCGACATATTCAGGTGTTTCAAATGAAACAGCGACATGACTCATCGCCGCAAGATTATAGATTTCATCAGGTTGTACTTCTTGAATAATACGTGTAAGGTTCATACTATCCGTCATATCGCCATGATGCAAAATGAGATTTCTATTTTCAACATGGGGGTCTTGATAGAGATGGTCAATTCTATCGGTATTAAAGAGTGAACTTCGTCGTTTAAGTCCATGAACGATGTAGCCTTTTTTCAGTAAAAATTCTGCTAAATAACTTCCATCTTGTCCTGTTATACCCGTAATAAGTGCCACTTTTTGATTCATACATTTTCCCTTTTATAATCATCTTCTATTCTTACAATATCATCTTCACCCGTGTAGCTTCCTACTTGTGCCTCTATAAGTACGATGGGTATTTTGCCTTGATTTTCAAGGCGGTGAATTTCGCCTGCTTTAATATACGTCGATTCATTTTCTCTTACGATATACGTTTTATCTTCGACTTGAACCGTTGCCGTTCCGCTTACTACAATCCAATGCTCATTTCTGTGGAAATGTTTTTGAAGACTCAGTCTTTTACCTGGCTTGACCATGATTTTCTTGATCTTATACCCCGATTTATCTTCTAAAACGCTATATGTCCCCCAAGGACGATGAACCGTATTGTGCGTTGTGGTCAGTTCACTATTTTCTTTTTTAAGCTTACTTACAATCTCTTTGACTTTTTGGCTACTTCCTTTTTGACTAATCAAAAGAGCATCTTCCGTATCAATCACTATCAAATCTTGCACATCAATAAGACTTACATGTTTATGTGAAAGAATAAAATTGTTGTTCTCATCACTACTTAGTTCGTTGGATAAAGCATCAAAACTTCCTACATCACTCCAACCAATATCGCTTGGAACCACTTTAACTTTTGCGCTTTTTTCCATAACCGCATAATCAATACTATCTTCAGGAATTTTAATCATATCATCATAACAAATACGAATCATTCCGTCGCGTTTTGCATTCGCATAAGCGTTTTTACATGTAAGAAAAATTTCGGGTGCATAATGTTCCAATTCTTCTAAAAAGACACCTGCTTTAAAGCAAAACATCCCACTATTCCAATAATAATTACCTGCTTCTACATAGCGCGTTGCTGTTGTAAAATCTGGCTTTTCATGAAACGCTTTAACATCTGTACCACTTGCTTCAATATAACCATACCCTGTTTCTGCATAACTTGGTGTAATGCCAAATGTCACAAGGAAGCCTTCTTGCGCCAAGGCTTCCGCTCTTTTAACAATTTTACTATAAGCATCTTGATTTTTAATCAAATGATCGCTTGGTGTTACAAGCACTATTTCATTTGTTTCAACTGCCATACACGCTAAAGCGATAGCAGGAGCCGTATTGCGTCCAATAGGCTCTAATAGATAGCGATTATTTGTTTTATGTAATTCTTCAAGTTGATCAAGAGCTAAGAAGTATTGTTCACTATTAGAAACAATAAACTGCTTATTACAAATATGGGCATTTCTTTCAATCGTGAGTTGAAAGAGAGATTGATTATTAAATAATTTCACAAACTGCTTAGGCATCAGAGTACGGCTTAAGGGCCACAATCTCGTACCACTTCCGCCACATAATATCAGGTTAATCAACGTTTTTCTCCCATGTATACGCACTTTTACAAATGAGGTTTAAATTATTATACTTAGGTTCCCATTGCATTTTGCTGATAATCTTAGATGTATTGGCAACCAATATCGCAGGATCACCTTCACGTCTTGGACCAATCGTAGCCTGAATATCACAGTCTGTGACATTTCGCATTGTTTGGATGACTTCTTTAACACTGTAGCCCTTGCCATAACCTACATTAAACGTATCGCTCTCATGCGTTTCTAAATAAACAATCGCATCAATATGAGCCCTAGCTAAATCGTCAACATGAATATAATCTCTCACACCTGAACCATCAGGTGTTGCATAATTATCGCCAAAAATAGACATACTCTTTCGTTTACCAATAGCACATTCACAAGCCACTTTAATCAGATGTGTTGCCTTATCAAAACATTGCCCAATACGCGGACTTTGTGCTTCAATATCAGCTCCTGCAACATTAAAATAGCGAAATACAATATATTTAAACTCAGGATTTGCTTTTGCTGTATCGGCTAAAATCGTTTCACTCATCAACTTACTCATTCCATAGGGATTGATAGGTTTTGTTGGGAATGTTTCATCAACACCGTTGGCTGGAATGGCTGTTGGTTCACCGTAGACTGCTGCTGTAGAACTAAAAATAAATTTTTTAACCTTTGCATTGATTGCCGCTTGAATTAAATGTGTTGTATTGACCGTATTGTTCATATAATATTTCAAAGGATTACTCACGGACTCTGGAACAACAATAGAAGCTGCAAAATGAAGAATTGTTTCTATATTTCTCTCATTCAAAAGTGTAGAAACCTGGTTGAAAGCATTAAGATCAAGGTTAATAAATTCAAATGGTTTAATGGCATAAAGGATGTCCAATATTTTCTGACTACCTGTGCTTAAATTATCTAAGATGATAAGCTCTTCACCTTGCTCTAAAAGTTGTTTAGCAACATGGCTACCAATGTAACCTGCGCCTCCCGTAATTAAAATTTTTGCATTTTTATTCATAATAAGAATCTTTGATCATTGGTGTTAATATAAAATATAATAATATAAAGAATAAAGAATAAAGTATGAATATGAATATATCATCTCTTACTTTAAACCCTAATCCAATATACGAAAATAAAATTTGCATCAGACCTAAAAGTAAGACTGTTTTGCGAGTATTTCCACATTGTTGTTTTAATAAAAGATGGTGCATATGGGTTTTATCAGCCGCTAAGGGATCATGATGATGAAGAACTCTGCGAAGCATAACAATGAGCGTATCTAAAATAGGGATTGCACACAAAAGAAGCGTTGAAATTGCTGTAATATAATCTTTTTGAATGGCATAAACAACAATGATTGAAATCATAAATCCTAAAAACATACTCCCACTATCACCCATAAAGATTTTTGCAGGATGCCAATTCAGGATTAAAAAACCTCCTATGGCACTCATCAAAATGAGCGTTGCATAGAGTAAAAACACGTCTTGATATTTATAGCCAATGTAAGCAAATGGAAATAAAATAGCCAAAGAGACAACAGAAGCTAGTCCATCAAGACCATCAATCAGATTGATGCTACTGACAAACCCTGAAATAGCAAAAGCAAAAAAAAGCAATGCGACCCAATCATTCAAAACAATCTCATGCCCTAAAAAGGTTCCAAAATGTTGAATATCGAATCCCACCTGATAAAGAATGATTGCAGCACATGCGGTCAAAAATAATTTTTTCTTAGAAGAAATAGAGCGGATGTCATCCCATAAGCCTACTAAAAAAATGCCACTTAAGGGAATTAAAAAAAGGTATGAATGTTCTATATCAAAAAGAAAAACACCAAAAGCAAACGCAGCAAACATACCAATTCCGCCACTTCGAGGTACAACTTTGGTGTGAGAGCTTCGCTCATTAGGGATATCTAAAATGTTTACTTGGTGCATATATCGAACAAGAAGGAAATTTAACATAAATGAACATGCTATGATAAAAATTAATTTGATAAACACGCTCATTTCAATAAGGGACACTTATTATCCTTACAACTATTATTTTATTTATTATAAAACAATAGCTCTTTGATTGCCTTTAAATAAGACTCTATGACATTGTTTTCATCATATGCTTCTCTCATTTTCAACAAACCACGATTGCCCATTTCTTCTCTTTGATCACGTGTCATTAAAACAATCTGTTCCATTTTTTGCATTAAATCTTCACTATCTTGTATACGGCATAAAAAACCTGTAATACCATTTTCCACAACATCTTTGCAACCAACCGTATCTGTTGCAATAAGAGGTTTAGCCATAGCGGCTGCCTCCAATAAGCTTCTTGGCGTGCCTTCTCTGTAACTGGGTAAAACCACACAATCAGCTTTTTCTAGTACCTCTTCAACACAATCACTTTCCCCTAAGTACTTGAGCGGCTGTTTTTGACAAAGCCTTTGAATTTCTTCTTGACTCAGTGCTGTTTGATTTTGCACATCACACGCACCAAGTAACCAACATTCAATATGTGGATAATGCGTATAAAGATTTTGACTTGCTTCAATAAATTCGTACACACCCTTATCTTTGAGCATACGCGCCACCAGTAAAAAAACAACTTTATTATCTTCTATGCGCGATGGTCTTGGATAAAACCGTTTTAAATCAACACCACTACCAGAAATCACTTCCACCTGATGTGGAGAAACGAGCTTTTGGCGACAAAATAATTCACAATCATCTTTGTTTTGAAAAAAAACTTTATGGGTCAACTTTGAAGTGATTTTGTATAACTGTTTAATAAAAGTTGTTGCCAATGAAGGCTTGATAAACACTGTCCCAAGTCCTGAAATTGTATTGATTGTTTTTGCACCAACCAGTCGTGCCGCCCACGTACTATAAAGATTTGGTTTTATCGTGTAATTCAACACAACATCTGGTTTGATTTTTCGATACAACCGATACAAATCCCATACGGTTTTTATATCCTTTAGAGGATTCATCCCTTTGGCATCAAAGGCAATAGCATAAAAAGAAAATTCTTTCTCAATTTTAGGAGTATAGTGCGCATCATAAGGAGCGATGCAGATAACATTATAGCCTTCATTGAGCAATCTCCTTGCAAGATTAAGGCGAAAATTATAAATATTCCATGCCGTATTGATGACAATCGCAATGGTTTTCATTGCTCATCCAACCATGCTTGAAACATCAAAATATCCCACAAGTGATACGCCCAATTTTGTTTATATGCCAAATGTTCTAACCAAAGTTTGCGTACAAGTGAAGCATTAAAAAACCCTTCATTTTTCAAACGTTTTTCATCTAGTAACGCTTCTGCCCAGTCTCTAAGCTCATGCCTTAACCAAGACTCCAAAGGTACTCCAAACCCCATTTTTGGTCTATCAATCAGTGCCTTAGGAATGTATTGAGAGAGCAATTGTTTGAGAATGTATTTTCCTTCTCCATGATGAAATTTCATCTCAAATGGCAATGACCACGCAAACTGAACCACACGATAATCTAAAAACGGTACGCGTGTTTCCAATGAACATCCCATGGCAGCACGATCTACTTTCACTAAAATATCATCAGGCAAATATGTCACAGCATCATATGCCATCATTTTTTCAATGCCAAATAGAGTTTCAAAAGGTTTATTTTCTGCAGTTAAGAGTGTTCTAGGCTCTTTAACATTTAAAACAAACTTCTCAGGATTTTGTACATGAGAAACTAATCCTAAATAAAGTTCATCGACACTTTCACAGGAAAGCAATTCTACCCCTTTTCGCATCTTGTCACCAAAATGAGCATACGAGTGTAAGGGAAGATAATTGAACCATTCAAGAGGCAGATGAGAAAATCCCCTAGCTGCGTGTTTACGTACACCTAAAGGAATTTTGGTTATTTTATGCCAAAGATTATTTGTTATCGTATAGCGATTATACCCTCCAAATAATTCATCGGCACCATCACCTGAGAGCGCCACACTCACCTGCATTTTTGCTAATTTTGAAACCAAAAATGTGGGAAGTTGAGAAGAATCCGAGAATGGTTCGTCATATAACGTAGAGAGTTTTGGTACTACAGCTAAAGCATCTTTAGCACTCACATAAAGCTCATTATGCTCCGTTTTCAGATGACGTGCAACCTCTTTGGCAAAAGGAGCTTCATTAAAACGGGCTTCTTCAAATCCAATGGAAAAAGTTTTGATCTTCTGAGTAGATTGCGCTTGCATTAAAGCAACTACCATACTCGAATCTACACCTCCCGATAAAAAAGCACCCAAGGGCACATCTGCCATCATCTGCGCGTTTATACTCTGTTTTAAAAGGGATTCAAGTGTACTCAAGGCATCATCAAAGCTACCCTTAAAACGATTCTGAGTGCTCTCTTTCACACATGATTGAGCTGACCAATAGGCTTTTTTGGTTAGCTTTCCTTCTTTTGAAAGTGTTAAAAGATGCCCTGCTTCTAGTTTTTGAATATGTTCATAAATCGAATAAGGTGCAGGAATGTAGTTATGGCGCAACAAAAGAGCGATAGAGCCTTTGCAAATTGTCGCATCAAAATGAGGATGATACTTTAAACTTTTAAGCTCTGATCCAAATAAAAAACTTCGACCATGCCAACCGTAATACAGTGGTTTTTCACCCATGCGATCACGCGCAAGTGTCAATGTTTGAAGTTCTTGATCCCATAAAGCAACCGCAAACATACCCACGACTGATTGTAAGGTCTTTTCAACTCCCCATGTTTCAAATGCCTCAAGAAGTGTTTCCGTATCGCTATGACCTCTCCACAACGTTGTTGTAGCTTTTTCAAGTTCTTGTCGTAACTCCAAATGGTTATAAATTTCACCATTGAAAATCAAAACAAACCGCTTAGAAGAAGAGACCATCGGCTGATGCCCTGCTAAAGAGAGCTCTACGATAGAAAGCCTTCTATGAGCAAGTCCTATTTGAGCCTTTTCATCAAACCAAACACCACTGTCATCAGGACCTCTATGCGAAAGCTTGGAGGACATAGTATATAGTTGTGCTTTTGCTTCACTCTCTTCAAAAGTACCACCCCAAAATCCAACTATGCCACACATGTATGTTTTCCTTCTAAAACATCTCGCCATTGCCCTAAAATAGGCTCTATTGCAAAATCTTGTGCTCTTTTTAATGCCTGAGCACGATAATGCTTACACAAATTCTCATCATCTAAAAGTTTTTGCATCGCTTTTTGCATCGCTTCCGTATCGTTAACTGGAACTAAAATGCCAAATTCTGCTTCTTCAATACCCTCATCCATTTGATAGGTATAATCGGTTTGTGGTGCTAAAATCTCTCTAGGTCCTGATAAACAATCTGTCGAAATAACAGGAAGCCCACATGATAAAGCTTCTAAGATCACATTAGGGAAACCTTCACTTTGAGATGCAAATACAAAAATAGATGCTCGCAATAAATAGGGTGCTGTATGAGAATCAAAGTCTAAAAAAATAACTTTTTTTTCTAAATGTAAAGTTGTTACCAATTGCTTGAGAAAACTTTCTTTCTCTCCTTTACCTAAGATGTAAAGTTTAGAATTATCAGAGAATTTAGCAAAAGCTTGAATGATCAACGCTTGGTTTTTTCGTAACGTCAAGCTACCAACCGTTATAAAACTTTTTTTATCATGCTCTTGCATTTCTTGCTCCATGGTATTAAGAGAAGATGGATTATAAATCACACTTTGGTATGTTCGGATATTAAAATGCTCTTTTAAATCATACTGTATTGCTTGTGATACAGGAACAATAACATCTGCTCTTTGGTAGCAGTATCGTATTAGCATACGATTGATTTTTGATGTTAAACTGCTGTCATAATACATTGAGCTAGGAGCTATGCGTTCACTGATAATTGCACGATGACTTGAAAAAAATTTAGAAAGAACATTCATATAATTAGAACGATACAAAAAACTCACAACGCTTGTAAAATGATATGTACGGATGATAGACGCCAAGCGAAAAGCCAACCATGGCAGCTTTAATAATTTGATCACAGAATTTTGATAACTAGGCTGATTTAAGTGAATAATTTTGATACGAGAGTCCAAAGTATAGGTTATAGTATTCTCTACCAAAATTACATAACATGTAGTTTCTTTAACAAAACGATTTAATAAAACACTGACAACTCTCTCAGCTCCACCACCATCTAACGAATTAATTAAAAAAACTATTTGATTAGGCATTATGATAACTCTTATGCAAAGTTTTATAAATGACATTTTGTGTTTCATCGACCATACGTTGGATAGAAAATTCACGTACAATTTTGTTTCTGCTTAATTTTCCTAAAAGTTGTCTATCTCTTTGTATCATTTGCATAATCGCTTCATAAAGACGTTGCTCATCATTTGGAGGAATAACAATACCACATTCACCAACTATCATTTTACTATCACCGACATCCGTAACAATGCAAGGAACTTCGCAACTCATCGCTTCAGCTATCACATTTGAGAAACTTTCACTTAAAGATGTAGAACAGCATATATCTAAGCCTACATAATAATTTGCAATATCTTTAACAGAGTCTATCCAAATAACTTTTGATTGATTATATTTCCCTAAAATAGTTTGGCATTCTTGTTTAATTGTTTCATCTCCGCTTCCAATTACAACAAAATAGAAACTCTCCTCCATTTCTAAAATTCTTCTAGCAACTTTAGCAAAAATTGTATGTCCTTTAACAATATCAATGCGTCCAACAAGAGCTATCACAATACCTTTTGTTTGCAACCCATACTTGCAACGAAAAGTGTCATTTTTTTGAGAAGAAGGTATAAAATGATTTATATCAATTCCATTATAGATAAGAGAAAATTTTTCTACATCAAATCTCTGATTTGTATGAAATTCAATTGATGCTTTGGAATTAGCAATAATATGATCAACATTTTTTGAAAATTTTTTTTGAAAAAAGAAAAGTAATTGAGCCAATTTTCCATATTGCTTAAACTGCATATTTGAGGCTCTTATACCCCAAATGATCTTCGTTTTTTTAGGTTTACACCATAAAGAAAAAAGGTTCATCTCTGGTAAAAATGAGTAAACAACATCTGGCTGAATAAAAACTAAATATGAGCGATACTTCATAAAAAAAGAAAACAGATCATAACGCCCTTTTTTTTGCAAATTAGTATAATAAACGTCCTGCATCGCTTTAATTTCATCTTCTAAAACACCGCCATACATTGTGCAAATATACACATCAAACTTATTTTTATCGATATGTTTAATAAGCTCAAGAAATTGCCGTTCTGCTCCACCCAAGTTTAAAGAACGAATAGCTAATACAATTTTATATTTAGAGCTCATACTTACCACAAATTCTCCTGATCTTATTAATATATTTCTGAGGGAACCAATATAAAAGCTTTCTAATACAGCATTAATTCTTTTTAAGTACTCTTAATAAAAGCAAATTGATTACAGCCTAACCCACAACCACATGTAAAAAGTTTATCAAGGTTATAGTCTCTTTGCTTATAAAAATTAAAAATTTCTTCGGGCTTTGCGGTTTCGAAAGGATATCCACCAATCCAATCAATATAATCATGAAGCCTATTCATCCCTCGCTCTTTTTTATATTCTTTCCAATGACGAAATGAAAAAGGGTTTTGTCTTTTAATGAGTCTTACTAACATGCGCCTTCCTTCAAAATAAAAAATTGACATATATAGTAAGACTAATTTAACAAAATTATTGTGTTCAACATATATTTTTTTAATTTTTTGCCATGCTTCACTTTGAAGACCTTGATTATTATAAATAGCAATAAATAACATACCTTTTTTACTAACGGGGATATCTGCATATTCTAATGCTTTCCACATATCCCCTGTATGGTGTAATACACCCCAACTATAGACAATATCAAACGTGCCAAGAGACTCCAAATAATTTTTATCTAATACGCTTCCTTGTTCTATTTTCCAATGTTCATCATTTGGAAAATATTTTTCTTGTAAATATTTAGTACATTTAACACTTTGTGCGTCATAATCAAAACTATAAACTTTTGCACCTAGCATTCTCGCACATAAGCTGTGGAGTCCAGAGCCACTCCCTATATCTAAAAATGTTTTATCTTTAATATCTCCAAGCCAATAGGAAAGCTCATGTTTTGCGTGCTCAATCTGAATATCTTTTAAATTTTTTAAAAAACTAGCCCAATTTTCACCAAATTCAAATCTTTTGGAACTATTAATTTCATTTTGCCAATCCATCAATTTCCTTTTTAACTTTCTGTCTCATCTGTTTGATAAAAATTTTCAATTATTCTATTTCCATTTTTAACGTAATATATTCTCATAAAGTCTTTTTGGTATATGTTAAAATGATAAGGTCCTTATTTCTTCTTTCAATACACCGCCGTAGAGCATGTTAACATACTGCATTAAACAAGCTTCATCATCTTACAATAACCTCTTCAATGATCTCTTCCCATTTTTCAAGTATATGTTTTATAGCATATCTTTGCCTTACTTTTATAGCCTCTTGAGATAACGTTTGACGAATAGGAGTATCATTGATTAGCGTGTAAATTGCTTGCGTCAACTGTTCTATATTTTCGGTTTCAACCAATATACCATTTATCTTATGCTCGATTATTTCACGTGGTCCATAAGGACAATCAAAACTAATGCATGCACAACCACAAGACATCGCTTCTATCAAAGCATTGGGGAACCCTTCTTTTTCAGAAGACAAAACAAAAACAGAAGCTCTAGAATAATAATCAAAAATATTTTTTTGAACTCCCATTAATTTAATATTTTGCACCTTTAATTCAGAAATTTGTTTTTCTAAAGAGCTTCTTTCTTGCCCTTCTCCCACAATCAATAATTCCCAATCATTTTTTGGAAGTAAACTATATGCTTTAATCAGTTTATCAAAACCTTTTTGCTTATCTAACCTTCCAACAGCCAAAATAATTTTTTCTTTCTGATTTTCAAGAGGAAGAGAAGGTATGACAATAGGGTTGTAAATTGTTGTAACATTTTGAACAAAATTATAATTTTTGGCATCGTGTAATGTTTGCGTCACTAAATAATCACACCAAGGATAAATCACTCTGCGTACTATCAACGTTAGCCAATTAGTATAAAAGCTATAGGCAACTCTTTCTGCAATTATAATTTTGCGAGTTGTCAACTTAGCTGCTAAGATACTAAGAATATTGGTATGTATCATAAAACTAATGATCACATCTGGATTAACAGTCTTTATCGTCCGTGATAAAATACGCAATCGCTTAAAAGTATTCAAAAATGTTTCAATAATGGTGCGAGATGGTTTCATCAAATCTAAGGTTATGTGTGTGATATTTTGGTCTAATGGATAAAAAGATGGAGTATTCGCAAATGTAGCAATGCTTATTTCATGCTTTAAAGATAAATGATTTGCAATGTTCACTAGCACCCTTTCTGCACCACCGTGAGACAAAGAGGAAATGACAAAAAGAATTTTCAACAACTACTCTTTAATGATAAAAGCTTGACCTGTCGGTAATAAGACAATGCTCTCTGGTTTTGACTCCATTACCTCATCAAAGGCTTGCTTTGCACCAGGACAACTTTTAAAACCATAATCATCACAGACCAAGATACCTCCTTTGACCAATCGAGCATAAAAAAACGCTATACTGTCTTTCGTGGGTTGATACAAATCAACATCAACATGGACAAATTTAAAAAAAGTATCTGCATTTTCATAAAATCGTGCGGGGATAAAGCCTTGTTTATACTCTATGCAATTAAATTGCTTCAGCCGAGTTTTTACAAAATCTATTCCTGCATCCAAATCACCTTTACTCCAATATGTCCCATCTTCTTTAGAGGGTTCGCTTAATCCTTCAAACGTATCATACAAAAAGAGCTTTTCATTGTTTCGCATAGAATTCGCGATCAAATAAGCAGTAGCCCCCTGAAAAACACCACATTCAGCATAATTCCCTTCCAAGTTTGTAACGATTTTAAGTAAATTTAGGAGTGCAAATTTTCTATCATAACTATGAAAATTATCCCCTACAAAATCTCTGTAATACTTTTGAAATTCCATATCTTCATAATAAATATTGCCAAATTCCGATATTTTCATTTTTGGATAAACAACATTAAATAACTTTTCTGCCAAATAATACTGACTCCATTCATCCTTCGCAATATATCCTTTATAAAGTAATTTCATTAAGGTTAACAATTTCATTTTTGACCTTCAAAGTATAAATTCAAACCACTTTTTTTTATGTTGACTATAAACAACAGGTAATGGAATACTGCTGAAACCTTCCCTTTCCAATTGAGTGTATTCCACGGTATAAACATTTTTGGCTTTACACCTAAAGATGAAAAATGGTTTTGCAGCAAATGTTTCATAGTAACATCATCAAAACGCTGCACATGACCCCATCGGTGAAATTTTTCACCACACTTTGGACACATAACGATTTGTTCAGAAAGATTTTCACAATAGGGAACTGTTCCAACAAATTTGCCATTAACTTTTAACACTCTATAAACTTCCGATACACTCAAACGTAGTGTTTCATCATCTAAATGTTCCAAAACTTCTGACATAACAACACCATCAAAAAAATCATTTTCAAAAGGGATTGATTGAGAGTAACCCACTTTAGCATGATCTTTTCCTAAAAGAGTTTGAAGTTTTTTTATTGCTTTTTCGCTAGGGTCTAAAGAATAAATATCTAAATTTTTTTCTAATGCAATGTGTTCAAAAAAACATCCACCAACACCTATATTTAGGATTTTATCCTGCGGTTTGAATTGAGTGACTAGGAAATGTACCCTACTTTTACTGCCTTCAAAACTACGCATATCTTCATTTTGAAAATAATTCCAAATTTTATCTTGATTCATTTTTTAAACCTGATGCCCAATCTAATAAACTCTTCCAATTATTTTCCCAATTATAGTCTTTAATCGTTCGCTCAAAACCTGCTTTGGCTATTTTGATTCTCTCATCATCATGTAATAAATAATACTCAATAATGTCAATAGCATCATCTGTATTATCATAATAAACACATTCGGTATCGGGTTTATAAATCTGCTCATGGACGTTTACACCTGCTTTGTCACAAACTTGCATCATGCCATGATATGGCGTCTCATACATTCGCATATTTCCCGTTTCAGTTGGAGTAGGAGAAACGTGCATATTAAGCCCTATTTTTGTGTTGAAATAAAGTCTTTCTCGCTCGTCATTACTAATTCCTGTTATCCTATGAGGAAAAATTGGTTTGCCTATAAGAGCTCTTATATAGCCTATATAACCTTTAAAAGGCCATCTACCATGTATTTGAAGGCGAGATCCAAAATGTTTTTTCAACTGCACTAATCGATTCATTTTGCTATTAGCAGTGTAACCAATATAGTTTCCTACATAAATTATTTCTAAAGTGCGATTTGCAAAAAACGCATCATTTGGTTCTGGTAAAAGAATACTTTTGGGACACAGTGGTAGCCATTTATGATTATGGCATCCCCACTTTTCAAGAGAATCTGAAAATAAATCTGTATCACTATAGCTTGGGCTAATATAAAAAGCTCCATCAAAAGCCCAAAGCTCAGGAATACCTCGCTGGTATGTTGAATAAGGGTCATCTATAAAGCCCAGAATTTTAATCTTGTCTTTAAAGTATTTAGACAAAATTTCTGGATGGATTGGATTGTATGTTGACATCACAAAAATATCAAAATCTTTAAATTTATCCAAAAAATCACTGATATAACGCATATAGCTTTTATCTCTATTACGATATAAAACATCTAATTCATGCATAAACCCAAAATTTCTTTTTTTACTCCAACGTGTAATCCCACCATTTAAAAAGTCTCTCCAATCTCCATAAGGATTTTGATTAAAATAAGGAAAAGGGTCCAATGAATCCATATAATAACCGAAAAAATTTTCATTTTTTGGTAAATTAAAAGCAAAAACTTTTTTCACTTTATAGCCTCAACATTTAAACTCATTAACTTTCCATGCTCTTTATCCATGTGAGGATAATACGCTTGCGCATAATCATCTACTTCTGCATGTTCAGTTGATTTCCAATCATATTTATAAACTTTTTTAAATCCTACATCAAGGAGGGCTTGTTTGAGCGTCTCAAAATCAAAAAGATTGTAATGGATATTATAGAGATAATCTTGTCTTCCCATTAATAACCCGATCACTAAAGATAAATCTTTTTTTTCCATATATAATTCACAACATGCTTCAAAATCAGGGACAGAAATCCTTAATATGCCATCTTCTTGCAACACTCTATACCATTCTTTTAAAACTTTTGATAGTTTATTTCTATGAAAGTGTTCCAATACATGGCAATTATAAATAAGCTCAATAGAATTATCATGAAACATGCTCAAATCATCTATACTTGTTAGATAGTCGATATGATCATAATTCACGAGATCTATATGAACATATCCTTTAAGATATTTTTTACCACATCCCAAATGTAATTTCATTTTCCCTCTTTTAAATAATAGATTCTAGTGCGCATACGAAAGTTTAATGAGTTTGTTATTCTCAATTTTATAGAAAAAAGAACATTGCTCTATAGTACTTAACCGATGTGCAACGATAATCAGCGTTTTATCTTGACAAATTTCATAAATTTCTTGCATGATTTTGGATTCAGTTTCAGTATCTAAAGCACTTGTGGCTTCATCTAAAACCAAAATTTCAGGGTCTTGATACAATGCCCTCGCAATGGCAATACGCTGTTTTTGCCCACCACTAAGCATGATTCCACCTTCACCCACACGTGTTTCAATGCCTTCATGATGCTCTTCTAAAAAGTCTAACATATTTGCTTTCTTCAAAGCATCTTTGATTTTAGGTTCATCTTTGAATTCGCCAAAAGCCACATTATCGGCAACAGTGCCATCAAACAGATAAATACTTTGAGGAATATACCCTATTTTTTGTCTCCACGCTTTAATATTTTCATCACATAAAGGCATACCATCAATAAAAATCTGCCCATTTAATGGGCGATATAACCCAATTATGACATCAATTAACGTACTTTTACCGCTTCCACTTTCACCAATGATGGCAACGCGTTCTCCTTTTTGAATACTCAAATTTACTTCTTCAAAAATGAGCTTTTCTTTTGTGTACCCAAACGATACATTGCATAGCTCAATTCTCTTCTTAAAAATAATGGAATCCTCTCCCAAATCCTCTATTTCATAAATCAAATCATTATGCACAATATCGAGCGCTTTATGGTAAAACAATATTTGGTTATATCCATTTAAAATACGATTTGCGGAAGGAAGCAATCGGTATAACGCTATAATAAACACTGAAATCATTGGCAAAGAACTTGCAATATTGGTATCGTATTTGTACACTAAATAGATAATCACAAAAACAACAATTCCAAAACCTAACGCTTCTAAAAAAAGGCGAGGTGCGCTTCCTAACGTTTCATTGGAGATATTTGTCTTTGCAAAAATATCACTTTGTTTTGCAAAATCATCCAAAATAAGACTATCTTTGGATTTAAGTTTAATCATCTTGAAATTTCCAAAAGTCGTTAGGATAATACTGTAAAAACTTCTCTGTGCAGCTTCTTTTTTAATACCTTCAACTTTGATCCATTTTGATACGGTTTGTGTTAACAAAAGCGCATTCATCCCTAAAATCAATGTCAATAAAAAAGTGATTTTCCAATTTGTCAAAACTAAAACACCATAAATAAATACCACAACACACACTTCACTGATCATTAACAAAAGATTTTGAATAATGTTTGTTACATTTTGAGCCTCTGAGATAATTGCTTTGGAGAGTTCACCTGAATTAAATGCCGTAAAATGTTGATAACTGCGTCCCAAATAATTTTCAAAAAGACGGTACGCAATGAGATGATAACGCCCTTTTGCAAAACGCGCTAAGAGATAGATATAAAAAAGATTTAAAGCACTTCTTGCTAAATAAAATAAAATCAAACATATACCAAAAGCTAAAATAAAATGAGATGCTGATGTAAAATAAAAAAAATCATAGAGAAAAGAGAAATACGGATTACTTTGAATGTGTGTAAAATCGGTTGCAACAGAGATAAACGGCATAATAATAGATACACCAACGGTTTCAATCAAAGAGACAAAAATAGAAAAGACCAAAAGATAACCCAAAAATAGCTTATCGCGTCTTGTTAATAAAACACTGATTTTACTAAAAAACGCTATCATTTGGGGGAAGATACTTTAAAAAACTCTAAATACCAATCCACAAACTTATCAATGCCCTCTTGGATGGGTGTTGCAGGTTTATAGCCTAGATCTTCAACCAAATCACTGACATCAGCGTATGTGGCAGGAACATCACCAGCTTGGAGCGGTAAAAAGTTTTTTTGAATTTTTTTGCCTAGTTTTTTTTCAATCGCTGTAATAAAATCCATTAGCTTCACAGGATTATTATTGCCTATATTATAAATTTTATACGGTGCTGAAGAAGTGGATACTCGTCCATCTTTCCCATTCCACGAAGCGTCCCTTTGCGCTGGGTGATCAATCACACGTACAACTCCTTCAACAATATCATCAATATACGTAAAATCTCTATACATCTCACCATTGTTAAACACATCAATCGCTTTACCCTCAAGTGCGGCTTTTGTAAACAAGAACAATGCCATATCAGGACGTCCCCATGGTCCATAGACGGTAAAAAAGCGAAGTCCTGTTGTGGCTATGCCAAAAAGATGACTGTAAGTATGCGCCATCAGTTCATTCGATTTTTTACTTGCAGCATAGAGGCTAATAGGATGATCTACATTATGATCTGTTGAAAAAGGCAGTTCTTCATTAAGCCCGTAAACAGAAGAGCTACTGGCATAACACAGATTTTTAACGCCATAGTGTCTGCAACACTCCAAGATATTCATAAATCCAATGATATTGCTATCGATATACGCTTGTGGATTGGTGAGGCTATAACGCACACCCGCTTGTGCGGCAAGGTTACACACAGTATCAAATTTTTCAGATTGAAAAAGCTTTATCATTGCTTCTTTATCTTCAAGATTCATTTTTACAAACTGATAATTTGGATAAATAGTAGATTTGAGCAAAATACCATAAGGAATACTTTTACCTTCTTCAAGGCTATTGATAATCCCGCTTCTTTGAAGTCTTCCATATTTAACATTTTGGTCATAATAGTCATTGATGTTATCAAGACCCACAACGTCATTGCCTCTGGCTAAAAGTTTTAATGTCAAATGGCTTCCAATAAAACCTGCTGAGCCTGTAACCAATACTTTCATGCCACTCCTAGTCTTTCCCAAAAAGGTCTCTTGTATAAACCTTCTCCTTGACATCTTCAATATCTGACGTTAACCTATTTGCCACAATCACATCGCATATTTTTTTGAACTCATCAAAATTCTTGACGACACGTGAATTAAAAAAGCTCTCTTCCTCAAGTACGGGCTCATACACAACCACTTCAATACCTTTGGCTTTGATACGCTTCATAACACCTTGAATAGACGAAGTTCTAAAATTATCACTCCCCGCTTTCATAATAAGACGATAAATGCCCACAATCTTAGGGTTGCTTTTAACAATAGACTCTGCAATAAAATCTTTTCGTGTACTATTAGAATCAACAATAGCACGAATAAGATTATTGGGAACCTCATGGTAATTGGCTAAAAGTTGCTTGGTGTCTTTTGGTAGACAGTATCCACCATAACCAAAAGAAGGGTTATTGTAAAAATTACCAATGCGAGGGTCTAAACAAACACCTTCAATAATCTCTTTAGTCTCAAGTTTTCGACTGAGTGCATAAGAGTCAAGCTCATTAAAAAAAGCGACACGCATGGCAAGATAGGTATTTGCAAAAAGTTTAATCGCTTCTGCTTCTGTCGATTCTGTAAAGACAATTGAAACATCTTTTTTAATTGCACCTTCAACCAAAATATCAGCAAACCGCTTTGCTCTTTCACTCTTTTCGCCTACCACAATACGGGAAGGATAAAGATTATCATAAAGGGCTTTGCCTTCACGTAAAAACTCTGGAGCGAAAAAGATATTGTCAATGCTAAATTGGGCTTTTAGTTTTTGAACATATCCAACAGGAATGGTTGATTTAATAACCATCGTCGCCAGTGGATTGTGAATCAAAATATCTTTAATAACGCTCTCGATAGACTTTGTATTAAAATAATTTGTTTCAGGATCATAATCTGTTGGTGTCGCAATAATCACAAAATCAGCATTTCCATAGGCTTCTTTTTTATCTAATGTGGCTTTAAAATTAAGAGATTTGTTTTTCAAATACTCTTCGATCTCTTTATCTTCAATAGGAGAAATTTTCTGATTGATCATGGCTATTTTTTCAGGCACAATGTCAAGTGCTACTACCTCATGATTTTGAGCCAATAAAATTCCATTTGAAAGCCCAACATAGCCCGTTCCAACAATCGCTATTTTCACTATAACCTCGCGTCCACTAATGTTTTAGGTAAAAATGATTTAATATCATAAATCACTTGGTGTTCATTTTTAACAATATTTAGTTCTTGAAACTCTTTATGTGAAACCGCTAGAACAAGTGCATCATAGGTATTCAATGCTGGTAATTCTGACAACAGCTCCAAATTATATTCATGCTTAACTTCTTTTGCATCTGCCCAAGGATCATAGATGCAAATCTGCACACCAAATTCTTGTAATTCCTTAATGACATCAATTACACGTGAATTTCGAATATCAGGACAATTTTCTTTAAAAGTAATGCCTAAAATCAAGACCTTGGAGCCTTCAATTTTATGCCCTTTTTTAATCATTAACTTGATCACTTGATTGGCAACGTAGATACCCATATTATCATTGAGTCTGCGCCCTGCTAAAATAATTTCCGAGTTATAACCTACCTCTTGAGCCTTATGTGTTAAGTAGTAAGGGTCAACCCCTATACAATGACCACCAACAAGGCCTGGTCGAAATGGTAAAAAGTTCCATTTCGTTCCTGCTGCTTCCAAAACTTCTTGTGTATCAATTCCTAATCGGCTAAAAATAATCGAAAGTTCATTAATGAATGCAATATTAATATCACGTTGAGAATTTTCAATAACCTTAGCCGCCTCAGCAACCTTAATACTTGAGGCTTTATGTGTACCTGCTGTAATAATGCTTCGATACAAGGCATCTACTTTATCCGCAATTGCTGGCGTTGAGCCAGAAGTCACTTTAAGAATTTTAGTAACCGTATGCGTTTTATCACCAGGATTAATGCGTTCAGGAGAATAACCACAGAAAAAATCAACATTGAACTTTAAGCCAGAAACTTCTTCTAAAACTGGAACACAATCTTCCTCGGTGGCACCAGGATAAACTGTACTCTCATAAATAACAATATCATTTTTTTTAAGGACTGTACCTACCGTTTGGCTTGCTTTGATTAAAGGCGTTAGATCAGGACGTTTATTTTTATCAATAGGTGTTGGCACAGTAACGATAAAGATAGTGCAGCTACGAAGTGTTTCCAAATTCGTTGTAAATTCCATCTCATGTGTAATCGCCTCTTTTACTTCCATTTCTGTAAGCTCTAGAGTTCTATCATAACCTTGTTTAAGCTCATCAATACGTGTTTGATAAATATCAAACCCTACAACAGGATATTTTTTTGCAAATTCCACAGCTAACGGTAGTCCAACGTATCCTAATCCAATAATCGCTATTTTATCCATTATTTTTGTCCTATATTTCTTCTTTGATTCTCATATACACTGGGAACCGTGGCTTACCACCTTTGGTTATCTCTTGAAATTTATACGTAATTTTTGATCCAATGGGTGGAGGATTTTTGCGTTCATTTTCATTAAAACCTGACCCTATATCAAATAAAATACCTTCATCATTTCTACAAGTAAGTGAGCCAAAACTATTTTTGTACTTCCCTTCACCTTTATGGTGCTCAACAACTTCGCACTCAGCATCGTGAAAGTTCTTCACTTTCAGACTATTTGGATCGCGTTTTGAAAGATATTTTGAATCAGGATGGCGCACTACAACACCTTCTCCACCACCTTTTTCAACTTCCATCAAAAAGCTTTTCAAATGTTCTTCGTTTTTACAAGTGGTCTGCTTCGCTATTTTCAAATAGTCCGCTTGATTCAGTTTGAGATAGTACTCTAATTTCACTAAGCGTTGAATCAAGCCACCATTCTCGTGAGGCACATCAAACGCGTAAAAAGCAATATTTTTCCATCCATCATGTGGCTCTTTTTTCTTCACAATAGAGATGATATTCTCAAAATCACCCCGTTTGCTCCACAGTTCACCATCTACAGGAAAGAGAGGGAAGCCTTCCGTAAACCAAGCAGGAGGAGAGAGTTCGATACCACCTCTTGAAATGAGTTTTTTCCCATCCCAATAAGCGCGCACACCATCCATTTTTTCACTCATCAACCACCCTGAAACATCTTGCCCTTCCCATTCTTGAAGAAGCATAAGCTCAGGTTTGGCTGCAAACAGCATACTTATAAACATACACCAAAGAACAATCAATCGCCTCATTTAGGCGTCTTCTTTATATTTTTCCAAGTACCACTCAATGGTTTTAAGAATTCCACTTTCAAAGTTTTCTTCAGCAACCCAGCCCAATTTTGTCTCAATTTTTGTGGCGTCAATGGCATAGCGTCTATCATGCCCTGCTCGATCTTCCACGAAAGTAATTAACGCTTTGTAGGAAGTTTTTTTAGGCTTTAGTGTATCAAGGATTTCGCAGATTTTATGCGCTATATAGAGGTTATCTCGCTCATTTCGTCCGCCGATATTATAGGTCTCACCAGAATTTCCTTCATGGAAAACCAGATCAATTCCTTTACAGTGGTCTAACACATAGAGCCAATCACGAATATTTTTTCCATCGCCGTAAATAGGGATTTTTTGATGACTAAGCGCTTTGCGAATAATGGTTGGTATGAGCTTTTCGTCATGTTGTTTTGGACCGTAGTTATTGGAACAGTTGGTGATGACCGTATTCATTCCGTAGGTGTGATGATATGCTCGTACAATCATATCGCTTCCCGCTTTACTCGCCGAATAAGGAGAATTTGGCGCATATGAGGTCATTTCTGTAAACAAGCCCGTAGCACCGAGCGTTCCGTACACTTCATCAGTAGAGATATGATGAAAACGACACTCTTCATACCCTTCTAAATGGACATATGGTTTTTCCATCCAATATTTGTAGGCTACATCAATGAGCGTAAACGTTCCATTGACATTCGTCTCGATAAAAACACCTGGATTTTTAATGGAATTATCCACATGGCTTTCTGCTGCAAAGTGGATAACACCTCTTACGTTATAATCTTCAAAAATAGATTCAACCAAAGCTCTGTCGCAAATATCCCCTTGCACAAAGGTATATCGCTCATTGTTTTCTACTTCACAAAGATTTTCTAAATTACCTGCATACGTTAAAAGATCCAAATTGATCAGATGATACTCAGGATATTGTTCTAAAAAATAAGGCACAAAATTAGAACCGATAAAGCCTGCACAACCCGTGACTAAAATATGCTTTTTGCTCATTTAACCAAATCCTTCAAGTACTCACCATAACCGTTTTTGCTGAGTGGTTTAGCAATTTCCAACACTTTTTCTTTCGTGATCCAGCCATAGTTATAAGCGATCTCTTCTAAACATGCAATTTTAAAGCTTTGACGTTTTTCTATGGTTTGCACAAACATACCCGCTTCGAGTAAACTATCGTGAGTACCTGTGTCGAGCCATGCAAAACCTCGACCTAGAACTTCTACATGTAGATCGCCTCGTTTGAGATAGGCTTCATTGACATCGGTAATTTCAAGTTCGCCTCGATGAGAAGGTTGAACCGCTTTCGCGATCTTAATCACATCGTTATCGTAAAAATAAAGCCCTGTCACAGCAAAAGGTGATTTGGGGTTGAGAGGTTTTTCCTCAATGCTAATCGCTTTTTGGTTCTCATCAAATTCAACCACACCAAAACGCTGAGGATCTTTCACTTGATACCCAAAAACAATCGCACCCGATTTTAATTGCGCAGAGCTTTGAAGCAATGGTGTAAAACCTTGACCGTAGAAGATATTATCGCCTAAAATCAAACAAACACTATCATCACCTATAAACTCTTCACCTAAAAGAAATGCTTGTGCTAACCCATCAGGACTTGGTTGAATTTTATAGGAGAGTGAAATGCCCCAGTTACTTCCATTTCCTAAAAGTTCTTCAAACTTACCTATATCTTGCGGTGTTGAGATAATCAAAATCTCTTTTATTCCTGCTAACATCAACACAGAAAGTGGGTAATAGATCATTGGCTTATCGTAAATCGGCAACAGTTGTTTACTAATGGTTTGGGTAACAGGATACAACCTTGTACCACTTCCTCCCGCTAAAATAATGCCTTTCATGTTAGTGAAGCTCTGCTTTAGCGGCTGCGATAAGCTCGTTCAGTTTTTTCTCATACAATTTCGCGTTATCCGCATTGGTTGATTCAAAACGAGTGACAAGAACTGGCGTTGTATTACTTGCTCGCACTAATCCCCAACCATCGTTAAAGATAACTCTGACACCATCGACATCGACAATCTCTTTGATGGCAGGAAAATCTTTTGGAGGGTTTTTCAAAAGCTCTTTCACTTTTTCAACCAGAGGAAACTTGTCATTTTCGTTGGTTTCTACTTTAAGCTCTTCGGTGGAATAAACCACAGGAAGTTTGGCGATTTCAGCATCCACATCTAAACCATTTTTTACCATTTCAATCATGCGAAGTGTCGCGTAAATCGCGTCGTCATAACCAAAATAACGGTCATTAAAGAAGAGGTGACCACTCACTTCCGCTGCAAAATCAGCATTGGTTTTAGCGATCATGACTTTAAGGTTACTGTGTCCTGTTTTGTACATAATCGCTTTGCCACGCTTATTGATCTCATCGTACATCACTTGAGAACATTTCACTTCACCAATAACGGTTGGATTTTTCATAGCACTTGAGAAAAGAATCGCCATAATGTCACCTTTGACATTGTTGTGCTTGGTCAGAAATGCCAATCTATCGGCATCGCCATCATAAGCAAACCCAAGCGCATACTCGCCCTCAAGCTCTTTTTTAATGTCTTTAAGATTTTTCTCTACCGTTGGGTCTGGATGGTGATTTGGGAATGTGCCATCAGGATCGGTGTACAAACCTTTGCAGGTAAAGCCCAAAGCTTTAAATACATCTTGTACTACAACCCCTGCAACACCATTTCCACAGTCATAGACAAAGGGTTGATTAAAGCCTTTAAGGTGGTCAAACTCTTTGATAAGATAGGCGATATAACGCTCTTTCGCATTGATAAACGCAGAACTTAGGTCATCTTCAATTTCAGTATCATAATTGGCAATAATCTCACGACCAAGCGCGTAAATATCTTCACCAAAAAATGGTTTTTTATCAATCGTGATTTTAAAGCCATTGTATTCACTTGGGTTGTGAGAACCGGTAATCATAATGGAAGCATTCGGTGTCACGCCATCAAAATCTTGAAAGTTACTAAAGTAATTCACAGGCGTTGCAACCAGTCCCATCGTCAAGACTTTACAGCCAGCCTTATTTAAACCGCTAGTGAGATACTCACACAAAATCGGTGAGTGTGAACGCGCGTCATAACCGATGGCAACCGTTTTGCCTACTTTTACAATCTGTTTTCCTAAAAAATACCCAATTAATTTTACGGTTTGCTCGTTAAGCTCTTTTTCGTAGATACCTCTGATGTCATACTCTCTAAAGATCGTTTTCAATGGTTCTCCTTGTATAATTCATCTTCAATTGCGATGCCAAAGACGTCCGTATAGGACTTCTCAACACGCAAATTTTCCTGCATTGTAGCCAATGCACGCTGATAATCCTCTATAATGAGGTTCCCTTTAAGCAATTCATACTTTAAAAATAGCCAATAGGTGTTAAGCACATCACTTTCACAATACTCTTTAATGGTATTGATTTCACCTGCATAATAAAGCTCCATAACTTGATCGCCATGGACATCGTATTTGCCAGGAAGCCCAACCATTGAACAGACATGGTCTAACTTCATGCCTCGTACCGCCCCAAATTCACACAGATGATCTAAGAGATCCACATGAAAACGATCACTGTAACGAGAACGGTAATTTTCCCATTTATTTTTATTCAGTTCTCTGTTTTCAACCTCAAAATAGGCATTACACGTAAGATTATACTGCATGGCTCGGAGCATGAGAAGTGGCATGTCAAAGCTACGTCCATTAAAACTTACGAGTTTTGGATTGTGTTTATTGATGAACCCTAGAAAGTTTTTGATCATCTCATACTCATTCTCACCATCAATGCTACTTACCTTGCGAAACAGTCCAAAATCATCGGCAATAACAGCAGAAATCGCCACAATTTTATGAAAGGAAAGTGGTAAAAAGCTGCTTCCGCTCTTCTCTTCTTGTTCCTTTTGCGCCAAGAGAGAAACCTCAAGATCGTCTCCTTCAAGATGCAAAACATTACGAATTAGCTTGGTATCAGGGATGGTCTCTACATCGAACACACAGATCATTAAGTACCTCTTTGGCTCATTTTAGATACAATTTTAGCTTAATTCTATTTTGAAAGTAATTATATGAGAGATTTTTTAGAATATTACGCTATCAAAAGCGTTCTCCTTTTTACCAAACTTTTCCCTACTTCTTTTGTGTACTCTTTTTGTAACATAATTGCCGCACTCTTTTTTAAATACGATAAAAGACGCAGTGTTTTAACCCTTAAAAATCTTCATCTTATTTACCCTGAAAAAAGTGATGAAGAAGTTCTTGCCCTTGCCAAAGATGCGTACAGAAATGTTAGCATGACCGTTGCAGAAATTCTTTTGATGCTAACCGATAGATTTGATATGTCGGCAATGATCGAAAATGCTGAAGAAGCTATCGAAAAATTAAAAAAATATGCTCAAAATTCCAATATGGGTACGATTATGCTCACAGCCCATTTTTCCAATTGGGAGCTAGCCGCACACTTTGTAGCACAAAATGGATTTCCCATGTTGGTCATTGCCAGAAGAGGCAATAATCTACTCATCGAAAAAAATTTAACAACACCTTTAAGAGAAAAATATGGCAACAAAAATTTATTCAAAGACCATGCGGGTGGAGGCATCATCAAATGTCTTAAAAACAATCAACGCGTAGGACTTTTAGTAGACCAAAAAGCAAGTGGTGCAAGCAGTATTAAGGTTAAATTTTTTAACCAAGAATCTGACACTGTAAACTCCATCGCCATACTTAAACTCAAATACAACCCTACCATTTTGCCAGTATTTGCGGTAAGACAAAAAAATGGTAAATATCAAATCCTCATCAAAGAGCCTGTAGACTACGTTGCAGAAGAAGAGAGTGATGAGAAAATCCGCGTTGCCAAAATGACACAAAAATACAATGACATCATGGAAGAAGTCATCAGAGCGTATCCAGAGCAGTGGTTTTGGATGCACAATCGCTGGAGAATTGGCAAGTGAACATCCTTATCTTAAGCGATGGAAGAATGGGGCATCTCAACCAGTCTATTGCTTTTGCCAAACACCTTGGAGCACACTACGAAATCGTCCCTGTTCGTTTTACATTCAAAGTTTGCAAACTACTCTCGTATCTGCTCGATCAGTGCAACATTTATACACCAAAGCTCTTTACATTAGGCGACACGCTGGATAAAAAGTTTGACCTGATCGTCTGCGCAGGCTCTAGCACCTATTATGCGGCTAAAACACTTTCTAAGATGCTTGGTATCAAATCTGTAACCATGATGCTTCCTCAAAGTTACCGCTACGATTTTGACCTTATTTTTGCGCAAAGCCATGACCATCCTCCCAAGCAAGCCAATATCATCACGATTCCTGCTAACTTTAGTTATGTGGAACCCAAAGGACTTTTTACGCCTAAAAATAAGTCAATAGGCGTGATCATTGGTGGCAATAATGCCCACTTTAAGATGGACAAAGAGCGTATCAAACATCAGTTAGACTCTGTTTTTGAAACGTACAAAGGCTATGAAATTGCAGTGACCACTTCGCCACGAACACCCAAAGAGATTGAAGAACTGTTAAAGAGCTATCCTTTTGCGTACAGCGTGATTTTTTCGCAAAACAAGATCAACCCTATTGCTGATTTTCTACATCATTGTGAGGTAGTTTTCATCACCATAGACTCCACTTCAATGATCAGCGAAGCGATCAGTTATGGCACTTCGTGCATTGAAATCTTGCCACTGAGTGAAAACAAAAATAACAAATTTTTCACCCTCTCCCAAAACCTTGAAAATGAAGGGTATGTGCATCTATATGATGGCTCACTCGGTCATAAAAATAAAAAGATAGACTTTAAGCATTATGCCCAAAGGGTAAACGCATGAAAATCGTTCAACTCATCCCAGAACTCAATGAAGGTGGCGTTGAGCGAGGTGTCATCGAACTTTCACGTGAGATGGTAAAACAAGGTCACAAAAGTGTTGTCATCAGTCATGGCGGTAAATTAGTAGCTCAGTTAGAAAGCGATGGGGCTTTACATGTAAAGCTGGATGTCTGCTCTAAAAACATCTTAAGCGCTCCTTGGCGTATTTTCAAGCTCTATCAAACACTCAAAGCACTGAAGCCTGACATCATTCATGCCAGAAGTCGTGTTCCTGCGTGGATGGCGTATTTTGCGAATCAATGCCTGCACATCCCCTTCATCACTACCGTACATGGTTTTAACAGTGTCAGTTCATACAGTCGCATTATGAGCCAAGGAGAACACGTCATTTGTGTCAGTAACGCTATAAAACAGTACATCCAAAAACACTACAACACCCCTGCGCAGAAAATAACCGTTATTCCACGCGGCATTGATTTGGAAAAGTTCAATCCCAATCATCTTGATGCTTCATTTATCCAAGATTTTAAACGTCAGTTTCATCTTGAAAATAGACTTGTCATTAGCACCGTAGGACGCATTACACAGCTCAAAGATTTAGAGACATTTATCGAAGCTATCGCTGTGCTTAAAGAGGATTTTCCAAATATCATAGGCTTAATTGTAGGTGGAGTCAGAGAAGACAAACAAAACTACTTTGCCTCACTTCAAAGCCTTGTAGAATCTTTAAAGATATCAGAACATATTCATTTTTGTGGAAGCAGTGATAAAGTTGCAGAGATTTATTCTCTTAGCGATGTCGTAGTCAGTAGTTCTAAAAAACCTGAGAGCTTTGGAAGAAGTGTCGCTGAAGCCATTGCGCTAAACACGCCCGTTGTTGCAACAGGTCATGGTGGCGTTTTGGACATCATTGAAGAGGGAGTTCAAGGCTACTTTACCAAAATTGGTGATGCCAAAGACTTAGCAGAGAAAATCATCAAAGCAAAAGAGCTCCACTTTGATGGCTACGCCTACATCAGCCAAAATTTTTCACTGGAGCAGATGGTCGATGCTACATTAAACGTCTATCGAAAGGTTCTCCAACCTACTATTTGTCACATTAATCTTAGTGCTAAATACGGCGGTGCCGAAAAAAACTTTGTCGATACCTGCAATGAACTCGTAAACCATTCTTTTAGCATCGTAGCCATCGTGCCTCAACATACAGAGTACCGTGAGCGTTTTGACTCTCGCGTGAATATCATAGAACTAACAGAAAACACCTCACGTCACAACCCTTTTTTAAAAAGTGCTATCACACACATCATCAAAGCATATCGCCCCGTTATTGTTCATTCACACAGTGCAAAAGCCACGGAGCTTATCGCTAAAATTCACCATGACCTTGCATCGTTTAAGCATTTTGCCACTAAACACAACGACCGCAAAGGTGTTATTTTCAACACAGTGCAATACCCCATCGCCGTTTCAAGCGTTGTCGCCAACTCTATAAAAAAAGACAATGTAGCTATTATTTTTAATGGACTAACCTATAAACAGCCACACCCTCTTCCCAAATCCGATGTGTTTACCCTGCTGTGTGTTGGCAGGCTCGATCCTATCAAACAATTTGATAAACTCATCGATGTTATGCCTTTCCTTCCTTTTACATGTAAACTCATTATTGCAGGTGTTGGACCTCAAAAAGAGACACTTCAAGAACAAATTGCCACGCTAAACCTAAATGATAAAGTAGAACTGATAGGCTTTGTTGAAGATATACCCTCCTTGATGGCTTCGGTTGATCTGCTCGTAGTCAACTCTAAAAGTGAAGGCTTTTCGTACACGATTTTAGAAGGGCTTTTTTACGCGCCTGCACTTATTTCAACGCCTGTTGGCATTGCCCAAGAGGCACTTTTGCCCCAGATAATTTTTCAAGAAGATGACTTGCGTGAAAAAGTAATAGATGTTAAAAACCATTATGAAACCTACCAAGCACAACAGCTTCTTTTGAGAGAAAAAGCATTAGCCTCCTTTACGACAACTGCCGCAACAGAACAACTTGTCTCTTTATACAGGAGTGTGCTATGAACAGTTTTAGTTTTGCCTTACTTCTTTTTCCCACACTTGTGCTTCTCTTTATTTACTGGTCTCTTCGTCATGCGTGGTGGCGTGCAAATGTAAATATCATTTATCCTCGCATTTTAATGTACCACATGATTAGTCCACATTTGCCCAAAAGTAAGTCAAAATTCAATCGCTTGCGCGTTCCACCCTCCGAGTTTGAAAAACAGCTTCGATGGTTGAAAAAAAATGGCTGGATATCTATGACGATGAGCGAACTTGCCAAATGCGATGTTGTGCCACCCAAAACAGTGGTGCTCACCTTTGATGATGGTTATGCCGACAACTACGCCAACGCATTCCCTCTCTTAAAAAAATACAAAATGAAAGCAACGATTTATCTGGTCGTTAATCGCTTTCATCAAACATGGGCAAGCGATAAAGATACCAAGCAATCCAGTCAAGAACTCAATGCCGAGCCTATGTTAAGTCATGAAATGGTGCAAGAAATGCTCGCATCTGGACTCATTGAATTTGGCAGTCATACCCTCAATCACGTCAATTTACCTACACTGAGTTATGAGCAGAAACAGACTGAAATTGCCCACTCCAAAATAATGCTTGAGGAACAATATGCTATACTCTGCGATAGCTTCGCTTATCCTTTCGGTTTTTTTGATCAGGATGATGTCTCTTTAGTCGCACAAAGTGGCTATACCAATGCCGTTACAACACAAAACGGTTACGAAGCGTGGGAAAATGCCAATAAATTTCAACTCAAACGCGTTATGATAAGTGGACGACAAGGAATGATAGATTTTATGCTGAAAATCACCAAAGGAAAAAATCGATGAGAATTGTACACGCTGCAAATTTCAGCGTTTTTAAGTATGGTGCAAACTACTATTTTACCGACGATAAAATCAGCAATGGACTCATTCGCAATAGTCATTATGTCTATAATTTTAGCTACAGAGATGTCGCGCGCTCCGAAAATTGGCTTAAAACAAAAAGTTTGGGGAAGAAAAAAGCCAACCTTAAATTGATCGAGACCTGTCAAAATATCAAGCCAGAACTTCTTCTTTTAGGGCATACAGAGATCATTGAGCCTCAAACACTTTCACGAATCAAAGAGCTTATCCCTTCTATAAAAATTGCGATGTGGTTTGTCGATCCATTATGGATGGAACATCACCATGAAAATATAATTGCAAAACTACCATTTCTAGACTGTTTTTTTGCAACAACCAGTGGAGTACTTTTAAAAGAATTTAAACGTTCTACAAACACCGCCGCCTACTTACCAAACATGTGCGATCCTAGCGTTGAAACACACCAAAATTTCACTAAAACAGCTCTTGAGTATGATTTTGCTTTTTGTGGCAGAGACTATAAGGAGCCTGAAAGACAAGCTTTTCTCGTGAGTCTTCATCAACAAGTTGCTATATTATCTTCTAAATTTTGTGGGTGCTTAAACTATAAACCACTTTTTGGCAGTGACTATTATGATCTCTTAGCCCATACAGCAATGTCAATGAGTTACAACCGTCGCAATGATGTTGAGCTTTACATGTCAGATCGGATAGTCCAGCTTACAGGTAACGGCATCTTGACATTTTCGCCTCGTATCCCCAAAATGGAGCTTTTATACTCCGAAGATGAAGTGGTCTATTTTGATACCTTAGAAGATTTGAGCGAAAAAATACAATACTTTCAAAAAGAGCTTCAAAAACGTCAACATATCGCACAAAAAGGTTGGGAGAAGACACAACACTCTTTCAACAATACGCGTATTACCAAGTATATGATAGAAACGATTTTCAACCAAGCCTTGAGTGAAAACTATGAATGGAAAGATGAAAGGTTTTAATGTTTTATACACTGTTAAATAAACTTATTTTACGCTGGAAACTTGGGCACTCTTTGCTTCGCATTAAAGGAAAAGCCAAGATTCGTATCAAAAAAAGTGCTTCTGTAAAACAACGCTCAAATGGTAGACTGACATTAGGCTATGGTGATTGCACCATTGCTCGTTTTACACATACGGGATGTAATCTTAATTTAATGAGTCATAGCCAACTAGTTTTAAATGGCAACAGCATGATAGGCTTAGGCAGTGCCTTAACCCTTGAAGAAAATGCAACATTACAACTTGGTAGTAGTACCTACATTTGCGCAGGAGCGACCATTCGTGTTGCACATAAAGTCTCTATTGGCGATCAATGCGCTATTTCGTGGAATGTCACCATCATGGACAGTGATTTTCATGAATATACCTTAGAAGATGGCACTATTCCAGAAAAAACCAAAGAAGTTGTCATCGGCAATAATGTCTGGATTGGCAATAATGTTCTGATCTTAAAAGGCGTTAACATTGGCGATAATGCCATCATTGCCGCTGGAAGCGTTGTCACTAAAAATGTACCTGAGGGTTCTGTTGTTGCAGGCAATCCTGCTAAAATGATCAAAAGCGGTGTTAAGCCGATCAATCCAAAGTTTTAACCATGTTTAGTGCCCTCAAACAAAAAATCCGCAAATGGCGATTAAACACAGAAAACAGTTTTTACGAAAAAGCCTATATTCAAAAATTTGGTGCTTTGCCACCTTTTGAAAGCTTCTTAATCCAAGAAAATAAATTTTCAGGTCGTAAACTCAATATCATTTACTTAACATCCTACGATGGAACCTTTAGTGTCAATAACACGTACCTTCCTTTGCAAGAATTAGGAGAAGTCTTTCGCTTTGAAATGGACCCCAAAGATGATCGCAAAAGTTGGTATGCCAAAAAAGTAGATGTCAATAGAGCCATGGTTAACTTCATTAAAGAAAAAATGAGCCTCTTCCCAATCGACGTCATCGTTTGTTATCAATCAGGCAGAACGCTGACACAAGAGACTCTTGACTTTTTTAAAACACTTTCTATGCCGATCATCAATGAAGGTTTAGATGATGAGCGAAAATTTAAAAGCCGAAAAGGTCCTGATGGAATTTATCGTGGTATGAAAGATGTCTGTTCTTACTTTGACTTATCGCTCACAACCTCAAAAAGTGCTTTAATCAAATATGCCCTAGAGGGTGGTAAAGCGCTCTATAAACCTTATGCAGCAAACCCTTCAGTCTACAGAAAATTAGGACTTGCCAAAAAATATGATGTCGTTTTTGTAGGTGCAAAGTACGGTACACGCCCTATGTACATTGACTATTTGCGACAAAATGGCATCTCCGTGTTAACCAAAGGAGATGGTTGGGAAGAAGGCAATGCAACACCTGATGAGATGATAGAGCTTTTCAATCAGGCAAAAATTGTTTTAGGCTTTGCGGGAGTTGGCATTAACGACGATATTTTTATTCTCAAAGGAAGAGACTTCGAGGCACCGCTTACTGGCTCATTGTATATGACACAACACCATAAAGAACTCGAAGAGTACTTTGTGCTAGGAAAAGATATTGAAACCTATAAAAACAAAGAAGAGCTTTTAGAAAAAGTACGCTACTTCTTAAGTCATGAAAAAGAGCGAGAGATGATTGCGCAGAGTGGATTTGATAAATGTCTTAAAAACTATACAACCAAAGCGGCTTATGAAAAGATCTTTGGCTATTTAGGACTGTAACAGTGCAACCTATTTCCTATCCTCTTATCTCTATAGCTTTATGTACGTATAATGGAGAACGCTATCTTAAAGAACAAATTGATTCTATTCTTGCGCAAACCTATCAAAATATTGAAATTATTGTGGTAGATGATTGTTCAAACGATACAACAGTTTCGATTCTTGAACATTATGCACACATCGTCAATCTAAAATATGTTATCAACGAAAAAAACAGAGGTTTTGTTAAAAGCTTTGAGCGAGCTATTTCTTTATGCGAAGGTGAATATATCCTATTAAGCGATCAAGATGATGTGTGGGAAACAGGCAAAATTCAAACACTGCTTGATGCCATGGAAAATCATGTTTTAGTCTACTCCAATGCCAAACTGGTGGATGAACATTTAGCACCCTTAGGTAAAAACTTATTAGACGCACGCAAAATCAACTGTTTTTCAGGATCCAACAATAAAGCATTCGTCTTTAAAAACTGCATTTCAGGCAATACAGTCATGTTTCGAAAAAAGTTTAAAGAAGTCTGCTTACCATTTCCAGAAAGCATCTCCTTTCATGATGTCTGGCTCGCTTTTGTTGCAGCAACATACGGCTCTATAGGCTATGTTGATCAACCCCTCATCTTATACCGCCAACATGCATGCAACATCACTGATATCAATAAAAAACGTAAAAAACGTAAAACATTTACACAAAAAATAACTGCAAAAAAACAAAGCTATGAAAGAAGAATTGCTTTTATTCAAAGCTTTGCACAATTAGGTATCTTGGGGCAAGAAGATCAGAAATTTTTTCGTAAACTCCTGCATTTATGTAAACAATCTCAAAATTCATTGATAAGCTTTGCTCTTTTACGTTTTCTATACCAACATCAAAAAGAGTTTTATGCGATGGACAAACAGATCAAATTATCCCAAATCATCAAAGATTCACTGGGCATCAAAGCCTATCAAATCTTTCCATTTATCTAAAAGAATGCCTGTGTTTACTTTAAATCGCATCAAGCACCATGTTCATCCTATAGAGTTAGCCAACTATGGGTTAATGGCGTATGCTTTTATGCTCCCATTATCTCCTAAAATTGCCTCAAAACTACTCATTTTTGTAGCACTCTGTTTGCTTTTTAGCTCCGAGCTTAAAGAGCGTTTTTTACTACTGGTAAAAAATAGAGTCATACACGCTTTTTGTATCATGTTTACAATTTATACATTATGGACTCTTGGAAGTGATCATTTAGATACCGCACTGTTTGCGATCAACAAACTCAGTAAATTGATTTTTGCCTTAATCATTCTTACATTGAGTGTTCAAAAAAAATTCATCCCTAATATCATTTATTGTTTTCTTGGTGCACTTTTTCTCAGTGAAGTTGTCTCTTTGATGATGTATTTTCATATTGCTGAAAAAACGATAGGACTTTTCGTAGGAAAAAGATTGGACAATGTCCCTTTCATGATGAACTACACACAATACGCAACGGTTCTTAATATCGCCATTAGCTTTGCGCTATACCAGATCCTTCAAAAACAAACCATTTCGATGATCCAAAAAATACTTTATAGCTTGTTTATTCTGAGTTCATCACTCAATTTATTTATACTAAGCTCAGGCATAGGGTACATTCTTTTTCTCTTCTCCAATATAACGGTACTGACCTTAATTTATAAACAACAGATAGTAAAGCTTATCATAGCCATTGCTTTGATCTTTCCATTGATTTACTGGATTGGTACACACTATAGCCCTATCTTTCAAAAAAAATCGGCTCAAATGTTTAGTGATGTCAAAAATTTTACTCAGAATAACAACCTTTCAACCTCTCAAGGTGTTCGCCTTGGATTTATGTTTTACAGTGCTGACATTCTGAAAGAAAATTTTCTTTTAGGGCTTGGAACAGGTGATCATGTTGAAGCTGTGCGAGAGAAAATTTTAGAAAATGAGAAAAATCCAAAAAATAAAGCAGCTCTTTTAAAAAATATTCCCTATTCTCATGGCTCATCTTTGCACAATCAATTTTTAGATTTACTGCTTCAATTTGGGATCATTGGATTAATCGCTTTTTTGAATATTTTCTATCAAATTTATAAAATCAAACCCAAACAAACTTTTTTAAGACTTTTACCGTATATACTTATCATCAATATTCTTCTTACATGCTTTGCTAACCCACTTTTGATTTATGGGGATGTTGAAAGAATTTTTGTCTTATTAGTCGCACTACTACTCATAGTACCTTTTGAGCACACTACATTGAGAGAACAGGAGCTAAAGAAGATCCATGCTATTTAACAGTTACGAATTTATTTTTCTTTTTTTACCTATTAGCATCATTGTCTATTTTTGGCTTAACAAAAAAAGGCTTACACAAGCTGCTAAAGCATGGTTAGTTTTTGTCTCTTTATTTTTTTATTCATGGTGGGATATTAGTTATCTTCCTCTAATATTAGGCTCAATTTTATTTAACTTTGCCATCGGAACGACTATCTCAAGAAGTTCTAAAACGCCAAAACCATCGCTTCATCACTTAAGCCTATTAACCTTCGGCATTATCTCAAATCTAGCACTTTTGGGCTATTTTAAATACACTGATTTTTTTATTGGCAACCTCAACACGCTTGCAGGAACAGATTATCCGCTGTTGCATATTATTTTACCACTTGGCATTAGTTTTTTTACATTTACTCAAATTGCCTATCTTGTCGATGCGTATAAGGGAGAAGTTCATGAGATAGACTATCTCAACTATACCCTTTTTGTTACCTTTTTCCCTCATTTACTTGCAGGTCCTATTTTACATCACAAAGAGATGATGCCACAATTTGATATGCCTCGTAAAAAAATCCTAAACTACAAAAATCTCTCGTCTGGACTCTTTTTATTTGCTATAGGATTATTTAAAAAAACCATTATCGCAGACACTTTCGCACTTTGGGCGAATGTAGGATTTGAAACCACACGCATTTTGACACTTTTTGAAGCGTGGGCAACCAGTTTAAGTTATACCTTTCAACTCTATTTTGACTTCTCAGGCTATACCGATATGGCATTAGGCATTGCACTTATGTTCAATATAACGCTTCCACTCAACTTCAATTCTCCCTATAAAGCACTCAACATTCAAGATTTTTGGAGACGTTGGCATATGACTCTTTCACGATTTTTGCGTGATTATATTTATATTCCACTTGGAGGTAATAAACAAAGCGAAACAAAAACATATGCGAATTTGTTTATTGTTTTTCTTGTTGGAGGACTATGGCATGGGGCAAGTTGGATGTTTGTTTTATGGGGAGCCCTGCATGGAGTTGCCATTGTCTTACATCGTATATGGCAACGCTTTGAAACAAAGATGCCTAAGCTTTTTGCATGGTTCATTACCTTTAATTTTGTCAATATAACATGGATTTTTTTTAGAGCCGAAACATGGGACAAAGCTGTCAATATCTTACATGGTATGATGGGACTTCAAGGCATTATGTTTGATAGAGGACTGGCTAAAACACTTGCCTTTATGACGCAGTACGGTGTTACTTTTGGCAATTTCTTAGATGATGGCAATAGTGGAAAAGGTGCACTAAAAGCCGTCTTAGTTGCTCTCATTTTTACATTTTGGGCAAAAAATTCACAAGAATGGTTACGTGATTTTAAACCAAACTATCAATACTTTATGTTTACGGTCGTTGTAATGTTTTGGTGTATCACCCAACTCAATCACGTCAAATCATTTTTATATTTCAATTTTTAAGTCATGGAGCACAAAATGTCTTATAAAAAATGGTTTCTTTATGGTAGTTTTATCATCTTTTTAAGTCCTGTTGCCATTGCTTTCGTGAATTATGTCGTTGACCCCTTTGGTATTTTTTGGCGAGACTATCATGCTATTGTGCAACCCTCCGAGCGATACAACAAAATCAAGTTTTTAGATAAAAACCATTCTAATTACAACGCGTATATGATAGGCTCATCTCGCATTGGAACAACAGAAGTTAGTGCTATCGAAAAGTATAAACCCGATATGAAGTTTTACAATCTGACCTTAGGAGCTTCAACGCTAACGCAACATGCTGATGTTATCCGTTACATGATTGAACACCATTTTCCTATCAAATTTTTATATTTGCAAGTCGATGTTTATGATAACTTTGTCAATGATCATCACGCCAAAGAAGTGCTCCTCTACCGTTTTGCACCCCCCATTGGAGAAGGCAAAAATTGGGAATTTTACCGTGATTATTTGATGAGCTTTCCATTTGCAGACCTTCAACGTCAAATCAAAGCAGATTTAAAAAAAGAAGCACATTCTGTAAGATATGATTTTGAAAAAACAGGTCGATGGTATTTTGATCAAAAAGAAAAAGCACTACACGAAAACCCTGAAGCATACATCAAAAATGAGCTCTCTTTTCATAAAAGAGCTTCAAAAAAGCTACAAGCTTCTCAAAGAGCCTTAACCAGTAATCTACACGCCTTAGAAGAGATTAGAGAACTCTGTCAAAAAAACAGCATTGAGCTCATTGTTTTTGTAGCACCACATAACCATGTTATGCTTGAGAGTATTGACTTTAAGGCGTATCAAAATTTTCTTTTAAGCCTATCAGAAATAACGCCTTATTGGGATTTTTCTGGCTATAATAATGTGACATTAAATAATCAAAACTATTATGAGCATTCGCATTATAGGCCCCATGTAGGTGAGTGGATTGCTGAGAAGATTTTCACACCAGTATCTTCTTCTTTACCTCAAGATTTTGGATTTTTTGTTACAAAAGATACGATAAAAGATCATCTGAATCAGTTAAAAAAACACTATGAAACGTATTGCAACAACGCGAAATTAACAATGGATAAGGGCAACTAATAATGAGCAATTATGAACTTCTTGATTTTAAAATTATGGGAGATGCGCGTGGTTCATTAATCGCCCTAGAAGAAAACCACAACGTCCCTTTTGATGTCAAGCGTGTGTATTATATATTTGGAACCAAAGCAGATGTGCGCCGTGGCAAGCATGCCCATAAGAATCTAAGACAATTAGCCATTTGTGTGGCTGGTTCATGCAAATTTCTCCTTGATAATGGGAAAGAAAAAGTTCATTTAGAACTCAACTCTCCTACCCAAGGGCTTTTAATAGAAGGCGTTATGTGGCGAGAAATGTATGACTTTAGCGATGACTGTGTTCTTATGGTGCTAGCTGATAATTACTATAGTGAAGATGATTACATACGAAACTATGAAGATTTTTTAAAAGAAGCTCACCATGATTCATAAACTCTCCGATGTCCAATCAACCCATATTGGCAAAGATACTCTCATTTGGCAATTTTGTGTTGTTTTAAAAGATGCTCATATAGGCGATAACTGCAATATTAATGCCAATGTTTTTATTGAAAATGATGTAGTAATAGGTAATAATGTTACGATTAAAAGTGGCGTTCAAATCTGGGATGGCTTACGCATTGAAGACAGTGTCTTTATTGGACCTAATGTCACTTTTACCAATGATTTTCTACCACGAAGCAAACAGCGCCCTGATGCATTTTTACAAACGACACTCAAAAAAGGTGCTTCCATAGGTGCTAATAGCACCATCATTGGAGGAATCACCATCGGTGAATATGCGATGATAGGCGCAGGTAGTGTCGTAACTAAAAATATCGGCACGCAAGAGCTATGGTATGGCAATCCTGTGAAGTTTAAAGGTTATGTGTGCCAATGTGGACAAAAATGTGACACATCATTACAATGTAAAAATTGCAAAGAGAGACAATGATTCCTTTTTTAGATTTAAAAACCATCAACGCGCATTATAAAGATGCGCTATTAGAGGCATGTAACAGAGTTATTACAAGTGGCTGGTATATTCATGGCAAAGAGTGTGAAGCCTTTGAAACAGCATTTGCAAACTACTGTGGCGTTAAGCATTGTGTAGGTGTCGCCAATGGCCTTGATGCTCTGATTTTAATTATTCGAGCCTATAAAGAACTAGGGATTATGCAAGATGGCGATGAGATCATTGTGCCATCAAACACCTACATCGCTTCCATTTTAGCCATTTCAGCCAATCAGCTTACACCTATTTTGGTCGAGCCTGACATTAACACCTATTTGATAGATCCTACACAAATCGAGCAACATATTACCTCAAGAACAAAGGCCATTTTACCCGTTCATCTTTACGGACAAACGTGCCAGATGGATGCAATCAATCAAATCGCCAAACGCTATCACCTCAAAGTCATTGAAGACTCAGCGCAATCGCACGGTGCTTTTTTTAACAATAAACGAAGTGGCAATTTAGGAGATGCGAGCGGGTTTAGTTTTTACCCAGGTAAAAACTTAGGTGCTCTTGGTGATGGTGGAGCTATTACAACCAATGATAATGATCTCGCGCAAACCATTCGCGCTTTAGGCAACTATGGTAGCCATAAAAAATACGAAAATCTCTATAAAGGTACCAATAGCCGATTGGATGAAATACAAGCAGCTATGTTACAGGTAAAGCTACAATTTCTTGACCAAGAAATTGCTCAGCGAAGGGTAATTGCAAATTACTATCGTGAACATATCTCGAATGAGAAGATTATAGTACCACTCGTCGAACATCAAGACAACCATGTTTGGCATCTTTTTGTGATTAGGTGCACATATCGCGATGAACTTCAAAGCTATTTAACCCAAAATGGCATTCAAACACTGATACATTATCCTATTCCTCCGCACAAACAGGCTGCCTATAAAGAGTGGAATTCATGCTCTTATCCTATCAGTGAAACGATTCACAATACAGTCTTAAGCCTGCCTATCAGTGCGCATCAAACGCTAGAAGAAACACACAAAATTGTGCAAGTTTTAAATGTGTTTAATCCTTGCAAAAAAGAAGAGCAATGATTCCTAAAGTTTCCATTATCATCCCAGTATATAACCATGCAATGTATATTGAACAGACGCTCAATAGTATCCTGTGCGATACCTATCCATCCAAAGAAATTGTACTCATCAATGATGGCTCAAAAGACAACAGTGATGCCGTTATTCAAGCGTGGATTCAAGCTCATGAGAGCACTATTGAAGTGAATTATCTGAACAGAGAAAACAGAGGTCTTACCAAAACACTTAATGAGCTTATTACTCGAAGCAGTGGTCAGTACATTGTTATTTTGGGTAGTGATGATTATTTGATTAACAATACGATTGAAGAAAGAGTGCGTCTTTTAGAAAATAATCCTTCCAAGTTGATGGTTATAGGCGATGCTATTGTTGTGGATGAGAATGACACTACAACCTACGAGAGCGGTCTTTTTGGCTTTCATCATGGCAATAAAACTTCTTATTTCAATAATTCAGGACTTAAACGAGAAATTGTTAAAAACTGGTCTGTTGTTGGTCCTGTGGGAATGGTTAATCGCAAGATTTATGATCTTATTGGAAACTACGACGAAACGCTTTTTATTGAAGATTGGGACTTTTATCTAAGAGCTGTTGCCAAAGATCTTATTTTATTTTACGATGCAAAAGTTGCTGCGTATCGCCTGCATTCATCCAATACCATCAATAATCCTGCCGTTTTGATCAAAATGTGGAAATCAGGCATGGAAACAGCCAAGAAAAATATCAAAAACTTTGGCTTTCCTTACAATTTTTGGCTTTTTAAAAAATACTATCGCGCACGAAGAAAATACAACTCCTTACAAAAAGAGCAAAATGCAAACACCTCCCACTAATCCTTTAGTCAGCATTGGTATAGCACTCTACAATCACGAAGCCTACATCAAAGAGTGTATTGACTCCATTCTCAATCAAACGTATGACAATATCGAGATAATCGTTATTGATGATGGCTCAAAAGACGCATCGTACCAAAGTGCCCTTAGTGCTTTTGAAACCAATCCAACCAAACGTCCTTACATCCTTAAAACACGGCCAAATAAAGGCATGTGCAATACCCTCAATGAGATTATTACCCTCGCCAAAGGAGAGTACATCTCGTTTGTTGGCTCTGATGACTTTATACACCCTGAAAAAATAAAAAAACAAGTCGCCTATTTAGAATCACACCCTGATATAGCGTTGGTACAAAGTGATTCTTACATCGTTGATAAAGAGAGTCACATCACATCTTTGTTTACATGTAAAGGTCGCCAAAATGAAGGTGACCTTTATGAAGCGCTCATTAGTGGCAAAGGGCTTGTAAACACACCTTCTCATCTTTATCGAACATGTGTTTATGAAAAAATTGGTGTTTATGACCCACAATTTCGCTGGGAAGATACTGATTTTTGGCTAAGGCTCACCAAACATTTTAAAGTGGGTTATATTTCTGAGCCCCTGAACTACTATCGCAGACACGGCGAAAATCTCAGTAATGCAGAGAATGCACTCAAATTTGTCAATGAAGAGATCATTAAAATCTATAAAAAAAATATTGACAATCCTGCCCTTTTGCAAAAAGGACTCTGCAAGATTTACCGTAAGTCTTACCTCAAAGCATTGAAAAAATTGAAATTTCAATACTTCCTCAAATACTTTTTACGCTACCTCTCTTGCCGTTTTGGGGTCATTCGATGAATATTCTTATCATTCGATTTTCTTCATTAGGCGATTTGGTGACACAAGAGGTTGCATTCAGAGCCGTTCGCCATTTTTATCCTCATGCACATATCACATTTTTAACTTCCTCCATTGGTAAAGCACTGTACGAAGACAGTCCTTACTTTGATGAGTATATTGTTTTTAAAAAAGAGTATTTAGACACCAATGCTACACTACGTAAAAGACACTATGACATCATTTTTAACGTCCAATGCAATAGACTCTCACACCTCCTGCTCATTGGTGTTTCACATGGTCGAATACTCAACCAATCCGAAACGTGGTGGCAAAAGTTTTTATTTATCAAAGCCAAACCTACATGGATGCCTGCTTTGTTAAGGCATTCGGGTATTGATGAACAGCGCATTCAAGACTATTACGCTATTCCTGAAAATCTAACCATCACACTTCCGTATAAACACGTTGATTTTGAGTGGTCAGGACATCCTTCTCCTATTATTGCTTTGGCCATAGGAGCAAGTGAGAGGTGGAGCAGTAAAAAATGGGGCGATGAAAAGTTTAACCTCCTGACAAAACGTTTGCTAGAGTGCCATTACACCGTTGTGTTAATAGGCTCTTCTTTAGAGAGAGAAGCTGGAGAGTTCATTGAAAAGCACAATTCAGGCGTCATTAACCTCATCGCTACAACAACACTGAGTGAGCTTAAAAGTGTATTGGCAAAGACCGATTTATTGATTGGCAATGATAGTGGCCCTGCGCATTTATCTGCGGGTATTGGCAAAAATACGCTTACTATTTTTGGCTCAACGGACATTAAACATTGTGTGAAATTTGGCAATTACAGAGGGAATCATGACTTCCTTGTCTCAGCGCTTCCTTTAAAATGCCAACCGTGCTATAAATCAACCTGCCCAACTCAGCATGAATGTATGGAAAGTATTTCGGTAGATACGGTTATGAAAAAAGCACAGGAGATGCTATGTTCAAAGCACTAAAAGCATGGATTAAAGAAAAGAAACATCCGTTTTATACCAATCAAAATCGAAAATATAAAAAAATTACTATCGGGGATTATACCTTTGGTAAGCCTTCCATCTGTGGAGGAGAAAATGGTCAAGTGACTATCGGTAAATTTTGCTCCATTGCAGGAGGGGTAAGCATCTATGCAGGAGCAGAACATCGGCTTGACTGGGTGTCGCAATACTCATTTAATAAGTTTTCTATTGCTGCTCAAAAAGAGATTATTCGCTCAAAAGGCAAGGTGATCATCGGAAACGATGTGTGGATTGGAGATGGTGCCTTTATTTTATCAGGCGTTACCATCGGTGATGGAGCCGTCATAGCAGCACGCGCTGTGGTTGTCAAAGATGTCAAACCTTATGAAATCGTGGGAGGCAACCCCGCTAAGCATATTCGTTTTAGATTTTCTGCGGATCAAATTCAAAAACTCTTAGCCATTGCATGGTGGAATTGGGATATTGCTAAAGTCGAAGAATCTTTCCCACTCCTGCTTGATGAGAACATTGATGCTTTTATTGAACGCTATTCCAAAGAAAACTAAGATGAAAATTCTCGTTGTCGGTAAAGATACGATGTTGCATTGGCCACAAAATGTCTGTGATGCTTTAGACGATATGGGCTATGAGAATGATCTTTTTTTGATCAATCATTTAGGTTTTTTCAGTGATACACTCATAAGCATTATCAAGAAGTTCAAGAAACTTTCATCTGAAGAACTTTTAGCACACTATTTTCATCAAAAAATCAATGAATTTAAACCTGATGTTATTATGTTGATTAGTGCTTTTTTTATGCCTCAATCCCTTTATGATGTTTTAAAGAATTTACCAAAAAAGCCCTATGTCATAGGCTGGAGTGGCGATGCGTTTAATCAAGATGTTGCCCCATTGGTTCACATTTTAGATAAGCTCTACTGTACAGACAGTTTTTTTGTTGACGTTGCACAGTCCACCTATGGGTGGAAAAACGTTGAGTACCTTCCTTTAGCCTATAATCCCAAAATATTTTTTCCCTCAAATCTACAGAATGAGCAACGCAAAGACACCCTATTTATCGGAAGTCCCGCACCTGATAGAGTCGAAATATTAAAGAGTATTCAAACACCTATTACGCTCATCGGGTCCGCATGGAAAAAACACCCTTTAGCTTTGCACACTATAGTTGCTAAAAATATTGCTTTAAACCAAATCGTGCCCCTATATCAATCATGTCGTGCGGTTTTAAATATGAAACAAGGTGCAAATGTCAAAAATGGTCTTAATATGAGAAGCTTTGAAGCAACCGCATGTGGCGCTTTGATGATTCATGACAATGTAGCGGATATTGAAAAACATTTTGTCCCCAATGAAGAAATTTTAGTTTACACTAATGCAAAAGAGCTCAATGCCTTACTCCAAGAGATCGAAAAAAACCCTCAATTATTTTATGCTATCTCCCAAAAAGGTATGCAAAGAACTCTTTTAGAGCATAGCTATCAGCATCGAATGTCTCTTATTTTAGACAATTTATCGTAAAATTAGGAAGCAAATGAAGGAGAATACTAACGCATGATTTTTACACGAACGACCATTCCCGATGTTCTCATCATAGAACCCAAAATTCATGGCGATGAACGTGGATATTTTGTTGAAACCTTTCGAGCCAATAAACTAGAAGAATTTTTAGGTCATCCCATCAATTTTTGCCAAGACAATGAATCAAAAAGCTCTCGCGGTGTTTTAAGAGGCCTTCATTATCAACTGCCTCCTCATGCGCAGACGAAACTTGTTCGCGTCATTGAAGGCTCTGTTTTAGATGTAGCGGTTGATATTCGCAAAAACTCGCCTTTTTTTGGCCAACATGTCGCCGTTGAACTCAGTGGTGACAATAAAAAACAGATGTTTATCCCAAGAGGCTTTGCACATGGCTTCATTGTGCTCAGTGACGTCTGTACCTTTGCATACAAAGTCGATAACTACTATAGTCCAGAATGTGACAGAGGCATTGCATTTAATGACCAAGATATAGACATTGATTGGCAAATTGCTACGTCACAATTGCGTTTATCAGAAAAAGATAAAAAGCAACCTAATCTTTGCAATGCTGATCTCTTTGAGTACGGAATAAACTATTATGCTTAACATTCTTCTGACTGGTTCCAACGGTCAATTAGGCTCTGAAATACGTGAACTCTCCACTAACTACCCTTACCAATTTTTCTTTATGGACAGAACAGGGCTTGATATTAGCGATGCAGACGCACTTGAGACGTTTATTGTTACACATGCTATTAATGCGATTGTGAACTGTGCCGCTTATACTGCCGTTGATAAAGCTGAAAGTGAAAGTGAAAAGGCTTATGCGATTAATGCTAATGCCGTTAAAACCTTAGCATCCCTGAGCAAACAATACGCTATAAAACTTATTCATATTTCAACGGATTATGTCTTTGATGGTACGCATTTTCAGCCCTATTGTGAAAACCACACAACCAATCCCCTCTCGGTTTATGGAAAATCAAAACGTGCGGGGGAAGAAGCCTTACTTGAGGTCAACCCTACAAATGCCATTATCATTCGTACCAGTTGGGTTTACAGCTCTTACGGTAACAACTTTGTCAAAACCATGCTTCGTTTAGCCAAAGAGCGTGAAGTACTCAATGTCATTTATGATCAAATCGGCACACCAACGTATGCCAAAGATTTGGCACATACTATTCTTGAGATTCTTCCAAAAATAGATACTAAAACCGTTGAAATCTATCATTATAGCAATGAGGGTGTTGCAAGCTGGTATGACTTTGCAAATGAAATTATCTCTTTCTCCAACCTTACATGTAAAATAGAGCCTATTACCGCAGAGCACTATCCATTGCCTGCTAAACGACCCTATTACTCACTTTTAAATAAAGCGAAAATCAAACAAACATTTGGGATAACGATTCCGTATTGGAAAGAGAGTTTAAAGGCGTGCTTGAGCAAAATCACTAACGCATCGTGTTGATGATTACTGCACACCTTTAAGAAGCGACTCAAATTCTTTTATTGCATCTTGCACACTAAGTGCGTTAATATCATTAAAGTTGCATAAAAAGACTTTTTGAGCACTTAACGCTCCCGTATTGGCGTCTAACCCTGTTGAGAAAAAGGTTAATGTAGGAATGCCAAGAGCGGCTGCAACGTGCATAGGTCCCGTGTCGTTGCTCACAAAGTAATCACACGCACCTATGGCACCACAAAGCTCATCAACACTCACATCACTCACTCTTATAACATCGTTTGAGAAAGCATCAAGGTACTGTTTTTCGCGTTTTCCTGCAAATACAACCACATTAAAATCGTTTTTATAGTACTCACCAAACTCTGCAAAGTTCTTCTCTGACCAACGCCTGCTTTCTTGCGTAGAGCCTAGATTTAAACCAATCGTTTTTTTGCTTTGATCTAGTTTTGCCATCAAAAGAGTGCGATACGCCTTCGCCGTTTCACTAAGAACCATTTTTGAAAAATCCAAGCGATCATCCACTCCAGCAATGCGACTGAAAAATTGGCTTCTATGACCACTCTCGTCTCTTGGAACAATGGTAGTATAGGCATACTCTTTATTCTTCTTTTTGGGAGCACCACGTTTTTCTTTTGCTTTGCAAAAATGTGTTATCAAGGCAGTCTCACCAAAATTTTGAAAATCTATAATGAGATCAAACTGCTTTTTTCGAAGCGTAATAAGATGTGTAATCTCTTTTAAAATCGCCCAAAATTTTTTTGCTTTAAAAACACCACGATTAAGTGTCACCACATCATCAATCAAACCACCGCTATTTTTTGCAATATCAACATTGGTACTATCGCATAGAAGCGTTATACGCGCATTTGCATACTTTTGCTTGAGCTTTTGAAATGTTTGAAGCAACATAACAATATCGCCCATACCACTAAAACGAATCGCTAAAATTTCCATCCTGCTATTTTCCATAACTGTCATCAATGGCTTGACACAAAATATGTCCGATCATAATGTGCATCTCTTGAATACGAGGGGTATCGTCACTCGGGACGACAATGTTAATATCACAAAATTCATTCATCACACCACCATCTCGTCCACTCAGGCCTATTGTTTTGCATCCCATGTTACGAGCAAGACTTAAAGCGCGCACGACGTTTTTACTGTGTCCGCTGGTCGATATGCCAATGAGTACATCTCCCTCTCGAGCCAATGCTTCCACTTGCCTATCAAAAATACGGTCAAAGCCAAAATCATTGCCTACGGCGGTAAGAACCGATGTATCCGTGGTCAATGCAATCCCCGCAAGCCCTCGTCTCTCGCTCTTATAACGCCCGCTGAGTTCTGCGGCGATATGCTGTGCATCAGCCGCACTACCACCATTACCACACAAAAGGATTTTATGCCCATTTTTAAGTGCTTCCGTTGCAATAATACACGCGGTATAAATATGGCTTTGTAAACTCTCTATCGTTTTAGCAATCACGACTTGATGTGCGAGCATCTCACGCTTTATCATTTCCATCATTTTTGTTGAGCCCTCTCAATAATCTTTGTTGTACTTTTGCCCTCTACAAACTCAACTAAACGTACCTCTTTAGCAATATCACTTCCTACAACCACTTTTCCTTCGTAATCAGCCCCTTTAACCAAGATGTCTGGTTTAATGGCAGAGATAAGCTCAAAGGGTGTATCTTCCTCAAAAGGAACCACATAACTCACAGACTCAAGGCTTGCTAAAATGTATGCTCTATCGTCCAGTGGATTGATGGGGCGACTTTCACCTTTAAGACGTCTAATTGAATCATCGGCATTAAGCCCAACGATGAGCATGTCGCCAAAGCTTTTCGCTATTTCTAGGTACTTCACATGCCCTACATGTAAAATGTCAAAACAACCATTGGTAAAGACAATTTTTTGATTTTTCTTGGTTTGCAAAAGATGAATCATCTCTTGTTTCGTTTTGATTTTACTCTCCGCTGTAGCGGCACGTAAGCTATGCTCGTACGCATCGACTTCATCTAAATTCACGGTTGCACTACCTAGTTTTCCAACCACAACGGCTGCTGCAGAGTTGGCAAAAGAGGCGGCTTCTTGCATACTAAGACCACACGAAAGCGCATACCCAAGGCTTGCTAAAACCGTGTCTCCTGCACCCGTGACATCGTAGACTTCGCGTGCAACAGTTGGCATTTTGAGAAACTGCTCACCAAAAATCGCCATACCATCTTCAGAGAGCGTAATAACGGCGTATTTGAGCCCCAAACTCTCTTTGAGTAAGTTTCCTGCTTTTTGCAGACTTTCATCATCTTTGATGGCTATCTTTGTAGCGATACTCGCCTCTTTTTTATTGGGCGTAATAAGTGTCGCACCGCTGTACTTTCGGTAGTCATCCCCTTTGGGATCCACTAAAATAGCTTTTTTATGCTTTTTTGCAAGTTCTATAACATTGGTTGTAAAGGTTGTTGTTAAAACCCCTTTACCATAATCGGAGAGTAAAATAACATCTACGTTAGGTATATAGGTTTCGCATTGTGCTAAAAGTGCATCTACAGAAACTTGAGTGATATCATCTTTGGATTCGCTATCATAACGTACCACTTGCTGATGAGAGGCTATGACACGGCTTTTCTTGCTTGTTTTTCGCCCTTCTTGCTTGACAATGCCTTTGGCATCCGCACCCAACGTCTCAAGCATACACAAAAGCTCTTTGCCGTTTTCATCATTTCCCACAACGCTTAAAACGCTGACCTTTGCGCCCAAACTTAAAAGGTTATTGACCACATTGCCAGCCCCACCAAGTACCGTGCTTTCTCTTTGAACGTCAATAACCTGCACAGGCGCTTCAGGTGAAATGCGTTCACATTTTCCCCACAAGTAGTGGTCTAACATCAAATCGCCAATGACCAAGATGGAAGGCTGATACGCTCTTAATCTATCCATGGCTTACTTCGCTTTTAAAAATACGTTTAATTTCAGGAACATAATTTCTTATCCCCTCTTCTAAGCTCACGTTAGGTTCATACCCTAAATCATCTCGTGTTGCAGAGATATCTGCTTCCGTATGCATCTGATACGCACGGTATGGATTGTTAAAATACTCTGTTCCAAGTGTCGTTTCTAGCTCTTTTTGTAAAATATCTGCAATATCTTGAAAACTTCTAGGATTGCCTGTTCCTACATTGTAAACACCACTTTTGTCTGAAACTGCTGCTTTAATATTTGCCTGAATAACATCATCGATGTAAATAAAATCACGTACAATTTTATCAGACCCATAAAAAAGACGCGGTGTTTTACCGCTTAAAATTTGAAGACCTAGTTGTAGTACCATAGAAGCTGTTGTATTTTTGAAGTATTCTCTTGGGCCATAGACATTAAAATAACGTAGCCCTACAATGCTCATAGTCGGATTTTGTTTTGAAACTTCACGTGCTAAGTGATCCATAGCAAGTTTGCTAAAACCATACACATTTTGAGGTTGTTCATATCCAACACGTTGAGGAGAAGCGGCATCACCGTATGTGGCAGCACTAGAGGCATAGACTACAACGGAATGGTTAACTTTGGCAAGTTCTAAGATATTTTTAAACGCATTCACATTGGTTTTGACCATAATACCTTGATCTAAAACCGTCGTATCGGAAATCGCAGCTTCATGAAAAATATAATCGAATTTATAAGAGGTAAGCTTTGCTATGGCGGTTTCATCATTGATGTCACCACTAATGACTTCGCCTTTAAAACCTATAAGATTTTTAAAATGTCCAAAGCTTTTGAGATTGCCGTTAGAAAAAGTAGCTTCACTTCTAAAAATATCAAAGACAACGACTTTACATGTAGGATAATTTTCTTGAAAGTAAAAAGCGAGGTTGCTTCCTATAAAACCAGCTCCCCCCGTAATGAGGAGTGTTTTAAGATTAAAATCAATATGAGTATAACGCATTTAAGACCTTAATATTGAATAAGGTCTATTGTATCCAAAACAAAATTAACGCAATATTTAGCCCCACTGTTTTGATCTTCTCCTAGGAGGATCGTATTTTCTATCTTCGCACCAAGGGCAGCTTCAATATCGCTTTTTTTATCACCAATCATCCATGAATGTTCAACATCAATATCAAATGCTTCAATGGCGGATTGGAACATGCCACTTTTAGGCTTACGACACTCACAATTGACTTCAGGTGCGTGAGGACAGTGGTAAATCGCATCGATTTTGATGTTTGCATCTAAAAGCTCTTTGCACATCCAAGTACTCAATGTCTGAAAATCTTTTTCACTGTAATAGCCTCGACCAATGCCTGACTGATTGGTGACAATAATAAGCAGATATCCTAGTTTTTGAAAATGTCTTAACGCATCAAAAAGACCTTCACAAAACTCAAAATCCTCGATTTTATACACATACGCCTTGTCAACATTAATGACACCATCACGATCTAAGAAGATTGCTTTTTGCACCTATTCTCCAAGTTCTTTCGTGATGTCACTGAGCAAATTGGTATATTCTAAGTAACCAAACGCATCTTTTTGAGATATTAAAGCATTTTTTGCTTTGGCGAAAAAGATTTTTGCTTCTTCTCGATTTTTAAGATCATAGGCTAAAAATTTTCCCATGTAGTAGTTAGCATAAAGGTGTTTTGGATCTTTCGCCAGTACACTTTGCACTTCTTCAATAGCAGTGTAAATTTGTAAGTTTTTCTGAAGCGCAAGAGCACGTTTGAGACGTATCATGTGCTGCATACCATCTACCAAGAGGCTTTTTTTATACATCTGTGCAGCTTCATTGAAAATTCCCATCTCAAAATATCCATCGCCCAATTTATTCCATGTTTCTTTATCGTTGGTTTTCGCTGCTTGTTGCTTGAGATTGGTAACTTTGAGCGCAAAAGGGAGTACGGTTGCTATGCGGCTATTTTGAACATTATGCGGATCAATCGAATAAGCATTGACTAAAAGATCAAATCCTTGAGCAATTTTGCCGAGTTTGAGGTAAATATTGGCAAGTTGAAGCATACATACTGTATTGGTTGGTTCTCCCACTAAAATGGCTTCAATTGTCTCTTTAGCTTTTAGCGTATCTGTTCTTTCTACTTCACAAACGCTGTGTGTAGCGCCCATAAGGTAGCTTGACACACATAAAAATGCTATCATTCCGCGAAACAAATGAACCCCTATACAAATGTAAAATTGCTGGATTATACCTAAGTTTTATGGAAATGAAAATAGAACTTTTAACTACCTTAGAAAAACTAAGCAGGGTTAAAGTAAGGTTAGTTATAATTTTTCCCACACAACTTAAAAGGGGTATCTAAATGAAAAAAGTTTGCACAATTTTAGCAATTGCAGCAGTCTCTAGTTTGATGGCAGCCGATGGCGCAGCGATCTACCAATCAAAATGTTTTTCCTGTCATGGAGAGAAAGCTTCTAAGGTAGCACTCAATAAATCTCAAGTCATTGCAGGTTGGGATGCAGCAAAAATCGTTGCTTCTGTTAATGGCTATAAAGATGGCAGTTACGGTGGCGCAATGAAAGGTGTTATGAAACCTATCGCATCTGGTTTGAGTGATGAAGATCTTAAAGCTGTAGCAGCAACCATCGCTTCATATAAGTAAATTTCTACACGCTACAGGGGCAAAGCTCCTGTAGCTACGTTATGCCACTGGGGCACTAAAGCTTGCCTCTTTGAGGCAGAACTTTCCCTTTGGTTTCTATAATAATCTCCTAGCTACATCAATCAGGTGGAGCGTATCTCGTCTCTCTTTTTTCTTTCTGTTTTAAAATCTCTGCTTTTTTATGTTCCATCATCACCGCGTCATTAAGCGCTTCTTCACTGTCAAATTGTGTACCGTCTAAAAATTTTTTGTGATCATCAAATTGCCCACTACGAATACCCCACAAAAGTGCCCAAAGACCAAAAGCGCCCAAAAGCGTAGAAGCACTGAGCATCATTGCAATAATCCAACCATCCATCTCTACGACCTTTTTAAAACGTTTTTAATACGCATTGAATTTCCAACCACCACAAGCGAACTCAAAGACATTGAAAGTGCTGCAAATAGCGGGATAATATAACCACTCATCGCCAAAGGAATGGTAATGACATTGTAAAGCAGTGAAAAAAGCAAATTCTCTTTCACGATTCGTAAACTCTTACGAGCGATCACAAATGCCTCATACAAGCTGTTCACGCTATCGTTGGTAAGGACAACATCGCTGACATCAACGGCAACATCGGCACCACTGCCCATGGCAATGGCTATTTCACTCTGCGAAAGGGCGAGTGTATCGTTAATACCATCCCCCGCCATCACCACCTTTTTACCTTTTTGACGTAGCGCTTCGATGTATGCTGCTTTTTCATGCGGTAAAAGAGCCGCTTCATAGACCTCAATGCCTACTTCATTAGCAATCTCTTGCGTCACTCTTAGATGATCACCACTAAGCATAATGATCTCTAATCCAAGCGCCTTAAGTGCAGCAATACTCTCATAAGCACCCTCTTTTAGGCTATCTCGCAACCCAAAGATCGCAACCAGCACACCATCAACGGCAAAGAAATAGTGACTTAATGTATCAAGATTATGAGGCATAAGAACTTCAATGCCCTCTTCTTCCATCATTTTAGCATTGCCACCTAGGAGTTGATGCCCCTCAAAAAAAGCCTTTACCCCTTTAGCTTCCACCGTTTTGATCTGTTCTAAATGCTTTGGCACTAAAAATACTTCTGAGCCTTTTAAAAAACTTGCAATCCCTTGGCTAATGGGATGCCTTGAACTACTGACTAAAGCGTATAACAGTGCATGATCAAAACTTTGCACATACGCATGTTCAACCACTTCAGGTTTGCCTTTGGTAATCGTACCTGTTTTATCAAGCACAAGCGTATCGCACTTTGCCATACTCTCGATAAATCCCGCTTCCTTAAATAAAATACCCCGCTTTGCAGCCAAACCGAGCCCTACAAGCGTTGCAACAGGTGTTGCCAAAGAGAGGGCACAAGGACACGCAATCACAATGACGGAGATAGCAATGATTAAGCCTGTTTCAAACGAACCACTTTGATAAAACCAAAACAGTAATGTCGAAAAAGCCAAAAATAAAATAGTACGAGAGAAGTAACCAGAGATTTGATTCGCCAATTTTTCAATTTTAGGCTTTTTATTCATCGCATCTTCAAGCAATGTAACGAGTTTTGAGAGCATAGAAGAGGAGAATGTATTGGTTGCTTGATAACGAATAACACTGTCTAGACAGATCGAACCACTCAAGATTTTATCGCCTTTTTGAGCCAATTGAGGAATTGATTCTCCACTCAGACGTGAAAGATCAAAAGAGCCTTCCCCTTCTAGAATAACGCCATCAATCGCTACTTTATCGCCAGCCCTTACTTCAATGATTTCACCCACCTCAACGCTTTCGACGCTCGTTAAAATCTTTTCTTCCCCTTTGATGAGTGTGACTTCAGAAGGCATTGCACTTCCAAAGGCATCAAGGGTATCGATCGCTTTTTTCTTTGTTAAGACTTCTAAGTATTTGCCTGCGAAGACAAAGGTAATGATCATTGTCACCGAGTCAAAATAGACCTCAGCATTCCTTGAGAACATCGCATAGAGTGAAAAAACATAGGTCAGTGTCGCACCTGTTGCAACCAAAAAATCCATCGTCACATAACGATGTTTAATGCCATAATAAGCCCCTTTAAAATAGACAGAACCTGTGTAAAACAGTGTAGGAGTTGCTAAAATAAATTCCGCAAAATTGAGTATGTTTTTGATGTTACTTTCCATACCTGTGAAATAGCCCGCATACTGAGCAATCGCTATCCACATGACATTCATCGTTGCAAAAATCCCCACCAATAACTTTGAATAATACTCCCTACGCTGGGCTGTTGCTCTCTCTTCTCCACTTTTAGGATCGTATGGATACGCGTTATACCCAATGCTTCGAATCGTCTCAATAATCTGTGAGAGCTTAATCAAAGAGCCATCCCAAACAATTTTAGCTTTATGATTGGTATAGTTAATGCTCACCTCAACAATGCCCTCTTGTTTGGAGAGTACTTTTTCATTGAGCCATACACACGCACTGCAATGAATCCCTTCAATAATCAGTGCGATCTCACTAAACCCATCTTTCGTAGTTTTAACGTATTTAGAGATAAAGCCATCCAAGTCGAAACGACTGGCATCATCCATGCTTTCTTTCGGAGGTTCCAAAGTTGTGTCGCCCATTTTTTTATAAAATGTATCGAGCCCTTCATCCTTTAAAAGGTGAAAAACACCTTGACAGCCTTTGCAACAAAAAAAATGAGGAGTTTCAAAAGTTTTATCTTGCAGTAACACAGAAGAGTCATATTCTAAATGGCAGTGATCGCAACGTTGTTTACTCATATTAATCTTTCACATAAAGTTACTTATCAGAAAACATTATAGCGTGACTTTTTTGTGATGAACCTGATACTAAAGTGTGCTTAATTTTTTTTTCAAAACCTTTGTGCTAAAGTGCGATCCCTACATGAAAATGTAAGCATCTATGGCTCAAGGGAAAGTAGTGGAGAATATTAAAAGGCTCTATGTTAAAGCAGGACTTTTCCTAACCTTGGCATTGTGTCCTATTTACATTTCAATGTGGTATCACCAACCCATTCTTGCATCCATACTTCTCACCATTGTGACATGTGTGGGGTTTTATTTTGTTACCAAATTACTTAAAAGCAATACTAAACTTAAAAATGAGTTGCGTAAAAATCTCTACATAGATCTCAATACAAAGCTTCCCAACCGCCTCAAACTCTTAAAAGACAATAAAACGATTGATCCAAGTATTGATTCAACACTCATCATCATCAATATTGACTCCTTCCAAAATACCAATAACTTTTACGGACACAATTTCGGCGATAAATTTCTCAAAGTCATTGCAGAGTGGCTCTCCCATAACCTTCCGCCTATTGACGCCACGCTTTATAAATTTGAAGCCGATATTTACGCTATTCTCATTCGCGTTCCTTTTAGCGAATACAATCTCAAAAAATACCTCAAAAAAATCTCGATGAAAATTACCAAAGATCGCATTATTTGTGATGAAGTCGAAGTTGACACTACACTGAGTATTGGTGCGCATCAAGGGAAAAAAAGTCTGCTTAAACTCGCCTCCATTGCCTGCAAAGAGGCAAAAAACAAGCGCCTTTCTTATATGATTTATGATAAAAGTAGCCATAAAGAGGCAGAGTATCACCACAATATGACCATGAACCATACCCTGAAAGAAGCGCTTGCTAAAGATTATGTCATACCTTTTTTCCAACCCATTCTTAACCTTCACACCAATGAGATTGAAAAATTTGAAACGCTAATGCGTATTAAAAAAGGGGATGGCAGTTACTATCTGCCTGCGGAATTTTTAGATGTTGCCAAACACTCCAAGATCTACTCAAAGCTTTCGATGTCACTCATTCAAAAGGCGTTTGAAACCTTTCAAATCTCCTCCAATGGCTTCTCCATCAACCTCTCTTATCTGGATATGACCAACATCGTCACAACCACTTTTATCATCGAAAAGCTCGAAGAGTTCAATGTAGGGCCTTGGGTTATTTTTGAGATTTTAGAAAGCGATGGTATTGAAAATTATGAAGCAATCGCGAAATTTATCGATCAAGTAAAGTCGTATGGTGCCAAAATTGCCATTGATGATTTTGGCTCAGGCTACTCTAACTTTGAGCGCCTTACAGAACTGAGGGTTGATTTTATCAAGATCGATGGAAGTCTTATCAAAAATATCCATCAAAACGAAGAGACAAAGATTATCGTCAAAACGATTGTTAACTTTGCCAAAGAGCTTAACATCAAAACCATTGCAGAGTATGTTCACTCAGATGAAGTCTTTAACTGTGTGAAAGAGATCGGCATTGATTATGCGCAAGGCTTTCATATTGGCAAGCCTAAACCAGAGTTGCCTACAAACGCACACTAACCTTCTTTGCAAATAAGCAGAGATAAATACCCCCAAAGATTAAAACAATTCCCCCTAAATGGTACCACTCCAAACGCTCACCCAAAAAAATGTAGGCTAAAAAACTACCAAACAGTGGCATCAAATGGGTAAATTGCCCTGTCTTGTCTGCCCCAATCTGCGCTATACCCTTATGCCACAAATAGTAGCAAAGAATGGAGGTAAAAAGAACGACGTACGCGATTATCCAAGCATATTGACGTAAGATCATCACTTCGCGCTCCAACGTATAACCTTGTGCCAAATAAAACGGTAGAAGCATCACAACACCCAAGCTTACACTCGTTATAAAAAACTCAAAACTACTCAGTGTGGGCGGTCGAAATTTAACCAAAACACTGTAACTTGCCCAACACAAAGAAGAAGCAATCACCCAAAAATCACCCGAATTAAAATGTAAAGAAAGCATACTTTGTACATCGCCTTTAAGCACTAAAAAGATAACACCAAGGGTTGAAAGGACGATACCCACAATTTGCCTTGTGGAAATGGGCGTTTTAAGAATAATAAACGAGAGAAAAAGAATAATGATAGGAATAGACGAGTTAATCAGCAGTGCATTGGTAGCCGTCGTGTGCTGTAAGCCGATGTACAAAAGTGTATTAAATGCCGCAATACCAAGGGCTGAAAGTAAAACTAACATACCAAAATGGCTTTTCAGCGCTACCCAAATGCGTTTGATATGTAACAGTAAAAAAGGAAGTGTGACCACAAAAACACCAAACCACCTAAAGAAGGCTAACTCCCATGGTTCAATCGCACCTGCAACAAAACGACCCAGTACAAAATTGGCAGACCAAAAGAACACACACAATACTAAAAGCACATACACCTGCATTTTCATCCTTTGTCATGAAGTGAGATTATAACAAATATAACGCCATTGCAACACAATCGCTATACAATTTCATTAGCCTTCTTAAAAATGAAATTTGCAAGAAGTCGAAGCACCAAAGGTGCGTGGGCTTTCTGCTAAAGAAAACCTAGTGTTAACGTAATTTGGAAGCTTTGCTTTCAAAACGTATTAAGAGCCTTATAAGAACTCTTATATGAAAAAGGATTTTCAAGGAGATTCATCGTGTACTATCAACTTAATTTACGAGAGCTCACCTACGCTCTGTCTTATGCACTCGACTATGTAGGCATTGATGACATTATGCATGGTAAACGTGTAGCATACATTGCTTGCGAAATAGGCAAAAAATTGGGTTGGAGACAATCAAAGCTGGACAAAGTGATGCTTATGGCAATGTTACATGATTGTGGTGTCTCTTCAACCCAAATCCATCGCTCCATCATTCATCATCTGGACTGGGAAGATTCACAAGTTCACTGTGCCAAAGGTGCTACTTTACTCAAAGAGGTTCCTCTTTACAGTGATTTTGCCGATGTCATTGCTTTTCATCATACCCACTGGGAACACTTTTTACCGCACATTGACGAAGAAGTAAAACTCTATGCCAATCTTATTTACCTCAGTGATCGTATTGATGCTCTGCGTTCACAATTTGGCGCGCATCTGAGTCATGAAAAAGAGTATATTCGCACAATTATTGAGCAACAAACACCCTCTATGTTTGCGCCAAAACTCTCTGAAGCATTTGTACACATCTCTCAAACAAATCTCTTTTGGTATTACTTAGAACCAGAGGCGATTCACTACTATTTTAGAGATTGGATCGAACAAGGGGAAATCCAAACGGTAACATTTGATCTTCTCAAAAAAATAGCCTTGATGTTTGCAACCATTGTTGATGAAAAAATACCAGATCAAAAGCGACATGCCTTGAGTGTAGCAACCTTAGCACGTTACATCGCAGGGCTATGTGAGCTCTCTTTACGAGAACAAGAAGGCATTGAGATCGCGGCTCTTTTACATGATTTAGGAAAGCTTCGTATCCCTGATGATACCCTCTTGAAAATGACATCGCTTACAGAGGAAGAGAGCTCGCAAATCAAAAGGCATGGTTTTGATGCGCAGATTATTTTAGGGCAAATCAAAGGCTTTGAAAAGATGACTCAAATCGTCTCAATGCATCATGAAATGTTGGATGCAACAGGTTATCCAGCCTCTCTTGGCGAAGCAAAAATTCCACTGGAAGCGCGTATTGTCTCTGTTGCCAACACGTTTGTAAATCTTATCCATCAAGACAACATGCATCCTCTCTTAAGTGCGAAAGAGGCGTACGAAGCTTTGGAAGCAATGGTGGGTGAACATAAACTTGATGCAACCATCGTACACAAAATTGCGGTTCATCTTGAGACGTGTTATGAAAAAGTGTCACATCCTTAATGTCCTATATAAAAGCCAATAAGCTATTGTTCACTCTTTTGGGGGAGATTGTGATAAAATTAATTGATTTGTGTTCAAAGAAGGGGTAGTCCCATGAGAGTGCTTATCTTTGTTTTCTTTTTTTACACGACACTTTTTGCAGGTCACGCAGTTGAATCTGTTTCATTGCAACTTGCATGGCTTCATCAATTCCAATCAGCAGGATTTTATGTTGCTAAAGAAAAGGGTTTTTACGAAGAACTAGACTTAAATGTTACATTCAAAGAATACCAAAAAGGGATGAATGTCGCAAACACCATTGTGAACAAAGAGAGTACGTATGGCGTTGGCAAATCCTCACTGATTATTGATCGCAGTCAAGGTAAACCTGTTGTTGCATTAATGGCACTTTTCCAACACTCTCCTTCGGTACTCATTACCACCAATCCTGTGATAAAAACCCCAAAAGATCTCTACAACCGCCTTGTTATGATGAGCGTTGAAGAGTCTGGCGCTGCTGCCGTTCTTTCCATGCTCATGAGCCATGGCATTCAACGAGATGATATTTTTTTACAAGATCCTACGTTTAAGATTGATGATCTCATTAACCACAAAACCGATGCCATGGCATCTTACATCTCCAATGAGCCATTTCTGCTCAATGAACGCAATGTCTCCCACACGATTTTAAATCCTAAAGAGTATGGCTTTGACTTTTATGGTGATATTCTTTTTACCACGGAAGAGGAAATTTCCGCACATAAAGAACGCGCAAAACGCTTTTATACAGCAACAAAACAAGGTTGGGAATGGGCGTTTGAGCATATTGAAGAGACTGCACAGCTCATCTATGAAAAATACAACACACAAAACAAAAGTCTCTCTGCGCTCATCTATGAAGGATATTCTCTTAAAAGTCTTGCATTTGAAGAGGGAAAACCTTTTGGTGTCATTGAGGCTAAAAAATTTGAAGATATTGCAAATATCTATAAAATCAGCGGCCTTTTAAAAAAAGAGACCTCATTAGAGGGCTTCGTTGATCCACTGCATTTTGCTAAAGATATGGTCAAAATTGGCATTTTAGCCAGTCGTGAAGAGAGTGATGTTATCCCTAAAACATGGAGTGACAGTGCCCAATACCTCAGTGCACTCTTCCCATCTCATCAATTTGTACTCTTGCCTTTAAATTTTGAAGAGATGCAACGCAGCGTTCAAAAGGGAGATGTTGAATTTATCATTACCAACCCAATGTACGCCATCCAACTAGAGCACTCTTATGGATTAAGCCGTATTGCGACACTAAGCCCTCGCTATAAAAATCACTACTACAGCGAATATGGCAGTGTTATCTTTACCAAAGCTACGACCAAAGAGATTCAAACCTACAGTGATCTTAAAAATAAAAAGATAGGGGCTGTATCGTCTCACTCTTTTGGTGGGTATCTTTTGGGTATGAAAGAGCTAGCCAACCCTTCTTTGAAACAGAATGTCGTCTTTTTAAACACTCATTACAATGTGGTCAATGCCGTTTTGAGTGGAGAGGTTGATGCAGGGATGATTCGCACCGACGTGTTAGAAAAAATGAGTGACGATGGACTGCTAGAACTCAGTGAGATCAAAATTTTAGGGGCAAAACAGTATCCTAATTTTCCGTTTCTTGTGAGTACTGAACTCTATCCAGAATGGGTTCTAGCCAAAACACCGCACACATCAGAATACCTCACCAACGAAGTACTCAGCACCCTTTTAAAACTCTCTTCATCACCCAAAGTGACCCAAGCATTTCGTCTTAAAACACCGCTGGATTACTCAAAAGTGCATACCATCCTCAAAGAGTTTAACATCTATCCTTACGAGCAAGAACCGTTTACACTCACCGATGTGCTTCTCAAATACCGATACATTTTTCTAGGACTTTTCATTACATTTGTAATCTCATTGGCATTTATGGCATACATTCAACACCTCAACAAAAAACTCCTTGAGCGTACCAATGAAGTGCAACACTTTAATGAAACACTTGAACAAGAGGTGCAACAGCGAACCTATGAACTCAGCCTACTCAATTCCAAACTGAAAGATCTTGCCAATACTGACGAACTTACCAAAATAGACAATCGTAGGCATTTTTTACTGATGGCAACACAATACTTTCACACCGCCAAGCGTAACCAGATGGAACTGCATATTCTCTCTTTAGACATTGACTTTTTTAAACACGTCAATGACACGTATGGTCATGCTATGGGCGATGAAGTCCTCAAATTTTTCTGTAAAAACATCAAAGAGCTTATCAGACAGAGTGACCTTTTTGGGCGCATTGGTGGCGAAGAGTTCTCTATTTGCATTCAAAACACACCGCTTGAAGGTGCACGTATTTTAGCGGAGAAAATACGAGAACGTATTGAGCGAGCCACAGGAAGTTCCCAAAGTTTACCAGCAGTTACAGTGAGTATTGGCATTAGCTCTCTTAAAGAAGAGGATAAAGAGGTATTTGACGTCATGAAGCGCTCCGACCAAGCACTCTACACAGCCAAGCGAAACGGTCGAAATCAAGTACAAATTCTCTAACTTTTTAAATTAAGAGTTTATTTATCCGAGTTAGCTATAATTTTCCATAACATTTTTTTAAAAGGACACAACTCATGGCAACAACCAAACTTAAAGGCAATCCAGTCGCACTCGCAGGTAGTGAAATCAATGTTGGCGATAACGCACCTGCAATTACACTTGTAGCAAAAGACCTCAGCGAGATCAAAGTTGGTGGTGCAAGCGATAAAGCTCAAATCATCGTTATCGTTCCTTCACTAGACACCGCGGTCTGTGCTCAAGAGACACGTACATTCAACACAAAAGCTGCTGCAACTCCAGATGCAACAGTGATTGTCGCGTCTATGGACCTTCCTTTTGCAATGGGACGTTTCTGTACAACAGAAGGTATTGAAAATCTTCAAGTCGGTAGTGATTTTAGAGAAAGAGCTTTAGCCAATGCTTATGGCGTTTTAATTGCAGATGGTCCACTTAAGGGTCTTAGTGCAAGAGCTATTTTTGTCGTTAGTAAAGCAGGTAAAGTAGTTTACAAAGAGATTTGTCCTGAAATTACCGAAGAACCAAACTATGAAGCAGCACTCTGTGCTCTTAAAGAAACAGCAGCTCCAAGCGGACACACATGTGGTTGTGGCGCTCGCTAATTCATTGAATGCATTTTAACTCAGTTTTGCTTCCTCTTGTGTCTGTTCAAGCCATAAGAGGAGCTTCTCAACTTTTTGCATCATATGCGCATCCACTTGCTCATCTGGAAGCTCTAAAATTGTCTCTAAAAGTGCTCTGTTTTGTAAAAAGGCAATATTATACAATCCTGCTCTTTCCATAATCTTTTCAAAAAATGCCCTATTTTCAAGCTCCACTCCACACTTTTGCACACTTTGGTAATGGGATAATCCTCTCGATATCATAATGCAATCACTCCAGCAAAACGCCCTGTTATTTTATCTCTTCGATACGAAAAGTAGTTTTCACCACAAGAGCTGCACTCTTTTGAAATTTCAATATGTTCAGGCTTAACACCTATCGCTAAAAAAGCTTCACGATTGTACGCTTGCAAATTTAAAAAGTATTTTTCATTTTTCAAATGCGTAAACTGCTCAAACCCTAAGATCGCCTCTTGACCGACTTCATAACAACACGCATGGATGGAAGGTCCCATAAATATACGCAGTTCGCTCATTTTGGTTCCAAAATGTTCAGCCATTGCCTGTCCACATTTTTGTCCGACGCGTAATTGGCTTCCCACGCGTCCTGCATGTGCAACACCAATAGCCTGATGGACTGCGTCATAAAACAGTATCGGAATACAATCGGCAACCATAACGGCAAGGGCGATATCTAAACGTTGGGTTATCATAGCATCACAGGTGGGTGTTTCATCACCATTTTCGATCACAACAACCTTATCCCCATGGACTTGATCCATAAAAACCAGTTTGGACACACCCATAACTTCTTGCAAAAGCTCTCGGTTTTTTTTAACGCATTTGGGATTATCGCCCACATGATAAGCAAGATTGAGACTCTCATAGGGTGCTTGACTTACACCGCCAAAGCGTGTCGTAAAACGATACTGCATCAATAAATCGCCATAATGCGATCCACGCCATTCCAATCAAGTGCATCTTTTTTGCTAAACATGTGATGAAGGTAGCGTGCAAACATATCGGTTTCAACATTGACTTTTTGACCGACTTTATAATTTCCAATGAGTGTTTTTGCAAGCGTATGCGGAATAATCGTTAAACGAAATCCCTTCTTACTCACATCATTCACCGTCAAACTTACCCCATCGATGGTGATACTCCCTTTGGGAATCACAAACATGAGTTGTTTTGCAGGAATACTTACCTCAATATCCAGTCCATTTTCTCGTTGTTTAAAGCTTTCAATCACGCCAATACAGTCCACATGCCCTTGTACCATATGCCCATCTAGGCGGTCTCCAAGAGCAAGAGCGGGTTCCATATGCACTTTCCCTTTGAGGTTCTCAACCGCGAGCAAAGATCTGCTTTCCAAAGAGAGTTCCACACTAAAGCCACCCTCAAAAAGAGCAATTACCGTTAAACACGCTCCATTAATCGCAATACTATCACCAATGTTGGGTTTATACGTCGCACGAAGCATTAAAATGTTGTTAGCATAGCTTTCCACTTCTGCAAATTCTCGAATCAACCCTGTAAACATGCTTAACCTTTTTACTATTTGTATGTCTTATTATAACGCTTTTAGGATTGATAATCCATAAGAGAGCAAAAGCCCTAAAAAAGGCATTACAGAAAGTTTGGATTAAAATTATATTAGTATAATAATTTAATTTTTCATCAGGAGATTCAATGAACAACTGGTCAATTTCACAGAAAATTTACATTCCTCTTTTTGGAGGAATTATTATAGGATTTATTCTCATTCTTTTCTCCTCCTTTTTAAGCATTAAAGGGATTGAAAAAGATGTTTATGAAAACGAACAAGAGGCATTAAAGATTTATGTCAAAAATCAACTCGAAGCACAATACGATGTCGCACTCACCAATGCCATTACCATTGCAGGTAACTATTACGTCATTGAAGCACTTTTAAACAATGATCGTTCCATCGCAATCAAAGGGCTTAAAGAACTCACAAAGCTCTACAAAGAGAAGACCGATTTTAAAGAGGCTCAAATTCATATCCACACGAAAGATATTAAAAGTTTTGTGAGAGAGTGGATGCCGAACAAATTTGGCGATGATCTCTCCAGCTTTCGTCAAACGATTAAAAGTGTCAAAGAGACAAAACAGCCTCTTACAGCCATCGAAATGGGCGTTGCAGGTATGTCACTTCGAGGTGTCGCTCCCATCCTCAAAGAGGGAGAATATTTAGGTTCTGTTGAATTTATCGACTCTTTTGATGCCGTTGCAATCAACGCGCAAAAAGATTTAGGCGCAAGCGTTATCTTCTTAACCGACAAAAAACTTCTCAACCTCAGTGCTGGAGCGAAAGATGCTCTTTTGGCTAAAGATACCGCTCTTTCCCAAAAGAAAGAGATCACCAATATGAAACTGTTTGAAGAGATCAAGGACATTGATCTGACAACAAAAGGTGGCAGTTTCTCGACACCAACCTATTTTGTTGTCAGAGATGAGCTTAAGTCGTTTGATGGCACGCGTGCAGGTGAGGTCTTAATTGCCAAAGAGATTAAAGCTGTTAAAGCCGTTGTTCACGAAGCACAATACGTTCTTGTAAAACAGCTTATCATCATGTGTATCATCACAACAATTATTATGGCGATGCTGGTTATTACGCTTAAAAAATCGGTTATTGATCCTGTAAAAGAGCTTAAGGTTCGTGCAGAAAACCTCTCCAGTGGCGATGGTGACCTCACGAAAAAGATGGAGATCAAAAGTGGCGATGAGATAGGACTTGCGTCTCTTGCATTCAACCTCTTCATCGATAAAGTGCGTACCACCGTCAGCATGGCAAAATCGTCCAGCAGTGAAAATGCTTCTGTTGCCAATGAGCTAAGTTCTACCGCTCTTGAAGTAGGCAAACGTGCAGAAGAGACCTCTTCTATCGTTAATGAAACCAATCAAATGTCACGCAACATTAAAGATGAACTCTCTCTTTCATTGCAAAAAGCAAAACAATCCGAAGTTGAGATTTCCGAGGCTCATGCAAAGCTGACCAATGCAAAAAATCAAATTATTAAAATGGCAGATCAAGTCCAATCCAGTGCGCATACCGAAGTGGAACTTGCCCGTCAAATTTCACAACTCAGTACTGACGCAGACCAAGTCAAAGGCGTTCTAACGGTTATCTCCGACATTGCCGATCAGACCAATCTGCTCGCACTCAACGCTGCGATTGAAGCAGCACGTGCAGGAGAGCATGGACGTGGGTTTGCGGTTGTTGCCGATGAAGTACGCAACTTAGCTGAACGTACCCAAAAAAGCCTGACCGAAATTAATGCAACCATCAACGTGATTGTCCAAGCGATTAACGATGCGAGCGATCATATGAACAGCAACTCACAAAGTATGGAAAACCTTACCAAGATTGCTTCTGAGGTGGAAAAAAATATCAACGAGACAGCCGTTATTATGGATAATGCAACGATTTCAAGTGAAAATACGGTGAAAGATTATATTGAGACAGGCAAAAAAGTAGATGCTATTGTCACCAAAATTGAAGAGATCAACACCATTACGATTAGCAATACTCGCAGTATGGAAGAAGTGAGCGGTGCAACAGAACATCTCAGTGATCTCACCGAGAAGCTTAACAACGTTTTAGGCAATTTTAGAACGTAATGGCAAGAAGCTTTAGGCTTCTTGCTCTTTGAAAAAGGTGTAAAAGGCCTTGGTTGCCCTTTGCGCCTCGCTCAAACTGACCTCTTTAAATTTCACCTTTCCACCTGCTTTGAGTTGTGCTAGTTTAAAACAATCTACAGCGATCACAGAACCAATTTTAGGATACCCACCAATGGTTTGTCGCTCTTTTAAAAGCACGATGGGCTCACCATGGCTAGGCACTTGAATCGCCCCATAGCAAATAGGCTCAGAGAGAATCCCTGTAGCGCTTGGCACTACTTTTTCACCGCTTAAGCGATACCCCATGCGATCACCCTCGCCTTTGAAGGTATACGCACTGTTAAAAAATGTCTCGTGCGATTTTTCATCAAACATCGCCTCTTGGTAGCCTTTGACAACGCGTAACGTAATGGTTTCAGGGTATTTTGGGATGAATTTTCGCTCCAACTTACGCCTATCCACAGGACATCTTGCACCTAACGTAGACAATAGATCACCAGATTTCAGTTTGCGCCCTTCAAGCCCACCCAAACCTTCTTTGAGGCTGGTGGAATAACTGCCATACACATAAGGTGTTAGGAATCCCCCCGCAACAGCGATGTAAGCAAATTGTCCTTCATTCGCAAAACCAAAAGCAATCACATCCCCGCGTCTGAGTTGATACGTCTGCCATAAAGCAATGCTGTGACCATTACACGTCGGTTGCATATTCGCCCCACAAATCGCAATGCACATCTCACTTTTAGCTCTAAAAGAAGCCCCACCCAGCGCTATTTCAATGGTAGCTGTGTTAAACGCATTCCCTACTAAGAAATTCGCATAGCCAAAGGCTAACTCATCCATCGCACCGCTTTGGGTCAAACCAATATCGCTAAATCCTCTACGTCCTGCATCTTGAATAGAGCTTTGAACACCGCCATTTTCGACAATAAAGCCATTCATAGCGCACCTCCAAGTCTTAGAAATTCTTCTTTGGAGATAGCTTCATACCTCACATGATCGCCCACGTGTAATAAGGAGAGCCCATCATAAGAGGCGTCAAACATCGCTATGGGCGTTCGTCCCAACACTTTCCAGCCACCAGGACTTTGTGTCGGATAAACAGCACTCTGACGATCAGCAATCGCCACACTGCCCTTAGGAACGGCTTTGCGGGGACTTGCCAACCTTGATGTCGCCAAACGCTCATCTATTTCTCCCAAATAAGCAAACCCAGGGGCAAACCCGATCGCATAAACACTGTAAAGCTCTTTCGTATGCAAAGCAATAATTTCTTCAACACTGAGGTTTTTTTCCTCACTGAGAAGTTCCAAATCAAGCCCTACTTCAAGCCCATAATAAACAGGTATGGTGACAATTTTTGGCTCATCCATCGTAATCGCTTCGGCATGATGAATGCACGTTTCGATGATCTCACAGACCGCATCAAAATCAAAACGCATGACATCATAACTGACCATCAAAGAGGCATACGAAGGGATAATCTCATAAAACCCTTCATAGGCTTCTGATTTAAGGGCTTGGTAGGCTTTTTGCACCTCTTGAGAGATCAAAGGATCAATGGTGCTTCCAAAATAGACGATAACAGACGACTCTGAGGCAATGGTGTAGCTTCTACTCACATGCTTTTCCTAAGGGTTTCTACCATAGTAACCGCCTCTTCATTATCGCCATGCACACACAACGTATCGGCTCGCAGAGCGATTCTTTTGCCTGAAATAGTCTCTAAAACGCCCTCTTTTTGAAGCAGTTTTAAGCGCTCAATGACGGCATTCACATCATGAAGTACTGCCCCTTTTTGCGTGCGAGGGACTAAAAGACCACTGTCATCATAGGCGCGATCGGCAAACACTTCGTAAATAAGCTCTAAGCCAAGCTCTTTAGCAATCATTTCTTGCTTTGACGTATCAACCATGGAGAGAACCATCAATTGAAGCTTTGGATTTACGCGTGCAACGGCTGTTGCTACCGCTTTGAAAATGCGTTCATCTTTCATCATATCGTTATAGAGTCCACCATGCGGTTTGACATACGAAAGTGTCGCACCATTGGCGGTTACGAAGCCTTGCAATGCTCCAATTTGGTAGATGACCATGGACTCAACCTCTTCAAGAGAACAGACCATACTTCGTCTACCAAAGCCCACCAAATCAGGGTAGGCAGGATGCGCACCAATGGTAACGCCGTGTTTTAGGGCTAATTTAATGGAGCGATCCATTATCACAGGATCACCCGCATGAAAGCCGCAGGCAAAATTTGCCATATCGACATAAGGCATAATGGACTCATCAAGCCCCATCTTCCAAGAACCAAAACTCTCGCCTGCATCACAATTTAATTTTATACTCATCCTATCATCCTATTGGGTAAATAAAAGACTATTTCTGGGAGCAATGTTACCATAGCCGTAATTAAAACCATTATAAGGAAAAAGGGAATTGTTGCTCGAATAATAAAGCCTATTTTTTCACCAGAGATGCTCTGAATAACAAAAAGTGAAAAGCCAACAGGCGGCGTGATCTGTGCCATTTCCACCATAAAAACTAAAAAGATACCAAACCAAAGGGCATCAAACCCTGCTAACGTGACAATAGGAAGGACAATAGGCAGTGTCATAACCACCATGGAGATGCCATCTAACATCATCCCAAGAATGATATACATGATCGCTATAACCACAATAAGCATCAAAGGCGTTAATCCCATAGAAGCGATAAATTCACTGATAGCACGCGCAATGCCTAAAAAACCGACGACTTGCGATAAAAAGCCTGCCCCTGCGATGATGAAGCTGATCATTACCGTGGTTTTAATGGTATTGGCAAGCGCTATTTTGAAAATGGCAAAACTAAAGCTTTTAAAATAGAGCGCAAGTATCATTGAAAAGAAAACGCCAAGTGCCGCTGCTTCCGTCGGTGTCGCAATACCAGCATAGATACTTCCAATCACCACGGTAATGAGGAGTAATACGGGAAAAAGCTCTTGAAGAGATGCCACTCTTTGCGCCCATGTAAAGTGCTCTTTGCTGGCAGGAACAACGCGTTTATCCAAAAATGCCACCAACATAATATACAAAGAATAAGACGTTGCCAGTAAAAGACCAGGAATAATGCCTGAGATAAACAGTCGACCAATAGAGACATCCGCTAAAACGCCGTAAATAATCATAATGATACTAGGAGGAATTAAAAAACCTAGCGTTCCACTGCCAGCCAGTGAGCCAAGGGCAAGAGATTTGCTATAGCCTCTTTTATGCAATTCATCCAATGTAATCTTTCCAACCGTTGCTGTGGTCGCCGCCGATGAGCCTGAGACAGCCGCAAAGAGGGAACATGCCGCCACATTGATGTGCAATAATCGCCCAGGAACATTGCTAAGCCAAGGGACCAAACCGTTAAAAAGTTTGTTCGAGATAGAAGAGTAGTGCAAAATCTCACCCATTAAAATAAACATCGGCAAGGATGCAAGCGACCATGAATTCATGGAATCATAAATAGAACCCGCAAGTAAATTGCCTATCTTGTTGATAATGCTAATGGCAGGAGGAAGGTGATGGTCATAAATGAGCATTCCAAAAATACCTGTGAGAAAAAGTGATGCCCCAATCCAAATAGACGAGAGTAAAAAGAGAAACATAACACCAATCAGCACAGCGGATAATAATAGTGGATCAGCAATCATGATGTCCCATCCTTTGGAGTATAAATGCAATCACAGCAATACTAAACAGTGCAAAACCTAGAGGCAGTGCCAATTGGGGTATAAAAAGTGGGGTAGCCGATACACCCTCAGAAACAACGCCTGTTTGGTATGAATCCCATGTCAGCAACGCTGTACGATAAAAAATAAACAAAAGTAACCCAACGGTGCTCAGACCAGCAAAGATATCAACCCAAGAAGAGGCTTTGGTCGATAACTTAGCCGTTAGAAAAGTAATACGAATATGCCCATCTCGTAAAAACGTATGCCCAAAACCAAAACAGACAAGGGCTAAATAGAGATACCCACTGTACTCATCCGCACGCATGGTCGAGGTGTTAAAAAAATAACGCAAGGTTATCTCGACCAAGATCAAAGCCACAAGCATGATCAATAATGTTGAAGCGATAAAAACTCCCCCAAGGGAGAGTTTTCGCGCAGTCTCAATGAAAAAATGTCTCATTGCTTTTTATATTCCGTAAAGATTTTTTTAATCATTGGATCAGCATCCATCAGATACGCATCCAGCATTTTTTGAGCAACCGCATCCAACTCTTTTTTAAGCTCAGGGCTTGCCTCTGTGATCCTAACGCCATTATCGGAGATCAATTTTAACGCTACTGCATCTTCTGTTTTACTGGCTTCCCACTGCGCTTTTTCAATTGTCTCAGCCGCTTTAAGAAGTGCTTCTTGTTGTGCTTTATCTAAGCTTTTCCAGTAGTCGAGGTTAATCGTCACGGCTTGCAATGGATAGGCATAGTTAATTTTTGTAAAATCACTTAAAACTTCCCAAAATTTTCCATCTTTTCCAGAAGCTGAAGAGGTGACCACTGAATTTACCATACCCGTACTAAGCGCTGAATAAACTTCACCCCAGGGCAATGCCACAGAACTTCCACCCACCATGGTGATAAAATCAGCTGAGTTTTTATCGTAAGTTCTGGTTTTAAGATCACTAAAATCCGCTTTAGTATTCATCGGTTTTTTGGTGTAAAGTCCGCTCGGCGGCCAAGAGACAGTGTAGAGCATTTTTTGATTCCATGTGGCGGCGGCTTTTTCATACGCAGGCTTTGAGATTTGATAAAGTTTATATGCGTCATCATACGAATTTGCTACAAACGGTAACGCAGAAACACCAAATACCTTACCTCCACCTGCTGTGAAAGGGATGAACATATCGGTCATGGCAACCGTGCCATCTTTCACCGCTTGAAGCGGACTACCTTTCACCAGAGAGCCTCCCGCATGAACCGTGATTTTCACACTGCCTTTGGTGTACTCATCCACCAACGCTGCAAACTGTTCAGCACCTTTTGTATGGACGTTATTTGCCCCATAAATGGCGTTAAGATCCATTTTAATCGTGGCCGCCATCAAGGCGCCAACCGTACATGAAAGAAGAACTAATTTTCGTAACATACTGCACTCCTTAAAAAAGTTTTGAACACATCTTAACAGAGTGCGGTGGGGAAAAAGTGGGGAAAAAAGAGCTATATTGCTTAAAAAATAAGCCGATACCCTTCTTGCGGGAGATTCTCTAAAAACTCTATTGTTACCTTTTTACGCAACTCTTTAATAAACGTTTTAAGGGCTTCGCTGCTCATGACTTTTCCCTCCCAAAGGGTATCTTCGATCTGCGCATACGTTGTAATTTTTTTCTGATTGTGTAGCAGTAAAAGTAAAAAATCTTTTTCTCGTTTGTTGAGGCTAATTTCAGACTCTTTAAAAAACAGTTTTCGCTCTAGTGGAGAGAACAAAAGATCACGGCCTAGTTTGATACGCCCAAGTAATTTACCATCCAGTGCACGTTTAATCCCTTCTAAAAGGCGCTCAGCATTGGCAGGTTTGAGAATGAAATGATCAATCTTAAGATTAATCAGCTCCATCAAATACTCCTCTTTACTGTACGCGGTCAGCATAATAATGGGGGTTTGTTTATCGTTTTGACGAATGGTTGCAACCAACTCCACGCCGCTCATGCCATTCATCCCAATATCGCTAATAATCAGATCGGGGTGGTGCGCCTCATAAAGCGCTAATCCTTCAAATCCATGACGTGCTTCATAGACGGTCCCAAAATAGTAGGAGAGTGTTTTTGCCAATCGTGCACGAATGCCCTCCTCATCTTCAACACATAAAACGCTCATAGACTTTAATGCTTCTAAGGATGCTTCCATCACGACACCTCTACCCTAAATTTTGCCCCAAAAGCGTCATTTTCCACTTCGATCTTTCCACCCATATTTTGCTCAATAATCATCTTTGCCATGTAAAGCCCCAGCCCACTACCTTTCGAAGCTTTTTTAGTCGAAAAGTAGGGTTCAAAAACCATTTTGAGATTGCTCTCCTTAATGCCTCCACCATTGTCCATCACGCAGACTAAAGCGTTGCCCTCTGGTGTGCGGCCTATCTCCACCCAAATTTGCGGTTCTGGTACTTTACGCTCTATTAAAATATCTTTCGCATTGAGGATCAAATTGAGAATAACTTGGGCGTATTCATTGGGGTATCCTTCAATTTTAGGCGAATCAAAAATCTTTACATGTAAAGCGATATGGGAGTTTTTCAAAACCGCTTGCGCTAAGCTAAATGCCTCTTCACACGCCTTTTGAATCCAAAAACTCTCTTTTTCTTTGGAAGGTTTGAAAAAATGTCTAAAATCATCAATTGTCCGAGACATATAACTTAAGAGTTTATCCGCTTCCTTGGCACTTTCTTGTATCAGTTGCGTATCTGCTTTTCCAAATTTTGAAGCGGTTTCTAGCTCCATAAAAATACCTGAAACTTCACTCAAAGGCTGCCTCCATTGGTGCGCGATGATACTGAGCATCTCACCCATCTGCGCTAACCTCGACTGCTGAAGCAATGCCATATCTTTTTGCTTTGACTCTTCGAGAGCCTTGTTGATCTTAAAGCGTAGTGTGGCATTAAACTCTTTGAGTGCTTCGGTTTTATGACGCACCCGTTCACGATAACTCTCAAGGGCGCGATTAATCTGCTTCGTCACCAAGTACGAGATAAACCCCACGCACAGCATAGAGACAAGTGCTATCACAATCACACCAAAGATATAACGATCCATCTTCGCTTTCATCTCCTCTTTTTTCAAAGCAATCTCTTTTTGAACATCATCCCCATACACACCCGTCCCAACCACCCAATGCCATGGTTTAAACTGTGCCACATACGAGATTTTTTTAGAAGGTGTCTCCGCATAAGGTTTACGCCAAAAATACTCTACAAAAGCACCTTGATCCTCTTTTTCCAAAGCTTTTTTGACAAACGTTTGGATGATCGCCTTTCCAGCTTGATCTTTGAGCAGTGTGTCATCTTTTCCAATGCTCTCTTCTCTAAAAGGGTGCGCTAAAAGTGTATGTGTTGTATTGTGTATCCACATGTAACCACCCTCACCATACCGCAAAGACTCGCTCCAAGAGATCATCTCATCTTTTAGCCTTGAAGTAGCAATATCCAGATACTCCGCCGCTCCAATACTCCATCCATAAGGCGCTAATGATTTGACATACACGCGCCTTGGTCGCCCTACTTCGCTGGTAGCATACCCTTCATGTTTTAAAGCCTCATGTACCGCACTTTGAAGCCCAATGCGATCACCTAACTCTTCTAAGGGATAGAGTATATCTCCTTTGGCATCCAGTATAAAATAGTAACCTCGATGACCACTGACATGCAAAGAAGAAAGTGTCAAAAGTAGCTCTTGGCGTAAGACCTGCAAAGATTTACCTTCCCCTTTTGCAAAAAGATTGATGCCCATCATATGGACATCATCTACCCTATCTTTGAGCTCCAAATCAATGGTACGATGCATCATGGCTAAGTGGTACTCAAAGTAGTTAAAAATCTTTTGGATCTCATTGACCAATGTCGCTTTTTGCTGTTGCAAAAGCTTTTGCTCTAAGGCTTGACTCTCAACATTAAAATTCGCACGCTCAATCGAGATAAAAAAAGAGAGTGTAAAAAGTGTCAATAAGCCAATAGTGACAATCGGTGTTAAAAAAATAAGTTTAGCCAAATGCTTCTCTTTGAACATAGCACACCCAATATTTATTTTAAGCTATTGTAGCAATTTTAAAGTGAGCTTTACGCCTAATATACAGACAATTCATAGTATAATGATAAAAACTATGTATGTAATGAAGGTATGAGTATTATGAAATATGATGTGATTGTAATTGGTGGTGGACATGCAGGTATTGAAGCCTCTTTAGCGTCCGCAAGACTTGGGCATAAAACCCTTCTTATCTCTATTTTAGCGGAGCAAATTGGAGCGGCTAGCTGTAATCCAGCCATTGGTGGACTTGCCAAAGGACACTTGGTAAAAGAACTTGATGCTCTTGGCGGACAGATGGCACTTGCCACGGATAATGCAGGCATTCAGTTTCGTACCCTCAACCTCTCCAAAGGCCCAGCGGTCAGAGGCAGTCGCGCTCAAATTGATATGGATAGATACCGCATTTACATGCGTACCATCGTTTTAAACACTGAAAATCTCAGTGTTGCACAAGAAGTTGCGGAAGAAATTCTCACCGAAGAAGGCAAAGTTACAGGCGTTATTACCGCAATGGGTAACCACTACCATGCACAAAAAATTATTATCACTACTGGAACATTTCTAAAAGGACTGATTCACATCGGCGAATACACCCATGAATCGGGTCGGGTCGGTGAGTTTCCGTCCATTAAACTCTCAGATTCCATCAAATCGTTGGGTATCAACATGGGAAGACTCAAGACAGGAACATGTGCTAGAATTGACGCCAAAACGATTGATTTTTCCAAGATGGAACTTCAACCAGGCGATGAAAATCCTCTGCCATTTAGCTTTAGAACCGACCGCGCAACCTTTAAACCCTTTCAACTTCCGTGTTACATTGCCTACACAAACGAAGAGACACACACCATTATTGAAAGCAATTTCCATCGTGCTCCCCTTTTTACGGGACAGATCAATGGTATAGGACCACGCTATTGTCCAAGTATTGAAGATAAGATCAACCGTTTCCGTGACAAAGAGCGTCACCACCTTTTTGTGGAACCTCAGACACGCGAAGCAACCGAGTATTATATTAACGGATTTAGTACCTCACTTCCAACCGATACGCAACTTGGCATGATTCACTCTGTGGAAGGAATGGAAAATGCAAAGATTGTCCGCTTTGGATATGCCATTGAGTACGATTATGTCGATCCTACCGAACTCAACCATACGTTAGAGACCAAAAAAGTCTCAGGTCTTTACTGCGCAGGTCAGATCAATGGAACAACAGGCTACGAAGAAGCTGCTGCACAAGGTTTGATGGCAGGTATTAACGCATCTTTGAGCTTAAGAGATGAAGAACCTTTGATCTTAAGACGTGATGAAGCCTACATTGGTGTTTTGATTGATGATTTGGTCACCAAAGGCACGAAAGAACCATACCGTATGTTTACAAGTCGTGCCGAGTATCGTCTGTTGCTTCGTGAAGACAATGCGGATTTAAGGCTGACACCGTATGGCTATAAAATTGGTTTGATTGATGAGCAAACCCATGACAACGTGGTTAGAAAACAGATGCAAATGAATAAAGGGTTAGCCTATTTAGAAGAGACAACGCTCACCCCTTCCAATGAAAACAATGCTTTCTTAGCAAGTATTGGCGAAGAGAAAATTACCGATAAAGTGACGCTTCAGAAGATCGTTGCACGTTCTGAATTTACCGTAGAAAAACTGGAAAAACTCGCACCGATAGTGATGGGATTTAGTGAAGATGCCAAAGAGCAAATTTTAATTGAAGCCAAGTATAAAAATTATATTGAAAAGCAAAAAGACCAGATCGATACAATGAAAGAGATGATAAACGTTAAAATTCCACCTATGATGGATTTTAGCACCATCTCAGGGCTCAGTAATGAAGTGGTAGAGAAACTACAACGTTTCAATCCACCAACACTTTTTGCAGCCAGTGAAATTAGTGGTATCACCCCAGCAGCACTGGATATCTTACATGTCTATATTAAAATTTTTAATAAAAAATAAAATTGTAACAAATAACTAATGACATATATCATAGATTCTTAATATAATATGCGATAAAATTGTCACAAATTAAACTACACGAAAGGAAAAAGAATGGCTGTTGAGACAAGCAGAAGAGACTTTATAGGCATGGCATTCGGCGGTTTTGCAGCGGCAGGTGGTGTAATAGCCCTTGGCGCTATGAAAAAGACTTGGGACCCACTTCCAAGTGTACAATCTGCTGGATTCATCACCGTTGATCTCTCTCCAATGAAAGAAGGAGAAGTGCAAACGATCCAATGGAGGGGCAAGCCTATTTTCATCTTGAAAAAAAGTGCAGATATGCCAAAAAATGAGAAACGTGACATTATAGCTGGTGGTAGTAGCTATGCAGTTATGATCGGACTTTGTACCCATCTAGGATGTATTCCAACATGGACACCAACAACCAAGCAATTTAAATGCGCCTGTCATGGTGGCGAGTTTGATGCAAGTGGTGTCAATACGTTTGGACCACCACCAAGACCAATGGACATTCCTCCCTTTAAAATAGACGGAGCGAAGCTTGTTCTTGGTGAAGAAGGACCAGAGTATAAAAAACTGGTAGCTAAGAAAGCGTAAAGGAGACAAACGTGGCAGAAATTAAAAAAGCAACTGGCCTTATCGATTGGCTCGATCAGCGACTAGCAGTCAACAAGTTCATCAAAGTTATGATGACAGAATATTGGATTCCTAAAAACATCAACTTCCTTTGGGCAATGGGTGTTGTTTTAATGGTTCTTTTTATGATTCTTATTGTTTCAGGGATCTTCCTTTTAATGTACTATAAACCAGACATTAAACTGGCATTTGACAGTGTGAATTACACCATTATGCAAGAGGTAGAGTACGGCTGGTTGTGGCGTCATATCCACGGTGTTTCGGCTTCCGTCATTTTCCTTGTCATTTACATTCACATGTTCACAGGTATCTATTACGGTTCGTACAAAAAAGGGCGCGAAATTATCTGGTTAACCGGTATGGCACTTTTTGGTATGTTCTCAGCAGAAGCATTTAGTGGTTATATGCTTCCATGGGGACAGATGAGCTACTGGGCAGCCCAAGTTATTACCAACCTTTTTGGCGGTATCCCTTTCATTGGTGAATCATTAGTTATTTGGATCAGAGGTGACTTCTTGGTTGCAGATGCTACATTAACACGCTTTTTCATGTTACATGTACTCTTATTGCCACTGGTTATTCTCTTACTCATTGCCGTTCACTTCTACTCTTTAAGAATACCTCATGTCAATAACCAAGAGGCGGAAGAGTTAGATTTTGATGTAGAAGCTAAAAAATACCTTGATGGTAAAAAAGTAGAATCTAAAGTGGTTCCATTCTGGCCAGTGTTCCTCTCCAAAGATTTCTTTGTTGTAGGTGTAGCACTCACCATTTTCTTCTATTTGGTCTGTTTCCACTTTAACTTTGCAATGGATCCTATTAACTTTGAACCTGCAAACAATATGAAAACACCTGCGCACATCTACCCTGAGTGGTACTTCTTATGGAGTTATGAAGTGCTTCGTGGTTTCTTCTTTGATATTGGTGGAATTGCGGCTATGGATATTGGTTTGGCAGCGTTTGGCTTTGCAAACGTTATCTTTATGGTGTTCCCATTCCTAGATCGAAATACCGATAATGTAGCTCCAGCACATAAACGTCCAGCATTCTTTGTTTGGTTCTGGTTACTGCTTATTGACATGATTGTTCTAACCGTATATGGAAAGCTCCCTCCAACAGGTGCAAATGCATGGGTTGGCTTTGGTGCAACGATTGTCTTTATCACACTGTTTATCGTTCTTCCAATTATTACAAAAATGGAAGCTAAATGTAATAATGGAGGTTGCAAATGAGAGAGTTAAAAATATTAGCGGTTGTAATCTTCTTTACAGCTGTTGTCTATTGGGGCGTAGAGCCATTTGCACATTCTCAAATGCATCCTCATGTTGCACCTGCTGATTTTACATTTAAAGACCTAGGTGTCTCTGCAAAAAAAGGGGATGCAACCAAAGGTGCTGAAACCTTTTTAAGTGCAGGTTGTATTGGCTGTCACAGTGTAAGCTCTCAAAACATGCCTGCACCTATGGATAATGCAAGTGCTTCTGCAAGTTTTGGTGTTACACCACCTGATCTTAGCAGTGCTGGTGCGATCTATGATAAAAACTATCTTGCAGCGCTTATTAAAGATCCAACCAAAGCACTTAAAGTTGAACATAAATTCAATGAAACACGCCCACATCCTATGATTGCATTCTTTGGTCTTGGTGGCGATATTGATCAAGAAGTAGCAGACATTGTTGCGTACCTTCAAAGCATTGCTCCTGTTGCTCCAATGGATGACAAACAAGTGTATGCAGATGCGTGCCAACGATGCCATGATATGAAGTATGATAAGCTTATGAGTACAACCGATAAAACAGCTTTAATGGCTTATATGGGAACAGTACCACCTGATCTTTCCATGATGATTCGCTCAAAAGGTAAAGACTATCTTACAACGTTTATCAACAATCCACAAAAACAACTTGCAGGCACTTCTATGCCTCGCGTTGGTTTGACTGAAAAAGCTCAAAACCAAGTGGTTGCATATATGGAAAAAGTCGGTGATCGTAAAAAAGCTGAACGAGAAGACCTTGGGTATAAACTCATTGGTTACATGGTCCTCTTTACACTTCTAGCCTATGCTTGGAAAGTTAAAATCTGGAGAGAAGTTCACTAAGAGTTCTGCATTTTATTTTTAGACGCCTTCACACTGCCTCTTTTGACTCTTAGGTTATTTTATTTAACCTAAGAGTCCATGCCTTCTGTATAGAATTGATACTATAGAGTTCATACATGTAACGCCGAAAAAATGGTTTTTAAAAAGGAGGATACTATGAAAAAATACACATTAATACTTGCTTCTCTTGCTCTATGCAGCTCTCTTCACGCCTCTGAGGCTGAAAAAGTCAATGCAATGGTTATGCTTAATATGGAAAATGGTTTAGCAAACATTCAAAAAGGATTTTTGTACAACAATCTTGATCTTATTAAGAGTGGTGTTGATCTTGTTCAAAAAGAGAATGCAACCTACCACAACCGAGATGTTTTGAAATCTATCTTGCCTGAGAGTAAAAAACAGATGGAAAATTTAGCACTCATCACCTCTAAACGGATTGATAATGCTGCGGATGAGATGAAAAGTTACTTAGCACTTAAACAGATGAAAAAAGCACACAGTGCCTTTTCAGATATGGTAAATGCCTGTACAGATTGCCATACACTTGTTCGTGGTTGGTAAGAAGCAATAGAAAATTAAAAACGCTAAGAGATTTTTTCTCTTAGCGCTCCTCATAAGCTCCAATAGAAACAATGCGCTCATAACGCTTCACCATTCGCTCTTCGGGACTCAGTTTATCAAGTTCTTCTAAAGATTTTAAAAAATAATCTCCAAGTGCTCTTGCTGCACTCTCTTTATCGCGATGAGCACCAATAAGTGGCTCATCAATAATCGCATCAATCAAATTAAGCTGATGTAAGTCTTCAGCCGTAATTTTCATTGCTTTTGTCGCATTTTCTTGCTTGCTGGGATCATTCCACAAAATGGCAGCACACCCTTCTGGTGAGATAACGGAAAATACGGAGTAACGCATCATAGCAACGCGATCACTCACACCAATTGCTAAAGCTCCACCGCTTCCACCTTCTCCAATAACCACAGAGATACTTTTGGTATTCAGCTTACTTAACTCAAAAAGGTTTTTAGCAATCGCTTCACTTTGACCTCTCTCTTCTGCTGCAATTCCAGGATATGCACCTGGAGTGTCAATCAAGAAAAGAATCGGAAGATCAAATTTTTCTGCCATTTTAGCAATTCTGAGTGCTTTACGGTAGCCTTCAGGATGGGGCATACCGAAATTTCGTTTGATTTTATTTTTAGTGCCACGGCCTTTTTGTTCGCCAACAACAATGACTTTGCGTTCCCCAATATAGCCGATATAAGAGACAATAGCAGCATCATCCGCAAAGTTACGATCGCCATGAATTTCATAACTATCGCGTAAAAGAGCACGAATGTAATCAAGTGCATAAGGACGATCAGGATGACGTGCTAGTTGAAGTTTTTGATATTCACTTAAATTTTTATAGGTCTTCGAAATTTCTTTAGAAAGTGTTTTTTCTAAAATCTCAACAGCATGGCTATCGCCTTTGATTTTGGCGTTGGAAATATCCTCGTCAATCTGCTTAATCCCATTCTCAAAATCCAAATAAGTCGCCACTAGAATTCCTTATACACGCTTAAAGATAACCGAGCCATTCGTTCCGCCAAAGCCAAACGAGTTACTCATGGTATATTCTGCTCTACATTTACGTGCTACATTTGGAATGTAGTCAAGATCACAATCAGGATCTGGATTTTCTAAATTAATGGTAGGAGGTAAAATTTCATCACGCATTGCCATCAAACAAACAACCGCTTCAATGGCACCCGCTGCACCTAAACAGTGCCCAATTTGACCCTTAATAGAACTAATTTGTGGTACATTTGCACCAAAAACCTCTTTAATCGCTGCTGTTTCATTTTTATCGTTTGCTGGTGTACTGGTTCCATGTGCATTGATATAATCAATTTTAGGACGTCCTGCCATCTCATACGCTGCTTTCATTGCACGAAGTGGACCGTCTAAACTTGGAGCAGTAATATGACTTGCATCGCCACTCTCGCCAAATCCAACTACCTCACCGTAAATGTGAGCACCACGCGCTACCGCGTCTTCATAAAATTCTAAAACAAGAGAGCCTGCACCTTCTCCCATAATAAATCCATCACGCTCTGCATCAAATGGGCGAGAAGCCTTTTTCGGGTCATCATTACGTGTAGAGAGTGCTTTCATAGCAGAAAAACCACCGATACCTGCTGCACAAATGGCTGCTTCTGCACCAACAACGAGCATCTTTTTAGCGCCACCTGTCATCATTGTTTTAGTCGCATCACTGATCGCGTGCGTGCCCGCTGCACATGCCGTAACCGATGAAAGATTTGGACCTTTGAGTCCGTATTCAATGGAAACCATACCACCAAGCATGTTGATAAGTGCAGAAGGAATAAAGAAAGGAGAAATTTTACGTGGACCTGCACTGTTAACAATCACAGAGTTTTTCTCAATAACGACTAAGCCACCAATACCTGAAGCTGAACTAACGCCAAATGATTCAGATTCAAAATCTTCAAATTTTGCATCGGCCATCGCCTCTTTAGCAGCTGCAAGTCCTAATTGAATAAAACGATCTGCTTTTTTAACCTCTTTGGGGTTCATAATCGTATTAGGGTCAAAGTCGGTGATTTCGCCAGCAATGGTAACAGAATGCTCGGTTGTGTCAAACGAACTAATGCTTTTAATGCCACATTGACCTTCAACGATAGCTTTAAAAGAACTCTCTTTATCCAAACCTAATGAATTAATCATTCCTATACCAGTAACAACGACTCTTTTCAAATTTTTATCCTCTTTAGTGATCTTTTGTGGGAAAGGGGGAACCCGCCAAAGAGCGGGTTATATTGTGTTATAAAATTATTTATGTGCTTCAATGTAAGACATAGCATCTTTTACAGTGACGATTTTCTCAGCGTCAGTGTCTGGAATTTCAATGTCAAATTTCTCTTCGAGAGCCATAACGAGTTCTACAACGTCCAAAGAATCTGCACCCAAATCTTCTACGAATTTTGAATCTTCTTTTACCTCGTCAGGATTTACATTTAATTGTTCAACAACAACCGCTTTTACATCATCAAATAGTGCCATTTAATAGCTCCTTTAAAAAATTTCCACTATTTTATCAAAAAAACCTTTAATTTGAATTTTATACATGTAAACTCCCGTTTACATGTACATTCCGCCATTGACCTTTAAAACTTCGCCTGTGATGTAACTTGCACTATCACTGAGTAAGAAAGCAACTGACTCTGCGATGTCTTTAGGACTTCCAAAACGTTTGAGTGGAATTTTAGAGGTATAACTTTCTTTAATTTCATCACTGAGTTTATCCGTCATCTCTGTCGCAATAAAACCAGGAGTCACGGCGTTAAAACGAACATCTCTTGCACTTCCTTCTTGTGCAAAGCTTTTGGTCATCGCAATCAAACCACCTTTGCTCGCACTGTAATTGACTTGACCCGCATTACCTGTCTCACCTACAATGGAAGCAATATTGACAACACAGCCAAAGCGCTTTTTACTCATTACTTTAAGAGCTTCTCTACACCCTATAAAAGCCGATGTAAGATTAATGTCAATCACAGAGGTAAAATCCTCTTTTTTCATACGAATAGCTAATTTGTCGTTGGTAATGCCCGCATTGTTAACTAAATATGAAAGTTCACCATCCGCATCTGCAATCGTTTTAATACCTTCAATAAATGCCTCTTCATCTGCCACATCAAAACCAATAACCGCAGCCACGCCACCGTTGGCTTCAATCTCTGCTTTGATAGCGTCCGCTTGCTCTGGACGTGAGCGGTAATTTACCCATACTTTAAGACCATACCCTGCAAGGGTTAATGCTATCTCTTTACCGATACCGCTTGCTGCACCTGTCACTAAAACATTTTTTCCGCTAAATTTCATTGTTTTCCTTTTTTATGTTATTAAGTTTAAAATTCGACTAATGGCTTATCCATCTCACTAGGAATTGGAAGCCCCATAAGTTTGAGCACCGTTGGTGCAATATTGTTCAATCCACCTTTTTGAACACTTTTGACACGCTCATCCATCACAAATCCATACACTTCAAACGTAGTATGATTTGTAAGTTTGGAGCCTTTTTCATTAAACATCTGCTCGCAGTTACCATGATCACTGGTAAGTACAATGGCATAATCTAATTCCTTGGCTTTTGCAAACAATCTTCCAAGCTGTTCATCCACTGCTTCAACAGCACAAATTGCGGCTTCTAAGCTTCCTGTATGTCCTACCATATCGCCATTAGCAAAGTTAACCACGATAAAATCATACGCCTCATCCATGGCTTTTAAAACAGCATCCCCTACTTCGGGAGCGCTCATCTGCGGTTGCAAATCATATGTTTTTACTTTGGGACTTGGAACTAAAAGACGTGTTTCATTCACTTTGGGTTCTTCAACGCCCCCATTAAAAAAGAAGGTCACGTGGGCATATTTTTCTGTTTCAGCAGTATGTAATTGAGAGAGACCTGCATTAGCGATAACATCACACAACGTATTTTGTGGTGTATCGGCTTGAAACATAATAGGAAATGGATAACTACTGTCATACTCGGTCATCGTAATGCATTCAACACCATTAAGTGTGCGTGCAAATTCGCTAAATTCAGTAAATCCAATTGCCTTGGAGAGTTCACGCATACGGTCATTTCTGAAGTTTGCAAAAATCACACCATCGTCACTGTGCATTCCTACGTAGGGTTCAAATGCCATTGGCTCTACAAATTCATCGGTAATGCCTTGGTCATACATACTTTGCAGATACGCTTTAACATGTAAAGTAGATTTCTGTTTCGCATCAACCATAACACGATACCCTTCTTTCACTCTCTCCCATCTATTGTCCCGATCCATACTAAAGAAGCGCCCTGAAATGGAAGCGATGCTGATATTCTCATTGCAAATAGCTAAAAGTTGCTCTAAAAAAGTGATGCCCGAAGTGGGAGAGACATCACGTCCATCGGTAATCACATGCAAATATACTTTTTTGCCTTGAGCTTCTACAATCTTTGCAAGATCAATGATATGGTCAATATGTGAATGCACACCACCATCGCTAACAAGTCCTACAATATGAATCGCACCTTTTACCTGTAAAAGGTGTTGAAGTGCAGGATTAGATGTGAGTGAACCGTCTTGGGATGCTAAAGAGATTTTAACTAAGTTTTGATACAAAATACGTCCACTGCCTATGCACATATGCCCTACTTCGCTGTTCCCCATCTGTCCTTCAGGAAGTCCAACACTTAGACCTGAGGTTGCTATAAAATTATAAGGAACCTCTTTAAAAAGCTTATCGTAGGTTGGTTTATGCGCCTGCGCAAACGCATTGGCAGTATTGCTGCTATTGTGACCGATGCCATCGGTGATAATAAGTAATGTTTTCTTAACGTGTGGTTTCAAAATCATACCTTTTTGTTATAAGCTTATAAGCAATATCTTACTAAAATGTTGCTTTTATAAAAATATATCCCTAAACTTTGGAACATTATTAATGCTATATTCTTTCTATAAACTTATGTCCATCAATCTTTTTCAATACATCACTGTTCGAGCAGGGATTGCCTTTTTTTTAGCCTTTTTTTTAACGATTTATTTGATGCCAAGATTCATCAAATGGGCAAAGTCACGTAACGCTAATCAACCTATCTATTCACTAGCACCTCAAACACATCAGCAAAAGTCTAAAACCCCAACCATGGGTGGCATCGTCTTTTTGTGTGCGGCGACGCTTTCTATTTTAATGTGTGCCCGTATGAACAACCTTTTTGTACTCTCAGCACTGGCTTGTATTTTACTTTTTGGACTCATCGGTATGAAAGATGATCTCTCTAAAATTTTAGGCAAAAGCAATACCGCAGGGCTTACACCTCGTGCCAAACTTGGTTTTCAAATTCTCGCATCTTCCATCGTTGCATTGATTTTATTTGTCGCTGTTGATCTGGATACTACTTTTTTTGTTCCATTTTATAAATACCCTCTCTTTGATATGAATCTACTTGCTCTTGGATTTTGGGTTTTAGTAATGATCTCTGCAAGCAATGCCGTTAACCTCACGGATGGACTTGATGGGCTGGCTACGGTTCCTGCTATTTTGTCTATCTTTACACTGGCTGTTTTCGTTTATGTAGGTGGTAACGCCTTCTTAAGCAGCTACCTACTCCTTCCAAAAGTGGGTGGTAGTGGTGAAGTGGTCATTGTAGCAACGGCTGTTATGGGCTCATTGGTCGGCTTTTTATGGTTTAATTGTTACCCCGCAGAAATCTTTATGGGTGATAGCGGAAGCCTTAGTATTGGGGCATTTATAGGTTATATGGCGATTATTTCTAAAAATGAAATTTTGTTACTTCTAATCGGTTTTGTGTTTGTTTTAGAGACCGTTTCGGTTATTTTACAGGTAGGAAGTTTTAAAACGCGCAAAAAACGTATCTTCCTTATGGCGCCAATCCACCATCATTTTGAGGTGAAGGGTTGGCCAGAAAACAAGATTATCGTGAGATTTTGGATTATTGCTCTCATGTCAAATCTTTTAGCACTTACGGCATTGAAACTCAGATGATAACACTTTTTGGACACGGAAAAACAACCAAAGCAATTGCAAAACGCTTCGCAGGGCAATGTCAAATTTTTGACGATGGTTTTGTCAGTAACGATAAAGATGAATTTGGCAATCTTTTATTGCCTCCCTCAGCGTTCGATCCAACGACAAGCGATGTCGAAATTCCAAGCCCAGGATTTCCTGCACATCATGCTTTGATTCAAAAAGCGCGCAACGTGGTCAGTGAATATGACTTCTTTAAAGAGCAAATGCCTTTTAGTATTTGGATCAGCGGAACCAATGGCAAAACCACCACAACGCAAATGTGCGAGTTCCTCCTTCAAAAACAAGGTGCACAAGCAGGTGGCAACATCGGCACACCTTTAGCAGAACTGAGTGAAAAAGCACCTATCTGGATATTAGAAACCAGCTCTTTTACATTTCACTACACCAAAGTAACAGCTCCTGATATTTACCTACTGCTCCCTATCAAACCTGACCATTTGACATGGCATGGAAGTATGGAAGCATACATTGAAGCGAAACTTTCGCCATTAGCACGTATGCGTGAAGGCAGTGTTGCCATTCTCCCAAAAGCACATGCCAATATTAAAACACTTGCACATGTGATAGCGTATGAGAACGAACATGATTTGGCAGAACAGCTGGGGATTGATATCGCTAAAGTAAGCTTTAAAACACCCTTTTTGCTCGATGCCATTCTTGCCATGAGTGCACAGAAGGTTCTTTTAGATACCGTGGACTATGACCTCATTAATACGTTTAAAATTGATCACTATAAAATCGAAGAGTTCAGAGATAAACGCGGACGCCTTTGGGTAGATGACTCAAAAGGAACGAATGTTGATGCCACCATTGAAGCGCTCAAACGCTATAAAGATGATGAAATTCTCATTGTCCTAGGGGGTGATGACAAAGGCGTTGATCTTCAAGAGCTTTTTGATTTTATGAAACCTTTACATGTAACCGTTTTTGCTATCGGTTCCAACACTGAAAGACTGGCTACATTTGCACAAAAAGAAGGCATTAACCTTCATAAATGTTTTGTCATTGAAGAAGCTATGAAACACATTCATGCAGTCCACACTGTCAAAAGTGTTGCCTTACTTTCTCCAGCAGCAGCGAGTTTAGACCAGTTTAAATCGTATGCTCACAGAGGCGATCGCTTCAAAGAGTTGGCACTCGCTTAGACATAAGCTAGTATTAAAGTTTTTTTTGTATAATTTCAGCTCTTCAAAAGTGTGGCTGGATAGCTCAGTCGGTAGAGCAGGAGACTGAAAATCTCCGTGTCGGCGGTTCGATTCCGTCTCCAGCCACCACCTTTCTTTTTTAACAATCAACACACTTTTAAAAATTTTTATCAAACAATCTTATCAAGCAATCATTGTTTGATGCTTAATCACACCCAAATCGACACAGGCAATATGTGTTGGTGAGGCTTTTGCACTTTTTTTCAGTACTCCAAAGATTTCATTCAACTCATTATCGTCCAGATCATGCTGATAACCAAAGCCATGGCAAATGACCGCAGCACTCACTGTCATAAGCGGGAAAGGCTGAATCACGCCATCGCGATTCTTTGCCATAATATAACCCGAATTTAGCCCTTGCTCGCAATAAAAACTCTTAATATCTTCTGCAAATTTCGTAACGATTTCCAAAACAATGCCATAGACCTTTTCAAAAGTATCTTCTTCTTTGAGACTCCAACCTAAGAAAAAATCATCGCCACCTACATGCCCTACCAAACACTCATCAAACCCTACAGAGCTTTTAAGGATGTCCGCAAATAATGTAATAGCACGATCCCCTTTACGAAAGCCGTAGTAGTCATTGAACGGTTTGAAGTTATCAAAGTCAAAATATGCCATCATCACTTTTTCTTTGCCATCCATTGCATTGGCAACAAATTCATTGATGATGCGATTGCCTGAAAGTCCTGTGAGAGGGTTTTGATCTTTGGCATCGACAATATTTTTTTCATTGATAATCTCTAAAAGCACTTTTGAACTCAGATAGCCAATGTATTTTTCATTTTCAGTGATTAAGATAGCATCGTTATCATCATCAAAGGCATAAATTTTCAGGATTTTTTCGATGGGATCATTTATGTCTGCACGCCCACAATGCGAGATGATATTTTTAAGACTTCCTTGTGTGATGTTATACAGTAATGCTTTTCCATAATTAGAATAGATATACGCCTTGATATCGCCATCTTTAATAATCCCAAGCGGAGTGAAATCACGCGCAAGAACAGGTACAAAATGTGTCTTTTTATCACTCTTAAGCACATCATACACCTCATTAATGTGGGAATCAACAAAAACGGTATGACTTTTTTGGAGATACTTTTCAATGTTGGAAATTTTGCCACTTTTACGTTTATCATTTTGAGACACCAATTTCAAGTGTTCGTAACTTAACACTATCTCGGTAACATCACAGGTAGGTTTTTGCACAAAATAGCCCTGCACCATGTTGCAGCCAAGCTTTTTACATTCATTATACTCTTCCTCACACTCCACACCCTCAGCAATCGTAAAAATACCCATAGCTTGGGCAATTTGAACAATCGAGCTGACGAAGAGTTTTTTCTTTTTACTGAGGTGAATTTCGCTGATAAAAAAACGATCAATCTTGATGAAATTGGGATCGGCATTAAAAAGCATCTGAAGCCCTGAGAAGCCTACACCAAAGTCATCAATCGCCATCTTATACCCTTGTTGTTTGTAAAGGTTTAAGACCAGTTTATCCACACCTGCATACATGCCCACTTGGTGTTTTTCGGAGAGTTCAAAACAGATGTTGGATGTGTCCATCTCATAGGTTGAAAGCAGTTCACACGTGTAACCTGACTTAAAATCGGGCATCATCGTAATACGGTTATCCAGATTGTAAAAAAGTTTGATGTGTTTGGAAAAAGGCAGAAGTGAGAATTTATGAATCGCTTTTTCACGCAGTATAACATCAATCGCATAGAGTGTTTTTTCACTGTAGGCCGTATCAAAAATGCAGTCTATTGTGTTAAATCCAGCAGGTTCGTAATTACGGATCAATGCTTCAACGGCATAAAGTCTGCCTGTGTAGATGTTGACAATGGGTTGAAAGGCAAAATCGGCTACTTCAATAAGTTTTTGCCATTTTTCGTTTAGCATTACGGATAAATCCTTCATTGAAAATGAAGAAATCATACTCTCAAGCGATTACTAAATCATTACAGGGCAAGCTTTTAGTCGCAGTTTTCCACACAGATTTTATGCGGTATCACTTGTCCACCACAGCCTACAAAACAGTTATCATAACTCTGTTCACATCCACAATTCGTGGTGCAAAAGCTCTGTTGATTGACGAGTATTTGCTCAAAAGTTGGGCGAGCTGGGACCCATGGTTCGCGTGGTCTGTCACGACTTAAACGGTTCATGTAATGACGCAATTCATCACGTTTTCTACACGCATTTGGGTCTTTATTGCGCTCACACTGGCTTTGATAATGGCTGAGATCTCGACTATAATCGTAATAATCTCTCTGCCAACGGTGCATATCCATCTGATAAAAACCATAATCCACTTGGTAACGACTGTAAGCGATCTCATAGGCACGCTGCTCATCAATTTCTACCATTTTAGCTTTTCCATAAGCATCATCAAGACAATATTGATAATTTTGTTGGCACTGGTTTTGACAGTTTTGGCGAATGAGCGAACAGTTGTTTAAACACGACTGAGACATCGAAGAAGCAGGAGGGATGTACTGGTTTTTAATGATATAGCGCGGTCCACACCCAACAAAAAATAGCGCGATAAACACCCAAAATAAATGCTTCATAGAGCCTCTTTTAAAAGTTTTCGCGTATTATAGGCTAAAATCGTGAAGTTTTGATGAAAATTATGGTTGAAGCATTTCGCCTTTTAGATAATTCGCCATAATGCGATCATACATACTGCCACCTTTACCATCAGGCTCTTTAAGGCGATTAAACTGTGTTTGCATGGTGTTAAATTGCTCTTTAGATATATCTTTCCCAACGCAAATATAATAATCTGTATTGAGAATCACATGTGCCATACGGTATTGGGAAATATCTTGCCCCTCTGTAAGCAAATGGTACACAAAAGGAACATCGGTATAAATTAAGGCATCAATTCTGCCATATTCTAACATTTTATACGCTTGAATAGGCGTTGAAACACGTGTTATAGTGAGCCCATGGTTCGTTCCAATTTCTTTAAAAAGCAACTTTTCAGATGAAGTTTCTTTGACCGTTGCAATCCTAAGTGGTCGTAAAACTTCAATAATATTTTGTCCTTTTGGAATAGGAGTCGATCGCTTGCTGATAAGTCCCAATCGAACCGTTGCAATGGGTCCAAGCCATTGAAATTGCTGTTCTCTCTCTTTGAGCCGTACCATTGTCACTAAAAACGATTTGGGGTGCTTTAACGCTTCATCATACATTTTGTTCACAGACTCAAGTTCAATCTCTTCTTGAGCAAAACGCGGTCTTATGGTTACAAGGCTTGCCTCTAAAAGGTCAATACTCAAACCTTGAATAGCACCTTTATCTCGAAAACTAAAAGGAGGATTAGGAACGGCATAAAGTGCAGTCTCTGCACCTATAAGGGAGGGTGTACCAAAAAAGATAAATGTAATTCCACAGAGTAGATAAGCTAAAAAATGCATTGTTGACCCTTTATTTAAATTAGAAAGGCGAACAGTCAATAAACTTAAAAATATATTTAAAATAAAACATAAAATTGTAACACATGCAGACTTACGGGAAACTCAAAGTGTGAGAAAATGACGAATTAAAGTTAGAATTGACGTTAATCTTCTTTGTAGCTTATGTAAGAGAGGTAGAAAATGTTACTCATCGCCCCACTGCTTAAGATCATCGCCATAACAACAATCTGATAACGCACGGCAATCAATGGATCGACCCCTGAGAGTATCTGTCCTGTCATCATCCCTGGTAGGGATACAAAGCCGACGGCTAAGAAGGAGTTAATCTGGGGCATCATAGAAGCTTTAAAAGCAATGGCACGCGCTTTGAGTATGTCATGGTGTTCTCGCTCTTTTTCATAACGCTCCGAACACAAGGAGATGGCATTCATCGCATTGGCATAAATCATACCTGCAAGAGGAATCACATAGCGAGGGTCCAGAGGATTTTCAAGTTCTAAAACACCCCATAAAACAAGCGCCAAATTTAATGTTCCACCCAGAGCAATCGAGATAAAAATGACCCCATAGATTTCAAAATCCTTGCGATGAATATTCCGCCTGGCAATAAGTGATGCAGTCGTAATCATCACCGCTACCAAAAGTGCCAAAAGCCAAAGATCATTGGTTTGAAAAAGGGAGGTTAAAATATAGCCAATTAAGATAAGTTGCACGCTCATCCGAACTGTTGCAAAGGCAATTTCTGTTTTATTGCCAACCCAAATGTAGTAAAAAAATGCAACCAAAAAAAGAGGAGGAAGAAGATAGAGTAAATTAAGAAGTGAAATCGTGTGCATGGAAAATCCCAAGTAAGAAGGAGAGTGCTTTTACACTCTCCAAGGTAAGCTCTATTTTTGCTGACTCATGCGAATCGCCGCTGCAATAGCAGCAATTCTCTCATGTTTTGCCTCATCTTCTTCAAGATGCTGAATCGCATCCATGGTAAATGTTGGAAGCTTTTTATCAAGATAGGTGGTATTGAAAATTCCCTCTTTAAAATCTTCATCGCGTACAATTTCACGGTGAAGTGGGATATTGGTAGGAATACCCGCAATGATAAACTCATCTAAAGCACGTCTTGATTTACGCACCACGCCATCCCAATCCAAACCTGTAACGATAAGCTTTCCAATCATCGAGTCATAATTGGTTGGAACGATATAGTCTTTATGGCCAATCGAGTCCATTCTAACCCCAGGACCACCAGGTGAAAGATAGGTTGAAATACGCCCAGAAGAAGGGATAAAGCCATTTTTAGGGTCTTCTGCGTTGATACGAAATTCAATCGCAAATCCTCTGAATTTAATATCTTCTTGCATAAATGGAAGTTTTTGACCTTCCGCAATACGAATCATACGGTAGATAATATCAACGCCTGAAATCGCTTCAGTGATGGTATGTTCTACTTGAACGCGGGTATTCATCTCGATGAAGTAGAAGTTGTCATCTTCATCCACCAAATACTCAACCGTTCCAACACTCTCATATCCAAGCTTAATCATCGCTTTTTTAGAGGTTCTTAAAAGCTCTTTTCGCACCGTATCGTTCAAACGTGGGCTTGGAGCGATTTCAACCACTTTTTGATGCTTTCTCTGAATAGAGCAGTCACGCTCTGCTAAGTGAATCACGTTGCCGTATTTATCCGCAACAATTTGAACTTCAATGTGGCGAGGATTGGAGAGGTATTTTTCAATAAATGCATCGCCTCGTCCAAAAAAGCGCTCAGCCTCTTTGGTTGCCGCTTCAAACATAGGAATAAAATCTTCCTCTTTTTTGACAATACGCATACCTTTACCACCACCACCAAATGCGGCTTTGATGATCACAGGGAAACCAATCTCTTTTGCAATTTTGACTGCATCTTCCATGTTGGTTATAGGCTCATCGGTTCCTTCAATGACGGGAACACCTACTGCCTTCATCGCAATTTTTGATGCCATCTTGTCACCAAAAAGAGCAATATGTTCAGGCTTCGGACCAATAAAAATGATACCATTGTCAATACAGTGTTGAGCAAAATCAGGGTTTTCAGACAAAAATCCATACCCTGGATGAATCGCATCAGCCCCTACTCTTTTGGCTACTTCTACGATGTTTTTATAATCGAGGTAAACTTGAATTGGATCACCTTCGAGTAAAATACTCTCATCAGCTTTACGCACCCATACACCACTGGCATCTATTGATGAAAAAATAGAGACACTTTTTATATCCAACTCTTTACATGAGCGAATGATTCTGAGTGCTATCTCCCCGCGATTAGCAATCAACACTTTCGTAATTTTTTTGGTCTCCATAACCTGACTTCCTCCTAAAAATAATCCGCTAATTATAACACCCAATCTTTAAACGAAGCTCTGCATCAAAGACATAATTTTGACATAATCTTTAAAGCCAATCTTCGCGCTTCACATTCTCGTCAATATCGCGCCCCATTCGTTGATGTAATGCCCAATAGTACTTCACAAATTTTTTGATATGTAAAGAATTTGGCATATAATTTCCTTCTTCTTTGGAAGCAAAACGCTCTAAAAAAAGTTTTGCATCTGCTTTGGAGAGATAGTGCTTTAAAAGCTCCGTATAGGTTTTAAGATACCACGCTTTGAGAGCTTCATACGCCTCAGAGGAAAGATCTATGTGCAATGTCTCCTCAAAGTTCAACACACCACTCTCAAAAAGTCCCGTGAGATGAATAAGTCCTTCACAATAATAAGGCTCGACTTCACCCGTTTTCATCCATGCGATTAAACCGACCGAACGCTTAATGGTATCGCGTAAAAGTGCCATTTTAAGGCTTTCGTCTTCATTCATAAAAAATGCGACAAGCCCACCTGTGGTTGCCTTAAACTCTTCAATGTTTTTAAAAACACCGCTTTGGTTCATTCTCGTCTCTGTATCATGATCCATCCATAAAATATGCCCAAACTCATGCCCAATCGTACTTATCTCATAGACCTGATGCCATAGTGGCGCTTGATGAAAGACAATCTCTCGCTCAGCATCCATAAATGCCTGCCCAAAAACCTCTTGATTGATTTTTAAAAAAGGTTTAGCACGAAGAGAGTCTAAGATGTTATCGGAGAAGGCAAAGATTTTTTTGCCCAATTCTCGGCTCACCGTTTCATCATTGGGAACCACTTGAGCGGAGAAAAGTCCATTAAATTCAGCGGCATAAAAAAGTGCTGGACGTCCGATGTAGAGCTGTACACGTTTTAGATTGGAGAGAACATTCTCTTTTATATTTAAAGCACCTTCTGCATGTTGATCAAAGAGACGAATAAACATTTTAAGAATACGATCAAATGTTTCATACGCTCCTTTGTTTTCAGGATTTGAGACTCTTACATCCCATTCAAGCGCTACCGCTTTTTTGTAGTGATCTTCATAGTATTCTAAGGGATGTCCGATTTGAATAGGGGCTGTGATTTTCATCCATTTACGATCTACATCTGCCCATTTGGCAATGAGTTCACTTCGCTCTTCTTCACCAAATGCCACATCAAGCGCTTTGAAGTAGTCGATGTAAAATGCTTTTTGATCCCAATCAGGGTCTTCCATTTCAGAAAGATCTTCACACAAACTTTGTAACGCATTTCTTACAAGATGCACCTCTTTGATAAAAGCCGTTGCATACGCTTTGGCAATATAACCGCCCTCTATTTTTTCTAAAACAGAGTAGGACCTGTCGCCATCTTCTCCTGTGGGAGCAGGATCAAGCAATCCTTTTTCGTGTAACATCTGCGCAATCGCATGAGAATCTTTGTTGTATTCAAGCTCCAAAAGCGGATTGATCGTATTGATAATGTGTTCATTCCATGAAGATTGCCATGCACTCATGGCCATTCCGACTTCGTGTATTCCGCGTAAGATACGACGGTAAAAGGGCGAAAAAAGCCACTCTTTATCGACAAGGGAAAGTAATTCGCCATGGTTTTTGAGGTAAAACTCTTTCACCCACAGGTACGCCTTCTCTTTTGCCTGCGTGATAAAAACAGCATCTTTACCCTCTTTTTCCAAGGCTTGTACCATCTGTTCATCGCGCAAATTAATCAAGCGTGTTAAGGCAGCCACTCTGTTTTCACGGATCAAAGAGAGTTCAATGCTCTCTAAAAACGTATCAATAAAAGCCTCTATTCGCTTATCGTAGTTTGAAGACTCAACAATGCTAAAATAACTCCCTAGTGCTCTTTGGCGCTCACCTAAAAGATCGTAAAACCGTTTTAAATCATTTTCAAATTTTTGACTCATCTGCATTCTCACATTTTTCGTGTTTTTTTAAGTATAATTTTATCTCCCCTTATATCATGAAGAGATTAACTATTACCTTAATCATGAGCTTTGCCTTATGATGTACCCTAAAATAGGCTTCACTGAAAAAACGGGATCTGAGACGATGAACACTCTTTAAAGGAAACAGGATGATCAGCCGCTATGAAGCCATTAATACCTATCTCAATCGAGGCATTATAGAGGCAAATATTGCCTATGCGAAGATGCATCAAACCTCTTTTTCAGTAGTCAAGTTTGGGTTTGAGGTCGACTTAGAAGATGGCTTTTTTTTCAAAGATCTTATAGCATTCATCCATACTGAACTTGGCTTTCATACGCTCTTACAACAAGGCACTGACACTTTTTTAATCGTACTGCGTGAGATTAAAATTCACCATGCTAAAAAGGTGCTCAAAAAGTTAGAGCACAACATCAAACAAAATTTTAAAATAGAGATTAAAAATATTGGCATTACCCTCTTTGATATCACCGATTCGTATAAAAGCCTGCTTGATCGCTTGGATAAATACTACGTCATGTCACGTCTCTCTACTCGCAAAAAGATCTTTTATGGCACATTGGATTTTGACTTTTACGAAACGCAAAATAAAAACGATGTCCTTTCATCCATTTTGCGTAAAGAAAAAACCGTCACGCTTCACAATCTTTACAATGGTATTCCCATTAAAGAAGCGGCAACCATTGCTAAATTTGATGAAGGCATCGCACAACTCAAAATCACAACGCCTAAAATTTTTTACTACACCAAAGAGAGTTTTACGTTTATTCAACATGATAAAATTCCTAGCATCATCAAAGCAAAAATCATCAAAGTCGATCCTGCAAAATCCCTTGTTGTGCTTGCCAATTTGGAGTTTCTAGATGCATCCCCACTGGATCGTAGTTACATCAGGGTACAACCTCAAAAACCTATCAATGCGACACTTCTGCTCAATAAAATCAAACTGATTGATGGCACACTCGACACCGTTTCAGAAAGTTCGGTTGTGTTACATGTCAAACTTGCGGATATTGAAAAAATTATTCATAAAGATCTTGTAGAGCGAGAATTTGACATTGCCTTTCAGATCCCAACGGAGAAAGGTTTTTTAACCATGATTTCAGCTAAAGCTTCTATTTTTAGTATTATCAACGAAACAATCGTTATCAACATACAACCTAACACCTTTATGAAATCAAAAATAAAACAGTACGTCGCAATGCGCCAAAATGCTCTTTTAGTTGACTTAAGGCAACAACTTAAACACATGAATTAGCTCGATTTGAAGCAATGTTTTTCATAAAAATATTTCAAGATAAATGCCATTGTAAAAAGATCTTGAATTCATACATTTAATTATTAAAGCAAAATAACTATATTTATACGATAAAGTTACAGTTATTAAAAATTAGGATGTTACTCTATGTTTGTACTTTGGGATGCCTTGAATGATGTTGGTACCCTTACGATTGGTTTACTACTTTTATCGTTAGGAATTGCTCTTTTTTATGAAATGATTAATGGTTTTCACGATACTGCCAATGCAGTTGCAATGATTATTTATACGCACTCTATGAAGGCTAAATATTCTGTCATAATGTCGGGCATTATGAACTTTTTAGGCGTATTGATGGGTGGAATTGGTGTCGCTTATGCTATTGTTCACTTACTCCCTCTTGACATTATGGTCGAAACAAATCAAAATGCTGCGTTAGCAATGGTTTATGCACTCCTTATCTCCGCGGTTATATGGAATTTTGGTACATGGTACTTTGCGCTACCTGTTTCTAGCTCACACTCTTTAATTGGCTCTATCATTGGTGTTAGTGCTACTTTTGGTCTTTTAAATGGGTTTGATCTTGCACACAGTGTGAATTGGACAGTTGTTTATAAAGTCTTAGCAGGATTGGCTCTCTCACCACTCATTGGTGTTGGGTTTGCCTTTATACTCATGAAATTATCACGCAAATACATCCAAAACCCAAAACTCTTTAAATCACCCAATGATGAAGAAAAAAAGAAACACCCTAGCTTTTTAGCACGTATGGGCATCGTAGCAACAGGTGCAGGTGTTAGTTTTGCACATGGCTCAAACGATGGTCAAAAAGGTATCGGTCTTATTATGATCATTCTCATTGGTATTTTGCCCAATTATTATGCGCTCAATATGGACTCCCACCACTACAAAATCACCCAAACCAAAGATGCAGCAAACAATTTGGCACGATTTTATCAAGACAACAGTGAAACAATTGTTCAGCTTGTCAATGAAAAAAGATTGATAAGCGCACTTAAAACCAATAAAACCATTGCAGAGTGTAATGTTGAGCAAATTCACTCAACCATCTCTTCTGTTGCTACAAAACTCGATAACCTCAATTCATACTCTGAACTCACAACCAAAGACAGATGGAGTGTTCGAACCTCTATTTTATGTACCGATAACTTCTTCGCTCAAGCGGAAAAAATCTATTTGATTTTAGATAAAGACAAGTCTGATTACATCACAAGTCAGAGAAAATTACTGGTTGCTCCTATCGAATACGCTCCGTATTGGGTTATTATGGCTGTTGCATTAGCCATAGGAATTGGGACGATGATCGGCTACCAAAGAATCGTACATACTATTGGTGAAAAAATTGGTGCAAAACCCATTAATTATATGCAAGGAACCGTGGCACAAGCAACTGCGATGATCACCATTTTGCTCGCTAACTTTGCTCATGCACCTGTAAGTACCACACATATTTTATCGAGTGCTGTAACAGGTTCTATGATTGCTGAAACGGATGGTGGTGTTCAAAAAAGTACCGTGAAAATCATTCTTCTTTCATGGCTTTTCACATTACCAGTAACTGCGTTCCTTGGTTCTGCCATCTATATGACTCTTAATTTTTTTATGAAATAATTAATGCTTTAATCGGTGTGATTTTAAAACAAGATCACACCGTATCTTGTTTTATTGACACTTTTGTTGGTCTTTATTTAAGGCACATTAGTCTACAATCTTTACTCATCCACACTACGTAGAATTTGATCTTTTTCAAATTCTATCAACTTAATTGGAACAACCTAAAGGAATTTTTACAATGTTATTTTCAGATTTAAACCTAAGCGCTCCCCTCTTAAAAGCCATTCAAGATGAAGGCTACACCACCCCAACTCCTGTACAAGAAAAAGCAATTCCACCTATCTTAGAAGGCCGTGATATGCTTGCAGGTGCACAAACGGGCACAGGAAAAACTGCTGGCTTTACCCTTCCCATCCTAGAGCTGCTTTCTAAAAAACCTCACAGTAAAGGAAAACCGCTTCTTCGTGTACTCATCCTCACACCTACCCGTGAGCTTGCTGCACAAGTTGGGGAGAGTGTTAAAGCCTATGGTAAATACTTACCGTTTAAAAGTGCCGTTATTTTTGGAGGGGTTGGCATTCACCCCCAAATTCAAACCTTACGTGCTGGCATTGACATCCTTGTGGCAACACCAGGACGTTTACTTGACCATGTTTCCCAAGGCACGATTGATCTTAGACATATCGACACCTTTGTATTGGATGAGGCCGATAGAATGCTTGATATGGGCTTTATCAAAGATATTCGCCGTGTCATTGCCCTGCTTCCTGCTAAACGTCAAAATTTGCTCTTTTCAGCGACCTACTCGGATGAGATCAAAAAGCTCTGTGAGTCGATCTTGAAAAACCCAGCGATTGTCGAAGTGGCACGCCGTAACACCTCCAGTGAACTGGTTAACCAACGTGTCATTATGGTGGATTGTAAACGTAAAACGGCACTTTTGGGCAAACTGATCAATGAGAATAAATGGGAGCAAGTACTGGTCTTTACACGCACCAAACACCATGCCAATAAAGTCTCTGAGTACCTTGCCAAAATCGGCATCAGTTCAGCGGCAATTCATGGCAATAAAAGTCAAAGTGCGCGTACCAAAGCCCTTGCTGATTTTAAAAATGGTTCGATTAAAGTGCTTGCGGCTACAGACATCGCAGCACGCGGTCTGGACATCGACCAACTCCCACATGTTGTCAATCTTGAACTGCCTAACATTGCAGAAGACTACGTTCACCGCATCGGAAGAACAGGACGTGCAGGAAATAACGGTGAAGCCATCTCTTTAGTGTGCGTGGATGAGCATGATTATTTACGCGGTATTGAAAAACTGATCAACAAAAAATTTGAGCGCGAAATCATCGAAGGCTTTGAGCCTGATCCTAACATCAAAGCAGAGCCGATTCAGCAAGGAAGAGGACAAAGACCACAAGGCCAACCCAAACGTAGAGACAACGCGCCTCGTGAATACGTCGAGAAAAGAAGAGAACGACAGCGATGATGATCTACGTCGATGCCGATGCCTTTCCCAATACACTCAAAGAAATTCTTCTTCGAGCGGTCTTTAAACGCGGCATCACCACCCATTTTATCGCCAATAAAAAAATACCGCTTCAGGACTCTCCTTTGCTTAGCATGATTATCGTCTCACAAGGAGCAGATGAGGCGGATCACTACATCGTTGAACACGCGCAGAGTTCAGACTTGGTGATTACTGCTGACATCCCTTTAGCCGACAGGCTTGTAAGTAAAGGTGTGCTTGCGCTGGATCCTAGAGGGACGATTTACGATGAGAGCAACATCAAAAGTCTGCTCGCCATGCGCAATTTGATGCAAGAGCTTCGTGACGCGGGAGAGATCACGGGAGGTCCTAGTGCCATCGGTGAAAAACAAAAAAGAGCTTTTGCAGATGCGTTGAATGCGTTGTTGCAAAAAAGAAAGTAGCGTTATCCAAAACGTTTAAGCACCTTTGCGTCTTACGACACTGAGTGTGATTATCCCTGCACAAAAACTCACAAGGCAAAAGATTAGCAGCGAAAATCTTGAAACCCATGATGCATCTAAAAGCTCACTCATACCCTCTTCTGTTCGCATCTTTTGAACCATACTACCTAACAGTTGGGTGTTTTCATGCATACGAGGAAATACCTCTTCAAAGGTAGTGGTTAAAATAGCCTTTTTTGCGTGCGTATTACGTGCGATCTGCTCAAATCCTTGGGCATAGAGGGAAAATGCCTCTTTAAAACTTTTGATACGTTTGAGACTCTCTTTGTTATCTACCACTACTTCAATTTTATTGGCATATTTTTCAATCTCATCTTTAAGCTCTTTGATGCGTATAAGAAAAAAGTCATTGTTGTTAAGGGTAAAGGAAGCCACTGAAATTTTATACTTTAAAAGTGCATCTAACAGATACGCTGCGCTATTGCCACTCATCGGGTCATTATCCATAAACGATTGAAAAAGAATTTTATTGGGGTGCTCTTCTAAAAGCGTGGTGTACTTCGCAAATATCGTACCTTCAATCGCTGCATTTTCTTTCTCAAGCGCCACGATTTTTTTAAAAGATTGTTCATACGTTTTAAGATCAATGCTTAGAGCGACAATGTTTTTTTGCATCGCACTGCTCTGATCAATCAATCTCTCTTTGCTAAGATGCTCTATGGAGTCTTTAAGTTTTGTCATTTCTGTATCAAAATCACGTAAGTATTTGTCATCTTGCACCATCAAATACTCTTTGATGTCTAACCGTAGCTTCATGATGCTAGGATTGATGGAATGAACCAATGCTTCGCTTTTATAAAGTGTGGGAGCTTGGATACTCTGCTGTGAAAGTAAAAACTGTACGGTGACCATACTCCCTAAAAGAAAACAGAGTAAAATAAGAAGATGTGTGGGAGAAAAACGATTCACGATACATTCCTTCATTAAAGTTCTTTCAGAACTCTGACTCGTCTTTAAAGCAAAGCTCAAAACGAAGTCTCTGTGAAAACACTACGTTCATGTTCGGTAATCAGTGGCAATAGCTCACACTTTTGCCACTGCTATCAAATTACCCAAAACGTCCTGTGATGTAATCTTCGGTTTTCTTCTCTTTTGGGTTAACAAACAAGGTTTTAGCATCACTGTACTCGATGAGATTTCCCATATGAAAGAATGCCGTATAATCGGCGATACGTGCGGCTTGTTGCATGTTGTGTGTGACGATAACAATGGTATAGTTTTTCTTCAAATCCAACATCAAGTTCTCAATCTTCTCGGTTGAAATCGGATCCAATGCAGAAGTAGGTTCATCCATCAAGATGACATCTGGCTCAACCGCAATCGCACGTGCGATACACAAACGTTGTTGTTGACCACCTGAGAGTGCCGTGCCTGGGTCTTTGAGTTTGTCTTTGACCTCTTCCCAAAGGTTAGCCCCACGAAGTGCTCGCTCAACAAGTTCATCGCACTCTTTACCTTTTTTCACGATATCATGCATCAAAGGGGCATATGCAACGTTTTCATAGATACTTTTAGGAAAAGGGTTGGGTTGTTGAAACACCATTCCCACACGTTTACGCACCGCAACGACGTCAATGTCTTTGTCATAAATATCATGTCCATCAATACCAATGTACCCTTCAACCCTACAGCTTTGTACAAGGTCATTCATACGGTTGATACAACGTAAAAAGGTCGATTTTCCACAACCACTCGGTCCGATGAGTGCTGTAATTTTTTTAGTATAAATATCCATATTGATAGAATTAAGCGCTTGTTTTTCACCGTAAAAAAGGTTGAGATTTTTAACTTCAATTTTGACCGTTTCTTTAGCTGCATTGCTCTCTTCGCGATCCATCATTGTTGTGAGTATAAAACCATTTTCCATTTTCATTACCACTTTCTTTCAAATTTTTTTCGTAAATAAATTGCTACTGCATTGAGGGATAGCAACAGCACCAACAAGACAATAATCGCTGCTGCCGTTCGCTCTAAATAAGCCTTTTCAGGCATTCCTGCCCATGTAAAGATCTGCGCAGGAAGCACGGTTGCCGCGTCACTAAAGCTGGTTGCCGCATCTGGTACAAAGGCGATCATTCCTACGATGATGAGGGGGGCTGTCTCACCGATAGCACGCGCTATAGAGATGATAGAACCTGTCAAAATGCCTGGCATTGCTACCGGTAAAACGTGGTCACGCACGATCTGCCACTTCGTAAGTCCTAGTCCAAACCCTGCTTGGCGGATGCTTGCTGGAACGGATTTGAGCGCTGCTTTGGAGCTTACGATGATGACGGGTAAACTCATGAGTGCCAACGTCATACCACCCACTAGAGGTGAGCTTCTTGGTACGCCAAAGAAGTTGATGAAAATCGCCAATCCCAAAAGACCAAACAAGATGGAAGGAATGGCCGCTAGATTGTTGATGTTAACCTCGATGATATGTGTGAGCTTGTTCTCTGGGGCAAACTCTTCAAGGTAAATCGCCGTCATAACTCCAATAGGAAACGCGATGAGTATGGTTACAATCATCGTTAAAAGGCTACCAATGATCGCAGAATAAATACCTGAATTTTCAGGGATTTTTGAATCGCCTGAGAGTAAGAAGAGTGTGTTAAATTTAAGAACCACATTGCCTTGCTCTTTCAGTTCATCCACATAAGCTCTATCTCTTGCAGATGTTCGAGACTCTTTGCCCTTGATGTATTGATCGACTTCAGAGTTGGCTAGTGCCCAGAAAGTTTGGGTACTATTTAACCATGTAGGATTGGCTTTGATCAGATTTGGAAGATCACGCAACCATGCGCGACTGATGACTTTGAGTTGCTTTCCATTGACAGCACCGTAAGGATTTTCCACAACCTCATCGTTGATTTTTACTTCAATTTTGATGTAGGTCTGCTGAAAGGCAGGATAGCCAGAGCGTACAATATCCACCAAGAAGAAGACCAAAAAAGAGATCGAAAAAACAATGGAAAAAATTGTAAGCCCTTTGAAAATAGCCGCTTTTTGGTTACGTCTCTTAATTTGAGGAATGTAAAAATAGTTGTCGTTTTTTTCTTGCATTGATTAAGCCCTTAAAGTGTTGAAACTTTGTATTTTCTATGAAAACTTCGAATCGTGTTGACCGAAATAATATTGATGACAAGGGTAACGACAAAGAGGACAAAACCCAGTGCAAACGCTGAGAGGGTCAACGGATTGTTAAACTCTTGATCGCCTGTGAGTGACTCTACGATTTTAACGGTTACGGTTGTCATATCTTCGAGTGGATTCCATGTCAAGTTTGGTCTAAGACCTGCTGCCATAACCACGATCATCGTCTCACCAAGAGCGCGTGATACGGCTAAAAGAATGGAAGCGATAATACCTGGCATCGCAGAAGGAAGGACGACGAAACGAATCGTTTCTGCTTTATTCATACCAAGAGCGTACGCGCCATTGCGCATATTTTGAGGAACAGAGCTGATGACATCATCGGAAAGGGAAGAGATAAAAGGAATGATCATAACGCCCATGATGATGCCACATGAGAGTGCGTTTTGGTATTGCGCTTCAATGCCAAAGAGTGCAAAAAACTTCACGATGGCAGGGGCGATGGTAAGGGCTGCAAAGAAGCCGTACACAACGGTAGGGATACCTGCGAGTATCTCTAAAAAAGGCTTCACTTGTGATCTTAATTTGGGTGTTGCGTACTCTGACATAAAGATAGCCGACATCAAACCAATAGGCACTGCTAAGATCATCGCCATAAGAGTAATGTAAAACGTTCCTGCAAAAATAGGCACGGCACCAAACTTGGCTTGCGCTGAACTTGCATCCGATCTTCCCGCTCCTTCTAGGAAAGCTGTATCAGGAGACCATTCGGTTCCAAAAAGGAAGTAGGTAACGCTTTGGGTTTGAAAGAAATGCAATGCTTCAAAAATGATGGAGAGTAAAATACCAAACGTCGTCATAACCGAAACCAACGAAGCAAACAGCAACATCCCTTTGATGAAGTTTTCAACAGCATCTCTGGCTCTTGTTTTGGGATCAACTTGTCTAAAGAATAGCCATAATGCGACAGAACCAACACTTAAAGCTCCTGCTACAAGAACAAATGGAGGAATAGCATTAATGCCAAAAAGATATAAAAATACTCCCACAAACCCTATCGTAATGATAGGAAGCCCTGTGTAAAGTGCGACAAACCAACCGTATTGGTCGGGTTGAGAATGCATTTTAATACCTTTAGAGCGAATCGTGACAGCACGTGCTTTACCGATGATATAGCCTATAAACATCAGTGGGAAAAGACCACCAAAAAAGATAAGATAGAGAGTTTGATTGCTCACCAGAGTCCTTTGAATTAAAAGTGCAAGAGGCAAAACACCTCTTGCTCATGTTACACGTAAAGCTTAAGGTAAGATGGTATGTTTCTTAACCATCTCTTCGGTTAGTTTGGTTTTTGCCAAAACTGCTGTTTGTACTTTTTTGAGATCTTCGCTTGTCATAGGAACCAAGCCAATGGTTTTTAAAACACCTTTTTGACCAACCATTTTGTCATCAACATAGAGTTTAAAGAACTCATCCATACCCTTAACTTCAGCTCTGTGAGCGTTTTTGGCATAGATAAAAAGGCTTCTTGAGATAGGGTATTTGCCGCTAGAGATGTTCTCAGACGTACATGCAATACCATCAATATTTGCGCCATTGACTTTATCGCCATTCTCTTCAAGGAAGCTGTATCCAAAGATACCAAATGCAGCGGTGTCTTTAGTCAATTTTTGAACGATTAAGTTATCATTTTCACCCGCTGGTACAAAAATACCATCTTGACGAATCGCTTTGTATTTACCTTTTTTATCGCCGTATGCATCGAATTTTTTAGAAGCGGTTTCCATGACCATCTCATCAAAAGAGTCTCTGGTTCCTGATGTGGTTGGAGGACCGTAAACGGTGATTTTTCTATTTGGAAGTTTTGCGTCAATCTCATTCCATGTTTTATACGGGTTTTTAATCAGTGATTTACCATCTTTACTTGGAACTTCTTCTGCAAGCGCTAAGAAGAGTTGTTCTTTGCTTAAAACGATCTCACCGTTTGTTTTAGATTGAGCAACAGCAATACCATCAAAACCAACCATCATACCTGTGATGTCAGTCACACCATTTTTAACACATGTTTCAAATTCTTCTGCTTTAATAGGACGTGATGCATTGGTAAAATCAGGGGTATCAAGACCAGCACCTGCACAAAAAAGCTTCATACCGCCACCTGTTCCTGTGGATTCAACGACGGGTGTTTTATTTCCAGTAACAGCTTTAAACTCTTCAGCTACATAGCTTGTAAAAGGATATACGGTTGAAGAACCAACAATTTTGATCTGATCTCTAGCACTTGCAGTTACACTTAAAGCTGCAACACTTAAAAGCGCTACTGCGCACGTTTTGATAGTCATTTGTATACTCCATTTCTAAAATTTGGTAATGTCATTGTAAGAGAATTTGATTACAACTTGGTTACATATCTGAGACCACTACCAGACCAAGAGCAGATACAATATTTATAATTGCTTGCTATAATGCCGCTATAGTTGCTCGCTATAATGGGCATCATGATTCACGATACATAAGGAGTTTTTATGTTACAAACCATTCGCGCTAAGCTCATTTTTCTACTGGTTGTTGTGCTTTTAGGTACTGCTAGCCTTGGCTACTTACTTATTTCTAACACGATTGAAGCAAAAAGTGCTGTAGAAAAGGTACAAGCTGCTGGTGAAATTGCCAAGCATACCAATGAACTTTTAGTGCACGCTAGAGGACACCAAATCACCTTTAGTCCTAAAATGGTTGAAAATTATTATAAAGCACATGCTGGACTTCTTGAACATGTCAAAGAGTTAGAGCCCATGTTACACAATAAAGAAAATCTTGCACTCTTAGCACAAATTAAACAGCTAGCTACCGAACTCAAACAATCAAGCGATGAGCGTTTTACACTGGTGACAAAGTATACCGCTGCCATTAATGCACCTGAGTTTGCCAATACACCTGATGGCAAAAGATTTACAACGCTGACCAACCAAGGACGCGACAGCTTTATAACACTATTAGAAGCATCTGAAAAGCTCTCAGAAGCCATTGAATCGTATGAAGACAACTTACTTGATCGAGCTGAAGTTATCGGCAGTATTATGGCACTCATTATTGCAGGTGGCGCAATCTTCCTCTTTTTGTTTGTCGCCAATCAAATCAGACGCTCCATTGAAACCGCAGCAAAAGAGTGTGAGTATATTGGTCAAACCAAAGATATTCATCATACCATCACAACTATGGGCAATGATGAAATCGCACATATGATGCATACCGTCAATACGCTTCTTTCACAGCTACGCAATGCGATTGATGATGCAAAACGTACTGCTTTGGAAAATGCAGCCGTTGCCGAAGAGCTCTCATCCACTTCATTGCAGATAGGTAAACGCACCGAAGATGCAGCAAAAGAGGTCGATGAAACCGTACATGCCACACAAGCGGTTGCTGCTATTTTGAAAACAAGTGAAGAGAGTTCAATGAACTCAGGTAAAGTTATCGAAAATGTTGCGGATGAGCTTGGCAATGCTTCTAAAGAAGTCCTTGCCGTCTCTTCTGATCTTCAAAATATCGTTGTAAGCCAAACCGATCTCTCAAGCCGTCTTGAACACCTCGATAGTGAAGTCGCACAAGTCCAACAAGTGCTGGGTGTTATCTCAGATATCGCAGAACAGACCAATCTTCTAGCGCTTAATGCTGCTATTGAAGCAGCACGAGCAGGAGAGCATGGTCGTGGCTTTGCTGTTGTTGCAGATGAAGTACGAAAGCTCGCTGAACGCACCCAGAAAAGCCTTGTGGAAAGCAATGCCACCGTTGCCGTTATCGTCCAATCGGTCAATACCGCAACTGAAATGATGAAAAAAAGCGCTGAGGAGATCCAAGCACTTGGACACAGAGCTGAAAACACACAAACATTAATGCTCAAAACGGTTGACAATATGAATGAAGCTAAAACCTTAGCACTGGGTACTGTCAAAGATGCTCAAGCTGGAAGTACTAAAGCCAGTGAAGTGCTCAATCGTATCCACAACATTCATCAACTCTCCACCACGAACGCTAGAAGCGTTGAAGAGATCGCTAGTGCGGCAGAACACCTCTCTAAACTCTCAGATAACCTAAGCCATGCACTTGCTGCATTTAAAACAGCCTAAGGAGAGGTAAGAATGTCAGAACGTATGCCAAGCCTCTTTTTGGGGCATGGCTCACCCATGAATCTTGTGTTAGAAAACAGCTTTACCGAAAGCCTTGAAGCGCTTTCACATGAGCTTCCAACCCCTAAAGCCATCCTTGTCATCTCAGCACACTGGTACACCAACCAAACGGCAGTAAGTATCAGCTCAGGCATTGCGTATGAAACATTGTACGATTTTTACGGTTTCCCTCCTGCGCTGTATGAGCTGAGCTACAAATCACCGAGCAATAATACCCTTTCCAAACGCATCGCAACGCTTTTAGATGCTCCCATGGTAGAGCGCGGACTTGACCATGGCGCGTGGATGCCTTTGTACTACCTTTTTCCCAAAGCGAGTATTCCCGTTATCCAGTTGAGCATCAACAAAAATCTACCGCTGATTACACATGTCAAGATCGGAGAGCAACTGCAAGTCCTCCGTGAAGAAGGCATTATGATCATCGGAAGTGGCAATTTAACCCATAATTTAGGCATGGTCGATTTTTACAACATCAACGCCCCTGCTGTTGAATGGGCTAAGAATGTCGATACATTCATCGACAAAGCCTTTACCTCTAACGATACAGAGAGTCTTGTACGTATTGAAGAGCGATGCTCTGATTTTAAAACAGCACATCCTTCGATTGACCACTATCTACCACTGCTTTACATTGCAGGGACACGGCATGAAAAAGATGTACTCACCAGCGTCACGACTCTTTTTCAAAATGCAAGCCTCTCCATGCGAGGCTTTATGCTTCAAAGTTAAAGCCCCATAAACGTATAAAAAAGGGGCTTGCCCCCTGATACTACGTCATAACCTACAACAATCTCACGCCAAATCTCACATACAACAACTACAATTTGTGCTAATATAAAAATTAAATATTAATTGTAAGGAAGCTTTTATGTTAAAAACAATCCGCTCCAAACTTATTATGTTGTTTCTCATCATCTTACTAGGAACCATCTGTTTAAGTTACCTTCTTATTTCAAACACCGCAAGCGCTGAAATAGCTGTGAGAAAAGTTCAAGTCATTGAGAAAATCACACGTGACACCGCAGAACTTTTGATGCATTCACGTGGCTATCAGATCTCTTTTGTGCCTATGTTCATGGAAAAGTCGATTGAAGCGGAGCGAACCCTTGCAAGACACCTAACGGAATTGCAACCTTTACTGACAAGTGAACGAGACATCACACTTTTTAAAGAGATAAAAGTAGGCGTTGATGCCTTTGCCGAATCAACATTGCCTCGTTTTGAGCTTCTCACAAAATACAAAAAAGCAACCGATACCCCTGAATTTCTCGCAACCAGTGATGGAAAACGCTTTATCGAGCTCACCAATAAAGGTAGAGATGGATTTATTATCATCTCTAAAAAAGCCGATGAACTCTCTAAAGCCATCGAAGAAGAAGAAAAAGAGTCTTTAGCAAAAGCTCGAAAATTCGGCATTGCATTAGCTGTGGCTGTACTTATCATCACCAATCTCTTTTTCTGGTTTGTAGCTTCGCATATTAAAAAATCTTTAGAAATTGCAACCAAAGAGTGTGAATACATTGGAGCAACCAAAGACTTAGTGCATACCATAGCCACCCATGGTGAAGATGAAATCGCGACCATGATGCAAACTGTTAATGCCTTACTCAGTCAATTACGCCAAGCCATTGACGATGCAAAACATACGGCAACAGAAAATGCAGCGGTTGCCGAAGAGCTTTCATCAACATCTCTCCAAATAGGAAAGCGCACCGAAGAGGCTGATCAAGAAGTCGATCATGCGGTTAACACCACCAAAAGAGTCGCAAGTATTTTGCATGACAGTGAAGAGAATGCTGAACATGCAGGCAATGTGATGCAAAGTGTGGCAGCAGAGCTTAATAATGCATCAAAAGAGGTCCTTGCGGTATCGTCCGATCTCCAAACAGTCGTTGTCAATCAAACCGATCTTTCCGCTCGTTTAGAACAACTTGATCAAGAAGTGTCTCAAGTACAACAAGTCCTCTTGGTTATTGCAGATATTGCAGAACAAACCAATCTTTTAGCCCTCAATGCTGCCATCGAAGCAGCGCGTGCGGGTGAGCAAGGTCGTGGGTTTGCCGTCGTTGCCGATGAAGTACGTAAACTAGCTGAACGTACCCAAAAAAGTCTTGTTGAAAGTAACTCCACCGTAGCGGTCATTACTCAATCGGTCAATACAACTTCGGATCTCATGAAGAAAAATGCGAAAGAAATTCAATCCCTCGGACACCGAGCGGAGAACACACAACAACTGATGCTTAAAACCGTAAACAGCATGAATGAAACAGCAAGCATCGCAGAAGGTGCCGCACAAGAGGCTAAACATGGAAGCATCGAAGCCAAGACGATGATTGAGCGTGTCAATACTATACATAAACTCACCTCAACCAATGCACGAAGTGTGGAAGAGATCGCCAGTGCTGCTGAACACCTCGCTAAACTCTCCACCAACCTTAGCCATGCTCTCTCAGCCTTTAAAACAAACGCTTAATCCTACACAATCCCAAGCCCTTCTTTAGGGCTTGGAGTCTTTTTATTCCCCTTTGATATACCGTGCTTTTTTGGCTTCTTTGATTTTGGTGATGTCCACTAAGATGAAGCTGTCCACACAGTTCGCAAACTCTTTGTCGATGTTAAAGTCTAAGAAGCAAATGCCACCCTCCTCGCAGAGCTCTGTGTACTGTTTGTAAAGCGTTGGTACACTTAAGTCCATGTGAGAGAGTTGCTCTTTTAGGATGGTAAAATCCTCTTTATAATCATCCCCTTTAAAAAATGCCTGAGCCTCCTCGCGTTCAACCTTACTCATAAAAAAGCCATTACGAGCGCTCACCAATGTTTTAGGCGACGTAAAATAGAGTGAATAAAAGGTAATGATGAGATTTTTGGCGATTTTAGGATACACATCGCTTAAACTCACAGGCCCGTACATATAACGAATATGCGGGTTTTTAAACAGATACGCCCCAATCCCTTGCCAAAGATAATCCAGCGCTCTCGTACCCCAATAACGCGGTTGCACGAAGCTGCGTCCTAACTCTATAGAATTATGCAAATAGGGCGCAAACTCTGGGGTAAACTCAAAAAGGCTTTGTGCGTAAAAACCCTCAACACCAAAATACTCGCTGATATAATTCGCCTCACCAATGCGGTACGCGCCCACCACTTCAAGCTCTTCATCGTCCCAAAGCACGATGTGTTTATAGTGTTTATCAAAGGCATCTACATCTCTTTTACTTCCTGTTCCTTCTTCCACCTTACGAAACGTGAACTCCCTTAAACGTCCTATCTCTTTCATCAAAATGGACCCTGCTTCATACTCATACAGGTAAATTTTTTTGCCATCGTTTGTTTGTCCCAAAAGGGTGGATTTCTTAAGCTCTGCGCGTATGGCTTTACGCTCTTCGGGGTGAGCTATCGCCTTTTGGGTTGCGAAGATGCCTTTTTTACCTCGACTGATTTTGTAGAGATGTTTTTTCAAAAGATTGATCAGCGTTGTGTCCCCAAAACCTGAACTTTGAAGTGTCTTGTAAGTGATCATCTCTCCGATTTTAAAGCTGATTACTTTCGAGCGTTTTTTAAACATCTCACGCGCCAACAAAAACGTTGAAAGCTTTTTGTTGACCATCGAAAGGGTGTAAAAAAGTGGTGAATTTTTCGCATCAATGAAAACAGGCAAAAGAGGTGAATTGCTCTTTTGCGCAAACTTCAAAAAGCCCTTTTTCCACTTCGCATCTTTGATGCCTGTTGGGTGAGCACGTGAGACTTCACCTGAGGGGAACACTATGAGCGCTTCATCATTTTCCAGCGCATCGTAAACCTTTTTGATCGACTCTTTGGCGGTTGTACCACTGAGATTGTCAATCGGAATAAGAATACCACTAAGCGGTTCTATCTGCATCAGTACATCGTTGGCAAGCACTTTGACATCGCTTCGTATCTCTTTAATAAGCGAGATCAGCGCTAATGCGTCAAGTGCACCCAAAGGATGGTTTGCGATGATGATGACACGACCCGAAGAAGGTATATTGGCTTTGTCTTTATTGGAAACGGTATAGCCAAAATTAAAATACTCTAACACTGCCTCAACAAAATCAAACCCACGATAGGCCTCACCATGCGTCAAAAAATCGTTTATCTCTTCTTGATGGAGTAGCTTTTTAAGCAGATAGACAACGAAATTTCTCACCATACTCGGATAATAAACAATGCTAGGGTATTTGAGGCTTAATGTTTTTTCTACATCGACCATGAAAACTCCTTTACTTTTTTGGGTTGATTATAAGAGGAGCTGATTACGATGTGGTAACGCTAGAGAGGTTTTTATGTTACCATATTGTAATGATTTCAAACTACAATGATGACAAACTATTGTAAGGAAACTATATGCTTCAAAAATATGAAGAGAGACTGATTGAGATCAAAAAAATGCTCGTTGATTTGGGTGCTGAGATTACCATGGCAAGCGAAACAGCGCTCAGTGGCATGGACAGCTTAGATATTTCACGTTTTGATTCGGCGAAGACACTTCTTAAAAATATTGAGAACAGAGCAAATGCTATCGACAACGAAATTGTGGTTACGTTAGCTCTTTTTGGGCCTGAAGCGAAAGATTTGCGTAAAATGGTCGCTTATCTTAAAATCACCAATGAACTGGTTAAAATCGCTGAAAATATCCGAAGTTTTAGCAAACGTATGGCACTGCACCTTCAAGGCGACGTTCCGTTTGTCTCCTTGCATGAGTACTCAACGCATCTGTGCAAAACCGCCATTAAAGCTGTTACTTTAGCGATTAGCACCATCGAAGTTGCGGCACCAGAAACACTTGAAGACATTTATCGAAGAGTTAAAGTCGAAGAGAGCAAGAGTGATGATCTCTACTCTATTTTGGAGAAAAACATCCTCAGTGACATCGCAAAAATGATCGACCAATCGGCTGATTTTATTCAGATTTTAAGTACCATGCGAAAGTTAGAGCGCATGGCAGATCGTAGCGTGAACATCGTACAACTTATGATCTTCGCACGCGTTGGCGGAGAGATGAAAACCTATTAGGGATCTAATGAAACAGACTATCTTAATTATTGAAGACGAAGAAGATTTACTCGAACTCTTGGAGTACCACCTTCAAAAAGAAGGGTATGAAACATTAGGCTTTTTAAGCACAAAAAATGTTGAAAAATGCCTCCAAGAAGAACCGATTGATCTTCTCATTGTGGATCGTAACCTCCCTGGTGTTGAAGGTAGCGAGTTTGTTGAAGCTTTGCGTAAAAAAGGCTTCTCTCAAGCGGTTATCTTTGTCACGGCCAAAGACAGCGATGCGAACATTGAAGAGGGTTTTGTGCGAGGCTGCGATGACTATGTGACCAAGCCTTACAATATGAAAGAGCTACTGCTTCGTATCAAAGCGATTCTCTCCCGCACATCACCTGCAAGCAAAAGCACGCTTTCCTATCGTGATTTGATGCTCGATCTTGAAGCGCACCGTTTACAGGTCAATGGCAAAGAAGTTGAACTCACCAAGTTAGAGTTTGACTTATTGTGCACTCTGATTGAAAATAAAAGCTCTGTTTTGAGTCGGGAGTTTTTACTGGAACATGTCTGGAAAAGCGATGACTTTTTTCAAGATAAAACCGTCAATGTCGCTATCAATCGTCTCAAAGCGAAAATTGACCCAACCAAAGAGAAAGAGTACATTAAATCCATCTGGGGTGTAGGATACACCCTATGCTAATGCTCCATCAACACATCATACGAGGTCTTTTGATTCTCTTTATAGGCACACTGTGTCTCTCTGGGTTGGTGAGCTATTTTACCATTAAGAGTGACAACATTGCGCGCTATCAAGATGAGCTTGAAGCACACATTAAGATCATCAAACATCAGCTACCGCAGATCAATGACCTTGAAGCTTTTGCTAAAGTGATTAAAGAGAGTTCGGGCATTCGTTTTACCCTTATAGATGAAGCAGGTGTCGTACTGGTCGATAGTGACAAAGACAATGAAACGATGGATAACCATTCAAGGCGTGAAGAGATCATCAAAGCCCAAAAGACGGACTTTGCACATGCCATACGTTTTTCCGATTCGGTCAAAAGTAACTTTTTATACGTTGCGCACCGTTTGAAACAAGAGGATCGTACCCTTTATCTACGCCTTGCAACGAACATTGACACCATCATGCACAACTTTTACAACCTTTGGATTAAGCTCACCATCATCTTTAGCCTTAGTATCCTTATAGGTCTTTATGGCGCTTATATTTTCAGCCAAAAAATTCGCCATGAAATCGATAAGATCGTTGGAAACTTACAACAAATCGCTGACAAAGAGTACAAAATAAGCCTCTCATCGCACTTCAGTTTAGAGTTTTTTGAAATCGCCAATTACCTCAAAAAATTGGCAGCAAAACTTGAAAAACGCGCTAAACAGAAGCGTAAATACACCGCTAAAATCAAGCTCATTTCCCAACAACGAAGCGATGTCATCTCTGCCATTAGTCATGAGTTTAAAAACCCTATCGCCTCCATCATGGGATACGCCCAAACACTTTTGGATGACCCCAACGCAAACGCCCAAATTAAAGAGCGCTTTTTAGGCAAAATTGTTCAAAATGCACAAAAAATCTCTGGCATGATTGACCGCCTCACCCTAACCACAAAATTTGAAAACGGTGACTTCAATACGCAAAATACCACGTTTGATGTGGTCAAAATGACTCAAGAGATTGCACAAACGTTTAGGGAAAAACACCATACACGCCTCATTGAGTGCACACTTCCCGAGACCTATACCATTACCGCGGATCGCACAATGATCGAGATCGTTATCTCCAACCTCATCGACAATGCCCTCAAATACTCCGATGAAGCCGTGCGCATTAGCCTTGAAAATGACACCTTGCATGTCAAAGACAATGGTGTGGGCATCAAAGAAGAAGACATTGAAAAAGTAACCCAAAAGTTTTACCGCTCCAACTCTCACTCATGGGACAACTCTATGGGGCTAGGACTTGCGCTGGTCAACTACATCCTCAAACTGCATAACACCAATCTTGAAATACAAAGTAGCTTAGGCGTAGGATCTGATTTTTCATTTAAATTGCCTTCAAACAATACTGTATTATGATACGCCATTCAAAAGAGGCTAAATGTTTTTAGCCTCTTTTTTCACTACAAAGGTTTGATATGTATAATATGGGTGAACCGCGCATCAAAATCGTTGCGATGCCAAAAGACACTAACCCCTCTGGCAACATCTTCGGAGGCTGGATTATGTCGCAAATTGACATTGCAGGAAGTCTTGCTGCACGAGATCTTAACATTGGGCGAGTGGTAACAGTGGCTGTCAATTCGATGGAGTTTCGCGAAGCCGTTAAAGTGGGTGATGTCCTCAGTTGTTACGCAAAAATCATCAAAGTAGGTACAAGCTCCATCACCACACAAGTTGAAGTCAACGCAGAACGCTCGTATGAAGGCTCCCATCGCTGTTTACATGTTACCAGTGCGGTGATTACTTACGTTAACGTCTCTACGGATGGGAAAAAAGCACCGATCCCTTACACTGAAAATGAACTTATCGCACTCGGCATCGAGCACAAAAAGTAGTCCTACGGCGTAAGGACAAATTGACTTAAAGGTGTCTGTTCAACCATCAAATCCTCGATGACACCTTTTCCATCTTGTACTCTCAGCTTTGCTTTCACACTAACGCCACTGCGAAGCCTGAGCACTTTCTCTGCTTTTGGGGCTATGTCTTCACGCATGTAAAAACGATCAAACGGAAGTGAGAAATAAACGGTATTGGAATCACCCTTTTTTGCATGTGTCGTAGAATACACATTCACTTCTAAAAAATCTCCACGAAGAGGCTTTTTAAAGCGTATCTCTTTGATAACATCGCCCTTTTCTTGATGCTCCAAGAGAGCGTAACCTTTGGATTGTTCCTCTAAAGTTTCACCCTCTGCTAAAGGTGCTTTGTTTGCATTTTCAAAACGAAGCGTGACATAGCGCCCACGAAAAGGGTCGTACGGATCAAGGGGCAACACTTTAAAATAAAAGACTTCTCCCTCTTTTAAAATCCTCTCATATCGCATGATCCCCAAAGCGATAACGACTACTTGCACGACGCACAAAACACCAAAGAGCGCCCATAAAAGTTGCTTTGTATGTTTCATGCCTGTGCCTTAAAACGACGTCTTATCAATGCATTGACTGCTAAAAAGAGTACCCCTGTAACGATAAACGCGACTCCTTTGGCTACCAGATCAAAATTGGCATCCATAAAATGAATCCAAATGGTGAGCGCGATTAAAATCATGCCTTGATTGATAAGCCCTATTTTTGACTCTTTTGCTCCACACACAATCATCCACGATGCACCTAAAAGTACGGAAATATTGATGAAAAACATTGCCGCAAAATGCGATGTTTGAGGTTGGTTTTGCAACAGAGTGTAGATAAAAAAGATGAAAGGTGTCAGCATAACAAGTACTTCAGAAGGTAAGCGTTTGTATTTTCGTATTGATATCACCAAAAGCGCTAAAAAAATCACTCCAAGCGTTATGCTAAGCCCATGAAAAGGACGTTCTATTGATGCTTCTTCCCCCATCCAATGCCATGATTTAAACGAAACATGAAAAAGAATTAAAACCAATGCGCCTAACTTCCCGATGCGCTCAAAAGGGCGCTGCCACGTTTTTTCGCCATACGAGAGATAGAGTTTACCTGCCATATAGTAAATGGCAAAGAAGAGTGCCAAGAAGATCAGTGTATTGCGTAAAGTGTGCATCTCATGGGTCTCAATAACCACTTCCACAAGAAAAACAAGAAAAAGACAAATCGCAATCGCCCAGCTTAAAAGCAGTGTTGCATTTGACGGCTTCGCTTTTTGAAGTTGTACCCCATAATACGCTATCCATGAAAGAGCGATTCCCACAAGTAACCACGGGCTGATAAACGAATCTGTGTGGATGTCGATCAGCGTGGTGAAATCATTTCGATTGCTTATCCACACCACCGTCCACACAATGATGCTCAGAAATGCCGCACCTGAAGATGGAAGCACCCAAGGAAGCGCAAAGGAGAGCAAAAGCCAAGCGCTCATAAAATCACCCACTGTTCCGCCTAAATGATAGGTCTGTCCGATGATGGCAAGCGATGCGCCCATCATCAAAAACCAAAGCACTCCAGTGCCCTCCAATAGGGCTTTATCATCGCTTTTGTAGCGCTTCACCCAAAAGGCAAAAGCTTGTGCACCCACTAAAAGTCCTATGGCTAAAAGCGTGCGTTCAAGATGCCCTAACACATCCCAGTTGTACGCTAAAAGAGAGATAATACCCAGTCCCACCAACACAAACCCTAGCAAGCTAAATGCTATACCAGAAGTGCGCTGTGCTGACTTTTCACCCGCATAACGACTCAAAAGCACACTTGCACTCTGCGATGTTACAAGACCCTCTTTTACCCAAGAAGGAAGCTCTTTTTCAAGCCATTGGTAATTTTCTTTGCTCATGAACACCTTTACCTGTAAAGATCAATCAACAATAAAAAGCTTTGCTCCACTTGGCGTATACGAGCGATGTGCCATCGTATCATCCGCGACTTCATAACTCATACCAGCTTTCAGCAGATGCACTTCGCCATTTTCAAGCTCCGTGTAAAGCTCACCCTCTAAACACAACAGAATATGCCCTTTTTGACACCAATGATCGGCTTTATACCCAGCCGTATACTCCACTATGCGCACACGAATGTTGCCACACTGCTTCGTTCGCCAAAAGGCACTGCCACTCTCGCCTTTGTGCTCAACAGGCTCTATGGCATTCCAATCGGTCGTAGTGAAAGGGATGCCTTGCATAGTCATTTTGCATCTCTTTTACACCCATACTTCGCCGCATAAGACTCTCCAAATGAATGCATCGTACTGAGTACTTTTTCAAGTTCTTTACCAATAGGACTAAGCGCATACTCCACGCGCGGTGGCACTTCTGCAAATACGGTTCGTTCGATAATATGGTCTGCTTCTAACTCTTTGAGTTTTTGGGTCACCGTTTTTTGTGTGATCTGCGGGAACGCCTCACAGATATCTTTAAACCGCTTTTGACCCCCTAGCAAAATATACACGATAAATATTTTGCTCTTGTCGTTAATAATATCCAGCGTTAATTCCACAGGGCAGTGGAACTCTTTTTCATCAATTGTTATCATAATTATCACCTCTTATTTTGAATTATACCATAATAACCATTTTTGTTCTTTACTTACTTTTTTTTCTATAAGCAACTTTAAGGTATCTAGCGGTATATTTTTCTAAATTTTTTAGGAGAAAGCGCATGAAAAAAACATTGATTATCTTAGCCCACCCCAATATCGCAGAATCTAAAGTCAACAAATCACTCATTGAAAGCATTCAAAATGAGCCAAATATCACCGTGCATGATCTTTATGCAACATACAAAACCGTTGAAGCCATTGATGTTGCCAAAGAGCAAGCGCTTTTAGTGGAACATGAACGCATTATCTTTCAGTTTCCGCTTTACTGGTACAGCTCACCTGCTATTTTAAAAGAGTGGCAAGACAAAGTCTTAAGTTATGGCTTTGCGTATGGACCAGAGGGAAGTAAACTTGCAGGCAAAGAGAGTAAAATCGTCGTAAGTACGGGCTCACCTGAATATGCCTACCAAGCAGGTGCCTACAATAACTTCACACTCAGTGAATACCTAAGACCGCTTCAATCAACAATTGTCTTTACAGGAATGGAATTTAAAGGAATTTTTGCAGCGTATGGAGCGATGAAGCTTACAGAAGATGCTTTGCAAAAAGACATTGTTAACTACCAAAAAATTCTCAAAAGCGAAGATTGGAGTACCTCTCTTTTTAAATTTTTAGCAGGCTGATCAAGAGGGTTTTAAACCCTCTTGAAAGCGATTTATACTTCGTTATTGCGTGGTAAAACAATGGTAACAACCAAACCACCGTTTTCATTTGCAGCATTAATAGAGCCTTGCATACTCTGTTCAATGATCTGTTTTGACATATAAAGCCCTGTTCCATTCCCACCTGTTGGCTCTTTGGTGGTAAAAAATGGATCAAAAATATGTGGTAATTGCTCCTCGCTCACACCACCCCCATTATCGGATACTTCGATGATAATGTAGTGTTCTTGGGCATACCCTTTGATTGTAATAGCACCGTGCTCTATCTCTCTTTGGATAATCGCATCTTTAGCGTTATTGATAAGGACCAAAAGAACATGCGAAAGCTCTTTTTTAAAGCCATTCATCACAATCTCACTTGGACAGTCCACATGAAACACAATGTCTTTGTTAGCAATGCCACCATCGGTGATTCGAATACTCTCCTCAATGGATTTATACAAAGCAAAAACCACTTTTTCTTTATCGGGTTTGAAAAAATCTTTAAAATCATCAATCGTAGAAGACATATGTTGAATCAACTCTCGAAGTTTCATAATTTCATCCTCAAGCATTTGCGGCGTTAGCTTGTTGGTTTTGCTATCCAAATAAATTTTACTGATAACCACACTAATGGTATTAAGCGGCTGGCGCCACTGGTGTGATATATTACCCAGCATCTCTCCAAGCGCGGCAAGTTTTGATTGTTGGAAAAGCATCCTGTCTTTGAGTCTGCTGTTTTCAACCTCGTCATGTACTTTTTGCTCTAAATTTTTATTGAAACATTCCAGCTCTTCTTTGTTATCAAATGATTCACATACTGCTGTGGCAATGGCTCCGTATTCATTCTCTTTGAGCAAATATTTACGTAATGGCTCTTTACTTCTATTATTAAGTGCGGTGGTAATGTCGCGCAGAGGAAAAGAGATAAATTTGGTAATTAAAAGTGTAAAAACAATCATAAGAAGGAATGTATTGAGAAAAGAGAGTTTAATATCATCCGCGCCATACTTATCTAAAACCTTGCTCATTTGGTTATGCAAATGTAAATAGAGCGTACCAACTTTTTCATTTTGAATGCCAAGCAAAGGAATTTCATGCGTAATTTTATAGTCATTCTGGGGCTCATGAAAAGAACTCAAATGGGCTTCTGCAATACCAAAACTGCTCAACTCTTGCAAAAAAGGCTCATCCCAATGTTTCGCGATAATGACAAACCCCTTGGCTAAAGAGTCTTTACTCACATTTTCATCAATTCGGTGGATCGGAGTGACATAAAATTCAACAATGTTCTGAGGTGTTTTGGCATAAAAGTGTAATACTTCAGCATTGGAGCTATCAAGCAGCGCTAAAGGAAACAGGGTCGAAAGTTCTTCTAAAAAAGACTTATCGACTTCTTTAAAAAGTATTTTTTTGGAGTGATCTAAAACATAAAAAGCATTAATGCCAAATTGCACAATACTGCCATCAAGATTATCTTTTGCCCATGATGGATCTTTATGTTCTGTAAAGTTAGCAAGGTCATTCCATGCTGCATAGTCGAGGGCTTGCTTTTTAAAAGGATCGGATTTTAAAACCAAAAGCTGTTTAAAGCCTTGCACTAATTCCTGAGCATTTTGCTCCGCCATCACATTGACTTCTTCACGCTCATACGACCAGTTGATGAGCTCGAAGCCGATAGAAATTAAAAAAGCCAGCATCGTTAAGATTAAAAAAGAGGACTTCACACTCATCACAGTACTCCTTCGCACACTTTACAGGTAAAGACGTTAACTCTCTTTGGCGTAAGCTTCCCAACCTTGTTTTCGCAAGATACACGCTGGGCATTCTCCACAACCGTAGCCCCACGCATGTTTATGTTTATGGTCACCATTATAGCACGTATGGGACTCGTTGAGTACAAGCTCTAAAACGCCCTCTGTAGCCGATAATGCAAACGTTTCAGCTTTGGTCAGATGCATGAGCGGATAGTGAAACGTGATGTTGGCTTCACTTCCAAGATTGAGTGCAAGTTCTAATGCCTTTACAAAGGGCTCTCTGCAATCAGGATACCCTGAATAATCGGTCTGGTTAACCCCAATAATGATATGCTCTATCTCCTGCTTTTGAGCAAAGGCATGAGCGAGGGTAAAAAAGATCGCGTTGCGATTGGGAACAAAAGAGGCTGGAAGATTGGTATGCGTTTTATGATGCGCGCCAATATCTTGGGTACTATCGATCAAAGCGGAGTCATTGAGCTGTGAAAAAGCATCGAGACTTAACAAGGTATTTTTAACCGCTAAAGCCTCCGCAATTTTCCCCGCTTGAGCAATTTCAACACGATGTTTTTGACCATAATCGAACGTAATACTCTCAACATACTCAAAACGATTTTTTGCCCAACCAAGACACGTTGTACTGTCTTGCCCACCACTAAAAACGACTAAAGCACGACTCATTACTCAACTCCTAAAAACTTGTGCAACTGCACACTTAAAATAAATTGTGGATGGGCTTTGACAAACTCCACACAAAAAGCGACATTCTCTTTATTGGGGCGATCCATCTCATTTTGAGGCTGAATGAAAATAGGCTTATAGCTTTTAAACTCCAGTATTTTATCCACTGCAGACTCTTTTCCCACCACAAATTTGATCTCATCATACCCATGCTTTTCGATCTTGTCCCAATCTTTTGGGCTGTAGGTCACCCAGTTAGCGTTGGCAATGTTTGAGAAATTATAGCCATTGGTTTCGACCGCTACAGAGTACATATACGCTTGTAAAAATTCAATAAAGCCATTGAGATTATAGATGCTAGGCTCGCCACCTGTGATGATGACGTGCATGGAAGGATAGGCTTTGATACGCGCCAAAACCTCATCAAAACTGAGGCTTTCATACGCACCTTTGTGCAGTAACTCATCGCAAAATCCACAACTGAGATTGCAACCATGCAAGCGAATAAAGATGGAAGGAACACCCACTTGCGTGCCTTCTCCTTGAATAGAATAAAATATTTCGACGACTTTTAACATAACGCTCTTTCTTTGATTTAATAGTTATATCATAATATATTTACTCTAAAATCCACGTCAAAAATTTTCTTTATATCTCTTTTTAGGTATCATTAAAGACTTCAAAAAAGGTATACGTAAATGATTTGGCAAATAAGTAAAGAGTTTGATTTTTGTTATGGACACCGTGTGTGGTCACAACAGCTTGACAGTGAATTTTCGCTTACGGGTTGTTTGGCATGCCGTCATTTGCACGGTCACCAAGGTAAAGTAATCGTTTATCTGCAAAGCTCACAGCTCAAAGATGGCATGGTCACGGACTTTCACCATCTTAACTGGTTCAAGCTCTTTTTAGACAACACCTTAGATCATAAATTTATCATCGATATTCATGATCCACTGTTTGAAACACTCTTACCACATTTTACAGACAAACAAAACCTCATTGACAATGAAGCAGGCTACAAAATTCCTGACCTAAGTCACGTTAAAGACCAACCAAGCCACATTGTAGAGATGTATGATGGCTACATCATCGTTGATTTTGTGCCAACGAGTGAAAATATCTCAACATGGTTGTTGGGCATCATTGCGAAAAAGATGAGTCGTTTGGGAGTGGAAGTGTCACACGTGGAGTTTTTAGAAACACCTAAAAGCAGAAGTATCGTTTACAATCAGAAGTAGGAAAAAGTCTATTAGAGTTCTACAGGAACTCTTTACACGTCTTTGAAGCAAAGCTCCAAAGACTACGTTAACACTGTGTTTTGCTCGGTGCAACGCCCGCGCACCTTTGGTGCTTTGACAGATTGCAATAGTAATTTTGCAATCTGTTTTTTATGCCTTTGGATAGGCTTTTTCGAGTTTTTTATAGAGTGCATCTACCGTTGGGGCAGACTCGCCTTGAAGGAATGAGAGCATCACTTCGTTATCTTCTTTGCCATTCCATACTTTGATGTAATGTCCCTCTTTGTAGCCATGATCTTGACGGAATTGATTGAGAACATTTTTCGCCACATAGAATTTGTACAACACTTTAAGGTTAATGCCACATTTACGTGAAAGGGTAAAATACTCACATAAAAGTCCATCGTAAAGGTCGATCTCAAAACCTGTTGTATCGTGGATAATACTCTCAATGTCATTGATAAGCTCCATTGGATCAGCAGATCCTGCGGATAATGGCTCTTTGGTAAACGCTTCAAAACCTTGAACATCCAGCACATCTAAAACGAGTTTTTCAATGTCGCCTTTGCCATTGGTTTTATAATCTTCTAACAATAAACTCATAATAAAATGCCAGATATCGACGATTTCAACCGTGACATTGTCCCAGTCGGTAGGTTTATTAATGTTTTTCCAATGTTTCCAACTAAAACTATCAATGAGCTCCGCGCACTCCATGTAAATACATCGTTTCCAGTTAATCATGCGGTTGTTTTTTGTGTACCCATTTTCCCAGCCGATGCCGTTGGTTTCATCGTTCAGCTTTTGCTGAAGGGAGAACATTTGGGTTAAATAATCTTTGCTTGTCATTCTATTCCTTTAATCACGTATCACCTTTAAAAGGACTTGATTATACTTTGTTGTGCCATAAAAGTCAAAATGGACTCACTCCCTTTAGCGTATCCTAGCTCAAAACATGCCTGTAATTGCCCAAAAGTAAACAATCCAAAATCATTCAAAGCAGGATCACTGATGCACAGATCACTCTGCTCTATCTGCCGCTTGGAAGAAGCCAAAATGGAGAGATAAATCGCCCGCTCAATGCTCGAGAAATTTTTTCCTTTTGATTTTACATGTACAGGAAAAAGGTTCACACTTACCACAGTATACGGAAGCTTCAAAAGTGGTTCTACGGGTAAATTGTCCATAAAACCTCCATCAATGAGCGTGTAACTCTCATAGACGATAGGGCGAAAAATAGGGATGAGCGCAGCACTTGCAATGGCAAGTTTTATCGTCTCTCCATCAGAAAAACGCACGATTTCACCACTGGGTAAATCTACACAGGTAACAAAGGTCGGGATTGGCATCTGCTCTAAGCGAGGTATGGGTGCTATCTCCTTTAAGATTGCCGCTTTTTCATTGATGCGCAGTAAGCCTTTTCGAAAATAGTTAAACTGAAACACTTTACGAAACGCTTTGCTTTGAAAGATGCGAATCATATCAAATGCACTTACTCCTGAACCTACCCCTGCGGCGATCACAGCACCAATACTGGTACCTGAAACAGCAGCTATCTCTACATTGTTTCGCTCAAAGGCTGCGATGACGCCTAAATGAAAAGCACCCCTTGCCGCTCCACCTGAGAGAGCGAGCGAAATCTTTAATGCCCCAGCCATCGTATAATCCTAAATTCACCCTCATAGGTTTCCACAATGGCAGTGCATGACTCAACCCAATCGCCACAGTTTAAATACTTAATACCCTCAATTTCCCTGATCTCGGCTTTATGAATATGCCCACAGATGATGCCATCGTAGTGATGGCGTTTGGCATGTTCGCTTAAAATCGACTCAAAATCGGTAATAAATGAAACCGAGCTTTTGACATGGTCTTTCACATATTTTGAGAGTGACCAATGGCTGTGATAGCGTAGTTTTTTACGAAACCACTGAATGAGTTGATTGATGTTGAGTAAAAGATCATATCCCATATCACCAAGGATGGCAAGCCACCGTTTCGTCATTGTCACTGAGTCAAAAAAATCGCCATGCGTGATGTAAAAACGCTCTTGTTTAAGACTTGTATACTCCACTTCATCGACAACGCTGATGCGATCACCCAATCCTAAAGGCAAAAAAGAGCGTAAAAATTCGTCGTGATTGCCTGTAATGTAAAAGACATTGGTGCCTTTTCTGGCTTTTCTAAGGATTTTTTGAATGACATCGGAGTGCGACTGCGCCCACTTGATCTTGCGCTTAATCGCCCAACCATCAATCACATCACCGACTAAATAGAGATTTTCAGAGTGTGTAAATTTTAAAAATTCCAAAAGTTCCTCCGCTTGGGAAAAACGTGTTCCCAAGTGAAGGTCAGAGATAAAGATGGAGCGAAAGGCTATCGGGTCTTCATCCCCTAAAAACTGGTATTTGGTCATTTGTGTTTGTCGCCATCCCCAAAAATATCATCGGCAAAGTGTGAGAATTTACCACGTACCGATTTATCCAGCTCAATCGCAAAGAGTGAGATATGTGTCTGCTCTTTTTTGGTCTGCTTCAAAAGCGAAGTCAAACCGTTGTTAAAACGGTTTAGGTACATATTATCGATTTGACGATTAGACCCTATGACGATGGCTTTACAGTTGTTATCCAGACGCGATAAGATAAGCTGTGTCGTGTTGTTTGAGCTGTTTTGCCACTCATCTAAAATGACGATAGCATTACTCAGTGTTCGCCCCCTCGCCTCACCTGGCCAGAGCTTTTCGATGTTGTATTTGGTCATGAGTTCTTGTACTTTTTTCTCGATAGCCACTTGCGGTTCTTGCGTGTTATCACGTTTTTTCATCCGTTTTTTAGCGATAAACTCCAAAGTATCATACAATGCCATATTGTAAATCCTAAACTTCTCATCATTGCCTGAAAGATAGCCCACATCTGCACCTTTATCGACACTTTCGATGGAATTACGCACATAGACGATTTTCTCGTAACTGCCTTTGGTAACGAGCCTCATCGCCGCGACAAACGCCATCAAGGTTTTACCACTACCTGCACGCGCGTCGATGACGTGTATGTCGTACATATTGGAGAGCAATGCTTTCATAAAAAACTTCTGTTTGAGGTTAATAGGCTTAACTTCTAACCCCCTAAAATCAAGCTCTTCATTCAGCATATGAATGATGCCACCTGGAGAGATGATGGCGTGTTCTGAGTTGCCATCACTGCTTACAAATTCATAACAGTAGTTGCCACTTTTATACTCTGGGTCATACTCCTGAATCAGTTTTTTATCGAGGGTATTAAATAGTGCTGAGTCAATAGGCAGTTGTTTGACAAACTCAAACTCGGGCACATCGCTTCTATCTTCACGCAAAGACTCTACGGTGACATTGTAAAAAAGCCCAAACATGCGCGCATACACATCTAAAGAGAGAAAAATGACTTTATAATCAGGATAGTATGTTTGCGCCCCTGAGGCTACTTCGAGAATGCGTTTGTCGTTCGATTCATTGATAAATTGAGAGTCAATGTCTGAAGAGTAGAACGTTTTGGAGAAGAGATGAATCGCAATGTCTTCTTCATAACGCATCTTAACCACGCGATATAACTCTCCACTGTCCACTTCTTCTACTTTACATGAAGCAAGCATACGTGCGAAACTGCGGGCTTGATACCCCAGTTCCGTGAAGTTCTTTTTAAAATCTTCCAGCTCAATGAGCACCGTTTCTGGGATCACAATGATGTTGTTGCCGCCATCACACAACTCTTTAATAAAATTGGTATTGTGCAAGATAATGTTGGTATCGAGCACATAAACTTTGTTGACTGACATCTGACTCCCTTTCATACGATAATTCTATGCAAACATTATATCAACTTGGTAACAAAAGGGGTGCGTTTTTATTAATCATAACTTTTGATATATAACCATTTCAGACCGCTTAAGAATGGCAGAAAAGCCCGTATGGTATAATTGAATCTTATATCTAAGTGTATTGCTTAGATTCAAGGAGGTTAATAATGGATCGCGCTACGAAAATTTATTTGTTCTCACTGCTTCTTTTGGGCGGTGGTATTTTTTTAGTCATACACTATGGCAACGCTCTTTACTTAGATACGGGGTTTATTCCTGAGCCTGTGTCTGTTGGAAATTTTTGGGATAATTTACAAACCACATTTACCAAACAGCTCTCTCATCCTCTAGCCCTTTTGCTCGTGCAGATCATCGTCATTATGGCAGCGGCACGTACCTTTGGTATCTTGATTTCCAAGCTTTCGCAGCCGCCCGTCATTGGTGAAATTTTTGCGGGAGTGCTTTTAGGACCTTCTCTTTTGGGGCTTGTTTTTCCTGAAATTTCGGCTCTGTTATTTCCGAAAAGTTCCTTTCAAAACTTACATTTTTTAAGCCAAATCGGTCTGCTTCTGTTTATGTTTGTCGTAGGCATGGAGCTTGATTTTGACAAACTCAAACAGCAGAGTAAGGCTTCTATCGTTATTAGCCATATCAGCATCATCTTCCCTTTTTTCTTAGGTACCATCCTTGCCTATATCATTTACCCTTCATTTGCATCAACCACCGTTACTTTTACAGCATTTGCCCTATTTATCGGCATTGCGATGAGTATCACGGCCTTTCCTGTGTTGGCACGTATTCTCAAAGACCGCAATTTGACGAAAACATCGTATGGGGCTATGGCGCTCACGTGTGCTGCGGCAGATGATGCAACGGCGTGGTACATCTTAGCCATCGTCATAGCGGTTTCAACGTCAACCAATTTGCTGATGTCTGTGTTGATGCTTATTCCTATTGTGGTTTACATCACGGTAATGCTCGTTGTAGTGAAGCCTTTTTTACGCTCCCTTGGCTCACCCATTCACAACCAAACACTGGATATGAAAGTAACGACAATTGTTTTAGTAGTGCTCTTAAGCAGTGCTTTAATCACCGAACTTCTAGGCATTCATGCCCTTTTTGGGGCTTTTATGGCAGGTGTTATGATGCCTTCATCGGATGAGAGCGAACTCAAAGAGCGCATCGCTCCCCGCTTGGAGTATGTAAGTCTTTTGGTTTTACTCCCACTCTTTTTTGCCCTCACAGGACTTCGTACCCAAATCAATCTCCTCGAATCCCAGCATTTGATGATTTGTCTCGCTATCACTGTGGTTGCCGTTGTGGGTAAGTTTATCGGCAGTGCTATTGCAAGCCGTTTTATGGGCATTTCATGGCGTGATTCACTTGCCATTGGAGCGCTGATGAACACAAGGGGTTTGATGGAGTTGGTTGTTTTAAATATCGGTTATGAGTTAGGTATTTTATCGCCTATTTTATTTACGATGTTCGTCATTATGGCACTCGTCACGACCTTTATGACAGGACCACTGTTGTACCTCATCGATTTGGGATTTAAAAAGCAGTAATCTTTACATATAAAGACACCCTCACTTCTGCCACAGATCAGTGCCTAAGCTGAGCTGTGGTATCATCTCCTTTTGTAACACTCATTACACTTTACGATTTTAGGAATACTTTAAATGTCATATTCTCACGAAAAAAGGTGGGCAGGTCTTGGCGCACTTTGTGTTGCCATGTCCATCATCACACTGGACAATACCGTCCTTGATGTCGCCCTTCCCTCCATTTCAACCGATTTAAAAGCGACGATGAGCGAACTACAATGGATTGTCGATATTTACATCCTCTTTTTTGCCTCCATTTTAATTACCATTGGCGCTCTAGGAGATCATTATGGGCGAAAATTATTTCTCAAGATTGGCATTGTGCTTTTTAGTCTTGCTTCGCTGGGTGCTGGGCTGTCAACTTCCACCACAGAGCTTATTTTTTATCGAAGTCTAAGCGGTTTTGGTGCTGCCTTTATTATGCCTTCCACGCTCTCCATCATTACGCATATGTTTACAGACTCCGATGAGCGGATGAAAGCCATCGGTCTTTGGTCAATGATCTTTGGTCTGAGTCAGGGCTTAGGGCCCTTAATAGGCGGTTTCATCATCGAATACACCTCATGGCACTGGGTCTTTTTTATCAACCTGCCTATTGGACTCATCGCTTTTGTCTATGCGTCATGGATACTCCCCGAATCGCACAATAAAAGTGCCAAAGCAGATATTGTCGGTATGCTCCTTTCCATTCTCTTTTTATTTGCCTTGACGTATGGCATTATCGAAGCAGGGGTTAAAAGTTGGGGTGATTTTGATGTAATGGTGAGCCTCATCATTGGGCTTATCTTCTGTGCCATTTTTATACTGTGGGAAAGACGCTGTTCTCATGCGATGATTCCTTTTGAGCTTTTTGAAAAACGCACCTTTACGATTCCCTCTTTTGCCATTGCGTTGATCGTTTTTGGTATGGTCGGCTCCATGTTTTTCTTCTCGCAGCTTTTCCAAACCGTTGAAGGTTACAGCGCTTTAGAGGCTGGTTTTTTACTCACTCCTATGACACTGGGCGTGATGATTGGCTCGCAGTTGGCACCGTATGTTGTCAAGCACTATGGCACAAATATCAGCATTGGTGGTGGGATTATGATCTCGGCTCTTGGTATGGCGGTGTTTGTCTTTACGATCGATGTGCATATGGCGCTTTGGGCGATACTGAGTGGATTTTTTGTTCAAGGTTTGGGCATGGGGTTATCGATGCCTCCTTCAACCGATTCTATCATGGGTTCTATTCCCAAAGCAAAAGCAGGTGTAGGAAGTGCGCTGAATGATACGACCATTGAACTCTCAGCCGCGATGAGTATTGCCATTTTGGGAAGCTACGTCAACCGCATTTATCTCTCACACATCAAAGAGATGGACGTGGAAAGCTCACTTGCTATGGCACTTAAAACCTCCATCCAATCCGCGCACAGTGCTATCACTTCTCTAAGCGATGTGACGTTGCAAGAAAAACTCCTAGACATCGTGGATAAAGCCTTTATTGATGGCGTTTATCACACGATGATTTTAGGATGTGTTATCTCTATTATAAGTGGCATTTTAGCGATCTGGCTCCTCCCTAAAACGATTAAGAGGGAAGAACACTAAATCTTTACATGTAAAGATTTTAGTGCGCTAAGCCACCACCCAAAACACGGTACAACGTCACACGATTATTGAGTTCTTCCAAGCGAACCGAAATGAGTGATTGCTGTGAGCTATAGAAAGATCGTTGTGAAAGAAGCGCATTAAGGTACGTATCGACTCCTTTTTGGTAGCGTGCATCATAAAGCGTATAACTCTGTTTGGTTGCTTCCACCAAGGCTTCTTGCGCAGCGTATTGATCATAAATCGTTGCGCGTCTTGCCAGTGCTGAGCTCACCTCTTTAAATGCTGTTTGAATGGCTGCTTCATAGGTTGCTACATACACATCACGTTTGGCTTTGGCATAGTCTAAGTTAGCATCTCTCTCGCCTGCATCAAAAATAGGCAAAGAGATGTTAGGCACAAATGACCAGATGGTTGAAGTGCCTCCACTAAAAAGACCACTCAGCGTACTTGATCCCACACCACCTTTGGTTGTCAGCGTAATGGAGGGAAAATATGCCGCTCTGGCAACGCCGATATTGGCATTCGCCGCTTTGAGATTGTGTTCTGCTTCCAAAACATCGGGGCGACTGAGTAAAACCTCCGACGAGAGACCTACAGGAACATCGGCTAACCAATTTTGAGACGTGACTTCTAGCTCTTTTGGTAAGAGAGCTTCATCTACACTAGCGCCCACAAGAAGTTCTAAAGCAGCACGATCTTGCGCTACTTTGGTTGTATAGCTTGCGACATCAGCTTTGGCTTGTTGGAAAATGCTCTGTGCGTTGTAAAGCGAAACTTTAGAGTCAATGCCTAAATCAACCCTTTTTTGAACCAGTTCCAAAGAGCGTTTCGCACTCACTTCTGTCTGTTTAGAGAGGGCCAAAAGACTCTGATCGGAAGCATACGTAAGCCATGCACTCACCGTCTCTGCTATGAGGGTAATGCGAACCGAGCGCTCTGCTTCTTCCACCCCTTTATAGGTTTCAAACTCAGATTCGCTCAAACTTCGTGCTTTGCCAAAAAAATCAAGCTCGTAACTGCTGAGCCCTACGGTTGCTGAGGAGCTTTGCGTGATAGAGGTTGTATTGGTTGTCGAATTTAAAGAACGCGCTTTAGAGCCTGTAGCACTTGCCTCAATGGTTGGGAATTCACTGCTTCGCTGAATGCGATACGTTGCACGTGCTGCTTCAATGTTTGCTACGGCTTTACGCAAATCACGACTCTGTTCTAACGACTGAGCCACCACTTTTAAGAGCCTATCATCGTGAATAAACGCTTTCCACGAGAGTTTTTGTACACTTTGGTTGTTTTCTTTAACACCCATCGCTAAAGTAGAAGGGATAGGCGCACTTGGTCGTTCATACTCAGGCGAAAGCGTTGCACATCCGCTAAACAACAAAGATACAACAGCAATACTCAGAGTGCTTTTATGTAATGTACGCATCTTATACCTCCCCTACCATCGTTGCATGGTGGCTTCGTTCTGGGAACATTCCTCGAACCAACACAAAAAAGAGCGGCACTAAGAAAATCGCTAAGAAAGTCGCACTGAGCGTTCCTCCAATAATACCAGTACCAATGGAAATACGACTGTTCGCTCCCGCACCACTGGAGAGTGCGAGAGGTAAAACACCCGCAATGAACGCCAGTGACGTCATCAAAATAGGTCTTAGTCTCAGCTTTGAGCCTTCTACAGCGGCTTCGACAAGCGAACTTCCACGATTATACGCTGCTTCCGCAAACTCGACGATCAAAATAGCATTTTTAGAAGAGAGTCCGATGGTCGTTAAAAGCGCTACTTGGAAATAGACATCGTTTTCGAGTCCACGAAGCGATGCCGCCACGACTGAGCCAAAGATACCCAAAGGAATGACCAATAGAACCGAAAACGGTACTGCCCAACTCTCATAGAGAGCCGCTAAACATAAGAAAACGACCAAAATCGAAATCGCATAGAGTTTAACCGTTTGCCCGCTAGAGAGCCTTTCTTGATAAGAGAGTCCGCTCCACGCAAAGCTTGTACCTGTTGGCAAGGCCGCTTGCAAGGCTTCCATTTTATCCATCGCCACACCTGAACTAACCCCAGGAGCAGAAGCGCCTTGAATCTCATACGATGCCAAACCGTTATAGCGTGTCAATGTTTGTGCACCATAACTCCACTGTGATGTTGCAAACGCAGAAAATGGCGTCATGACATCACTGCTACTCCTTACAAACCACTGATCCAAATCTTCAGGCTTGGAGCGAAATGCCATATCGCCTTGGGCATAGACTTTTTTGACCCGTCCACGATCCACAAAGTCATTGACATACTTACCTGCCCATGCATAACTCAGCGTATCGTCAATATCTGATAAAGAGAGTCCCAGCGCTACGGCTTTGGCTTCATCAATTTTCACTTTGAGTTGCGGTGTTTCTCCAAGACTCCCTAAACGAACCGCTGTAAACAGGTTATCTTTACGCACATTGCTGAGCAGTGTGTCACGAAAGGTTTTAAACTGTTCACGATCTGTATCCGATAAGGCTTGAAGTTGGAAGTTAAAGCCATTACTCTGCCCTAAACCTTGAATAGCAGGAGGGTTGAGTGAAAATACCTGTGCATCACGAACACGTGAAAGATTCATCGTGGCACGATTGGAGATGGTATCGGCTCGGTTGTAAACACCAGGACGCTCACTCCAGTCTTTGAGTGCCACAAACGCCATACCCGCATTTTGACCGCTTCCACTAAAACTAAAGCCTGAGATGGTAAAGATCGCTTCGGTGTTATTTCCCTCATCATGTAAGAAGTAGCGTTCTATCTCACGTGCAACGGCGTCACTTCGTTTAAATGAAGCACCCTCAGGCAAACTAAACTGAACCATGCTGTTACCTTGATCTTCACTCGGTAAAAAGCCTGTAGGAAGGCGTAAAATTAAAAACACCATCGCAGCAGCAATGATGCCATAGACTAACATCCAACGAATGGGGCGCGCAATGACAGAGCTGACATTGCCTTTATAGCGCTCAATCAAACGATCAAATGTGTTATTAAACCAACCAAAGAAACCGTGTCCATGTGTTTCAACATGCGGCTTTAACAACGAAGCACACAGTGCGGGTGTGAGTGTGAGTGCCACAATGACAGAAAGCACCATCGATGAAACGATGGTAATGGAAAACTGACGGTAAATAACACCCGTTGAGCCTCCAAAAAATGCCATAGGAAGGAAAACAGCTGAAAGCACCGTGGCAATACCAATCAGCGCACTGGTGATCTCTTTCATCGACTTTTCGGTCGCTTCCACAGGGGAAAGTTTCTCTTCACGCATAATACGCTCAACATTTTCAACCACAACAATCGCATCATCCACCAAAAGACCGATGGAGAGCACCATACCAAACATGGTCAGCGTATTAATGGAGTATCCAAAAACCTCTAAAACACCAAATGTACCCAACAAAACAACAGGCACAGCAATGGCAGGAATGAGGGTTGCACGCCAGTTTTGCAAAAAGACAAACATCACCACAATAACCAACAAAATGGCTTCAAAAAGTGTTTTCACAACCTCTTCAATGGAGATACGAATAAACTTGGTACTGTCTCTTGGATACGCTACTTTATAGCCATCTGGCATCGTAGCTTCCATCTTAGCAACCGTCTTTTTAATGCGATCTGCCGTAGAGAGTGCGTTTGCCCCAGGGGCTAGCATCACCGCAAGTCCAGAGGCTGGATGACCATTGAGTCTGGTAACATTGCTGTAACTCTCACTTCCAAGTTCCACTCTGGCAACATCGCTTAAGCGAACAAGGGCACCATTGCTATCGCTTTTGACGATGATGTTAGAAAACTCTTCCGCTGTTTGAAGTTGCGACTTAGCGGTCACAGTGGCATTGAGCTGTTGCTCAGAGGAACTTGGCAATGCACCAATGCTACCCGCAGAGACTTGTACATTTTGCGCCGTAATGGCACTGCTGATATCAGTGGGCATCAAACTGTAAGAGGCTAGTTTATTAGGATCTAACCAAATGCGCATAGCATACTGACCGCCAAACACTTGCACTGTACCTACGCCCTCTAAACGGGCAATTGGGTCTTGCATGTTACTGAGCAAATAATCCGCCACATCGACCGACATCTTCGTATCGGTAGTGTCGTACAACGAGACGATCATCAAAAAGTCGTTTTGCGCTTTGGTGACACGTACCCCCTCATTCTGAACAGACTTTGGAAGACGTGTGGTGATTTGGGCTACTTTGTTTTGAACTTGCACTTGTGCTGTGTCAGCATCGGTTCCTTTTTGAAAGGTTACATCAATGCGGGCACTACCTGATGAACTACTGCTGGAAGAAAAATACAACAGTCCATCAAGCCCAGTGAGCTGTTGCTCAATAATCTGTATAACACTGTTCTCCACCGTTTGCGCCGAAGCTCCCGTATAGGTTGTGTCAATGCGAATAGTCGGCGGTGCTACATCGGGATATTGCGCAACAGGTAATGTGAGAATTGAACCCACACCTGCAAGCATAATCACAATCGAGATAACCCATGCAAAAATGGGTCTATGGATGAAAAAGTGTGCGATCATTGTGCTTTACCTAGCGTTGCAGTCACATCAACCACACGAACCGTATCGCCTGCGCGGACTTTATTCACACCTTCAACGATAACACGATCGCCTGTGCTTAAACCACTGTTCACCAGCCATGTATCCCCAATGGCACGATCGGTTGTTAACATACGCTTCTCTACTTTATTTTCAGTGGTAACAATGAATGCGGTAGCATTACCTTTAGGATCTCTTTGAACCGCTTGCTGTGGCACAAGAACGGCTGTAGCGTTTACAGCTTCATCGACAAGTGCTCGTACATACATACCAGGCAGCAAAATCCCCTCAGGGTTAGGAAATGTTGCACGAAGGGTCACAGAGCCTGTGCTTTCATCGACAGCGACCTCTTGAAATTGAAGTGTACCACTCTGTTTATACGTCGAACCATCTTCAAGTTTCAAAGAGAGTTTTGTACTACCTTGTTTAATGCCTTGTTGTTCTAAAAGAGTGCGTAGTTTTAACAGTTGTGTACTCGACTGTGTGAGATCGACATAGATAGGATCAAGGGTACGAATCGTCGCAAGTGCGGTGGTTTGATTTGCGGTAACCAGTGTGCCAACTGTGACGCTTGATGTACCGATACGCCCACTAATAGGCGCTTTGATTTTGGTGTATTCTAGGTTGATGCGTGCTGTTTGAAGGGCTGCTTTTTTGGCTTCAACACTGGCTAGTGCTTGCAAATAGGTCGCTTTTGCATCTTCCATATCTTGTTTAGAGACACCGTCTATCTTAACAAGATCTGCGTAACGTTCATTTTTTAAACGCGTTGATTCCAGTAACGCTTCTGCATTTTGAAGGGTCGCTTTGGCTTCATCAAAGGCTGCTTGGTATGAGGAAGGATCAATCTGATAAAGCACCGCGTCTTTTTTCACCAAAGCGCCCTCTTCAAAAAAGCGTGCCTGAATAATTCCGCCTACTTGAGGACGGATTTCAGAATTAAGCGTTGCTTTGGTACGTCCTGGTAACTCGCGTGTTAATGTGACATTTTGAGCACTAAGGGTATATGTACCTACTTCGACTTGCATGGCAGACTTGGCAGGTTTACTCTGCTGCGAACAGCCTAGCCATAAAAGGGGAAGTGCTAAAAGAAGAGGTTTTAATATTTTTCTTATCATATGAATTCCTTACAAAGTATAAACGCTATTTTATCCCTATTATGTTAACCAAACCTTGCCAAAAAACAGTCAAAGCGTGCTAAAATGCTTTAAATTAATTTTATGAGGAATATAAGTGATCATTGAATGGGATGAGCGTTTTAGCTTACATCACGCGTTACTTGATGCTCAGCACCAAGAACTTTTCAAGCTTGCAAACGCTGCGCAAAGACTGGATCCCAACAATGCCAACAAAGCTGAACTTGGAAGGCTCTTTAAAGAGTTTTACGACTACATGGCAAAACATTTTAAAGAAGAAGAAGCTTATATGCAAAGCATCGACTATCCTCTCTTGGAAAAACATAAAAAATTTCATGAGAGTATCATTGAGGGGATGACTAAAATTTTAAAAGAGAAAAAAGGCGTGGTTGAACTGCAAAAAAGCATCCAGATGATTGCCAAAAAATGGCTTGCTGAACATATCTTGGAAAACGACCTTCAAATTGAAAAATGGCGCAAAAGCATCACGGTAACAGACGAAGACTTACAAGGAAGCCTTTCTTAAATTATTGGGGTACAACGGTCGTAAACCCTAACGCGAGCCAATCTTGCAATCCACCTCGATACCAGAGTAATTTTTCTCTCGGATAACCCATCTTAATCAGCTTTTCAATCGCTAAGCGTGACTGAACACACCAGATGCCATTGCAAAAGAGCAGTGCTGTTTTGGCATGGCTAAAGTCATACGCTTCGCCTATTTTACGGAAACCTAACAAGGTTTGAACCCGTTCAAAATCTTCAGGAATCGCTTCATCATATTCGATCTCATCAAAGGGGATGTTAACACTACTAGGAATGGTCATCTGCTCATACCAGTCGCGCTTACGCGCATCCACTAAGATATAAGCCGATGGATTGACATTGAGTTTATTTTTAATAAAATCAAGCACTTCTATCTCACCTACGGTGATGACACCTTGCGCAAAGCTCATAGGTTGGGCTTTTCCTACAGTCGTTACAAAACTTTTTTGGCATAAAGGTGGAACATTTTTACCCGCATAATCACCACTAAAGACAGCTTCAGGGTTGATGCCAACACCATTACACTCCTTTGGTGTTTTACGCTCAATGAACACCTCTTGCTTCTTTCCATCATTCATAATGTGGGATGTTTTAACACCTGTAAGTTGCAAAACCATCGGGTTTTCACCCCACAGTGCGCCAATGAAAAACAGTACTAAAATGATGATACGCATCTGTCACTCCTAAGGGATCAATAAGACTATGGTAATCCTTTTAAAATTTAAAAGAGTCAAAAAAAATATGTTATACTTTTTTTCAAAGGATGCCTATGTTAGAGCCTGCTATTACAGCTTTTTTAAAGAAACATCACCTGCTGAGCTTGTGCACATGTCACGATAGCCTTCCCTACTGTGCTTCATGCTTTTACACTTTTCTTGAAGAGAATGCTACGTTTGTCATTGCTACCGATGTGCTCAAAACAAGGCATGGGCGCGAAGCCATAGAAAATGCCCACGTTGCAGGAACCGTTGCGTTAGAAACAAAACTTGTGGGGAAAATTCAAGGGGTACAATTTACAGGGATTTTCAAAGAAGCCAATGAAGAGGAGCGAAAAGCCTATTTCAAGCGCTTTCCCTATGCGTTAGCGATGCAACCAGAACTTTGGAGCATCAACATAACGTATCTAAAATTTACCGATAACACACTTGGATTTGGCAAAAAATTGGAGTTTTTTGCCTCCAATTAATGCCAAATCTTTTTGAGTGATTATAACTTAATAGGCTCGTCTGAACATGCCGCAGTAAAGACAACGTCCGTTGAGCTGTTCAATGCTGTTTCCGCAGAGTCTTGCACGACACCAATTAAGAAACCAACCGCAACCACTTGCATTGCGATCTCATCGCTGATACCAAAAAGACCACACGCAAGAGGAATCAGAAGAAGTGATCCACCTGCAACACCAGAAACACCCGCTGCTGCAATACTCGCAACCACGCTTAAAAGAAGGGCTGTTGGGAGATCCACAGAGATGCCCAAAGTATTGACTGCAGCCAATGTTAAAATCGTAATAGTAATCGCAGCACCTGCCATATTCGCTGTAGCACCGAGTGGAATCGAGATAGAGTAGGTATCTTCATGAAGTCCTAATTTTTTACACAATGCCATATTCACAGGGATATTTGCCGCCGAACTTCGTGTAAAGAATGCTGTTACACCACTCTCTTTAAGACATGTAAGAACCAATGGATAAGGATTGCGTTTTGTTTTGATATAGACAATCACTGGGTTAACCACAAGTGCCACAAACAGCATAGTTCCAACTAAAAGAACCAACAATTTGCCATATCCAAGAAGTGCCGCAAAACCTGTCTCGGCAAACGTTTCAGCGACAAGGCCCATAATACCAAATGGTGCTAATTTGATAACCGCTTGAACGATTTTAGTCATCGCATCACTCGTATCTTTCAACACTTGTTTGGTGGTATCGCTACTGTAATGAAGCGCAAGACCTGCAGCAACTGCCCATGTTAACACACCGATATAATTGCCCTTTAAGAGTGCGTTCACTGGATTGTCCACCATACTAACGATAAAGCCTTTGATAACCCCAACAATGCTTTGAGGAGGTGTTAATCCAGCCTCTGGAGTAGTCAGTACCAATGTTACAGGAAACGAAAAGCTGACGATAACTGCAATAACCGCAGCCAAAAATGTTCCTATTGCATAGAGTTGAACAATAGGTTTAATATTGGTTTGAACACCAACAGGCTTTGTAGCAATCGCTGTAGCGACTAAAACCAATACTAAGACAGGCGCAACAGCTTTTAACGCTTTAACAAATAGCGTTCCAAGAATAGAAACAGCCTGTGCAGCTGTAGGAGAAACAAGAGCGATACAAACGCCCAACACCATACCAATAAGAATGAGAACAATCAAATTGCTCTCTTTATACCTTGCGACTAAACGCTCCATAAAAACCTTCCTTACTCAAAATGTGTGTACTCATATTAATCTTTTTTTAAACGAAGAGACTAATAATATAAAAAAGGTTCTTACGTGTGCGTTAAACGTATTAGAGTTTTGAAGTATCGAGTTTTAAGGATTCATTATCCATCACACCGATATGTGCGCTTAAAATTGTAGAAGCGATGGTATGCGCTTCATCCAAAGAGTGCATCTTATATGTACCACACTGATAGACATTAAGTTCAGGGATATCTTTTTCACTCTTCACGCTTAATATATCTTCCATTGAAGCTTTCCAAGCATTCACAACACGCTCTTCGCTCGGTGTGCCAATTAAACTCATGTAAAACCCTGTACGGCATCCCATCGGTGAAATGTCGATGATCTCAACACCTTGACCGTTCAAATGGTTACGCATAAACCCTGCAAAAAGATGCTCTAAGGTGTGAATACCCTTCTCTGGTAAAATCGCTTGGTTCGGCTTACAAAAGCGAAGATCAAATACAGTAATCTCATCGCCATGTGGTGTTTTCATCGTTTTGGCAACTCTTACAGCAGGGGCTGGCATTTTGACGTGATCTACACAAAAACTATCCAATAGTGGCATTTCATATCCTTTTTTATTCTATTTTCTTGAAAAAAGTGTACAATATTTTGCCCTATATCCTCTTTAGATGTAAAGGAAAATGCATTGAAACGATTGTTGCTTCTTGTCGTCATACTAGCACTCTCGTATGCATTCATTCAAAGCAAAAACATTCTTCATATAGCCGCAGGTGTGTCAATTTTTTTACTTGGAATGCAAAGTCTTGAAGAAGGGTTTCGCTTCTTTGTCGGTGGATTTCTCGACAAGTTTCTCAAAAAAATCACTAATAATCTTTACAAAAGTATTCTCTTTGGCGCCATTACAACCACGCTCATGCAATCCAGTGGATTGGTCGCGGTTATTGCCATCTCCTTTATCAGTGCGGGGCTCATCAGCATAGCACAAGGTATTGGGATTATTTTGGGTGGAAACATTGGTACAACAACAGGCGCTTGGCTTATCGCAGGGCTTGGGCTTAAAATTAACATTGCAACGTATGCACTTCCGATGCTGGTTTTTGGAACCTTATTTATGTTTCAAGAAAGTAAACGCCTTAAAGGCATTGGCTATGCTCTTGCGGGGCTTGGTTTTTCCTTTTTAGGCATTGCCTATATGAAAGAGGGGTTCGACGCCTTTAAAGAGACCATCGATCTGACCCAATACTCGGCTGATGGCTTTATGGGACTCATTCTCTTTACGCTTATTGGTGCAGGTATGACCATCATCATGCAATCCTCACATGCCTCGTTAGTCCTTATTTTAACAGCTCTCTCTGCATCTCAAATCACCTATGAAAACGCGATTGCTCTTACCATAGGCGCTAATATTGGAACAACCGTTACAGCCATTATTGGGGCATTAGGAGCTGGATATGAGGGTAAAAAACTTGCAGGCGCGCACTTTTTAATTAACACGCTTACAGGGTTTTTACTGATCTGGTTTGTTCCACAGTTTATCCATTTTATTGACCTTACAGCACCTTTTTTAGGCATCCCTAAAAATGATTATCCGCTCAAATTGGCACTCTATCACACCTATTTCAATCTCATCTGTGTTCTTCTCTTTGCCCCTGTGGTACATGGTTTGGTTGCTTTGCTCAATCATCTCTTCAAGCCAGAGGTCACTTCTGAAAATGAAATAGATGATGTTCTGTTTATTAACGATGTTGCTTTGGATTTTCCTGACACGGCGCAAGCAACGCTTCTTAAAGAGACAAAACATCTTTATAACAATGTTTTTGACATCATCGCAAAAGGATTGAGTGTCACGAAAGAAGACATCACCTCAGGTATGGAAATCGATGATATCTTAAAACTGCGAACCAAAGCGATGATCGTGAATATGGATGATTATTATGAAAGGCGTATTAAAGAGATTTATGGGAAAATCATTAACTTTGCTATTTTGGCTCAAGGTAAATTTGCAGATGAAAGCAACCAACAACTCATTCCTATCAAAAATGCAACTCTCGGTATTGTTGAGGCTTTTAAAGCCTCCAAGCATATGCAAAAAAATATGCTGCGCTACTTAGAATCAGACAATGAATATATCAAAAGTGAATACAACCATATTCGCAAAAACCTTATCAAACACCTGCGTACCATGCAGATGATCTTTAATACCTCTGAAGAGGATGTTGCAGTCTTGTTACTGAGTAAACTTCAACTTGATGCTCAAAAATACGATATTGCTGCTAACAAATCACTGGATACGCTCATTCGTACCAATAAAATTACATACACCATGGCAACCTCTTTAATGAACGACACAACCTATGCTTACACCATTGCATCCGAACTCACAAAAGTGGCACACACACTTTTTATCCATTCCAATGCGGAATCAAAAGAAGGGCGTGAAGCTTTGATTTTAAATGAAAGCGAAGTAACCGATTTAACGCATTCAACAGAGCCAAGGAGTCATACATGAGTGGCTTTAAATTTATCCAAAAAATAAAAGAATTATTTGGCATCGTAGCACCTAGTGTTGATACAACCAAAAAACAGATCATCAAAGAGTTGTTGAAAAAACTAAAGCTTAGACGCATTTTGCTCAAACAAGAGTTGAAAAATGAGACCGATTTGATTAAGCGTGAAGCCATCCATGACAGCATTAAAATCATCAAAAAGCAGATTAAAAAGGGGAAGGAAATTGTGGATGTTTAGACTTTGCATTCTTGCACTTTTTTTGCTTTCAGGCTGTACTAATACAAACCAAGAAAAAATTGGTGAAGTGCTACAATCCCATGGTGCTACAAGCTTGCACTATGATTATAAAAAAATTATTGAAAACCTTATTGCCTATAAAGAGAAACTTGATTTGCGTAATCCCAGTGGTTATAGCAAAGAGAGTCAAAACTATATTTTTAATGAAATGCGTACCTCCAAAAATACCATTCGTATGAAATTCAACGGCGTTTATCTCAAAACCTATGATGATTATTTGCGTATTGCTTTTGATAAAAATAGTAATGTACCTGATAGAAACGACTTTCTCATTCTTGGACTTTATAAACTTATATGGGAGAGCTATAAAGTAGGAGAAGGACACCAAATCACCACATTGGCGTACGATCAAGAAGTATTTAAAAAGCTCTACTACTATCTAGAAGTCATTAAGTGGAAAGTCAAAACGGCTAAAGATAAAAATGATAATTACCTCTTCTTAACATGGCAAAATAATTGGCAAGTTGAATGGAATAACAAAATCCATGCAGGAGAACAACCCTCTTGGGAAATGATCCAAAATCTTTCAACGATTAGAAATCACAAAGAAAGTATTTTAGATCCATCCAACTTTAATTTTGAAATCATCCTCAGTCAAATTATTTTTCATGCCAAAAATAGCGCCAGACTCATTGGGAAAGAGCCTGTTGATATTGGCATTGATGCAATGATAAGCCTCGTTCTATTTTTATAAGCATTTTTTTTAAACACTTTTACGCTAACAAAGCTATTTACTGGGTTGTATAGGTTGCTAAACCTTGCCAACGTTGTCGGTAGAATTTACGTGAGCGTTTTACAGAATCTTACATGTAAACTTGATCTCGCTCAATCTTTTTAGCTTTTTTTTTAACTATAATACCCCAAATTTAACAAGGAGTTTTTATGGAAATCAACAATATTCAGGTATGTAACGTCTGCTTAAGATCAAGTGAGGAGAGTGCTGGTGCTGTCTTTATTAAAGCGATGAAAAATGGCGAAGAGATTCATGTCTGTACAGGCTGTATCCCACACATTATTCATGGAAGTGGTGACGTTGTCAAATCAAACGCACACATTGAAGCGGAACTTAAAAATTAAAAAAAGGGTACGAAACTTCTTTCGTACCCTTTAAAAGTAAAGAGGGTTTATTCGCCCTCTTTTACCTCAGCAATCTCATTCGAAAAATCAGCCATTGCTAAACGATTGAGTTGTCTCCATCTGCGTTGTGCATCTTTTTTATTGTGTTCAAAGAGTGCTTGCGCATGTTCTGGATTTGACTTTTTAAGTGACGCATAACGTACTTCGTTCATCAAGAAATCATCGTACAATGACCAATCAGGCTCTTTTCCTGTAATTTTAACTGGGTTTTTACCTTCCGCTTCAAGGCGAGGATCATAGGTATAAATTGGCCAGTAACCACACTTCGTTGCAAGCTCACCTTGGTTACCAGATTTACCCATACCACCTTTAATACCATGCGCAATACATGGAGAATAAGCGATAATGAGTGAAACGCCTGGATATGCTTCTGCTGCTTCAAATGCTTTAATCGTTTGTGCCGCAGATGCGTTAGAGTTGATTTGTGCAACAAATACATTACCATACGTCATAGCGATGTAGCCAAGATCTTTTTTCTGACTAGGCTTTCCTGCTGCTGTAAATTGAGCAATTGAACCCGCACGTGATGATTTTGAACTTTGACCACCCGTATTTGAGTAAACCTCTGTATCAAGAACCAAAATGTTAACATCCTCACCACTGGCGATAACATGATCCAATCCGCCGTAACCGATGTCGTATGCCCAACCATCTCCACCAAAAATCCATTGTGATTTTTTAGAAATGTACTGTTTCAAGCTCAAGATGACATCCGCACCCGCAGCTGTTGGATTTGCTTGTAAAAGTGGAACTAAAAGATCACGAATTTCTTCGCTTTTTGTTCTATCATCTCTAAACTCAATCCAGTCTTTATAAAGTGCCGCAATCGCATTTGGAGCTTTTTCAATAGAAGCGTCCATTACGGAATGAATTCTATGACGCATTGTCTCATTGGCAACATGCATACCAAGACCAAACTCAGCATTGTCCTCAAAGAGTGAGTTACCCCATGCAGGACCGTGACCTTTTTCATTTTTGCGGTACGGTGTTGAAGGAGCAGAACCACCATAGATAGATGAACATCCTGTTGCATTGGCAATCATCATGCTATCACCAAAGAGTCTGGTTGCTAACGTAATGTATGGTGTCTCACCACAACCTGGACATGCTGCGTGGAACTCAAAGAGTGGTTTTGCAAATTGAGCACCCTTAACGGTATTTTTAGAAAGAATATCATCTTTGTAGGTTACTTTTTTGAAGAGGTAATCTGCATTGACTTGCTCGCCCGCTTCAAGACTCTCGCCGAGTGGAACCATAACAAGAGATTTCTCTTTGGTTGGGCATGCTTCAACACACAGATCACATCCTGTACAATCAAGTGAAGAGACTTGGATTTTGTATTTTAGACCTTTAAGTTCTTTACCTTTTGCTTCGATGGCATGTGTTTTAACACCCTCAGGGGCAGCTGCAAACTCTGCATCGTTGATAAGGAATGGACGAATAACCGCATGTGGGCACACAAACGCACATTGGTTACATTGAATACAATTCTCTTCGATCCATTTTGGAACCGTTACACCAACACCACGCTTTTCATACTCAGTGGTTCCATGCTCAAATGTACCGTCTTCATAGCCGTTGAACACAGAAACAGGTAAGCTGTCTCCTCGTGCTGCATTGATTGGTTTTGCGATCGCTTCAACAAATGGAGTACCTTTGTAAGAAACAACCTCTTGAGTTTTAACTTCATCTTTAAGATTTGCCCATGATGGATCAACGTCAACTTTTACAAGTCCATTAGCTCCAACATCGATTGCTTTGTAGTTAAGCTCAACGATTTGGTCACCTTTTTTGTGATATGTTTTGTAGGCTTGTTTTTTCATAAACGTTTGTGCTTGTTCAAAATCAATGATCTCTGCAAGTTTGAAGAAAGCAGATTGCATAATCGTATTGCTTCTGTTACCAAGACCAATGTCACGCGCTAATTTAGTCGCATTAATGATGTAAAACTTAACTTTTTTAGTCGCTAAAATACGTTTGACTTTATTTGGAATTCTCTTAATTGTCTCATCCGCATCCCAGATAGAGTTAAGAAGGAATGTGCCATTTTCTCTGATACCGTCAATTACATCATACAATTCAAGGTATGCAGCCACAGAACAGGCGACAAAGTGTGGATTAGAAACTAAGTAAGTTGAACGAATTGGGTGTTTTCCAAAACGTAAGTGAGAACGGGTAAAACCACCTGATTTTTTGGAGTCATACGCAAAGTATGCTTGTGCGTACATATCTGTCTCATCACCGATAATTTTAATGGAGCTTTTATTCGCACCAACCGTACCATCAGCGCCAAGTCCGTAGAATAGACACTCTTTTGTCTCAGGCTCACCTAAGCTCATTTTCTCTTTAACATCCAAAGATTTGAATGTTACGTCATCAACGATACCTACGGTAAAGTCATTTTTAGGCTCAGCAAGTTTAAGGTTTTCAAAAACAGCCAACATTTGTGCTGGATCAACGTCTTTTGAAGAGAGACCATAACGTCCACCTACAATAATAGGCGCATTTTTCTGACCATAAAACGCTGCTCTCATATCAAGATACAATGGCTCGCCGATAGATCCTGCTTCTTTAGTACGATCAAGTACCGAAATCTTTTTAACAGATTCTGGCATAACATCCATAAGGTATTTGATACTAAATGGACGGTAAAGATGTGGTGTAATAAGACCTACTTTTTCACCTTTGCTCATTAAATAATCAATCGTCTCTTTTAAACATTCAGTAACAGAACCCATCGCAACAACGATACGATCTGCATCTTTTGCACCATAGTATGTGAAAGGTTTATAATCACGTCCTGTCTCTTTTGAGATTTCAGCCATGTAATGGGCTACAATGTCAGGCAATGCGTCATAAAATTTATTTTGTGCTTCTCTACCTTGGAAATAAATATCGTCGTTTTGAGCAGTACCTCTGGTTTTTGGAGACTCAGGGTTAAGTGCTTCATCACGGAAACGTTGAACGGCTTCCTTGTCCAAAAGTCTGTCAAAGACTGCATAATCCATTACTTCAATTTTTTGAATCTCATGTGAAGTTCTAAAACCATCAAAGAAGTGCATAAATGGAACACGTCCTTTAATCGCACACAAATGCGCAACACCTGCTAAGTCCATAACTTGTTGAACAGAACCAGATGAAAGCATCGCATAGCCTGTTTGGCGTGCTGCATAAACGTCTTGGTGGTCACCAAAGATTGAAAGAGCATGGGTTGCAAGTGTACGTGCGCTCACATGAATAACACTTGGTAACAACTCGCCTGCCATTTTATACATATTTGGGATTTTTAGTAACAGACCTTGAGAAGCGGTATACGTTGTTGTAAGAGCACCCGCTTGAAGTGAACCATGTACGGTTCCAGCAGCGCCACCTTCACTTTGCATTTCAACAACTTTAACAGGCATTCCAAATAAGTTTTTTTTGCCTTGACTTGCCCAAATGTCGGTAAAATCCGCCATCGGAGAAGAAGGTGTAATTGGGTAAATACCAGCAACTTCGGTAAAGGCGTAAGATGCGTATGCAGCAGCCTCGTTACCATCCATAGTTTTCATGACTTTAGCCATTAAATTCCCCTTGTGTTATTTTTTCATTCATTCTTTGGATTGATGAGTTTCTCATTCTACTTAGCATTCTCTTAATAACTCATAAATGAAACTTGAGAGCCTGCGTTTTAATGAAAGTTTAACCAAGCCTTACGCAAAATCATAGTCTAAAAATATGATAAAGATATAACAAAACTATGAATGCTGAGCCACAACTTTTACTGCATCTAATGCATCATGAACAACGAAAGAGGTGTGTTTTTCAAGCTCATACTTGCTACTGTATCCACATAAAACACCGATACCATGGACTCCCGCTTCTTTTGCACAGATAAGGTCCATTGGCGTGTCCCCAATCATCCATGTATGCATAGGATCTGCATTTAAGGCCAGTAGCGCTTTTTGAATTGGCTCAGGATGTGGTTTGGGGTATGTAACACTCTCTCTGCCTATCAAGACTTTGAAGTGGTGCATCACTCCTAAATGTTCAAGAAGCTCTTCCGAATAACGTGCTGTTTTGGTGGTTACAATACCTAAAATTGCAATTTTTGAAGCATGTCTAATGGCTTCTAATGCGAGAGGTAAAAGTGTTGTTTTTTTACGTGAAATGAGTCTGTAATGCTCTTTGTATGCGGCCACATAATCATCCGCTTCTAAGGCGTCAATCCCTAACATTGTGAACATCAAATCCAGAGGATGTCCAATCAGTTTTTTGATCTGTTCATCCTCAGGTATTTGCCGTCCAAATGTTTCATAAGCTACGCCAAAGCTCTCAAGAATTGCATCAGTTGAGTCAATTAATGTACCATCTAAATCAAATAAAATTGTTTTCATTTTAACCCTTAATTTACCTTTTACATGTAAGGATGTATTATAACTACAAGACCATTAAAAAGGAGATACATGTTACCCAAAAGCCTTATACTTTTAGCTCCACTTATGCTTTGTGCAGCTAACTGGCAAGATGCCGTCAATACGGCTGTAAGTGCCACATCATCCACACAAAAAAGCGCTGTTTCAAGCAATACCACTTCACAAAGCAGTGCTACTTCAGGCGTAAAAGAAGCACTTAGTCTTGGTGCAAAACAAGCTGTTTCTTTGCTTGGCAAAGAGGGAGGATACTTGAATAATGCTGCGGTTAAAATTCCGCTTCCTGCTTCTATGAAACCTATAGCAACAGCTGCTGAAAAACTAGGTGGAAAATCTTATGTCGATGATTTTGTCAAAACCATGAATAATGCAGCGACTAAATCTGTTCCTAAAACGGCTTCCATTTTAAGTGATACCATTTCGTCTATGAGTGTGGAAGATGCCAATGCCATCGTAAATGGTAGCAATACTGCAGCAACCGATTACTTTAAAACTAAAGCGGGAACAAAACTACTTAGTGCCATTATGCCGATTATTAAAGAGAGTATCAAAGAGAGTCAAGTCATGAGTTCATACCAAAGCCTTAAAGGTTTTGCAGGCGGCAGTAATGCGACTTCTGGACTTGCAAATAACGCAATGATCGGACAAGCTTCTTCTATTGCAAAAGGATTTGGAATGGGAGATGCAGTTCCAAGTGGGGATGAAGATATTGAAGATTATATTGGTCGTAAAACACTTGATGGTCTTTTTTACATGATTGCAGAAAAAGAGAAAGCACTTCGTAGTAATCCAATGGCGAGCGGAAGCTCTATTATCCAACAAGTATTTGGAAAGTAGTTACGCTTCAGGAGTATTAGTTAATGGAGGATGAGGAATACTTATCCTCTTTTCATCAAAAGAGAGTTTTACTTTCTCTGTCATAGAAAAACTCACTGTTGCAGAGTCTTCATTTTTAACCCAAAAACGTACCATAAGTTTGACACTCGTTTGCGCTAATTCGCTTACAGCAACAAATGGAGCAGGTTCATTTAAGACTTTTGGCTCTTTATCCACTATCTCTTGCAATGTCTCTTTCGCCAAACGAAGGTCATCTTCGTACCCAATATTAAAAACTAAATCAACACGAGAGGTAGGTTTTGCGGAAAAATTGATGATATTTTTACCAATCACGGCAGAGTTAGGAATAATAATTTGCTTATTATCGCCCGTCTTTAAAACAACACTGAAAAGATTCAACTCTTCAACCGTGCCATTTTCTCCTGCAACTTGCACTGAGTGACCAATTTTAAAAGGACGGAAGAATACCAGTAAAATACCAGCACCCACGTTAGAAAGTGTTCCTTGAAGCGCTAGTCCAATAGCGAGACCCGCTGTTCCAAGGACAGCTAGAAAAGAGGTGGTGTTTATTCCTAGATTGCTTAGAGCTGCTAGGATAATCACCACCAAAAGACCAAAATAGATCACATTGGAGAAAAAGCTAGTAATCGTTTCATCAACTTTAGAAGTACGCATCCCTTTCACCACAATCGCTGTGATGATTGAGGCTATTTTTTTACCAACAAAAAAAATCAGTAAAGAAGCAAGTACTTTCACTCCATAAAGAGTGATAAAATTAATAACCACTGTCCAGCTAAAATCCATATGCAATCTATAATCCTAAATTATTTTTTGAAAAGTGCGTCAACTCTTCTGTTTTCAGAACGACCAGCTTCTGTGTCATTGGTTGCAACTGGTTTACTTTCACCATATGCTTCTGTTGTTACTTTAGCACCAGAAACACCAAGGGTTGAAAGTGCTTTAGCAACTGCTTTTGCACGTTGATCTGAAAGTTTCATATTGTAGGCATCGCTACCTTTAGAGTCTGTATGACCTTCAAGAACAACACTGTAACCTGGGTTTTGTTTCATGAAGTCTGCTACTTTTTGAATCTCAGGCATAAATTCTGGTTTTACAGCTGATTTATCGAAATCAAATTTTACATGTAAACGAATGATTTTTGTACAACCATCAGCATCAACGACTGTACCTTTTGGTGTACTTGGACATTTATCTTTGTCATCGTAAACACCATCATTGTCGCTATCTTTTGGAGCTGCAACTGGAGCTGCAACTGGAGCTGGAGCTGCTTTAGCTGCAACTGGAGCTGATTTTGCATCAAAAGGAATAACAAAACCAAGGCTGTAAAATAAGTTATTATCGCTATTGTCAAATTTAACAGCATGGCGAACTTCAGCTTTAAGGGCAAAACTATCGGTTACCCAGTATTTTACACCACCACCGTATTGCGCAAACATACTGTCTTTATTATCAAGCTGTTCATTGCTCATATCTTCATAACCAAGACCAATTAACGCATACAATGCAGCCTCTGGAGTAATTTTATACTCTTTAACAATATTTGCATAGTAACGGTTAAAATCTGTATCGTCCGTTCTACCATTTTTGTAGTCGATATTGTCACTTCTATCATAACCAAGTTCAATCTGGCTTACAATATTACTATCAAGATTGATACCAAATCTTAAACCATATGTTAATTGATCTTTAAGATCAAGATTTCCCTCTGGTAAAACACCACCAATAGTTGGTGTAACCTCGTAGTTGTATGCAGTTGGTGCTGCAAACGCCAAAGATGCAAGTGCCGCTAATGAAAACAATGTTTTTTTCATTTATTATCCTTTAAAACTAATATTTCTAACATTTTGTGTGTGAAGATTCAAATTATAGCACAACTTTAGGCAAATGAAAATTAAAAATCCTGTTTAATCCAATCAACAACATTGTGCATCACCCCAATTATAGAGGTTGAAACAGGAGTAATCTCTTTATTGACAACCGTAATTTCGTTTGGAATCACCAAGAAAAGATAAGGATTGTCAGCAACAATTTTGGCAAAAATTTCTTGATAGCGCAAATCAAACTTTTCTTGGTCTACAATTTGCTCAGCTTCTTTGATAAGACGATCCACTTCACTATTTTCATAACCAATAAAATTAAACCCACCTTTACGGATCGATTCACTGTGCCAAATAGAGTAAGCATCAGGCTTAAGCCCTAAAGACCATCCCATTAAAACCGCTTCAAAATTACGAGGAAGTACGACGGTATTTAAAAAAGCTTGCCATTCCATAATGCGAAGCTTCATAACAACACCTGCTTTTTTTAACTGATGTTGAAGAATTTGTGCGGAGTAACTTCCGCTACCATTGGCACTGGTACTCAGTTCAAACACAAAAGGATGTGCGTCATCATAGCCTGCTTCTTTAAGCAATGCTTTGGCTCTAGCAATATCTGGCTTTGGAGCTTTTACATTTTCATTAAAAGCGCCTGTACCTGGTAAAAAAGGTCCTGTGCAAACCTTACCATGCCCAAAATAAAGGATATCCACTAACTCCTGACGATCAATCGCTAAAGAGAGTGCCTCTCGTATCCTAGCATCTTTGAACTTTTCTGATTTAAGATTAAAGCCCATATACGAGTAGTTATGCGCAATATCTTCATAAATAGTGTAGTGTTTGCGAAAATCCTCATCGATTTGACGCTCTAATTGAAGAGGAGAAAGTGAACCCACATCAAGTTTTTTAGACTTAAGCATCAAAAATTCTGCGGAACGATCTGGTAAATAGTGAAAAATGATTTGACCTATGTTGGCTTTGTGAATAAAATAACTTGGATTTGCCTCTAGAACAATGTCTTTGGAAATATTAAACTGCGTTAGCGTATAAGGACCCGTTCCGAGTGGATTTTGATTGAATTTACTGGTCATCAAATCCGCTTCATTTTTAAGTTTATGCTCGGGCAATATCTCCATCATCCATACTTCAAGTGCTTTAAAATAAGGATATTTGTATTTCACTTCCACTTTAAAGTTATCCAACATTTTTACGTATTCAATGTGCATAAACCCAGAAGCATAGGGTGTAAAAATTTTAGGAGAGATAATCGTCTCATACGTAAAAAGAACATCACGTGCACTAAAAGGCGCTCCATCGCTCCATTTTACATCATCTCTTAGTTCAAAGATCAATGTCGTATCATCCACAAAGTGGTAACTTTGCGCGAGATCTGGAATAATATTTGCATCTTTATCGTATTTTATAAGCCCATTAAACATCCATTGTGCAACATCGGAGCTTGTTTTATCTGTGGAAAGAATAGGATTGAGACGACTAGGATTTGCGGAAATAGAGAGGTGCAATGTGCTTGCAAAAACAGTACTTGTGAAGAAAAGGAAGGTCATTAAAAGTGTTTTCATGGAGAAATTATACCACATAGAATCCTTCTGCAAAGCTTCAGTGCCCTAGTGGATAACGTAGCAAAAAGAGCTTTGCTTTTTTGCGTATTAAAACATAAACTTTTGTAAATTGCATAAACTATTCTGCCTCCCAAGAGGCTAGCTTTAGTGCCTCAGCGGCTAGCGTAGTAAAAAGAGCTTTGCTTTTTTTGCGTGTTAAAATAAAAAAAGCTTCCAGACCGGGCAATCTGGAAGCTGATTTTTAAAGTTGTTAAGTGATTCACAAAAAGGAGGTAATTGTCTTGGTAGTGAAAGTATAGAGTAGTTGTTTAAACGCTCTATTAATCTTTCGTAAACAAAAAGTTAATAGGAGTTATTTTATCTTTTTTATTTCATTTTATTTCTAGCTGCGATACACTTTGCCTAAAAAAGGAAGCTTATGAAACTGAGTAGTGCAACACTAAACGACATCGATGAAGTCTTAGAGCTTCATGCAAAATACCAAATAGACTCTATCTCACACGAAGATAAAAAAGATGGTTTTGTCACCACTTCATTTACCAAAGAGCAACTTGCTAAGGTTATTAACGAAGAGCAAGGTCTCTTTATTGCTCGTAAAAATGACAAAGTGGTTGCTTATGTTATGTGCGGTTCATGGAAATTTTGCTCCATCTGGCCTATTTTTACCCAAATGGTTCAAGATCTACCAAATTTAAGTTATCTTGGACAAGCCATTACAACAGAAAATTCTTACCAATACGGTCCTGTTTGCGTCGATAAAAGTGTACGAGGTAGTGGTGTTTTAGAAGCTCTTTTTGATTTTGCACGGGAAGAGATGAGTCAACGCTATCCTATCATGGTGACATTTATCAACAAAATCAATCAACGCTCTTTTAAAGCCCATACGAGACTTGGGCTGGAAGTCATTGCAGAGTTTTCATTTAACAATAATCACTATTACGAGTTGGCATACGACACTTCAAAAAAGTTACTTTAGTTGTGTGTATTTGTCATTAGAGTCATTTTCTGTTCGTTAACTCTCTTGCGCTAAAATTTTAATAAAGATATTTCTGCGCAAGGGAATAAAATGAGACAAAATCTTTCACGCTGTGGCTGGGTGAAATTAAGCGATCCTACGTACATGGCGTACCATGATGAAGAGTGGGGAAAACCTCTGCATGATGATCGCGCACTTTTTGAACTTTTCTGCCTTGAAACACAATCCGCTGGGCTTAGTTGGCTTACCATTCTTAAAAAACGTGACGGCTACCGCAATGCATTTGCAAGTTTTGTCCTTGAGAAAGTTGCCCATTTAAGTGAGATGGATGTTGAACGCATTTTAAACGAAGGCGAAGTCATTAAAAGTCGTCCAAAGATCACATCTATCATCCATAATGCTAAACTTTTTCAAGCCATCATTCGAGAATTTGGTTCATTGGATGCCTATTTTTGGAGCTATGTGAATGGTAAAACGATTGTCAATGATGTACCTGATTATAAAACAGCAGCATGTACATCGTCCATTTCGGATGCGTTAACCAAAGATCTTAAAAAACGAGGCTTCAAGTTTATAGGCTCAACCACCCTTTATGCGTTTATGCAAGCGTGTGGCATGGTGAATGACCATGAAAACAGCTGTAGGTGTAAATAAAATGACCTTTGAAATCCTCAATAACTACTGCATCAGCCACATAGGTGCAATTAAAGAGTACCCCTTTGATGAAACAACCGCTGTTTATAAAGTTGGAAATAAAATTTTTGCTCTTATCGATGAAGAGAGTAACCCACCTCGTATCAATCTCAAATGTGACCCTTACTATGCTAGAGAGTTAAGAGAAATGTATGAAAATGTCATAGCAGGATATCATATGAATAAAAAGCATTGGAATACTGTTATCTGCGATGATGACATTGATGAATCAATGCTTTTTAGCTGGATCGATGACTCGTATGATCTCGTGTTTGGCTCACTCTCTAAAAAAATGCAATCTTTTATACGTAATTCATAACAGGAACCCTGATGTTTATTATCTCTTTAACCTACCAAAAATCCCTTGATGAAGTTGATACACATCTAAATGCGCATATCGAATTTCTCAAAGACGCCTATGCCAAAGGTATTTTCTTAGCCTCAGGACGTAAAAATCCCCGCACAGGTGGCATCATCTTAGCACTTGCCACCAACAGAGCAGAAATAGAAGCGATTATCGCGCTTGATCCTTTTTACATTCATGATGTAGCAACCTATGAGATCACCGACTTTACACCAACAATGACCTCACCCAAACTCTCCTTTTTAGCAAATCACTAAAGGAATTTGATGACACAAGTACTCAATGATTATCTTAAAAGTTCATTTGTTATTGATTTTGAGCACCCTTCGATTTTAGCAAAAGCAAAAGAGTTAAAAGGGGATTCTAACAGCGACGTTGAGATTGCCAAAAGCTGTTTTACCTTTGTGCGAGACAACATCCGTCATACGGGAGATCATAAAGATACTATTATTACCTGTAAAGCCAGCGATGTCTTAGCGTATCAGACAGGATGGTGTTATGCCAAAAGCCATCTTTTGGCAGCGTTGTGTCGTGCCAATGGTATCCCAGTAGGATTTTGCTACCAACGACTAAGCCTTTTAGACAATGGAGGAGAACCTTATACGCTTCATGGACTTAATGCACTTTATCTGAAAGATTTTGGCTGGTACCGTGTTGACGCCAGAGGTAATAAAAAAGGAATCAATGCAGCATTCTCTCCACCGCTCGAACAACTCGCTTTTAAAGTCAAAACATCCCATGAAATCGACTTTCAAGAGATACTGAGTGAGCCTTTAAGCATCGTTATTACAGCCTTGCAAACGTACAGAAGCTTTGAAGAATCGCTTAAACACCTACCCGATTGCACAGAAATAACACGACTTTAGATCTTTACATGTAAAGATCTAAAGCCTCTTTTACGCGGACTCAAATGATTCACGAATACGCTTAACATCTCGTATTGGAGGCAATCCAAAAAGGCGTGCATACTCACGGCTAAACTGAGAAGGGCTTTCATAGCCTACTTGAAAAGCTACATTGCTTGCTTCCATCGCTTCAACCATCAAAAGTCGCCTCGCCTCTTGCAAACGTAATGACTTTTGAAACTGCAATGGACTCATCGTGGTCACACGTTTAAAATGATGATGAAACGACGATGCGCTCATCTCAGCCTCTTTTGCCAATGTTTCAATGCGCAATGGCTCTGCCAAATCATTTTTGATCATCGTGATCGCTTTGGAAATTCGTTGCGCAAGGCTACCATTTTTCGCAAACTGCCGTATGATTGCCCCTCCTTTATCTTGCACAATGCGATAAAGAATTTCACGCGTAATCATGGGCGCAAGTATGCCAATATCTTTTGGATTTTCCAGCAAACGCACAAGCCTAAGTATAGGATCAAGAAGCAACGAGCTATTTTCCCCGAAATAAAGACCACATTCAGGCTGTTGTATGCTGTTTTCTTCGTCATCAAACTCTTTGAGAATTTCTAAGATTTGATCCATCGTAAAGGTAAGTTGCAAAGACAAATAAGGTTTTTCACCAGATGCTTCTAGAATTTGTATACGTGCTGGCAGATGCACTGAAGCGATTAAATAGCGATGGTTATCATACGAAAACAGCTCTTCCCCCAAACCAACCGCTTTGGAGCCTTGAGCAATAAGGCATAAAGATGGTTCATAAAGTGTGTGCAAAAACTCACTTGGTGTTGTTGTGCAAAAAAAACGTAGAGAAGGAACAATCGTATTGGTTCTACCTTCACTATTAGCATGTTTTTCAATTAGTCGTTTTAATTCATCGTGTTGGAACTGTATAAACTCATTTTCCATTGATGCTTCTCTCTTTTTTTTAGAGTCAATGCCATATTATAAACCAATTTGGAGGAATAGGCAAGAACTACACGAAAATGTTCTACCGCTTGTTGACTCTTTAAGCCTATAATATCGCATAGAAAATAAAAGGAGAACGTATGGTTGATTTTACCTATCACAACCCCACAAAAATTGAGTTTGGAAAAGGCAAAGAGAATATAATCGGTGCAGAGATTGCAAATGCGAACATCACAAAAGTCTTGCTCTGCTATGGTAGTGAACGCATTAAAACCGATGGTCTTTATGAGAAAGTTACCGCTTCACTTAAAGCAAAAGGTATCGCTTGGGTTGAGCTTTCAGGCATTGTGAGCAATCCAAAACTCACCAAAGTCAACGAAGGTATTGCTCTGGCTAAAAAAGAGAAGGTGCAAGCCATCCTTGCCGTTGGGGGCGGATCTGTGCTTGATAGCGCTAAAACCATCGCCGTTGGAGCTTTACATGGCAATGATGTTTGGGACTTTTTCCTTGGTAAAGCGACTATAGAGAAAGCGTTACCCATCTATGCCATCATGACGTTAGCCGCCACGGGTAGTGAAATGAATGGTTATGCGGTTGTGACCAATGATGCGGCGGCACAAAAGTATCACATCTATTCTGAGCACATCTACCCACGTCTTTCGATTCTCAATCCAGAACTGACCAAAAGCGTACCCAATGACTACTTGGCGTACTCTGCCGTTGACATCATTGCACACGTTATTGAGGGCTATTTTACAGCCGCCGATCAACCGCATTTTCAATCACGCATGGTGGAAAGTATCATCCAAACGGTTATGGAAACGACTGAGATTTTGCTCAAAAATCCTGAAGATTACAATGCCAGAGCCGAGTTTACATGGGTGGCAACACAAGCCCTCAATGGTTCCACAACCGCTGGAACAAACCCAACAGGCTTTCCAAACCATATGATCGAACATTCGCTTTCAGCACTTTTCAACATAGCACACGGTGCGGGTCTGGCTATCGTCATTCCTGCATGGATGACATGGTTTCACACGCAAAACCCTGCTCAATTTAAACGTTTTGCAGAAAAAATCTTTGGAAAAAATAATGCAGAAGAAGGCATCGTTGAGCTTAAAAAATGGTTTGCTGAAATCGGCGCACCTGTGAGTTTAAAAGAGGTATCTATCAGCGCAGACTCCATTAAGGCTATCGCCGAAAACGCGGCGCAATCTGCCATCAGAGAAGGTGCAAGCGAGCTTTACACTCAAAAAGTCATCGAAGCCATTTTACACAACGCATAACGTCTCAAAGCAAAAAGGGAATTTACCCTTTTTGCCTCCAAAATGCTTCGGCGAAGCTCAACTCCTCTTCACTAAAAACAGGGATGCCACTCTCTTGTAAAAGTTTACATGTAATCCCAGAATCATTCACTCTCGTGCTCGTAAACGTGCCATCGTAGATGATGTCTTTGCCACACGATGGACTTCTGGCTTTCAAGATCGCCATGCAAACACCCTCTTCTTTGGCAAGGCGTAAACTCTCTTTTGCCCCTTGTGCAAACTCTTGAGTCACATCTTCACCTGTTTTACAGATGACCGTACGCGTTCCCTCAATCACTTCACATGCAGACCTAGGGACATTCAATCCGCCCAGCACTTCTGGGCACAGAGGCACTAAAACACCCTCTTCCTTCCACTGCTCAAGAATCTTTACATGTAAAGCGTTATTACCACCATCGTATTTGACATTTTCACCGATCAAACACGCACTGATAAGAATTTTTGGCTTCATTACCCGATAATCGCTGAAACGATTTCTTTCGCTTTTTTCTTTGCCGCTTCCACTTCATCAAGAACCAAAGCTACTGCCATACGACGTCCCACATGACTTACAGGTTTTCCAAAAACACGCACATAAGAGTTTTTCGAAAAAGCACTCTCTGGAATGCTCAGTGTTGGTACATGCTCCTCATTAAGGCTTTTAAATGCGCCACTTGCACCTGCTCCGTAAAAGGTAAAGTCAAGCGGTAAGCCAAGAACGGCTCTTACATGTAACGCAAATTCGCTCTGGCTTTGTGTGATCATCGTGACCATACCCGTGTCATGTGGACGAGGGCTCAGTTCGCTAAAGTACACTTCATCATTTTTCACGAAAAATTCCACGCCAAAAAGCCCACGACCGCCTAAGCCATCGGTGACAGTTTTTGCCATCACTTGTGCTTTGGCTAACACTTCAGGCTTCATCGGAACAGGCTGCCAACTGAGAACATAGTCACCGTTTTCTTGGATATGCCCGATAGGCTCACAAAAGACCGTCTCTTTGCCATTGCGAACGGTGAGAAGCGTGATCTCATAGTCAAATGGTACAAACTCTTCCACGATGAGTTCACTTGCGTCGCCTCTGGCTTCTTTGGCGATTTCCCATGACTTTTGGATGTCCGCCTCACTTCGGATGACACTTTGACCGTGTCCAGATGAGCTCATAACAGGCTTCACCACACAAGGAATACCCAACTTTTTCGTTGCTTCTTTTAACTCTTCAAGGGTTTTAACAAAGACGTATCCACTGGTTTTAAGCCCCAGTTTTTCTGCTGCAAACTCACGAATGTTTTTACGGTTCATCGTCTTTTTAACCGCATCTGCATTAGGAATCACACAAAAGCCCTCTTTCTCCGCTTCAATGAGCGCATCAATACTCAGTGCTTCCACCTCAGGCAAGATGAACGTTGGCTTTTCGCGGCGAATAACCTCTAAAAGTTCCTCTTTGTTTTTCATATTGATGGCATAGCTTTTATTGGCAACCAAATGCGCAGGTGCTTGTGGATAAGAGTCCACCGCTACGGTTTCAATGCCAAGACGCGTTGCTTCGATGACGACCTCTTTGCCGAGTTCGCCACTGCCAATGAGCATGATTTTGGTGCTGTTACTTTTAAGGGGAGTTGTAAAATGCATGGGATTCCTCTTTGTGTTAGTTTAAGAGATTTTACACAAAAGTGGTTTAAGAAATGAAAGAACTTTAAAATTTTATGGCTATGAGTTGGATATACTTTCACATCAAACGCATCTACATATAAAGGTTTTTTGTGGAAACTTTCTTCAGCGTTCTTCTCATATTCATTCTTCTTGGCTTTTTAATTCTTGTACTAAAGCCTAAAAAAGAGCCAAAATCAAAAGAGCAAAAGCAAGAAGAGATACGCTTAGGCTACATAGAAAGACTAAACACTGAGCTTTTAGCCATCGAAAACCATGATGAGCGCCAAACGAAAAAAATTGCGTTACTTAAAGTCTTTGCTAAAGAGTTAGAGTTTAATCTCTTTTTTGATAAAGATGAAGTGAAAATACTGATACAAGAATTGGCGGGTTATTAAAGAGACGTTGTTTCTTCAGTAATCCAGTTTAAGTATGCCTCAAATCCTTGTTCTATAGGAATTTGAATCAATTGAGGTGTTATGTACGGATGGTGTTTTAAAATCAACGCTTCTATCTTTGTAAACAGTAAACTCCTAGTTTTAATCAGAAGTAATTGCTCACGTGATTCGCACATTTTCCCTTCCCAATGGTAGAAACTTTGAATGGTTTGCATCTGAATACATGCAGCAAGTTTTTCCTCTAGCAAGAGATGACTGATAACTTTAGCACTTTGTTCATCAGGGCATGTTGTGGTTATTAGGCAAAAAGAGCTCATTATGCTACTCCTAGTGTAAAGAAAGAAGTATTATAACGATTTTAAGTGGGGAATTTTTAAAAGGAGAAGAGAAAATGCAAGGGAAAATCCCTTGCATAAAGCACAAAAGTCTCGAAAGACTTTCGTAGAAAAGCCATTAACGTTTTCAAGGAAACTTTTAATGATTCCCTGAAGGAAATCATTAACGTTTTGAGAACTGAGGACTTCTTCTTGCTTTCTTTTTACCGTATTTTTTACGCTCAACGATTCTTGAGTCACGAGTCAATAAACCAAATGGTTTAAGAATCGCTCTAAAGTCTGCATCGATAGAAGCGAGTGCTTTAGAAATACCATGACGAAGTGCATCAGCTTGAGCTGAATAACCGCCGCCTTGAGTAGATGCTACGATGTCAAAGCTTGCTTCTTGTTTTGTAAGAGCAAGGGGTTGACGAACACGTTTTTTAATGGTCTCATGACCACCAAGCCACGCTTCAAAATCAACGCCATTAACTGTAATCGTACCTTTACCAGGTGCGCTTACCCATACTTTAGCGATAGCTGTTTTTCTTTTACCAGTTGCGTATACTTTTGCCATATTACTTTACCTCTGCTTTAACTTGCGCTGTATGTGGATGCTCATTACCAGCATATACTTTTAGCTTTTTGATCATCTCTTTAGCAAGATTTGTTTTAGGTAACATGCCTCTTACCGCAAGTCTGTACAATTTCGCTGGGTTGTTGTTCAAAAGATCACCCAATTTTTCAGTTTTAACGCCACCGAAATATCCTGTGTGTCTGTGATACAATTTTGTGTCTAATTTTGTTCCACTAAACTCTACTTTTTCCGCATTGATGATGATAACGAAATCGCCACAATCAACATTTGGAGTAAAATAAGGTTTATGTTTGCCTCTGAGCAGTGTTGCTACTTCTGTAAGGACTTTACCAAATCTCTTACCAGCAGCATCCACTACGATCCAGTCGCGTTTAACTTCGCTTGGCTTAATCGCTTGTGTAGCTTTCATCTGTCATAACCTTTGACGTATTTATTTAACGAAGTGCAAGTGTAATCAAAGTATACTTAAATACTACTTAAATTAAGTGTATTATAAGCTTTTAAGAAGTTCAATTCCATCGTTTTGCAAATAGCAAATATAGGCTTCCACGGGAAGCGCATAAATCTGTGCAAGTGCGTCTTGATAGAGCTTCACCTGTGCTTGATGTTTCGCGCTCTGCTTTTTAGAGCTTTTGTAATCAACCACAATGATTTTGTCAGAGAATTCTAGCAAAAGATCGATCTGTTTACGCTCTTTTTGATAAATAAGTGGTTGTTCTTTATAAACTTTTGCCCCATCAATCAAATCCAAAAAGGCTTTACAAGAAATGAGCTTTTCACCTCTTTGATAGATTGCTTGCAAGGTTGTTTCATCCAAAAGCGGTGCAAAACGGTTTTGCAATGCAATGTAAGCCCGCTTTAGCGCATGTTCATCAAAACTGTCTAACATCTCCAACAAATAGTGCTGTGCAATACCAAACGTGATAGAAGCGATCTCAGCACTTTCACCCTCTTCCTCAGATGTACTCGCCACCTCTTGCACGCCATAACGCTTAGGCTGATAAACATTCATCGTGCTTGGAATAAACGGTGTCTCTTTGGTTGAAACACCGATTACACCTCGCTCTGTTGTGCTTAACTCCAACATCTCAAACGCGCTATTTTGCGCTTTGGCACACACAAACAAGGAACGCTTTGCTCTCGTAAAAGCGACATAAAGTGCATTGAGCCTATCTTCATACATCAAGACGCTCTCTTGCTCTTTGGCTTTGGCATAGATGGCATCGACCGATTCTCTGCTCCCCATAGTGAGGTAAAGCCCTTTGATGTCCACCTCATCGTAGCTAAATAAAATCGTATCGCTTCGGTTGTTGTCACGACTCAAACGATCGCACACGATGACATGCTCAAACTCCAAACCTTTGGACTTGTGAACAGTCAAGACCCGCAAACCATCCACATCTTCGCTTTTGGCTTCATCGCTCAATTCATCCATGGCAAACAAAAAGCTCTCAATCTCCTCATAACGACTGGCAACCTCTAAGAAACTGAGCAGATCCGCACTGCCATCAAACAGTCCATAGGTTTTGATGATTTTTTCGACCAAAACGAGTGGTGTCACGTCTAAATCCCACCCGCTTTTAGAAAGTAGTGTATCCCACGTCCTGCCGCAAAGAGCTAGAAATGTTGCTTTGTAAAGTTCATCGCCAAAATAGAGGTATTTGAGCAGTGCAATAATGGCTTTGATAGAGCGAACTTCGATCAGTTTCAAGGTCGCCTCAAGCCTTACATGTAAAGCAGAAAACTGCTCTTGCACCAACGCTTTAAACACTTTGGCATCTTTGTTCGTATGCACCAAAAGCGCAATGTCTTTAGGCTTTACACCCTCTTTTAAAAGCATCCCAATCGCCTCTAAAACGGAAGGCTCGATGGCTTCTTCAATGCGAACGTTGATGTACCCCTCACCCGTGGCTTTGGCAACCTTTTGGGACTCATACCCTTTGATTTTACATGTAAAGATTTCATTGACAAAATTCACGACCTGCTCGGTGCTTCGATAGTTGGTATCAAGCGCATTGACGTCTAAATGCAAACTCTTTTTAGCATAGCCAAACAGCTCTTTAGCACCACCTCTGAAACGATAGATCGACTGCTTCACATCACCCACAAAAAAGAGTGTTTTAAAGTCTTTCACGCCCTGCCCTGCACGTATCTCTTCAATGAGTGGTAGCAAAATCTGGTACTGCACAATGCTCGTGTCTTGAAACTCATCGATCAGCAGATGCTCAATGACGCCATCAAGGCGAAAATAGAGAAAATCTTTACTAATCTCTTGACGTAAAAGGGTGTAAAGCAGATTGGTCACATCATCAAAACGAAGTTCGCCAAACTCTCCCATCAAACTTCGCAGGCTCTCATCGTAGATCGCAAAGAGTTTTCCCAGTTGCCCTAAAAAGTACGCCTCTTTAGCATTGACATGTTCATTTAAAGCCTGTTTGAGTTCTCGCAAAAGTGCATCGGTTGTCTCATTGGCATATTTTTTATAGTCCCAATACCCAAAATCTTCGCGCTCCAAATATTTCTTGGCAAGCAGATCGCTCAGTGTATCCGCTTTGAGTGTCGCAAGCCCGCGCGCAGAGAGTCCACTTTGCTCAAAATAGTCCCTGATACGCTCTAAAATGTCCAAACACGGTTTTAAGGATGGAAAATGCCCCTCATCTAAAGTGCTAATATCAAGCTCTGATTTTTTCTGATACAGCATATCTAACAGGCTAAAAAGATCCCCCAGCTTTTTATCTTCATTAATGCTAAAAGCGATAAGTGCATTGTAAAGATTTTTGCTTTTGCACCCTTTAATGAAACGCTCCACCAGCTCCTCATCAAGTCCATTTTGCCCCACTTTAAAATCAGGCTGCAAGCCTACATGTAACGCAAAGTGGCGCAAAATCAGAGAGAAAAAAGAGTCCAGCGTTGAGATTTTAATGTCTGCTTGTAGCAAAGCCTGCATCACACGCTCTTTCTCAAAGAGTAGCGTCTCTTTAGACTTACCCGTTTGCACACAAATCGCCTCTAATTCATCTTTGTCTTCTAAGTGTTTAAGCGTCTCAAAAATGCGCGTTTTCATCTCCGCCGCAGATTTATTGGTAAAGGTGAGTGCGACGATCTTTTGAGGATTCGCACCCATAAAGAGAAGTGAGAGATAACGAACGCTCAGCGCAAACGTTTTACCACTTCCGGCACTGGCTTCAAGGGCTAAATAAGGACTTAGATTCATATCTGCTCCTCTCTTCCACATAACTGCACGTAAGGGCAAAGCCTACAATGCTTGATCTCATCGCACAGCTCATAGCCATTGATTGGTTTGGAGAGCTCTTGTAACTTAGTATGTAACAGTGCTTTCTTCTCTTCAAGGAAGTTTTCAGGGACTAAAACGCCCTCTTTAAGATCATAATAATAAACACCTCCAACTTGTCCTAAAGAACTTGCAATAAACGCATAAAAGACCAGTTGAAAATCAACCGTGCTTTCAAGCGAGCGCTCGCTCGTCATTGGCACTTTCCCGCTTTTATAGTCGATGACAAACAGTTCATCCCCTTTTTGATCGATACGGTCAATCTGCCCTTCTAATATAAAACCCTCATACAACACCGCATGCACAAACTCTTTTTTGAAAACGCGAAAGCCCTCTTCAAAACGACTGATTTCATTTTGCATAAAGGGACGGAGCTTTTGAAGCCAGACATCGACAAAGTAACCCCACACTTCATGGTGATTGTTCTCTTTTAAAAGCGTTTCAAGTTTTGCATAAAGGCTTTTTTCTTCCATGAGCACTTCATCGCATATCGCATCTTCAAGCACTTTATGAAGCGCAATACCTATCGTTTGCTCATCAATTTGACTGCTTGGCATCTTTGCCTCTTTAAGCCTTGCGATGTAGCGAAAATAAAACTGGCGTTTACATGTAAGCAGTGTTTTGAGCTTTGTTGCCGAAAGAGGAAATGCTTTAAGATCATAAGGCGCGTCGATGAAAGGCTGATCGTAAAGACTTTTAGGGCTATTTATTTCAAACAGAAGCGGTTGCAGTGCTTTTTCATCGGCCATAGTATTTGTGTTGAAACCTAACTCATCCAAAAAGCGTGAAGGCATGGAGGTCTCATTTTTCATATAAGCAATGGCGATTTTCTGCGCGCGCGAGAAGAGCTGATGATAGTAGTAACGTTGCAAATTTTCACGGTCTCTTTTGGTAGGAAGCCCCGCATGTGCGCGAACTGCTGAGGAGAGAAAAAGGTCTTTTTGACTCCGCTTTGGTACAAACTCATCGTTGAAATCTAAAATGATGACGCCTTTGTACACCACACCTCTGGTTTCTAACACGCCTAAAACGGTGACCTTTCCCCCTCTAACATCATCTTGACTCAGTACGGCAAGACGGTTTAAAAAGAGTTTTGTTACCTGCTCAAAGCGAAGAGCTGGTGCATGCTTTAAAAAGTGGGTGAAAGCAAAAAAGGCTTCTTGAAAGAGAGGATTTTTCTGCTCTTTGGCATCACTGGAAAGCAATTTTTCAAAGAAATTCATCGCCGTTTCACTGGAAATTTTTTGGTGCCAAATCTCTTTACATGTAACTAAAATTTCGGGTTCTATTTTTAAGCGCGTAAGGCGGAGATGGTCTTCGATCTCGTCGTTGCGCATTGCTTTTTCAAGAGCACTCAATGTTTGATAAAACTGGCTCTGTTTGAGGCTTATGCCCATTGCGAAGTTGAGATTGTGCAAGGTGTCAAACGGGCGCAGCACTTCAGCAAAACGCTCATCGGGTAAAATCACGACGATCTCTTCGGGACTTAACCCCTCTTCCACAAACTGAGCGATAGCACTTTGAACATAGCCCATTTGCGCAAGACGGGATGAGAAACCGTAGGCTTGAATAGCTTGTTTGGAACTGTTTTGCGGCGTTACATGTAAAATCTCTTTCGTGGAGAGATTGATCTCATAGGTGTTGTTTTGCACAAGCTCTATGCCAAAATCAGCAAAGAGCAACGCCATTTTTTGATTGTAAGCACTGATAGTAACGTTTACATGTAAAGGAATAAGCGCTGCTATTTGGCTCAGAAGTTCCACTTCAAAACGGCTCAAAAAACCTTCCAAGTGAATACGAACAGCTCCAAGGGAGCGAATATACGCAACATTGAGTTCATAGCATTCAGGAAGTGTGATGCGATCATACAAACTATGCTTTGATAAAAGCGCTTTATAGTGTTTTAAAAGGGTTTGAAGTACCTCTAAATGTTCAGCGTAGTGTTCATACGTATCAGCGCTCAACAACGCGTCAAGTGCTACTTTCTCATGGCTTAACTCTTCAAAAAAACGAAAAAGGTAAGAGGAGTTTTTCAAAAAAGTAAAAAATTCACGCTCAATGTACAACAGTTCTAACTTAGTAAAACGTGAAGCTTCTTGCATCAGAAGCACGCGCATATCTTCATCGACTAAAGAGTGGTGTGGCACAAGAACCGCTTTTTGCTCAAGTTCTGCAATGGTAATGGCTTTGGGAAGAAGAGTGTTTGCATCTAAAAAAGTATCGTAAAAAGAGCGTACGGCACGACTCGTTGCAAAAACTTCTAACATGTTCCCTCACCTTTGTTTAATGATCTTATTAGACTTCTTGCATAACCCTTGAAAAGATAAAGAGTTTGCTTTGAGTGCGTTAATTTTGAAAACTCAAAATTGAGTCATAGCCAAAGCTATGGCGATGTTTTTAGTTTTCAAAAGTAATGTGCTATAAGCGATACTCTTTTTTCAATGGGTTATGTAAGAAGTCTATTATAACAAAGCAAAGATTTAAGATGGATTTTTATGTCAGAATGAAAGTAAAGCGGCAAGGTCACACAACTTACCTTACCGCACGTTATTAAGGGAGAAAGGGGAAACTACTACTGTGCTGCGTAGGCTTCATTTTTATGATAGCCTTTAAATTCGCCTTGTTCTATTTTGCTGAGAACTTGCCATCGCCCTGGTTTATTAATCTCAAAAGGTCCAAAGGTATAATTTCCATTTTCGACATGAGAAGGTGCAAATTGTTTATTTTCTTTATTGCTATCAGGACGAGAGAGCATCATAAGCACATTGGCATCATTCACAGGTTGACCGTTTTTGTCTGTCAATCGTATCGTAATGCTATTTTGACCTATGACGAATTTTTCTGTTGAATAAGTAAGGTCAAATTTCGCGTTAAATTTCTCTTGAAGCTCCATGATTTCGTTGATTGAATGATCCACCTTTTGGTATTTTTCCATATAAAAGGTATCCATCTCAACAGGGTTATCCAGTGCAATTTTAATCGTAAAACCACAAGCAACAACACACCCAAGAATCATTCCTATAACTACATGAGGATAGTACGTATGTTCACTTTTTGCTTTATCCACGGTTTTTCATCCTTTTATAAATGATAAATACGACAACAAACGCCATAAAACTATAGAGCAAGAGTCTGACAATATTAATCGTTGTTTTATTCGCACTGCCAATGGCACTTTCTAACTCTATTTTGCGATATGCTGCGATCTCTTCAACAAGCTCGGCATAACCATTCAGTAATGCAGGACTTACCCCAACCTCTTTTTTCTTAGAAGTCAGCAAAGGAATAATCGTCCCTTTCCATGGCAGAGGCGAAAGAAGCGCTTCTCTATCAAACTCTTTCTCTAATCCTTTAGAAGTGTAAATATCTACTTTTTGTTCTGCTTGAAAAAGCGTTAAAAGTGCATAAGGAGGCGTAAGATCTTTGACAAAGTTTTGTTCATACGTGAGAATATTTTCACCTTCACCACTTTTTTTAGCAATCAAAATGACTTTGACACCACTTTTGGCAAAAAGTTCACTGCCCATCTCTTCAATTTTTTGAGCTGTTTTCTCTTCTAAAATGTCATCATAAATGACAAAATCCTTGGCAAAAACCAACACTGGAAGCAATGAAATAAGACAAAGAAGCCAAAGCTTCTTTGTCCCTACATGTAACAAGGTCTTCATTAACCGATGAACAAGTGGTGTGGGGTCAATACTGCCCACGCTGTAATTGCAGCTATAAGAACCAATCCAAGAGCAATGATTTTATCCATATTTTCAGCCATGTTATACCCCTTATTTCGCTATAACTTTTTGATTCGCATTCGCAGCATCTCTCATCTGAAGTGCTTGTGGATCAGTAATCTTATAAGGTTTATCAGCAACTGCTTGTTGTGCTTTTAAGCCGAAGAATGTTAATGCCCCAAGAATAGAAAGCAATAAGACTACTGCAATCAACATTCCTGAAATGCCATTTAACCCAAATACGTTTCGATTTGTATTTTCCATTGAGTCGTCCTTATTTCGCTAAAGAGCTGACATAAGCGCCAACCGCTGTTTTTTGAACATTGGTTAAACGTCCATCATTAAATTTAGGCATGTTACCAATCATTCCTTTTTTACCAGTACCTAGGACATTGACAACGAATTTTGCATCGCCATAAACACTTAAATCTGGAGCACTGCCTGCCATACCTTTGCCATCTTCACCATGACATGCTGCACATGTTGCCCAAAGCGCTTTACCAGTTTCAACCAAAGCTGGATTTTTACTCTTTTTAACAACAGATACTTCTTGCATAACATATGCTGCAACGGCTTTGGCACTTTCAGCATCAAGGAGTCCTGCTGGCATTTCGCCAAGAGGATAATCTGAGCCTTTTGAACCATTTAAGATGGATGCAACGATAGCTTCTTCATTACCCCATTTAGAAAGGTTAAGCGCTTTGCCATTCATTCCATCGCCTGTAACACCATGACATGGTGCACATTGTACTAAAAATACGCCTTCACCCATAGCCATCAATGTTGCTTTGTCGGGGTTTGCGAATTTACTCTCAAACTTTGTATTGTAACTTTTTACTTCTTGATTGTACTCGCCAAGCTGTGAATAGCTTGCTAATGGATATCCTGCAAGAAAATACCATGCAGCCCATGCAATAGTACCAAGGAATGAAAGCGCCCAACCAATAGGGAGTGCATTTTTATATTCACCAATACCATCCCAATTCTCTTTCGCTAACTCTCCACTCGCTTTGTCGGTTTTCATTTGTTTCATATATTTACCGACAACAAAAAATGTAAGAATTAAAATTGCTGCTGCACCAAGCAATGATAGCGCGTTTACATTGTCATTCAGCCAATTCATTTATCGCTCCTCTTTATTCTTTCTCTTTGTTTGATGGAGTACGGGTTTCAATTGGAGCATCATCAATATTATCGTTTAATGCTATATTGCCATACTGCTCATAGTTGCGTGTCCCTTTTTTTTCAGCCCTGTAAAGATGATACAAATAACTGTACATAACAATGACCAAAAAAACTGTTGCTGCCACATAAGCATACGCTTGAATCGCTCTAATTTCTTCCATACTCACCGTTAACACCTTACTTTAAGCTATTGAGATAGGCAATAAGTGCGACAATCTCTTTAATCTCACCACGTTTAAATGCCTCTTTGACTTCTTGGCTTTTCATATCTGCAACAATCAGTGCAGCTTCTTCCATAACCGCTTTTTTAGCCTCTTCATGGGTACCAAGTTTCGGCATATCAGGTTGATCGTAAGGCGTATTGAACACTTTTTTTACAGTCAATGCTTCTGCATACGCTGTATCAATATCAGCAGTGTTTTTAAACATATGTTTGTATGCTGGCATAATAGAACCAGGTACTACGCTGATAGGATCAAGCATATGATACTCATGCCAGTCGCTTGTACGATAATTTCCAACTCTCATCAAGTCTGGACCTGTTCTTTTAGAACCCCAAAGGAAAGGTCTATCGTAAGCAAACTCACCACTGAGTGAATACATACCATAACGGTCTGTCTCAGATTTGAAAGGACGAATCAATTGTGAATGACATGCATTACAGCTGTCTTTAATGTACACTTGACGACCTGCTAGTTCAAGCACTGTGTAAGGCTTTGTACCAACTACTGGACGTGCTGTCTCCATAAAGTCAGGTAAAATTGTTACAACACCTGCATACGCAATCACCAAAAACACACCTACCGCAAAAAAGAATGGGTTTCTCTCTAACCAATGAAACATAATCCTATCCTCCTTTTACGCTGCCATAGGTGAAGCATTTTGAGGCTCAGACTCAATTGCTTTACTTGCAGTCATTGTTTTATACATATTGTAAGTGAACATAAAGAAACCGATAAGATACAATAAACCACCCGTTGCACGAATTGCATAGTATGGGATAAGTACGGTTACAGTATCAATAAACGAATACGCTAAGTTACCGAATTGATCCGTTGCTCTCCACATCATACCTTGAGTAATACCTGCAATCCACATACTTGAGAAGTACAAGACGATACCAGTGGTTTGAATCCAGAATTGCGCTTCGATCAATTTTTTACTGTAAATTTCACGTTTAAACATACGAGGAGCCATGTGGAACAATGCTGCCATAGTCATAAAGCCTACCCAGCCTAATGTACCATCATGAACGTGTCCAGGAATCCAGTCTGTAAAGTGCGCAAGGGCATTAACAGATTTGATAGATAAGATAGGACCTTCAAGTGTACTAAACATATAGAATGTTGAAGCAAAAATCATTAATTTAACCAATGGATTCTCTTTAAGTTGACCCCATTGTCCTTTCATCGTAAGGAGAATGTTAATCGCACTACCCCATGATGGAAGAATCAAGATAATTGAGAAGATTGAACCCATGGTTTGAACCCAATCAGGAACAGTAGAGTAAATCAAGTGGTGTCCGCCTGCCCAAAGGTAAACAAACATCAAGCCCCAGAAAGAGAGGAGTGAAAGTTTGTAAGAGAAAACGGGTTGACCAGACTCTTTTGGCAAGAAGTAATAAATCATCGCAATAATAGGCACTGTGAAAACAAAACCTACCGCATTATGACCATACCACCATTGAACCATCGCATCGTTTGAGCCTGCATACATTGAAACGGAGTGATACCATTTACCTGTACCTGCAACTAAGTAAGTTGGAACTTCCATATTGTTGAAAAGATAAAGCATAGCAACACCAAGGAAGCTTGCAATAAAGTACCAAATAGAGATGTAAAGTGTTTTTTCGCGTCTGATACCAATAAGACCAAAAATATTAAGTCCCCAAAGTACCCAAACTACAACAACAAGAATGTCCAAAGGCCACTCAAGCTCTGCATACTCTTTAGAAGTAGATATACCCATAAAAAGGGTAACAACTGCGATTGTCATTAAGATCATATAAAGCCAAAAATGAAGCTTTGAAATGAACATCAAAAATGGTGATTCTGCCAATGAAACCTTGAGTACTCTTTGCCCAATATAGTACCATGCTGCAAAGATTCCGCTTAGTAAGAATCCAAAAATTACTCCGGAAGTGTGTAATGGTCTTAAACGACTGTAAGTACCATATTCACCCGCCAAGTAATTCAACTCAGGGAAAGCCATTTGATAAGCGATAACCACGCCTATTAACATACCAACGATTCCAAAAAGGATCGCTGCGTAGGTAAAACATTTGGCTACTGAATAGTCATAGTTCAATGCATCTCTAGCCTGCATCAATTCCTCCTACTTGTGTTTTTATGTCACAAAAATATCACATAATGCAAGAATTATAGTGCAGCAAATCTACAACGAAGCTTAAGAAGATTAAATTTGTGTTAAATAAAAAAAGTTAAGGAAAATTTAAAATTTGAAGATACAAGAACGATGTAATTATCGTTCTTGTGTGTTAATCTTGTAGCCAAGACCAGGGATATTCTTGATAAACTCTTTATCTGTTTTTTCACGCACACGCTTAATAAACGTGCGTATGGCTGAATCTGTTACTTTTTTGTTTGTCCAAACATATTTTTTAATCTCTTCATGCAGAACAAAGACACCTAAATTTTTTACTAAGATTGAGATAAAAAGTAACTCTTTTTTCGTCAAGAAAATTGTTTTACCCTCTTTGACAAGCACTCTTCTGCTTTTATCAAACTGATAACCAAAGCCAAGCTCCACAATATCGCTTTGATCCAGCATCTCTTTTGAAACCAATTTGAGTGTTTTTAAAAGTTCGTCAGGATCAATAGGTTTAATAAGATACTTATCAATCCCTACGTCAATCGCTTCAAGCAGCCTCTCTTTTTCACTAAACGCGCTTAAAATAACAATAGGCGTCTGCTTAGAGATATGCTTGATCTCTTTAGCCATCATCAAACCATCCATTACAGGCATCATAATATCGGTAATGACTATATCTGGTTTGTATTTTTTAAACTTTTTCAACCCATCATCGCCATCGCGTGCAACAATAAACTTGGCAAATTCATCTCCAATAGCACTCTCAAGGGCGTTTCTTAGATCTTCTTCATCCTCGACAAACAAAACCGTCAATTTTGATAATCCACTCATTGCTCTTCCTTTTCACTCTTTAACTGCAGGTATCGTGATGGTAAAACAGACCCCATCGTTGCAATTTTTAGCAACGATAAATCCCTTCATACTATTGTTAATAATCATTTTACTCATATACAGCCCTAAACCCGTACCCGCACTTGCATGTTTTGTCGTAAAATAAGGCTCAAAAATCTTATCTAGAATAGCTTCTTCAATTCCACCAGCATTATCGCAGACTTTAATTATAGCATCTCCTTGCGAAGATGTGTCAATTTCAATATAAATTAATCTATTTTTTATTTTATTGTGGCAAAACGCATCAATTGTATTATTAATAAGATTGATAAGCACTTGCGAAAATTCATTAAAATAGCCCTTAATATGGGCATCTGTTTTCACATCAAGGCGTATTTCAACTTCATTTTTTTCCAATGTTCCACGCATAATATCCATTGCCTCTTGTGCCACAAGGCTTAAAGCGAAATCTTCACTTTGACGATCGGGACTAAAAAAATGACGAAAATCTTCAATGGTTTCAGACATTTTGGAGATAATTTTTTTAGCATGGGTATAACTGTCTTCAAATTCTATATCTTTACCATCATTTTGACGTCGATACAGTTTATTCATTTTATAAAGCGTAATATTGAGCTCAGAAAGCGGCTGTCTCCACTGATGTGCAATGTTGGCAATCATTTCACCCATGGAAGCAAGGCGTGATTGTTGGAATAAGAAGCGGTCTTTTTCACGATTTTTTTCTACTTCCTCTTTTACCCGCTCCTCTAATGTCTGGTTAAGCTCTGTCAAGGCTTTGGTTTGCTCTTTAACCCTTCGCTCAAGTGTGGCATTCAGCTCTTCAAGCTCTTCATCTTTCGTAATCAGTGCTTCACTAAGGCGTACACTCTCTGTTACATCGTAGCGAATAGCAATAAACTCTTCAATATCACCATTTTCATCTAAAATGGGAAAAACCGTCGTATTAACATAAAAGGTACTGCCATCTTTTGCAAGATTTTTAACGGTTGATTTGTATGTTTTTTTTTGGAGTATCGTTTGCCAGAGCTGTTTAAACGTCGAAGCAGGTACATCGGGGTGTCTCACAATATTGTGGTTTTTCCCCACTAACTCTTCTTTAGTGTAACCCGAAATTTTACAAAATTCATCGTTAACAAACGTAATAATGCCGAAAATATCGGTTTTAGAGATGATATTACTGCTTTCAATAGCACTTTGATACTGCTCTAACTTCATGCGATTGCCGCGCTGTATCCAAGGTATGCCATATAAAGACCATAACCTACAATAATCAAAGAGGCTATCTTAATCATCACTTCGCGGAACCCACTTCCTTTGAGAAAACCAACGACAAAACCAAGTCCAAGCATCGCGGGCATGGTTGCCATTCCAAAGAGAAGCATAGTGATACCTCCGCCTAGCCATGAGCCAGAAGTTGCTGCTGCGGCTAAAAAGAAATAGACCAATCCACACGGTAAAAAACCATTTAAAAGCCCTAAGCCGTAAAAACTTGTCAATGATTTAGAATGAATGAGTTTAGAAAAAAGTGTCTTGACAATAGGATTAAACGCGATGGTTGATTCAAGTGAGGTTAAAAATTTGATTTTTCCCATCATGGAGAGTCCCATCAAAACCATCAAAAGACCAATCACAAAATAGAAATAACCATTAAGCTGCGAGGAAAACGTAAAAATGCTTCCTAGTGCACCGAAAAATATTCCTAAAAATGTATAAGAGCTGATTCTTCCTAGATTGTAACTCAAATGAGCGAAAAACTGGAATAATGAAGAAGTAGAGGTATCAATTTTAGCGCTACTATACGCCATAACAAATCCTCCACACATACCGATGCAATGCCCTAAACTTCCTAAAAAAGCAACACTGATGATTGCTGTAATGTCGATGGCGTTAATGGCATTGCTCCATTTATTTAAAGTTCCTAAGGAACTCTTAACACGCTTTCAAAGCAAAGCTTTGAAAGCTACGCTAACGCTAAGTTTTCCTCGGCGGAAAGCCTGCGCACCTTTGGTGCTTTACCTTTTTTTAGAAAGGTTTTTATAATCTGTTGGCAAACTCTTGGAAAATGTATCGACTCTCTTGTGGCCCAGAACTCGCCTCAGGATGATGTTGCACGGAGAAGATTGGAGAATCATTGTATTCCAGTCCCTCAATAGTATTGTCAAAAAGATTGACATGTGTAATACGTGCGATTTTACAAATATCATCAGGTACATTGTAGTTGTGGTTTTGTGTTGTAATTTCCACAATATTATTTTTCATATTTTTAACGGGGTGATTGCCACCATGTTGTCCAAATTTGAGCTTATAGGTTGGATAACCATGCGCAATGGAGAGCAATTGATGTCCAAGACAAATGGCAAAAATAGGCACTTTTGCCTCAATTAATTTGCTGACTTGCGCCGCTTCATTTTTCAAAATCAGTGGATCGCCAGGGCCATTGGATAAAAAGAGTCCATGAACTTCACCTTTTTTATAACGAGCAATCACATCATCTGCGCTAAAATCATGTGGTACGACCTCAACATCAAGTCCTACTTCACATAGTTCATTTAAAATATTGCGCTTAATTCCTAGATCAACGGCTAAAATTTTCTTACCAATGCGCTTTGGTGCTGCATTATACGCTTGTGCTTCTGCGTTCCAAACACCCTCTACATGTAAATACGATTTTGGCGTACTTACTTTTTCAATGTAATTGACATCTTCGATACGAGGACTCGCTGCTAGCATTGCTTTGAGCTTTACTGGATCACTGATTTGTGTTGACGCAATCATCATCTTAGGGCCAGAATCACGAATCATTTTAGTTAAATAACGGGTGTCAATGTCACAAATTCCCATGCTCTCATATTTTTTCAAAAAAGCTGGTAAGCTCTCGTGTGAACGAAAGTTTGAAGGTGTTTCATTGAGACTTCGCACAAACATACCACTCGCATAAATGTTCGAGCTTTCCATATCATTGTCGTTACACCCAACAATACCAATCTCTGGCATTGTAAAGACAACAAATTGCCCTGCATAACTTGGATCGCTCATAATCTCTTGATAACCGCTCATAGAGGTATTAAAAACAATCTCTCCTGTTTTTGAACCTTCAAAGCCAAAACTTTTTGCTTCTAAGAAAACGCCATTTTCAAGATAAATCCATACAGGTTTTAACATCATACTAACATTCCTCTTCTTCTTAACTCTTCTTCATAGAGCTTTTCAAAAATTAAATCATACTCTTCAGAACCAGGGACCAATTTTCGTTTATAGTTCGAAATTTTTTCTGCCACTTCATCTTCTATCGCTTGAAAATGTGTTACATATGCTTCAATCGCATTATAAACAACATTTTTAATACGATTTTCTGTGACGTTATATTCGATCAATCCTGTTTTCCAACATGTCTCTAAAATTTTATGGGCGATTTCATTGTATCTATCTTCATACGACAAAATAACACCAAACTCTTTTGCTAACTTTTTCTTGATGAGCCAGAACATGTTTCTACGGTCAACCCTTTGAAACTCCATCTCATCTTCATTTTGTTCTAATATCTCTGTTACACGCTCTTCAAGCGCAGTCTCTTGTTTAATATCGGCAACAATCAAATCCTCTGCGACTTTTACAATAGGCTCTAAGCCCTTAAGCATGGTAACAAATCCACAATTTAAAATATCGATCGCTATTTTATTGGCAATATAAGGGGCATGAGGCAATCTGATTTTCATCCATAAACCTTACTTCTGAATTTTGACATATTGTATCAAACGTAAGGTAAATATCTGTTTAGGGAAAGATCAAGGCAGATTTTGTCACTCTTTTGTTTGGTTATTCTCTACAAAAGGGGGACCTTTTTTGAGTTGTTGTGTAATTTCAGAAGCAATTTGAGGATTCATTTTTGCCATAATCTGTGATACTTTTTTCGCTGGTAATCCAAACATAATAGCAGCTCCCTCATGTACAGGAAGTTTTTCAACAATGGCAGCTGCTGCGGCATCTTTCATCTTAATATAGGTTTCATCAAGCTTATCACCTTTTTTTGCTTGAACCTGTTCTAAAAGTTTTTTATTTTCGTCAAGCATTAAAGCAATCTGTTTCTCTTTTGCCTCAATCTCTTGCTTGGTTTTAGCAATAGCATTCTCTTTCTCTTTGAGTGCATTTTTTTGCTTTTCAAAGAGCGCATTGGTAGCAGCTTGTAAGGCTTCAAAGGATTGGCGTGCTTCATCGATCTTCTCTACTTCGCGTAATAACTCTCCCTTACGCTCTTCAAAGACTTTGGTACAATCAATCGTCTCAGCACAGAGTAATGTACCTACCAATAAGATCCAAATATGCTTCATCACTTTTACCTTTTTTGATTTAGTTGACCCGCAAACAACATCGTTGATATCTCGTCCAAATAAAGCTGCTCTTCGCGTTTAATTTTATCCATTATTGCTTGAAGTTCTTGCTCTTCTAGGTACTTAATTTTTTCGTATTCGACGTGTGCTTTTTGATAGTCTAGTTGAAGTTTTTTCGTATTGCGTTGCACCACAAAAAGCTCTTGCTCGCAACGCTTTTTTTCGCGATTTAAAATACTTTTTTGCTCGTTAACCATCAAAAGAACCGTAACAAGCCCTTCTTTAGGCATTTGAACCGCTGCAATATCATCGTACAAAGAAGCTATTTTATGCGTTAATAGACGTTCTTTATTTTGACTTTTCATCAATTCTCTCTCTATTGCATCGCGTTTTTGTTTACGGATTTTAGCAATCTTAGAGAACTGACTTTTCATCAATGAGCACCTTTAGATGTAAAGATTAGACATCGTGCAATGTCCCAAAGAAGAAGAGCTTTGCGCTCTTCTTAAAGGATAATTGTATCGTTTCTATCAGGACTTGTTGAAATAAGACCTATTTTGGTTCCTGTTAAAACTTCAAGGCGTTTGAGGTACGCCTTAGCAGACTCAGGTAAATCTTCAAATTTACGACACCCCACAACACTCTCCCAACCTGGAAGCTCTTCGTAGATTGGCTTCACATTGTCCAAATCTTCAGGCAATGTCTCAACTCTTTTACCATCCACTTCGTAAGCTACACATACTTTAATGGTTTCAAAACCATCAAGGACATCCAATTTCATAATGGAGAGATCATCACAACCATTGATACGACTCGCATAACGACACGCAACGGCATCAAACCAACCACAACGACGCGCACGCCCTGTAGATGTGCCGTATTCATGGCCTTTATCACGAAGCTGATCGCCTTCAGTGCCAAAATCTTCTGTCGGGAATGGTCCATTTCCTACACGAGTACAGTATGCTTTGACAATACCTGTTACTTTACCAATATCTTTTGGATTAAGTCCTAAGCCCACACATGCACCAGCACTAATGGTATTTGAACTGGTTACAAACGGATACGTTCCATGATCAATATCGAGCATCGTACCTTGAGCACCCTCTAGAAGTACTTTTTTATTTTCATCCAAACATCTCCAGACCATATGTGTGGTATCTGTTAAGAATGGAAGAAGTACTTTAGCATAGCTGTCCAACTCTTTTTTGAGTGTTTCATAATTGGGCGTTACAATGCCAAGCGCATTAAAAAGTGCACTGTTTTCGGTATAAAATTCAACCAAAGCCGTCGCTAGTTTAGCAGTATCTCTAAGTTCTCCTAAGCGATGACCACTGCGCTCAATTTTACTACCATAGCTTGGTCCAATACCACGTCCTGTTGTGCCAATCGCCTTAGCGCCACGAAGTTTTTCTTTAGCTTGATCAATTAAAATGTGATGATTTAAAATCATATGCGCTTTATCACTGACAAACAAGCGACCTTCGAGTTTATCAAACTGCGCCATCTCTTTAATAAGCGCCTCTGGAGAAACAACAACACCATTGCCAATGACATTCAGTGCTTTTGGATTTAAAATTCCAGAAGGAATCAAATGAAGTGCATAACGTACACCATCTACCCAAATGGTATGACCTGCATTGTGACCGCCTTGATAGCGGCATACAACATCGTAATCTTGTGCCAAAAGATCAACGATCTTGCCTTTTCCCTCATCACCCCATTGAATTCCTACGATCATATCAGCTTTCATCTTATTGTCCATCTCTTTTAATTAATATTTCGATCAAATCATCGGTGTAAAGGCCAAAACCACTTGAGCCAATGCCTTCACAGTCGTAACTTCCACCTGAACCTAGTGTAAAATTTTTATGAATAAACCTAAAAAACAGTGCATTGTAATAACGCATTTTCACATAATAAAGCGGTGAAAAGACAACGTTATCGTAGGCTATATGAGCGGAGAGTGCTTTGAGCTTTTGAAGTTCACCTTTGAGTACATCAGGAACCTCTTCAATAACCGCTTCAAGCTCATGCAGTGTTTGCAAACATGTCAGTTTTGTTAGCCATGGGATATCCAGTGCCAACAATTTTTGAAGCTCGCCTTTTTCAAAGATTTTGAGATCTAAACTCAGCATCTCAGAGAGGATCTTTGGGATGTTGATATTGCTTACATGCAAAAGAGGTTTAAGCTCAAATTTCTCAAAAATGGACAAGCTTGTTGAAATACTCAGCGCCAAATTCGCTTCGCCAATGAGCTCTGCACCAATTTGGTGTACTTCATGGCTTGGATAGCGAAAAACAGGTTGAATGTAAAACCATTTAGAATGATTTGTACTACGCCCCACACGTTTGGTGCTTAAGCGTACCACATCCATGGTACTATCGGCTCTTAAAGAGACAATATGATTTTGTTCATCTGAAAAACGCAACAACTCTTTTTCATCAATACTTTGGTGCTGGTGATAAGAGAAAAAAGGCGTTACGATCTCTTCAAAACCAGCATCGTAAAAGAGTTCACTTGCCACATTTTCAAGCTTTCGCTTTAATTTGGCACTCTCTCCAAAATAAAGCTTGCTTCCTGTGGGTATCTCGTGCTCATAAATCATTATTAACCTTGATAAAATTCTTGGGTAAAGACCCTATTGGCAGTGCCATCGTATGCTCTTTTGCCTAGTTCTGCCAGAGCAAGTTCCACTGCATTGAGTGTCCATGCGGTTTCATACACATTTACAAGTCCCATGTGATTGATTCTAAAAAGTGTGTCTTTGATGTGATCTTGACCACCTGCCATGTTAACACCGTATTTACTTTTTAAAATTTTGCGAATTTTGCTCGCCTCATCATGCAACACAGCACTCATTGCTTTCGCTGGCACTTTTGGATAAATATGTAAACCAAGTGCCTCAAGCGCTTTATTGCTTGCTTGTGCTCTTTTTGCGGTATCCGCATAAAGCTTCTCAAGTCCACCCTCAGAGTCGATGAGTTCACACATAGCTACAAGGCCTATAACAAGGGTTGTTGCAGCCGTCCATGCGGTAGTATTTTTGCGCTGATTTTTCAGTTCTGTTTTGAGGTTAAAATAGTACCCTACGCCGCCATTTTCGATAATTTCCAACGCTTTAGCATTCAATCCAACAAAGGCAAGTCCTGGAGGAAGCATCAATGCTTTTTGACTTCCAGAAATAAGTGCATCAATGTTCGTTGTATCGACTTTTTCTACACCTACTGCTGTAATGCCATCGGCAATCACCATAATGTTAGAACGAACCGCTTTAACGGCTTTGGCCACCGCTTCAACAGGATGACGAAGTCCGCCTGCACTCTCACAGACTTGCATACAGACAGCATCAATACTTGTATCGTTTTTAACAAGTTCAACAATGGCGTCAACACTCACAGGAGTATCCCATTCATTTTTAATTTCAACAAATGGCTTATTGTATGCGGCACAAATTTTGCCAAAACGTTCACCAAATTTACCAGAATTAACCACAATGGCTTTACTTTGGCACAAATGAAGCACACACGCTTCCATCGCTCCCGTACCACTGCTTGCGAGCATTAAAACTTCTTCCATATCAAAAAGCTTGCTTAAATAACCTCTAGCTTTCTCAAAAATAGCCTCAAACTCTGGGGTTCTATGGTGAATGGTTGGAGTACCCATTGCCATACGGACGGCTTCAGGAACGGGTGTTGGTCCTGGTGTCAAAAGTAACATAAGAGATCCTCATCGTGTATAGTTTTGAGTGCGATTGTAACAAAATCTTGCTTGTTGTTTCTTTAGTAGTTTTTCTCTGTGTTCAAGCTTTTTCTTGAGAGGTAAAAAGTCTCTTAAAAGTCTCTTTCCTGTTTTAAACTTACATAAATAATGTAATCTGAAAGTAACAGCTTTTTATTATGATTTCATTGTGTATTCTTTTTACAAAATAATCCTCTATCACGACTAAGGAGAAAACGCATGTCGTTTAAAGTCAAAATCATTCTAACCATCTCTGTTTTGATGTTTTTAAGCTTAGGTACATTTAGCTTATTTAGCTACATTGATACGAAGAAAAACAGCGTTGTACAAGTTGAAGCTAGCCTACAAATGGCATCACGTGCCCTTACCGATTATATTGATCTCTGGGTTGCTTCTAAGAAAAGTGGTGTTGCTGGTGCTGCACGCTCTTTAACCAATACTATGGATGATGCTGATTTAGAAGCTAAACTTAAAGAGATGAGTAAAACATATGATGCAATGGAATCCTATGCTGGCTTTGAAGATGGCAGAATGATCTATGGCAGTGGTAAGAAAAAAGCGGAAGGATACGATCCAAGAGCAAGAGGATGGTACACAAAAGCTAAAAGTGAGGGAAAAGTTGGCATAACCGATGCCTATGTTGGGGCAACTGCAAAAGTGCTCATGGTGACTGTCATGGCTCCTATTATGAAAAATGGTACTATGGTTGGTGTTGTAGGTATTGATCTTCCCTTAGAAACTTTGGTAAAAGCCGTTGGCGATGTTAATTTTAATGGTGGATACGGGATGCTTCTTGATACCAAAAAAATGATCATTGCACACCCTAAAAAAGAGTTACTCGGCACAGAATCAACCTTAAGTAAAGAGTTTAAAGAGAACAAAGAGGGATTTATTGAGTATACGTTTCAAGGTGCAGCAAAAATCTTTTCTTTCAAAGTTTCATCGGAGACAGGCTGGACACCTGGTATAACCTTTGATAAAGAGGCTGCCTATGCTTTTTTAAATGCTCAAATTAGAGACTTAATGCTGATGGGTTTTGTCATGCTAATCCTCTCGATCGGCGTGATGATCGTCTTGATCAAAGCATTGCTACGACCACTGGATAACCTCAATGGCGTGGTACAAGAACTCTCAAGCAGTGAAGGAGATCTTCGCCAAAGACTTTCTGCTTCGTCCAATGATGAGTTTTCTCAAGTCTCTCGTAACATTAACAAATTCATTGAAAAAC